>Ga0265296_1001142_pt1 | contig 32457 bp, 28 predicted proteins | sample MunlanPumphouse1_FD_189073 | JGI IMG/M metagenome (GOLD analysis project Ga0265296, IMG submission 189073) | Groundwater microbial communities from a municipal landfill in Southern Ontario, Canada - Pumphouse #1 | ecosystem: Environmental > Aquatic > Deep subsurface > Groundwater | place...
CGGATTGCTGGGCGATGGTGTACGCGACCCGAGCGACGGCCTTTGGGGATTTGGAGGTACGGACCATAGTCCCTCAACCTACCACACGATGTAGATGATTTCTACAGAGCAGGTCCGAGTCCAATTAACGATACAATGATGGTCTAATGCGCTATGAGCAGCACCTCCCTGCTATCGCCGTTACTCAGAACGTACTTATACCCGGTGCGTTGGATGGTGACCTCCCTGCCGATACGCTTGAGCATCTGCGTTAGTTCTGGAATTGATGGAATCCCATCGTCGCGGTATGAAACGACGAGCGTACTGTCTTTATACTTTTCAAATAGCTGCATAAAGGCAGCGCGGATCGTTTCTTTATTGCTCCACTGGTCATGGCCATTGAGCAAACGTCGATGTTTTGACGAATAATCAATTCGATCTGACCAAAGTTCGTAATCAGTCATGCCCTCCAAGAAATGATAGAAATCAAAATAGTTCAGTCCAACCCCTTTCTGTGAAATATATGGAGTATCGATGTAGACCACGTCGGGCTGTTGCGGTAATTGTAGCGAAAGTGCATCAACACAAGAGGAGACACATTGTCTCCCGTTATCGAACACCGCACGATTGGCTAGTTCCACAAAACGTCGAAAATGCACCGGGAACGGCGTATCCCAGGTCGCCTTGTTGCCAAAACTTCTTTTGACTTCAGCTAAACGAATGTAGAGATTTTTTCGATGGAAAAGATTATAGGGTCGCTTTGCGATGCAAGCTTGGAACAAAGCGTAATAGGCCAACGCTTTTTTGTAGATGTCTGAAATTGTTTCGATATTGGTTACTGCTACGTCAAGCCAGTGATTCTCTGCATCGGTGTAATAGATGTCCCGAAATGTCTTCTCAATAAAGGATGGGTAGCTCACTATGGAGTTTTCTCGAAGAATAAACTCCACATCCTCCTCGCTGAGAGTCACCTTTTTGTTTTCAATGAGCGCAAGCCCGATATAGTAGTTGAATTTGAGTACGTCATTATAAACGACTTCTTTGCCCTGCTGTTTGAACATGTACGCCACGCTTCCAGTACCGCCAAAAGCGTCGAGAACTGAGTCGAATTGAAGGCCACGCGTGTGGTACTGAATCCAATCGATCAACTTATTTTTACTGCCTTGATAGCGAGTAGCCGGAAAAACTCCGTAGGTTTTTTCGGAGGATCGCCCAACGATCAATTGGGGCTGCTGGAGTAATTGCGTGTTCATGACTTTTTACGGAGATTCTTGTACTTCAGGTACTCCGCCAGGTTACGATACGGCGCTTGTTTGAGATCGACGCTTCTCGCCATGTCGGGCGTAAGGTAGTTCATCCAGTAGTCATCAAAAACTTCGATCCCATATCTACGGAATGGACCGGCACCATTCCGTAGCTCATCAATCCTGACGCAAGACCCAATATTTTTAGTGTTGCCACTACCTGGCCTATCCTTCGCGATGAGATACTTTTCCTGCAGGATAAAATCGAAATTCTTGACAACTGACAAAATAGTCGCGAGATCGTCTATGGTGTAAATCTTTCTTTCGTCGATTGCGCCGTCCTGTTGTGTGTAGATGATCCCCAAAATGTAGTGCTTGGTGTATTCCTGATAAGGGAATGTGATGTTCTTCTTTCTGTCCCTAATTCGAAAGTATCCCGTGAAAGCACCGAGCGTGAATCCAGAAACCTGACTCTCATTTATCCTGTACGTGCTCTTGAGATCCAGCGCGATCTTGTTGCCCGCTCTATCAATGAAGGTAACGTCGGGATAATGATTCTGCTCCTCGCTGAGAATCATCTCGTAGCCCGACTCACGGCTAAACTTTTCGATCGTGGGGAACATCATCAATTCAATGATCTTGGACACCACTTTAGTGTCGACCGAAATTGTGTAAATGTTCTTTGCGATGTCAATAAATCCCTTTACGGTCCAATCGCCGTCGGGCGTTTCGAGTACCTTCTTGAATTCGTCGAGGTACTGCGAGAGCTGTTCACGGAATAAATCGCGGGACATATTGTTGTGGGCAGTGTTTGGTATTTGATTCCACTCTCATTTACAATGATAGCATGGAATAGCGAAAAATGAGTCGATCGTCCCGCCCCTCGCCCCAATCGTCCCCGCGCCGAGGCGGGCGGACAGGAAGGGGTCGGGGGAGGGAATGGACGCCCGCCTCGGCGCGATCCGCTTCCGATCCGATCCGATCGATCGGGGGGAGCAGCCCGATTCGATCGTGTTCATTCGCCCCGCCGCAGGCGGGGCGTCGATCCGGTCAGGTGCTCGTGTCGTCGTCGGGGTGTTCCGCGAACCATGTTCGAACGGCGTTCAGGAAGCACCGAGTCATTGAACAATTTTCGGAATGGGCACACGATCCGTCCACGCCGCGGGACGCGGCGTGATGATCGATCGCTAGTTTCCACGGATTCCCGATCGCGATCGTGAGCTGCCGATCGGCGATCGTGGGGTTCGAACTGATCGTCGCACCGAATCGCAGCACGAACGAAATGTTTCTGAACCCCAATCCTTCGATTGAGGAATTCTTGCACCGGTATGCATCGTTGGACTCTACTGAAGATTCGGAACGCCCTCAAAGAACTTTCGGCAAAGGGTTGGATCAAATCCAACCGCAAGCATGATACCGGCATCGGCAAAACACTTGAGGACTATCTTGGAATTACGGAGAACAATATCGCACTGCCGGATTTCGGGGTGATGGAGCTCAAGGCGCAGAGGATCAATACTTCGTCAATGATGACCCTATTCACGAAGAGTCCTTCGGGTATGACAAACGCGGAGGTTCGTGAGCGCTTCGGTTATCCAGATCACAAATTTCCTACAGTAAAAATTCTCCACCAAACTATCGAAAGTGGTAGAACGAACGCGATGGGCTTCCGCTGTGAAGTTGATACGTCGCAAGGAAAGCTACTCGTGTTCAAGAATCGAGAGTTGATTGGGCACTATGACCTAGACTTTCTAAGAGGTCAGGCAATTAAGAAGATAGGGAATGGCCTCATCTTGGTTCTCGCCGAAACGAAGCGGGAAAAACGGAGTGAGTATTTCCATTTCAAAGAGGCATACATCCTCAAGGAGATTGACCTCGAGCAATTGCTCGCGCATTCAAAGTACGATATTCGTCTCGGGGTATATCACAGCGGCAAGAAGGCCGGACAGCGCCATGATCATGGGTCTGCATTTCGTATCCCCAAAAAATCTGTGCCACTATTGTTCAAAATCCGTGAAAGGATACTCTAATCCTTGCGCAGGACCACAACGCTCTCTCTATTCATTGTTTCCTCAAGCGCACCAACGATATTCGTAGGAGAGTTTTTAATCGGCATCCTTTTGCCAGGAATGTTGCGCACAAAAATATCTTCACAGGTAAAACCGAGTTTTTCTCCGAGCTCGGCAATGATGAAATCGGTGGGGATGCGTACCTGCTTCACGAGGCGATTGCCCACGACGAGGCAAAAATACTTTTTGGGCTTCAGCATCCTGTACGCCTGCTTCAGGCAGTCATTTAGCCCAATGTAGAAGCTCAAAACATCCCTTGCACGCGCCTCGTCACTCCTCGTAATTTTGTCGAGTGCGTCATTCAGGTATTCGGATGGCAGTGTATGTGTCAGCGTTTTCGACGCCCTGCCGCCGAGGAGGTCATTGTCAACACTCGACGCTTTATTGGGATCATCAAAAATATCGACCCATTGTGCCGAGAGCCGCGAGAACTGTCCGTACGCAACGGTGGTCCTGCTGTCTCCGTATGGCGGCGAAGTAATAATGCAATCAATAGATGCGGGCTTGACCCCATTGTCTTTTGAGGAATCACCGTAGATAATTTTTGTCCAGGACTTTTGAGTATCACCCCTGTAAAATTCGGTCATTCCAGCGATGTTCGCTTCCGCCCTTTTCCTGAATATGCCAAGGACGTCGGGATCATGCTTTTCGAGCTTGTCGGCCTTAATTCTCACTAACTTAAATTCGCCAGTTTTCGTATTCGATGAATAACGGACGGTCTCACTGAAGGCGACCATTAAAAAGCGCTTCACCGCCTCGTTTTCTATCGTACTAATTGCACCCTTGAGCTGCATGAGCTTCGCAATTGTTTTTTCTTTGAACCAAAATTCCAGATTCTTAAAACCTGGTTTTTTGATAGAACATTTCGCATGGCCCACCCTCTCGAGCAGAGAGACGTATTCCCCCATCAGCTTTTGAGGATTAATCGGTGTTGTTTTTGCCTTGGCAAGAAAAATCGCGAGGGGGTTCAGATCAATACCGTAGGAGTTGCGTCCGAGCAATTTGCTCTCCACAAGAGCAGTGCCGGATCCACAAAAAATGTCGCATATTGTATCTCCTCTACTACTGTATGTTTCGAGTAGCCGGCGAGCTACCTGCGGAATAAACATGGCAGGATAGGAGTGTATCCCGTGGGTAAACGTCTTGGTATTCTCACCGCGATAATCCCACGAGTAGTCTATTCGACGTGAAAAACGTTCATCGCGTGCGCTTTCCTTCTCGATGTGAGACTCGAGATTACGAATGATTTTTACTACCACGCCTCGAATTTCGACGTCGCGTCGATAAATCGGGAAAAGTGATGGATTTGCCGGCTGCAAACGGAAGCGGCTGTTCTCGCGATAGAGCTTCTTCAGTGTTGCTGCGTTATCGTCGATGATCGCAACAACGGTCTGGCCATTTTCTGCTGACTCTTGCTTTCGAATAACCACTACGTCACCATCGAAAATGCCTTCATCAATCATACTGCTACCCACGACCCGAAGGGCATAGTGTTGACCATATTTTCCGATTTCATCTTTGGCGATGGTGATGGTATCGCCGAGTGCCTCAATCGCTTCTATTGGTTGCCCTGCAGCAATTGTGCCGACGATCTTGACCTCAACGGACCGCTTTCCGCCCATGACCGAAACAGCCCGAGGTTGATTTTGCTCCTTTTGTAGGTATCCAAATTCCTGCAACCTCCGAACATGGAAGTGGGCAGTTGAAACCGAAGCAAATCGAAAGCGTTTCCTGATCTCATCAAGCGAGGGCGCGTATTCGTGCTTCGCGCTGTATTCCTTGACGAAATCCAGCACCTCCTTTGGTCGTTTGGTGAGCATAGTCACGTTGATCGGCTTGCACGTTCTATCTCCAGAGTAGAAAATAAATAGAAAGTCAGCAATGCTGACTTTATCCACACTTCACCATTGCCATGAGCAACCGTACAGCAAGAAGCCCTATTCATTCAGGATAACAATGTCGTAGAATGTATTTGTTGCAGACTCGATTCGATCCACCGATCGGGGGCAGCCCGATTCGCTCGTGTTCATCCGCCCCGCCCGTGGCGGGGGCGCGGAGCCGGTCAGGTGTCCGTGCCGTACTCGGGGTGCTCTGCGAACCACGTTCGAACGGCGCTCAGGAAGCACCGGATGTTTGTACGATCATTTCCGTACCGCAGTCGTAGCCGTAGTGCTGGGGCTCGGCGATCGCCCTATCGCGTGCTACACTTCCACGAGGGTGGTCCACGATCTCATTGCGCATTGAGTATGCCACGCACCACCATCCACGCACGGACGAATGCGCGTACGGTTCCAGGGCAGACGGGCTTCGCGAGCATCGTCGCCATTCTTGTTCCCGCGGTCATCATGGCCGCGTCTCTTTTTGTCCAGACATTCATTAGGGCAGCGGACGACCTCGATTTTTCCGGCGGCAGCGGCACGCAGGACGCCGGAGCGGTTGCATCCTACGACGGTCCAAAGACGTGGACCGTCACGCTCCCGAGCGATTTTACGAAAGTCGAAACCATCCATTACGACAAGGGGAATCCTTCCAATGAGCGGAAGTACATGGGGTGGGAGGGTTCTCTCACGGCGAATGGATCGGATGTCTGGAGGTTCAAGAGTTGGGCATCATCCACCGGCGGCATTATCTACGACGGTGCGCTTGGGCAGGATGTGCGCGAATCCACTGGCATCGGTCAGTGGATTGACGCAACGCAGTTCTTTCGTGCGGGGTCGAATACCGTCGTGTTTGCCCACAACACCGGAGGGAGCGGTATTGGGCTCAAGATCCGCGTGACCGCGACGGGAGCACCGTTATCAGGATCAGCATCGGAGCCGCCACCGCCTTCGGAACCATCGCCGTCACCGAAGGAACAAGTGATCCTCTACAGCGTGAACGACACGATCGCCGTTGATGAGTTCGGCGGTGCCGAGGAATCGCTGCAGGTGTCATTTCCGAAGGAGGTGTGGGACGAAACCATGAAGCGTTCCCCACTCACACCGAAGGTCTTGGGTCAGATTGAGGAGGAGGCCAAGGCACTGCTGCGGCGGGCCGGGTTCGTTCCGCGGAAGGTGAAGGCGGCCGCGGTTCAAAAACAACGCACCATCGCGCTCAATATCGAGTACACGAGCTACGCGTACCCGGCCTCGCACTTCAATCTCAGCGGCGTGGTGGATCGTTGGATCATCAAACCGATCGGCGTTTTCGGTCTGGAGAATCCTTGCAGGGCAGATACCTACGATGTGCAAGTCAATAAGAAGGACGTCCTCGTGCGCGCGACCTGCGATCAGGTGATCAGCGGTCCGGCTACGGTGATCCGCAGTCGCTACGACACTAACCAGATGATCCGTCTCCCGGCGAGTGCGTCCAATATCGCATACGACACGGAGCAGTTGTTCGTGGCGTACCAAATAACAAAGGTCTCGGACGGCGGCGCGTGCAAGCTGAAATCGGACTGCGCATCCGGGAACTGTCGACGTGGCCGTTGCTGCATGAATGGCAAGAACTGCTGCTGGCCGACGGAGAAGAAGACGTGTCCAACTGGCCAGTACTGTTCAAGTGAACGGTTCGCGTGCGTACCGACGCTCGAGAATGGGAATACGTGCACTTCGAACAGCGAGTGCGAGTCCGGACGGTGTGGTAAGAACATTTGCTGCACGAAGGGGAAGAATTGCTGCACCGACGATACGCAGTGCGGTGTCAATGAATTCTGTGAGGCGTGGGATGCGTACGCGTGCATTGCACAGAAAGAGAACGGGAAGAAGTGCGGCCAGCCGCGAGAGTGCAAGAGTGGCTACTGCGAGAAGGAGAAATGTGCGAAGGCGCCGGCGTCCGTTTCGTTCGGGCCGACGGAACGCGGGCCCGCCGAAGCGGTGATGCTCGTCGCTCCGTCGTCGCTGTCCCTGTACAAGGCCGAGCGTCGGTCACCGGCGATTCGTATTCAGAACAGTGGCGAGGATGAGGTGATCCTCCTCGAGAACGTCACGGTTCGCAACTCGAATCCTGATGTGGTGGGCGTGAATCAGAGCGCCCTGCGCATCATCAAGGGAGCGGGGGCTGTGCGGAGTATGGCAACAGGAGATGTTGTCGGTACGGAATCCGATGATCTCCTGAGTTCGATCGAGACGCTGACGTTGACCGGGAAGAAGCAGGGGCAGAGCGATATCGAGCTGCGCGCGGGGTACACGGTGAGTGGACAGACGAAGTGGCTGACCGCGAAGGTGCGCGTGACGGTCAGCGGCATAAACATCCAGCGCGAGTCGAGCGCTTCGACGGCGTTTGGGGAGGACATGCTCTACCGCGAGAAGCGCACTGTGCGCGATGCGTCGTCCGGGAAGAGTCGGGAGTACGTATTCGTGGAGCCGGAAGATGACGCATCGTACCAAGCGAGTATTGGGATTTGGAAGCTCGCGCAGGAGACGTTTGACGGCCACCTCGCGAATCTCGCGGATGATTTCAAGGGCGCGGTGACGCCGGACATCCTCTCGTTTTTCGACGCCGTGGAGAAAATGCGACAGGCGAAGACGCCGGGCGAGATCACCGAGGAGGCGTTGCGCGCGATCGCGCCGTCGGTGATCACCGGCGCGTTCGATTTCCTCCGCATGGGCGCAGCAGCGCAGCGACTGGAGATGGAGGAGCGCGCGTTCCTCAATCGGTTCAATGCCACAGAATTCTCACGCATTCCATTGCTCGACGCGAAGGGGAAAACGATCGGATTTTCGAAAGCGGTCGTTAAGGAACGCGGCGGGAAGCGGTACGCGGTGAAGATCGGGGACTACTAACTGGAGCGAACTCCTTTACTATGCGCCGCATCATTCTCGTCCACGGATGGGATGGGCACCCCGAGGAGGGGTGGTTCCCGAAGTTCAGGCAGGAGATGGAGGTGCAGGGATTCGTCGTGACGATCCCGACCATGCGTTGTCAGCCGCCGCAGATGGACGTTTGGGTTCCGCAGCTCGCGGAGGTTGTCGGCACGCCGGATGAAAACACGTACCTCATCGGCCATTCTGCCGGGTGTATCACGATCCTCCGGTACCTCGAGGGACTGCCGGAGGGGCAGAAGGTCGGCGGCGTCGTGCTCGTTGCGGGGTTCACGGATCCGCTCGGGTTCGAGGAGTTGAAGAACTACTTCACGACTCCGCTCGACTGGCCAAAGATCCGCTCCAAGGCGGGTGGGTTCATCGCAATCCATTCGGATAACGACAAGTACGTTCCACTGCGACACGGCGACGTGTTCAAGGCGCAACTCGGAGCGGAAGTTGTCATGTTGAAGAGCCGCGGGCATTTCGCCGGGAGCGACGGGACGACCGAGCTCCCCGAGGCGCGCGATGCGGTGCTGAGGATCGCGGGGCTGGTATGAGCGAGCAGGGGATTCGAGTTGTCGTGCTCTGCGGCGGCGTGTCGCCGGAGCACGAGGTATCGCTCGCGACCGGTCGTACGGTCGCGAGCGCGCTCGATCGGGCAACGTACGACGTGCAAACGGTGACGATCGCACGAGACGGACACTCGATGGCGTGGTTGGAATCCGTCCGTGCGGCGAACATTGTGTTCATTGCGCTCCACGGTGCTGGCGGCGAGGACGGCACGATCCAAGGACTCCTCGAGACCATGCGCATCCCGTACACGGGCTCCGGAGTCCTCGCGAGCGCGCTCGCGATGGACAAGGCGCGCTCCGGCCAACTCCTCGCGGCGAATGGATTACACGTCCCGCGGTTTAGCGCCATCGAGCGCTCAGTGCCTTTCTCCTTTTCGCACGAAAATGAGAAAGGATTTCGAGCGGCCGCCGATGCCGTCGGTTTCCCCTGCGTCGTGAAGCCGTCGAACTGCGGGTCGAGTGTTGGGGTGTCGATCGTGCGGTTGGTGAGTGAGCTTGACGCCGCAGGAGAGCGGGCGTTCGCACACAGTGACATCGCATTGGTTCAGGAGTACATCGCGGGGCGCGAGGTGACCTGCGCAGTGCTCGACGATGGAGAGCCGGTCGCGCTCCCGCCGACCGAGATCGTTCCGAAGTCCGCCACATTTTTCGACTACGATGCGAAGTATACGCCGGGCGCGAGCGAGGAGATCACGCCGCCGCGACTGCCGTCCGAGGTGATCGCGGAAATCCAGCGGACCGCGGTACGCGCACACGGGATTCTCGACTGCTCCGGTGTGTCTCGAACCGACATGATCATCGCGGACGACGGCCGCCTCTTCGTCCTCGAGACGAACACAATCCCCGGCATGACCGAGACGAGCTTGCTGCCGCAGGCCGCGGCTGCAGCCGGAATTCCGTTCTCTGCGCTCCTCGATCGAATCATCCACGCGGCGCTCGTGCGCGTTCGGAGGACCACCGTTGTGCAACCGGCGCGATGATAGTACGTACGGTCAGGGTGCTATGGCGCAAGTCAGACAGTGGAAACGACGATTGGTCATCGGTGCGATCCTCGGCGCACTTGTGGCGCTCGTGTGGATTCGTCGTGAGGCGTACATTGCGGAGACGCCGAGCGTGCCGCCAAGATCAGGAATCACGAATAATGAATCAAGGAAATTGCCCCACGACGTCATTCCGAGCGACTTCGAGGAATCTCGCCCATTGCCTCCACCGAGGTCTCTCGACTCCGCTCCTGTGAGTCGCTCCGCTCGAGATGACGCAGGGGCCGGCTCATTCGTCATTCCAAACGTCCCCTTCGTCTCCCAAGCCCCATTCCGCGTCTGGGATCTCCCGTACAAGGAGTTCTGCGAGGAGGCGTCGGTACTCTCGCTCCACTACTGGAAAGAGGGGAAGCCGACGCCGCCAGCGGATGCGCTCGACGCGGCGCTCAAGGACATCCAGACGTGGGAGCAAGCGAACCTTCGGACGTGGGAGGATACGGCCGCAGAGGAAACTGCGCGCGTGCTGCGTGAGAAGTTTGGACATGCGAGCACAAAAGTTGTTCGGGACGTCACGATTGCGGACATCACGCGCGAGCTCGGCAGCGGACGGCCGGTGCTTGTCCCTGCGGCGGGGCGCGAGCTTTCGAGTCCGTACTACAAACCGCCAGGCCCGCTCTACCACATGCTCGTTATCATCGGGTACGATGACCGCACGCGCGAGTTCATCACGAACGACGTCGGCACGAACACGAAGGGCGCAGGGTTCCGATTCACCTACGACGATCTCTACGGCGCGATGGGGGACTGGGACATCGCGCGCGGCGCACCGGATACTTCCCAGAAAGTCATGATTGTCGTCGAATGATGGGGGTCTGTCGCGTATGCCGAACGTTGATCAATTACCTTCTGCGGAAAGGCAAGGGGGGCGTGAACGCGGCACCATTGGTCGCTTCGGGGATTTTGATGCGGAGTATTTTCGGTCCCTTGAAGGGAAGGACGGGTGGATCGCGCTCGGGCAGGAGAATTGTCGGAACCAGCGGTACTTCACCGTGCATGGGGCGAATGGGGAGCGTCTCGGCATCGTCGGCGTGTACGATACGGATGACGATCAGAATCTTGCCCACGTCGTCGTGGATCCACGATTCCGCGGACAGGGACTCGCAGCGAAATTCAAAGGACGACTCATGGAGGAGGTTGATCTCCCGTTCCTCACATTGACCATCGCGACGAGTAATACCGCATCGCTCCGTGCTACCGAGAAGCTTCCGGGGGTGTATCGGGTGAGTGATGCTGCGTACGAGCAGGAGTTCCAGAAAGTGAAGTATCGCGTCGAGCGGCAGCGTGGAGGCGAAGCGTTGAGCATGGTGGAGCGTCGGCAGCTCGCGGATGTGTGGTCGCGCGTGGTCCTCGGCGGGCGCGCGGAAGCGCCGGACAGCGATCGGCAGACACCGGAGGAATTTCGCGCGTGGCTCAACGAGTCGCTCGCAGCGGAGACCGCAGCGCTCGCCGAGGAGTGGGGGATGATTCCCGATGCGGAGCTCGTGGAGCGAATTCGTTCGGCGGCAACGCCAGCGGAGCGCGCCTCACTTGAGGTGGAGTACCTCCGGAAGTGTCAGGAGCTCTTCACGCGGCGCACGAGCGCATTCCGTCCGTCGTCCGAGCGGAGCGCGAGGTGGGATTCGTGGCCGGAAACGATGCGCGCGAGCGGGGAGTTCAACTGCGCGGGAGCGGTACTCCTCGGGATGCGCCCTCTTGAGGAGGCCGGCATTAAGCAGTGGATCGGGAATCCCGCCGGGCACGTCGTGAACGTCGCGCAGCTCGCGGACGGTTCCTGGCGGTACGCGGATTTTCTCAATCGGGACGTTCGTTCGATCCGACCAACTGAAGAACGCATTGCCGACGTGCCGGCATTCGCGCTCCATGAAGAAGGTCTCGAGTATCGCCACATGCTCCTCCTCGATTCCGGAGATGCCGTGAGCGTTGTGCTCGATAACCTCGCGTCCCTGCAGCACGCAGCACACGAGGCGGACGTTGCGTCGGACGATCCCGACGTGAAGGCGGTGGTGGCGCAGGTCGCGCGATTCCCCGGACTGCTCGATACCATTGACCTTGAACCGTTGAGCGTGAAGTTGGGTGGTGGTATCCATGCGGCTGCCGAGACGCAGGAGATGCAGGCAGAGTCGGCGCGTGTGCAGGCGCTCTACGATCTTTCAGATAATGCCCGTATCCGTGCGTTCCGCGACGAGATCGGCGATCGCGCGGCGCAGGATGCCTTCTTCCTGAACGCAATGGTGCCTGAGGCCGAACGTATCCACCGATTCTTGTCTGGAGAGGATGCGGTATGTGGGGTGACCGATGAACGGGTGCGTCGCCTCACTGAGATTGTCGCGGAGGTGATCACGTCGAAGGCAGCGCGCGGGACCGAACTCCACCGCGAACTTGTCGAAACGTTCGTTGCGAAGCTGCGGCGCGCGTCGTGATTGTATGGATCACGAATTCGAGGCGAAGTGTGTCGTGGAGGGTGTCGTGGATGCGCGGCAGCGGCTCGAGCGGATTGGTGCGCGGTGCGTGCAGCCGGAGCGTCTCCTCCGGCGGATGGTGTTCGATTTTCCGAACGGATCACTCGATGCTCGCGGCGCGTGGGTGCGCGTGCGTGATGAGGGCGACAAGATGACGATGTCGTACAAGCAGGCATCTGCAGGGGCGAAGATCGCGGACTGTTTCGAGACCGAGCTCGTCGTGGATTCCTATGAGCGCGGCGTCCAGTTCTGTGAGGATCTCGGCATGGTCCGGAAGAGCTACCAGGAGACGCGGCGTGAGAGCTGGAAGACGGACGATGCGAAGTTCGACATTGATACGTGGCCCGGAGTACCGACGTTCATCGAGGTCGAGGCGGCGGACGAGGCGACGGTGCGACGGTACGTCGAGGCGATTGGGTTCCAATGGTCTGACGCGATGTTCGGAGGCGTCGGCGTCATCTACCAGCGCTTCCTCGGACTTCCCGAACGCGAGGTGAATCGGATTCCGGAGATCACGTTCGCGAATCCGCCGAAAGCACGATAAGAGTATGCGCATCACCATGACGATGACGGATACCGCGACGACGTTCATGCGGCGGGCGGGGTATGGGTTTCAGAAAGAGACGAGCGGCGAGGTTGCGTTCGTGCGCCGCGTCGGCGGCGGGATGTTCCCGCGGTACCACGCGTACGTGATGGAAGGCGTCAGGCGTCAGGAAGCAGGCGACAGAACGCTTGAGATCAACCTCCACGTGGATCAGAAGGCACCGACGTACGGGCGGAACGCCGTGCACAGCGGGGAGTACTCGGGGTCGCTCGTCGAGCAGGAGGCGAGGCGCTTGCGCGAGATCGCGTCTGCGCCTCCTCCCACCACACCGAAGCCACCGGAGCCAAAAAAAGGATTCCTCGGACGTCTGTTTGGATAGTCGCAGGACTGATGGCGTGATACCATGAACGTAGCGGCCACCGCGGCACGTCTTCGTGCATGTTTTCTATGTTCCTCCCACCATGGCGCCACGGCGCAATCATCGGTGGCGCGCTCGCAATCGGTCTCACTGGTGCCGTGATCCTCGCGCAGGAGCTGCCGCTCGGTAGCTCCACGACGAGCAAACAATCGGAGGTGGTGCTGCCGCTCCCAACCCTCCGTGTTGGGAGCGATGACGCTCTGTGGCCGATCGAGCCGCCAGTCACCATAACGCCGAGCGACACTCCGGTCGTTGATCCGTGCGCTTCGGTGCGTGTGGAAGAAGCGCGAACGCGAGTGGAGAGCGACACCGCGAAGGCGCGTCTCGATCCCATTGAGGCGGCGCGAAAGGCGGCGGAAAACGCAGCAGCGACGGCGAAGACAGCAGAGAGCGCGGCGGTGAAAGCCGCGAAGGCGGCCGGTGGGCGTTGGACTGCGACCGTGAAGCGCGGTGGCATGACGGAAACGCGAAGCGGGTGGTACAGATCGAAGTACGGCCCCGCCGCGGATCGTGCGCGAGCGGCGGCGGACAAGGCGGTGGCTTCGAGTCGCGAGGCCGAGGACGCGTTCAAGCGCCTCGGCGGAGGGAAGGCGTGGGTGGAGGCGAAGTCCGCGTACGACGCCGCACAGAAGGCGTGGCAGGCAGCATGGGATGCGCTCCAGCGATGCCTTGGGAAATCGAGCGGGGGAGGGGTCTCCATCCCGGGCGGCGTCTCCGTCGGCAGCGGTGGGAGCGGTGGCGGGTCGGGCGTTGCCGGCGGCATCATCAACGGCCCAGTCATCGGAATCCCCGTGCGGGTCATCGCGTGTCGCGACGGCGACGTGAAGGCGAAGTCGAGCGAACGACTGAAGGTGCGGCTCATTGACCTCCGAGCGGCGAAGATTCGTTTCAGCTCCGCGTACCAGCGCGCGGCGGACATCGGCGGGTTCACTGACTGGCTCTCATGGATCAAAGGAGGATTCTTTGAGGGGAAGAAGGTGAAGGATTTGTTGGCGGGACTCGCCGGCGGCGACCTGCCGGTTGGCGGACTCCTCGATGCCGCCGGTTTCGGGCTTCCGGACTTCCTCTCGTACTACGACGCGATGGGCGACGAGGTCATCGGAGCGCTCCGGAAGATCGGTGAGATCACTGAACGCGTCCGCAAGGCCGGCGATTACTCCATCCACTATCCGACGAAGCCGTATACGCTCACGTGTACCGCGCGGGAGGTGTGCCGGAAGGGCGCATGGGTGATCGAGAAGAAATTCTCAATGAAGCGTGAATCCGGAATCACGTGGAACATCACCAAATCGGAGTTCGCGCCGGACGCGGACGCTGCGAAACAGATCATCGAGCAGCAATTCCGCCGGCTCCAGAATCAGAACAAACCGGAACTCAAGAAGATGGAAGAGTTTGAGGCGCGGTGCACGTAGCGGGCGACACGCGTCTCATCGCATTGGAGAAGACCCCCGATGAATATCGGGGGTCTTCGGTAGTGCTGCTCAGTAGTATCGATCATTGTCCGTCGCGGTAGTGTGCGAACGGACGGAGCCAGGTGATCCTCCGCGCGGATTCCGGGGTGATGATCTCGGGCGAGGTCATGACCGCGGAGTCGAGGCAGTGGTGCGCCGGACTCTGAGCGGGATCCGGGAGCCACTCCGCAAGCGCGAGGATGGTTCGGACGGCCTTCCCGGCGTTCTTCTCCATGACCGCGGCCACCATGGCCGCATTCACCGCCCCTTCGCCGCGGTGCCAGCAATCGTAGTCCGTCGAGAGCGCGAGGAGCGCGTACGGGAGCTCGGCCTCTCGGCAGAGCGCCGCCTCCGGCATCGCGTTCATCCCGATGACATCCGCGCCCATTGCACGGTACTGCTCGCTCTCCGCGCGCGTGGAGAATCGAGGTCCCTCGATGACGACGATCGTCCCTTGGCTGTGGAGTACGGCGTCCGGTGCTCCTGCGTGGACCGCGGCGATGAGCGCGGTGCGGAGCGAGGGGCACACGGGGTCTGCGAATCCCACGTGCGCGACGACGCCCGGTTCGTCGAAGAACGTGCTCGCGCGGCGCACCGTCCGGTCAATGATCTGGTTCACGGCGACGAGGTGGCCCGGTTCGATGGATCCTCGGAGTGACCCGACCGCGGAGACGCTCACGACGTGCGTTGCGCCGAGCGTCTTCAACGCGCAGATGTTCGCTCGGGCGTTGATCGCGGACGGCGGGATCTGATGTCCGGGGCCGTGGCGCGCGAGGAAGAGGATGTCCGCGCGGCGGTCGCTTCGCATGTGAACGATTGGGCCGCTCGGTGGACCGTATGGGGTTCCTGCGGTGTGCTCTCGGATGACCTCAGTCGAGCCGAGGCCAGCGATGCCGCTCCCTCCGATGACGCCGAGGCAGTAGCGCGGTGCGTCCATGGCCGTCCTCCTTTTTGCATTTTCGTTCGTGCAGTTCAAATGTACGCGCGCTCCGTTCAAGGAGCGCCACCATGATCGTACTTGAGCACCGAGAGCGGTCAAGCTTTCCACAAGGGGCTTGCGCCCCTTTTCACTGACTTCACTCCGCGAGCGCGGTGGCGGGGTCGAGCGCGATGAGGCCGAGGCCGAACACCGTTGCGAGGCGCTCCGTGTGCGTCGCCATTGGCGCGCGGAGCCCTGCGGTGACGGCGGGCGGGAGCGTGAACCGATCAACGGGGAGTCGGGTCTGTTCGTGGAGGAATCGGTCGAGTCCGGAGAGCGCTGCGCCGCCGCCGGTGAGCGTGATGCGGGTGGGGCGCACGGATGCCGGGAGGTGGCTGTCCGCGAACATGCGGAGGCGTCGAATCTCGGCGACGAGCGGCGCGAGCGCACCGGCGATCGCGGTTGCCGCGAGATCATCGGACGGGACGCGAGCGAGGTCCGCGGCGCACTTCGCGTGTTCCGCCGCGGCGGGGTCAATGCGCATTCTCGCTGCGACCGTTGCGGTGAGCGCGGTGCCGGAGACCGGGATCGTGACGCTCGCCGCGACGAGTGGTCCCGAGGCGATGATTGCGCCGGTCCGCGTCGCGCCGAGGTCGAGGATGATGGTCGGCTGCGGTTTTGACTGCACGAACGCGACCGCGCGCGCGAGTGCGTCGGACTCCACGGTGCACGCGATGAGGGTGACGCCGAAACGCCGGAGGAGCGCCGCGTAGGATTCCACGACGTCCGCAGGCGCCGCAGCGACGACGATGCGGTCGTCCGCCCCTGCAATCGCGCGCGTGGAGATGACCGCACGATCGGCATTGACGGGGATCGTCGCGTGCACCGCGCGGCGGACGGCGGTGGCACGGTCTTCATCCGCTGCGACGGTGATCGTCGTCAGGAACGTCCGCGCCTCCGGGAGCGTGAGCACGGCGTGCGGCGACCGGAGGAACCACGGACTCGCGCGCGCGATCGCACGGCCGAGGAATGCGGCGAGCGCCGCGGGGTCCGTGACGGCACCATTTACCACCCATCCCTCCGTGAGCTCGTGCTCCGCGCAGGTGTGGAGGTGCGGCGACGCGTGCTGAGGGTCCCAGCGGCGTCGAGGGACGAGCTGCGCGATCTTCACGGTGCGGTCGCCGATGTCAATGGCGTACGGTGGGGTGATGAGCACATCGAAATTTCAAATTTCAAATTTCAGATTCCGCGAGGGCTTTGCACAGGTTTACGGGACCTCTACAAAGCTCCACTTTTGTCATTGCGAGGAGCCGGGATCCCTCGACACTCGGGACGGGCTCCGCAATCCCGCTTCACTGACCACCGAGATTGCCGCGCTCGTCTGCGGACTCGTTCGCAATGACACTTTCGTAAAGGTCCCTCACGTCTATTATCGCTCGTCCCACTTGAGGAATGCGAATTCCGAACGCGTGGGGATGAACGGCGGGGGGTTGAGCGTGTAGCGGGCGTCGAACGTGTTCGATCCGCGTTGGAATCCCGAAACGACGTTCCCGTTCTGGTCCACCCACGTCGTCGCCGCAACGCCGCTCGTGATGAGCGAGCCGTTGAGGTGGAGTTCTGGACGAATGTACCACGGGCGGTACGTCGGCGGGTAGTACGGGCGGAAGATGCGGCCGCGCTGCGCGATGAGGACGCCGGACACCGTCACGACATCCGGGAGCACGAGCGGGAACTGGATGTTCCCCTGTGCGATGAGCCCGACCGCGTCCGCGTTCGGGTCCTGGAGCGTGAGGGATCCGTTGAAGAAGATGCGCGCGTCGCGAGTCGTCGTTTCCGGCGATCGCGCGACGACTGTCACACGGCCGTGGACGACGCCATCCACCCACACGTTGTCCTCGACGACGATGAGATTCCCTGTCCCGCAACTCCCCTGCGGGATGGTTTCCGTTCGCTGGAGGGCCGGGACGCCGGCGAGGTCATGGGATTCGTACGTCCATCGCTCCCCGTCATGGCTCCATACCGGTCGTTGGAGATTCGTCACACGGTGGACGTCCACCGTGCCGTTCGATTTGAACTTGAGGTAGTACCCGTACGCGCCGGAGGGAGGGAGGAGCACGCCGCCCGCCGCCGCGGCATTCCGGAGATCTCGGAGGTCGGCGGTGATTGCGGAGAAGGAGACCGGCGGCACCGGGAACTTCCATAGGCCTTGCGCGTTGCCGCTGCCGGATCCCCAGATTCCCGGCCGCTCCTCGCCGCCCGCCGCGCAGCCGTGTCCGGTGCCGCACGTGTACGTCGCGACGGCGGAGGATGCGATCGCGTTTTGACTCGCATCCATGCGGATGCCGCTGTTCGCGTGGATGCGCCCGTCCACCGTCTCACTTCCGCCGAAGAAGAGCGTCGTGTCCGTGAGGAACGCGTACGAGGCGAGTGATGGTTTGCCGTAGCGCACGCTCACCGTCCGCGTCTGCAGCGCGCGCTGGGCCGGTGCGGCGGTTGCGGTGATCGTGGTTTGGTTCGTGCATGCGTCGGGACCTTGCACGGTGATCGTGACGTTCCCCGCCGCGCGCCCCGTGGCGTCGCGGACGGCGAGTGTTCGGGTGCCGCCGAATGTCGCCGCATCGTTCGGGTCGTGCGCGAGCCGCCAGCGCTGCTCGTGGATACCGGCCTCCGCGAGGTGGAATGCCGCGGCGCGTGCGACCGCGCGCACGCCGAGCTGCGACGCGGAGAACGCGAGCCCCACGATCGCCGCTGCCACGGCGAAGGACGTCGCGAGAGCGACGAGGACGACGAGCATGACGCTCCCGTTGCGCGTGTGCATAACTTTCACAAGCGGCTTCGCCTCCTGTGCGACCCCCCGCCTCGCCGCTGCGCAAGGGTCGGCTGATCCTCATCGTAGGGGATACCCCCTACTACCCCAGTCGTCGCAGCGAGCAATGCTCTACTGCCGCGACGACTACCCTTCCACCCTTGCTTGGGTTCGGCGACTCATAGTCCTTCTCGGAGATTCCGGATGGCGACGCCGGAGGCGAGCGCGGTCGTCGGTGCTGACGCCGGGTCAATGTTCACGTCGAGTGCGATCTCGACGTACCGCGTTTCCGCGAGGCGACTCGGCGTCGGGAGGGGATTCCCCGCGGTGTCCCTCGGGTAGTTCGCGGAGTAGTACGTGAAGATCGGGCGCTCGCCGTTCCGAATACCGTGCGCGACCGTCGTCGTCACCGCGGATGCTTCGTCGTACCGCGGCGGGGTTCCGCTCGCCTCCGCGACGCTCCGCTCGAGCGTCCCTCCGGCCGCGGCATCCGGGTTCACGAGCGCGTACCGCACCCACTCTGCCTCCGCGTCGCCGTCCACGTCGCTGAGGATGATGAGCGTTCGGTCATCCGCGATGCGGATCGGGTACCCGCCATCGAGTCCCGTCTGCGCGGTGCGGACGTCTCGGGTGAAGAGGTCGAGGGCGCGCTCCGCGACGACCGCCGCGTCACGCTGTGCCACCGCCGCGCGGAACGTGCGGTTCGTCGTCACACCGACGACGATGGCGAGGATGAGGATCGCCGCGCCGACGCCGAGGGCGATGAGCGCTTCGAGGAGCGAGAATCCGTTGCGGTGGCGCATACGATTATTCCGCGCGCTGCAGTCGTACCTCCACTTCGGTTTGCCCGTCAATCGTGAGCTCGCGCGTCGCCGTCTCGAAGTCCTCGCGGGCGATGGTGAGCAGCGCGGTCCCGGGTCGGAGCGGCGTGAAGAACACCTGTCCGTTGTCCGGGGTCGTCCCGTGCTCGCGCTGCGGGGATCCGTCCGTGTACTCGAGCGAGACGTCAGCACCTCCGAGCGGCAGCCCTGCGGCGTCGCGGACGATGACGCGGAGCGTGTGGTCGTGGTGCGGGGCGAACGTCACCGTCACCGGTTTCGTGGTTCCGGGGAGGAGCTCGATTGGGAGGAGGGGATCGGCGGTCGCGAGGTCGTAGTCCACCATGGCTTCGGAGAATCGGTACGTGTCCCATTCGAGGGCCGAGATGGTGAGCGTTCCTTGGTTCGTCGTGAATGATTGCGGCGCCGCCTTGTACACCGGCAGCGTGTCCGGCGGCGGTTCGGGATTCGGCCGCGTGCCGATTACCTTCATTCCTTGGAGCGTGAACGTCGTGAGGTCGCGGAACGGTTGATCGTTGCCGTAGCGGCGGAAGGTGAACGCGATCGTCGCCTGCCGATCAATGGCGAAGGTCGCGGCGGTCACCTCGTGCTCGAGGACGGTGAGCGGTGCCTGCGTCGGGTTCGGGTTCTCGGCGCTCGGCGGCGCGGTTGCATCGGTGCTGTACCCGTCGCGCGTGACGCGCACCGCGTACCCGGAGACGGACGGCGGCGCTCCCGGGAGGATGACGTCCCCGTTCGCGTCGGTCGGGAGCGTGAGCGCGATGGACGGAATCACCGTGCTATTCGCGATGTGGACGCTCGCGCCCTCGACGGGCGCGCCGTTCGCGTCAATGACGCGGATACGGAGCGTTCCGGTGGTCGTGGATTGCTCGAGACCCGGCGGAGCGATGAGCGTCGCGAGCGTGACGGTTTGGTTCGGGTTCGCTCCCCATGAGGCATCCACGGCGACCTCGCGGTAGTCCGTGGGGACGGCGTCCGTCGGCGCGAGTCCATCGTAGGGATCGTCCATGAATCGGACGCGGGTGCGCACGGTGTACCGCGCGCCGTTGCGCTCGACGACGTCCTCCGGAAGGAACGCGCCGCTCGGGATGCCGCCCGAAGTTCCGACGTCGTCGTAGGGGACGTTCCGGAATCGTTCGATCCGCCCGTTCGCGATGCCGATCGCCACCCGTCGGTGCGATTCACGGCGGAGGACGTCGAGCCCTCGCCCGAGGAGGCCGAGGATTGCAGTGGTGATGATCGCGATGATCCCGAGCGCAACGAGGAGCTCGGGGAGCATGAACCCTCGACGTTTGCGTGATGCGTGAATCATGAATCGAGATCAAGGCCCTGCACGAGGGCCTCAGCGCGAGGAACGGAGACGACTGAACGAGTCCGCAAACCCGGGAGCAATCCGGCTCAGGTACAGCCCGCCGGTCGCGTTCCAGTACGCGTCCACAGCCGGGCGATCGGGGAACCGCTGCGGGTCGAGGATTGCCAACAGCCACGACCGCGTCGTCTTGTCCAACGGCTTTCTGGTCCGCTCATGGTACATGCTGAACAGCGCGAGGTATCGGGAGAGCGTGGGGAGCGGGTAGCGGAGGCGGACAGCGTCGAGTTGGGATTTGTTCCCGATCGTCTCGGTAGAGCTCGGGATCGTGCGGTCGGTCGGCGGATCACCCTCCCACTTCTCGAATGAGAGGTCGAGGTGATTCTGGGGGGATGGTCTCGGGAGCGTCGGGTACAGGGCTTGGAGGTACAGGAGCCAAGGTTGATTGGGGTCGTTGTCTGGGAGGGCGGGGTTGTGGGTGAAGGTGAGCGGCTTCCCGTCCGTACCGAGGAGATCGGTGCGGGTGAGGTCTTGGAGCGTGAGGTCGCGGACCTGCTCGAGGAACGTGTTGACATCGGGGTCGGTGCGCCCCCACTCCATGATGCCCTTAAGCCAAATGAGGCGATCGAAGAGGACGCGGTGGAGGGTGCGGGATTGTTCCTCGGCGGTGAGGGCCTTCGGCGTGGCGGTGATGAGCGGGAAGTCCACCTCTCCACGTTCGATGGCGGATTGGATGTCCTCAAGGCGTTCGGGGGTGAGGGTGAGGAGAGAGCGGTCAATGGAGAAGGAAGGATCGTTGTAGGAGGTGCGGTAGAAGGTCTCTTGGGAAGCGATGAGGAACTCAATGGGGTCTGGGGAGGATTCAATGCCCGGGAAGGCGGATTTCAGTTCCTCGCTCTTGCCGGAGCGGAGGGATTCAAGGAGGAGGGGGGTGAGGGTGATCTTCCAGCGTTCGTAGGGGATGCCTTCCCTTTGCTCTGGAGGGAGGGTTCCATGCTCGTGGATGTTGACGAGGACTCGGGTGATGTCTCGGAAGTGTTCGAGGTCTTCGATGGGGACCTTGGGGTGAGCGGTGAATTGCGCAGCGGCCTCCCTGAATCCTGTGGTCGTGATCCCGTACTTCTGGAACATATCCCTCACCTGTTGTCTGAGCGTTTCCACGTAGTGACGAACCTTGGGAGGGAGGTCTTGGGATTGGATGTCGAGGGACGGCTCCACGCCGTCCTCGGGGGGAGCGGGAGGAGGGGTGTGCTCTGGAGGGGTGGGAGGGTGTTCGGACATGATGCTTTCGAATCGAAAGATGGAATCCTAGATCGCCTGTGAGATCGCATACATCGGCTGGAGCACCGCGATGGCGAGGAACGCGACGGCGACGCCGATGGCGAGCATGAGGAGCGGCTCGATGATCGTCATGATGTTCCGGAGCGCGAGGTCCACGTCGGATTCGTAGAAGTCCGCAACTTTGCCGAGGAGCGAGTGGAGCGCCCCCGTCTGCTCACCGACGTTGACCATCTGGAGGACCGTCGCGGGGAAGAGATCGCGGCGCGTCGCGAGCGCGTCGCGGAGCGTTCCGCCGTGCGCAACCGTAGTGGCGGCATCCGAGAGCGCGCGCCGGTAGTGGACGTTCCGAATGGTGGATGCGGTGAGCTCGAGGGATCGCACGACCGGAACGTCGGTCGCGAGGAGCGCACCGAGCGTCCGACTCATCCGCGCGATGTTCACCTCGCGCGCGATGCGTCCGAACTTCCACACGCGGAGGATCGCGCCATGCCAGGCGGATCGGCCGTGCTCGCTCCCCGTGGCGGAGACGACGATCGCCACGACGGCACCAACGCCGATGGTGAGGATCACCGCGGCGTGCGCGCTGATGATATCGGAGAGCACGAGGAGCACGCGGGTTGCGAGCGGGAGGGGGACGGTGACCCCGCGGAAGAGCTCAAGGAGTTGCGGGAGGACGAAGATGACGACGCCGACGCCGATGATGACCATTGCGCCGATGATGATCGCGGGGTAGAAGAGTGCGCTCTGGATGCGGCTCCGGAGTTCGCGCGCCTTCCGGAGTGCGTTCGCCGATTCCGCGAGCGCGTCCTCGAGGAGGCCGGTCGCCTCTCCCGCGCGGATGAGCTCGCGCGTCACGAGCGGGAAGAGATCCGGGTGCATGGCGAGGCCGTCCGAGAATGATTTCCCCCGCTCCACCGCATCGCGGATGGATTGGAGCACCGGTTGGAGCGATCGCGGTTCGACGTTCTCCGTGAGGGCATCCAGCGCGCGTCCGATGGGGATGCCTGCGCCGAGCATGACGCGGAGGTGGTCGAGGAGGAACACCTTCGTCGCAATGGGCACCCGCGGCCGGAGGAGGCGCCGGAGCCATGATGGGGTTGATGGGGGGAGCTGCATACGTGGGATCAGTCAGGATGATTGGGGACTACTCAAGTTCCCCTCCCTCTCCGCGCCGCAGCGGGGAGAGGGAGGGCGGGGGAGGGAGAGGTGACGTCGGCACGATCGTCCGCCTCTCCCCCTCTCGCTCCCCCTCCCCATGACATGGGGAGGGGGAGGAATGCGCAGAGCGCGCTACTCTCGTGTGACGCGGAGGATTTCTTCGACCGTCGTCACGCCGTCAATCGCCTTGAGCATCCCGTCAACGAACATCGTCGCCATTCCCTCCGAGACGGCGAGCGCGTGAATCTCGTCGCGGTTCGCCCGCGCTTGGATGCGTTCGGAGATCGCCGAGGTGACGTCGAGGACCTCGTAGATGCCGATGCGGCCGCGGTACCCGTCCTCGCACTCCGCACACGCCGTCCGCTGCCACACCTCGATGCTCGCGAGCGTCTTCGGCTTCGTCCCTGCGCTGCGCGCGGCGGCCCGTCGGAGGACGTCCGCGATGGGCGTGCCGTGCGCCTCCCGGAGTTCCTCCTGGAGCTCCTTCGGTATCTTCCCCTGCGCGCGGCACGATGGGCAGAGCCGCCGCACGAGCCGCTGCGCGATGATGCAGTTGATCGTCGAAGCGACGAGGAACGTCGGAACGCCCATTTCTTGGAGTCGCGTGAGCGAGGTCGCCGCGTCGTTCGTGTGGAGCGTCGCAAGGACGAGGTGCCCGGTGAGCGCCGCGTTCACCGCGATGTCCGCGGTTTCCGCATCGCGGATCTCCCCGACCATGATGATGTTCGGGTCCTGACGGAGGAGCGAACGGAGTCCGGTCGCGAACGTGAGCCCGATGCGCGGTTGCACCTGCGTCTGGTTGATGCCCGGGATTCGGTACTCGATCGGGTCTTCGATCGTCGCGATGTTCACGCCCGGCTTGTTCAGCACGTTGAGGATCGCGTAGAGCGTCGTCGTTTTCCCGGACCCGGTCGGACCCGTCACGAAGATGATCCCGTGCGGCTTCCGGATGTTCCGTTCGACTACCGTGAGCGGCGCCGCATCACCGAGCGCCTCGCCGCGGAGCCCGAGGTCGGGGAGCGTGATCATCTTCCCGCTCTCGCGGAGGATGCGGAGGACGATCTTCTCCCCGTCGTACACCGGCATGATGGAGACGCGGACCGCGATGCGCTCGCTCGCGGCGGCGACGGTGAACCGTCCGTCCTGCGGGAGCCGGTGCTCGTCGAGTTTGAGGTTCGCGAGCACCTTGATGCGCGCGACGATGCCCGCGGCGACGGCGTGCGGGAGTGTCGCCGTCGGTCGGAGGATGCCGTCAATGCGGTACCGAACCTGCATGCCCTGCGGCGCGGGTTCGATGTGGATGTCGGATGCCTGCCGACTGATCGCATGCTGGAGGAGCGTCTCGACGATGCGGACGATCGGTGCTTCCTCTGCGAGCTCGTGGAGATCGCGTCCGTCGCCGATGCGGACCGTCTCCGGCAGGACGGAGAGCTCGGCGAGCGACTGGACGGTCGCGGCGACGTCCGCGTGGTACATGCGCACGGCCTCCGTCACCGCGGTGCTCGTCGCGAGCGCGGGGATGATCGTCCGGCCGGTTGCCCTGCGGAGGAGTTCGATCGTGTCGAGATCATCCGGATCCTCCATGGCGACCCGAATGCCGTCCTCTGCGGTGTCGTAGGCGATGACGCGGCGATTCATCGCGAGTCCCGCGGAGATCGTCGCGAGGACGTCCGGCGCGATCGCGCGGTTGTGGAGGTCAACGAATGGAATGTCGAGCGCCTTCGCGAGCGCCTCGTAGAGCGCCTGCTCGCCGACAATCTTCCTCGCAACGAGGACCTCGGCGAGCGGCCGTCCCTGCGTCCGCGCGGTGCTCAGCGACGCGGCGAGGTCGGCGTCGGAGGCCATCTTCGCCGCGCGGGCGGTTTCCTCCACGAATGCATCCGTGAGCATACCTGAGGGGATTCTCTGATTACTATACCACGTGCTACGCTGGAGGCCTGTGCGATTCCCAAGGATCTCGCGTCCCGTCGTTGTGTTCCGCGGTTCGTTCCTCGGGCGCGCGCACATCCGGTGGTGCGCGATTGCGGCGATATCGTTCCTCGCCGGTGCGTGGATCGCCGTCCTCGCAATCCCGAACGTTCCCGAATCGGCGTCGCTCGTCGTGCACTACACGACGACGTTCGGCATTGATGCGCTCGGCTCGTGGCGGGATCTCGCGATGCTCCCGCTCTCCGGGACCGTGCTCCTCCTCATCAACGTCGTGCTCGCGTGGTTCCTCACACGAGCGGAGGTGAGAGGTCAGAGGTTAGAGGTCGGAGCCGCTTCGGCCGGACCGTCTGTTCCCGACGCGCTCCCGCACGCCCCGGCCGTCCTCATGGCCGCCTCCGCCGTCATTGAATTCGCGGTGCTCATCAACGCCGTCCTGCTCTGGAGAGCGAACTCGTGATATGGATCCCGTAGTCAAGACCCTCCTCCTCGCCGCGCTTGCGTTCGTCGTCACGATCGCGTGGACTCCGGCGCTCACGCGGCTGCTGTACAAGTACCGGATCGGGAAGAGCATTCGGCTCACCGCCGATGCGCCGGTGTACGCGTCGCTCCACGCGCACAAGCAAGGGACGCCGACGATGGGCGGCCTCCTCGTTTGGGTGACGGTCTTCGCGTTCGCGGTGCTCTTCGCGGCGGCGGATGCGTTCGGGATCCCCGGCATTCGGGAGCTCGATTTCCTCTCGCGTCACGAGACGCTCCTCCCGCTCGGCGCGCTCGTCGCCGCGGCGATCGTCGGGTTCGGGGACGACCTCCTCAACGTCCTCCGCGTCGGTCCGAACGGCGGCGGGCTCACGATGCGGCATCGCCTCGCCATCTACGCGATCATCGCGGCGGTCGGCGCGTGGTGGTTCATCGCGAAGCTCGAATGGACAACGCTCCACGTCCCGTTCGTGGGTCCCGCCGACCTCGGCGTCATCGGCTTCTGGTTCTTCGCGTTCGCGTTCCTCATCGCCGTCGCATTCTCCGTGAATGAGGCCGACGGCCTCGACGGGCTCGCCGGCGGCACGCTCCTCACCTCGTTCGCCGCGTACGGGACGATCGCGTTCGTGCAGCAACGGTACGACCTCGCCGCATTCATCGCCGTCACCATGGGAGCGCTCCTCGCGTTCCTCTGGTTCAACATCCCGCCCGCGCGGTTCTTCATGGGGGACACGGGCGCCATGGCGCTCGGGACCGCGCTCGGGGTCATCGCGCTCCTCCTCGGGGAGCCGCTCCTCCTCCTCGTCATCGGCCTCCCGTTTGTCGTGGAGTCGCTCTCGGTTCTCGTGCAGGCGACCGCGAAGCGATTTCTGGGGCGGAAGATCTTTCGCTCGACGCCGTTCCATCATCACCTCGAGGCGATCGGCTGGCCGGAGCCGAAGATCGTCATGCGCGCGTGGGTCATCTCCGCCGTCACCGCGGTCCTCGGGCTCGTCATCTTCCTCGCGGGACGGTGATTGCGCTACCATGAGTGCACATGGCTGATGCACCATTCGACGGGAACAACGTGAGCGAGCGGCAACTGAAGTGGGGGATGTGGTTCATCGCCAACCGCCCGCTCCTCCGCCGCATCGGGTACGGGATCCTCATCGCGGTCGCTGCGATCTCCTGGGGGTATACGCTCTGGGGGCTCATTGATTATTTCTTCGTTCGCGGCCTCGACCTCGATCGCGCGATTGCGCGGGATACCGCGGTGGCGAAGAACCCACGCGCGGCGATTCTCCAGCGGCAGGCCGCACGGCCGGTGCAGATCGCAGAGGTACACCTCCTCACCACGGCGCCGGCGACGTACGACGCGGTCGCCCGCGTCGTGAATCCGAACCCGGGCTGGATTGCGGCTGTCGAGTACGCGCTCGAGGTTCCCGGGTCGCCGACCGCAGTCGAGCGCGCCGTGCTCCTCCCCGGGCGGGAGCGATGGCTCATGCGCCTCAATGCGGAATCGAAGGCGAACCCTTCGGGCGCGACGCTCGTCGTGCGGAAGGTGGACTGGGCGCGTCCCTCGCGCGTCGAGGCCGCGGATCCGCAACGGTTCATGGGCGAGCGCTTGAACGTGGAGGTGCGGCAGCCGGTGTTCATTCCGTCTCGGGAACTTGCGCTCGGTGGCGGAACATCATTGTCCGCATCGGTGCCCGCCACCGGCGGGTCCGCCTCTGGCGGAAACGTCTCACGCGCGGCATTCACGATCGTGAATCAGAGCGCGTACGGACTCCGCGACCTCGAACTCGCCGTCCTCCTCCGCCGCGGCCAAGCGATCGTCGGTGTGAACCGCATCACCCTCGCCGATGTGCGCGCCGGTGAGGAACGCGCCGCCGCAGCGACGTGGTTCCACCCGCTCGGGCTCGTGCAGTCCGTGGAGGTGTTCCCGTACGTCAACGTGTTCGATCCCCGGAACTTCATCGCACTGTGATGCTGAACGCCGGACGTCGCATGGATTGGTCGCTGTGCACCGCCGTCGCGCTGATGGCGGTGTTCGGCTGCATTGGACTCGCGGCGCTCGCGCTCCGGAACGAGCCGGCGAACTTCGGGGCGCTCACGCGGCAGCTCGTCGCGATCGGCATCGCGATCGTCATCGCGGTGATCGTCGCGCGCATTGATTGGCGCGCATGGGAGCGGTGGTGGCTCGCCGTCGCCGCCGCGCTCGGCGTCCTCCTCCTCGGCGTCCTCGTCATCGGCGCGCGCATCCACGGCACACGTGGGTGGTTCGCCGTCGGGGGGTGGACGCTCCAGCCCGTCGAGTTCGCGAAGATCGGCCTCATCCTCCTCCAGGCGACGTACTTCCGCCGCCGCGCGCGGATGCTCGACCGGTGGCGAACCGTCCTCGAGAGCGCCGCGATTACCGGTGCCGTCGTCGTCCCCGTCCTCCTGCAGCCGGACCTCGGATCCGCGGCGCTCCTCATGATCACGTGGTTCGGGATGCTCCTCGTCTTCGGGCTCCGCACGCGCCACCTCCGCACGATCACCGTGGCCGCGCTCGCGGTCGTGCTCGTCGGATGGCAGTTCCTCCTCCAGCCGTACCAGCGGGAGCGCGTGCTCACGCTCCTCGATCCGAATCGAGATCCGCAGGGTGCGGGGTACAACCAGCGGCAGGCGGTCATCGCGGTCGGCGCCGGTGGACTCACGGGCCAAGGGTTCGGGCGGGGGACGCAATCGCAGCTCCGATTCCTCCCGGAGGCGCAGTCCGACTTCCTCCCCGCGGTGCTCGCGGAGGAGTTCGGGTTCCTCGGGCTCTCCGTCCTCCTCGCGTGCGTCGCAGTCCTCCTCCTCCGCCTCCTCGCGCTCGCGCGCCGCTGTCCGGACGATTTCTCCGCAGCCGTCGTCGTTGGGTTCGGGCTCCTCGTCGGCGTACAGGCGTTCCTCAGCATTGGGATGAACCTCGGCGCCGCGCCGGTGATGGGTATTCCGTTCCCGTTCGTGAGCGGCGGCGGGAGTGCGATGGTTGCGCTCGGCGTCGGGCTCGGCCTCGTCCTGAGCGTCAGCGCTCGAACGCCGCTCGCGGAACGCCGCGCGTACGAGTTTGATGTCGTATAGCATTCGTGCTACACTGGATGTGGAAGCATGGATGCTCCATGCACGTTTCCCCCTTACGGTAAGGGGGATGAAGGGGGTTATGAATCGCGCATCGTAACTCCCCGCGCCCCTCTTGCCCTAAGAGGGGGCAACGTGTTCGTCCTATTGAATACACGTATGCCCGCGAGGAGATCTCCACAGTTCTCTCAGGAATCGCTCCGCCTCATCTCGTACTGCCCGGTCTGCGACACGAGCTACAATCCGATGGAAGCGCGGGTGATTGACGAGCGGGATGACCAGCACCTCATGCACATCCGGTGCAAGAAGTGCGCGCACTCGATCCTCGCGCTCGTCCTCGTGAGCGGGACCGGCGTTTCCTCCATGGGCCTCCTCACCGACCTCACGTTCGATGACGTGCTGAAGTTCCGCTCCGCGGAGCGCATCACCATGGACGATGTCATCGCGTTCCACCACTTCCTCGAGCAGGAAGATGGGGCTGCGGTGCTCGGAAAGCGGTCGCGGTGAGGCATCGGGCCAAAATAACTTGCACAGCTTGCGCCCAGCGTTCGGCTAGATTTCGCCGATCCGACCGAGCGAAAGCGGAGGCGTAGCCGAGCTACGGTGAGCATTTCGCGACCGAGGAGCGACGGAAGATGACCGGACGATGGGATGCAAGGTGACGAGATTATTTTGGCCCGATGCCTAAGGCCGCCCGCATGGCCAACCGGCCCGCCTTGACGGCGGAGCGCGGCTCGTGCACGATGGAACTGCGGATACGCCGCAGTTTTTCTTATTGGGTATGGCTCAACAGACAGCGACACTCCACGCCGCACCGCGGGCGCTCCTCGGCCGCCAGTGCGGACGGCTCCGTCGGGAAGGGAAGATTCCGGCAGTCGTATACGGTCGGGAAACCGCGTCGCGTCCGCTCACGGTGGCCGCCGCCGAGTTCCATCGCATCTTCCGAGACGTCGGGGAATCCACGCTCCTCGACCTCGTCGTGGATGACGGACAGCCGGTGAAGGTGCTCGTCCAGGAAGTCGCGCATGACCCGGTGAGCGGGGTGCCCACGCACGTTGATTTCCGCGCGGTGGCGATGACGGAGAAGATCCACGCGCGTATCCCGCTGCAGTTCATCGGCATCGCGCCTGCGGTCATCGGCGTCGGCGGTGTCATCGTGAAGCAGTTCGACCACGTCGAAGTGGAGGCGCTCGCGAGCGCGCTCGTCCACGCGATCACCGTGGATCTCGCATCGCTCACCATGCTCGAGAGCGTCATCCGCGTCCGCGACCTCGTCATCCCGGAGGGGATTACCATCCACCATGGACCGGACGAGATCGTGGTGTCCGTCACCGAGGTGGCGGAGGAAGAGCAGGCACCGGCATCCGCGGTGTCCGCGGAGAGCGTCGAGGTTGTCGGCGCGAAGGGGAAAGAGAAGAAGGAGGGGGCAGTCGGCGAGACCGCAGCCGCTGCGGCGAAGACGGATGAGAAAAAGGGCGAGAAGGGCAAGAAGGAGAAAAAGAAATGACCGGCGCGGAACAGTAGATTGCTTCCTTGCCGCGTCGGTCATCCTGAGGGTCTGCAAGACCCGAAGGATCCCGTCGCATCAGTTCATGCGCATATCGCGCGCACAGCTCGCGGCCGCAGTCGGCACCCTCGTCGTTCTCGGCGGGGGTGTTGCGGCGTTCACGCTCCTCCGCAATCGTGTCTCGCGTGCAGGCGGCGACGTTCCGACGCCGATCGCGGCGCCGAAGGCGGTGGAAACGACCCCGCGGTGGCTCGACGGCACGCCGTTGCCCGAAGGCGCTCCGCAGCCGTCCGCGGTTGCCGTCGTGGTGGACAACGCGCCGGAATCGCAGCCGCAGGCGGGACTCGCCGCCGCACCGCTCGTGTTCGAGGTTCCGGTGGAGGGGCGCCGGACGAGGTTCCTCGCGGTATACCCCACGACGGGGACATCGGTGGTGCGCATCGGGCCGGTTCGGTCGGCGCGTCCGTACTTCGTCGGGCTCGCGGACGCACTCGCCGTCCCGCTCGTGCACGTCGGCGGAAGCCCGGCTGCGCTCGCGCTCCTCGCTTCGCGTCCGCACGTGAATCAGTACTTCGATCCTCCGTTCACGCGGGATCACGGACGGTCGGCACCGTTCAACGTCTTCACCGCGCTCAGCGAACTCGCATCATTCGTGGAGACGCGCGGGCTGGCGGGCACGCCCTCGCGTTCCTCCCCCTCGCGCCTGTGGTCGTTCGCAGCGGCGCTGCCGCAGGGGCTTACCGCGCGCGAAGGGCAAGACATTCGGCTCGCATTCAGCGGCTACGAATCGTCCTATGTAGTAGCATGGAAGTACGATTCGGAGATCGGCGTGTACATTCGGCGACGAGGTGGGGCGATCCTCCGCGATGCGGACGGAACCGCGGTTGCCGCAGCGAACGTGGTCGTCCTCTCGGTGCAGTCACGAGTGCTGGACGCCGTCGGACGCCTGAGTATTCCCGCCATTGAGCCGCCGCTGCCGTCTGCTTCCGGAGGATCCGGATCGGTCGCGCGGGCAACGGTGTTCCGAGGCGGGCAACGCATTGACGGACAGTGGGGTTGGGAAGGCGACCCTTCGGATGGCGGAGTATTCGGCCTCCGGCAAGCGCAAGGCGCGGAGGGTGGTGGAGCGGCACTGCAGGCGATTCCGCTCGCGCCCGGGACGACGTGGGTGGAGGTTGTGGATTGGAATGTAGAATCTTGAATCTAGAATTTCGCATTGAGGCACACTCGGATATGCACATTTCCCCACGACGGCGATCTTCGGGGTTCACGCTCGTCGAGTTGCTCATCGTCATCGTGATCATCGGCGTCCTTGCGACGCTGGGGGTCGCAGGCGTGAACATCGCGCGATCGAAGGCGCGAGATGCGAAGCGCACCGCGGATATTGCGCAGCTGCAGCGCGCGATTTCGCTGTACGCGACAACCGTCGGGAAGTACCCCACGTCGCCGACGGTTGCCTGCATCACCGGTGAGGATGCGGTTGCTGAGGAACTCAAGGCGAAGGGTGCCATGACGATCGTCCCGGGCGATCCCATCGCGAAATCCACGCTCCCGGCGGGAACGGGCGCGCATTGCTACGTGTACCAATCCGCGGTCGGTGCGACGTACGAGCTTCGGTACTACCAGGAACGCGCATCCGATCGCGGGCCCGCGGGGACGTTCATGGTCGGACCGTGACGGGTATTCGGTATTTAGTATTTTGTATTTGGTATACTCGATACTGGATACTCAATACTCGATACCGACCGGCGAGATCGCGGTGCCAAGACGCCTCCCAATTCGGGAGGTGTTTTCGTATGAGCGCGACGAGCGCGCGTTTGCGGCGGGGATCAATTTCGAGGAGCATCTGAAATCTGAAATCTGAAATCTGAAATGCATTCCGAAGTTGCGTGAGCAACTGTCGGAATGCTGCGAGTCCATCCGGGCCGCCGTCGAGTGCCGCGCGCGGTTCGTGCGCGCGGATGGAGCGCGGGAGCGCGCGCCACTCGGAGGTCGTCAAGTACGGCAGATTCGCGAGCACGAGCAACGTGGTGTCATTGCGAGCCCCGACGCTTCGGTCGGGGCGAAGCAATCCCGACCGTCGTTTGTTCAGCAATGGTTTCAGGAGGTCCCCACGGAGGAACGTGATGCGGCTGGCAACGGCGTGGCGGCGGGCATTCGCGCGCGCGACGCGGAGCGCATCAGATGACGAATCGGTCGCTATGACAGCAGCACGGGGGAACTCTGCGGCCAACGTCACTGCGATGCACCCGGAACCGGTGCCGATATCAAGAGCCGTAAGCTGTAAGCTGTAAGCTGTAAGTTCGCGAATGCGTATGAGCGCGAGCTCGATCATCAACTCCGTTTCGGGCCGTGGAATGAGTACGGAGTGGTTGACGGCGAACGGGCGACCGTAGAACCACTGCTCTCCGAGGAGGTACGCGAGCGGCTCTCCAGCCGCACGGCGCCGGAGGAGCGACGCGAACCGCCTCCGGTGTGCGGGACGGAGGTGCGCGTCCGGATGTGCGAGCACCCACTCGCGCGGCTTCCTGAGCACGTGCGCGAGGAGGCGTTCGCGATCAATGGGCGAAACGGACTTGTCCATGCAA
>Ga0265296_1001143_pt1 | contig 32446 bp, 26 predicted proteins | sample MunlanPumphouse1_FD_189073 | JGI IMG/M metagenome (GOLD analysis project Ga0265296, IMG submission 189073) | Groundwater microbial communities from a municipal landfill in Southern Ontario, Canada - Pumphouse #1 | ecosystem: Environmental > Aquatic > Deep subsurface > Groundwater | place...
CCCCGAAACAATCGACGAACTTGCCGCCAAACTCAGAATCGGCGACATCGCCAAGCGACGCGCCGCCGGTAAAGCCGCGCAGGCCAAAAAATCACGCTGACAAGGCGGTATTCAGACCACGGTTACATCCGGCATCCCGGTCGCCGCCTATTTTCCTTCGGGAACGACGATCTCGAGCCCGGCCTTGACCGTGTCGAGAACGACGAGGGTGCGAACGTCTCGACCACCAACTATCGGCGAACAGCCGCCGCGACCTGATGGCCGGGTAGCCTGCGATCAGGCCGCCCACTCGGCCGGATCGGATTCCTCGCCGATCAGCGCGAGACCGTGCGCGATCGAGGTCAGCTCGCCGCCGGTCGCGATACGCTCTTCGCCGAAACGGCGGTTGAAGAGCGTGCGGATCGCGGGGATCAGCGAGGACCCGCCGGTCAGGAAGACGCGGTCGATCGCCGCGGGCGCGATGCCCGCGCGGGCGAGCGCCTGGTCCATCGCGGCCTCGATGCGGCGAAGGTCGTCGGCGATCCATTGCTCGAAATCGGCGCGCCGCACGTCGGCGCCGATCTCGATCCCGCCGCCGACGAAATGAAATTCAGCGTGATCCTTGCTCGACAGCGCGCGCTTGAGCCCGCCCACCGCATCATAGAGCGGGAAGCCCTGCTCATGCTCGATCAGCGCGATCATGCGACCGATCAGCTCAGGCCGTTCGGCGTCGCGTTGCAGGCGGCGGATTTCGTCGATTGTGCGGCGGTTGCGCATCATCGCGAGCCGCGACCAGTCGCCGAAATCGGCGAAATAGCCGCCGGGGATTTCGAGCAGCTTGTCGAACGAGCGATACTGGCTGCCCTTGCCGAGCAGCGGCAGCACCAGCCGGTCGACGATGCGGTAATCGAAACGGTCACCCGCGATGCCGATCCCCGACGACGCGAGCGGCACGCAGCGGCGCGGGCTCCCGGGCTCGGCGACACGGACGATCGAAAAGTCGGTGGTGCCGCCGCCGAAGTCGGCGACGAGGATCGTCGCCGGCTCGGTCAGGCGCGAGGCGTAGCTGTGCGCGGCGCCGAGCGGTTCGTGGACATAATAGATTTCGGTGCCGAACGCCGCGAGCATCGCGTCGTAACGCTGGCGCGCGAGTTCGGCATCGGGCCGCGCGCCGGCATATTCGACTGGGCGGCCGACGATGATGCGGCGCGGCCGTTCGTCGAGCGCGCCGCCGGCATGCGCGACGAGGCGCTGGAGGAATAGGCGCCCCATATCCTCGAAGCGAAACGGCTTGCCCCAGATCATCGCGCGTTCGAACAGCGGGCTCGCGGCGACGCTCTTGAACGACTGGATAAAGCGGCTGTCGAGCGGCGACTGAAGATATTCGTCGATCGCCCATGGACCCGCCTCGTGCGCGATGCCGTTCCAGCCGCGTTCCTCTTCCCAGAAGCAGAGCGCTGAGCGGAACACCGCGTCGCCTGCGTCGCCGAACGCAACCAGCTCGGTGCCGCCCTGGCCATCGGCCAACGCGACGACGCTGTTCGTCGTGCCGAAATCGAGGCCGAGCGCGCTCGCGGCCGCCTTTTGCATGACGTGGCTCCTGTAGCTGGAAGTCCCCGGTGGGGGCGGCGCCTATTGCACGGGCGGGCGAGTGGAGCAAGTTCGGTCACAAAACTGCGCGGGTCTAATCTGCACCGTTCACCCTGAGCTTGTCGAAGCCTGTCCTGAGCGCCTGCAAGGCAGTCGAAGGGGGCCGTTCTTTCTTTCAGCGCCGTAAGAGGAAGAACGGTGCTTCGACAAGCTCAGCACGAACGGAAGAGCGGGAGCAGATTAGACGCATGATGCCCTAGGCGTCGGGCCTCCACGCGCGATAAAATGTGTCGACTGCGGCATCGACTTCGTCCTGAAGGCGGCTGAGGTCTCGGCCTTCGGGCAGGTTGAGGATCGCGAACTGGTAGAGGCCCGACTGGCAAAGGCCGGCAAATTGCTGCACCGCGCGCATCGGATCGCCCATCCTGATCTCGCCGCGCACCATTTTTTCGGCAATCCAGTCGGCCGCGCGCGCCTTGCCGCGACGCGGACCGCGGTCGTAAAATGTCTCGGCGAGGTGCGGGAAACGATCGGCTTCACCGACGACAAGGCGGAACAGCGAGAGAAGCGGTGTCGCCGTCAGCTTCGTCATCAACACCATGCCGAAACGGCGGAGAACATCGGGAACCGGCTGATCGAGCGGCAGCTCGATGGTGAGGGCATCGCCATATTGTTCGACGATCCCGTCGACGACCGCGGCAAACAGATCCTCCTTCGAAGGGAAATAGGTCCAGAGCGTCGTCTTCGACCCGCCGACCTTGCTGGCGATCGACGACATCGTCGTGCCGGCATAGCCATTCGCAAAGAACAGCTCGCGCGCGGCGTCGATGAACGCCTTGCGCCGCATTGCCGCGGCATCGTCGAGGGCTGCCGTACTATCTGGTATCATTTCGATTGACAACGCTTCCTCCGAAGTTCATCTGCGCATGATACCAGCTAGTATCGTTAGAAGCCATGCCCCGGACAATTTTTCTCTCCACCGCTGTTTTCAGCCTGCTCGCGGGCTGCGCGAGCGTTCCCGACCTCGGCCCCAAGCCCGTTCCGGCGGCGACCGAGTCGCTGGAATCGCACGCGACGTTCGCCCGCGCCCAAGGCGAGTGGCCCGCCGAAGGCTGGTGGCAGGGCTTTGGCGACGCGCAGCTCGATACGCTGATCGGCGAGGGGCTCAAGGACTCGCCCGATGTCGCGATCGCCGCCGCGCGTGTGCGCGCGGCCGAGGCGATGGTGCAGCAGGCGGGCGCCGCGCTGCTGCCGCGCGTCGGCGCCGAGGCGAGCGCGGGCGGCGTCCAGCAGAGCAAGAATCTGGGCATCCCGCCCGAGTTCGTCCCCGACGGCATCCAGGACACCGGCCATATCGCCGCGACCTTCAGCTTCGACCTCGACCTGTGGGGCCGTAACCGCGCGGCGCTCTCGGCGGCGACGTCGGAGGCCGAGGCGGCGCGTGTCGATGCGGCGCAGGCGCGGCTGATGCTCACGACCGGGATCGCCGCCGCCTATGCCGATCTTGCGGGCTATTATCAGGCGCTCGATGTCGCCAACGATGCGGTGCGTGTCCGCGCCGCGAGCGCCGGCCTGTCGGGCGAACGCGCCCGCGCGGGGATCGAAAATCAGGCGAGCCAGCGGCAGGCAGAAAGCCGCGCCGCCTCGGCGCGCGCCGACGTCGTCGCGCTCGAAGAAGCAATCGCAACGACCCACAACCGGCTTGCGGCCCTGATCGGCGCCGGCCCCGATCGCGGGCTGTCGATCGCACGCCCGCAGATGGTGCGCCCGGCCCTCGGCCTGCCAAGCGGCGCCGGGATCGACTTGATCGGACGGCGACCCGATATCGTCGCGTCGCGGCTGCGCTCCGAAGCCGCCGCCAAGCGCATCGATGTCGCGCGCGCCGATTTCTATCCCAATATCAGCCTGTCGGCGCTCGTCGGGCTCCAGTCGCTCGGCCTCTCCAACCTGTTCAAGTCGGGGTCCGAATATGGCAATGGCGGCGCCGCGATCAGCCTGCCGATCTTTGAGGGCGGGCGGTTGCAGGGCCGCTATCGCGGATCGCGCGCCGACTATGATGTGGCGGTCGCGACCTATGACCGCACGCTGATCGGTGCGCTGCGCGATGTCGCCGACATCATCGCCAGCCGCGCCGCCACCGAACGCCAGCTTGTCGGGCGGCGCGAGGCGCTGACCGCTGCGGCCGAAGCCTCGAAACTCGCTGGGCTGCGTTACCGCGCCGGCCTCTCGAACCAGATCGTCCAGCTCACCGCCGAGGACAGCATGGTGGCGTTGAGCCGCGCCGTCGCCGACCTCGAAGCGCGCCAGCTCTCGCTCGATATCGCCCTGATCCGCGCACTTGGCGGCGGGTATCGGGCCAGCAATTCAACAGGAGACGAATGATGGCCGACGAAACGGCTGCAGCCGCAACCCCCGCTCCCGAAACATCTCCCGAAGCCGCCCCCGAAGGCAATGGCGCCAAGCGGAAGAAGCTCTTGCGCATCCTCGCGATCGTCGTCGTGACGGTCGCGGTCCTGTGGGGCTTCTGGTATTTCCTGACGCAGGCCGGACGCGTCCACACCGACAATGCCTATGTCGGCGCGGACTCGGCGCAGGTGACCGCGCTCGTCTCGGGACCCGTCAAGGAAGTGCGCGTCAGCGGCACGCAGTCGGTGAAGAAGGGCGACATCCTCGTCATCCTCGACGACGCCGACCAGCGCATCGCGGTCGCCGACGCCGAGGCGGTGCTGCGCCTCGCGCGTCAGCGTTATGGACAGGCCGACGCCAACGCCGATGCGGCGCGGGCGCGCGTTGCGGCGCGTGGTGCCGACATTTCGCAGGCGCGGGCGCGGCTGCGCGACGCCAATGCGACGGTCGAGCGCGCGCGCGCCGAACTCGCGCGGCGCGAAAGCATAGCGGGCACCGGCGCCGTGTCGGGCGAAGAACTGACCGCGGCGCGCGCGGCGCTCGCGTCGGCTTCGGCTGCGCGCGACCTTGCCGCCGCGGGCATCGCCTCGGCCGAAGCGACGCGTGGATCGGCGAGCGGCGATCTCGGCGCCGCCGAAGCCGTGGTGCGCGGCACGACGATCAACACCGCGCCCGACGTCGCGGCGGCCGAAGCGCGGCTGGAGAAGGCGCAGCTCGATCTTGCGCGCACCGTGCTGCGCGCGCCGGTCGATGGCATCGTCACCAACCGGCAAGTGCAGGTCGGCCAGCGGATCGCCGCGGGCGCGCCGATCATGGTGCTCGTCCCGATCGCCACCGCCTATGTCGACGCCAATTTCAAGGAAAGCCAGTTTCAGGACATCCGTATCGGCCAGCCGGTCGAACTGGTGTCGGACTATTATGGCGGCGGTGTCGTCTATCGCGGCAAGGTGGTCGGCATCGCGGGCGGCACCGGCGCGGCTTTCTCGCTGATCCCCGCACAGAATGCGACGGGCAATTGGGTCAAGGTGGTGCAGCGCCTGCCCGTGCGCATCGCGCTCGATCCAAAGCAGCTCAAGGACCATCCGCTGCGCGTCGGGCTGTCGATGGAAGCCACGATCGACACGCGCGGTCGATAAGACATGGCCAGCGCCGCCGCCTCCGCTTCATCCGCCGGCATCCCGGCCGAACCACAGTCTTTGACCGGCGTGCGGCTGATCGTCGCGGCGTTTGCGTTGGCGCTCGCCAACTTCGTCGTCGTGCTCGACATGACGATCGCCAATGTGTCGGTGCCGCATATCGCGGGCGGGCTCGCGGTGTCGCCGACGCAGGGCACCTGGGTCATCACCAGCTATGCGGTCGCCGACGCGATCAGCGTGCCGCTCACCGGCTGGCTCGCGATGCGCTTTGGCACCGTGCGCTGGTTCATCTATTCGATCATCGGCTTCGGCATCTTCTCTTTCCTGTGCGGCGTGTCGCGCACGCTCGACGCGCTCGTGCTCTTCCGTGTGCTCCAGGGACTCGCGGGCGGTCCGCTGATGCCGCTGTCGCAGATTTTGCTGCTGCGTATCTTCCCCAAGGAAAAGGCGGGCATCGGGCTTGCGATCTGGGCGATGACGACGACTACCGCGCCAATCCTCGGCCCGATCCTTGGCGGGACGATCAGCGACAATTGGAGCTGGCCGTGGATATTCTTCATCAATCTGCCAGTAGTGGCGATCTGCGGGTTCGGTGTTTTCACGCTGCTCACGCCGTTCGAAACCAAACGCGTCAAGGCGCGGATCGACCTGATCGGCCTGATCCTGCTCGTCGTGTCGGTCGGCGCATTCCAGATCATGCTCGACACCGGACGCGAGCATGACTGGTTTGGATCGGTGTGGATCGTCGGGCTCGCGGTCGTTTCCGCGATCAGCTTCGCCGCCTTCGTGATCTGGGAGCTGACCGATGCCAATCCGGTCGTGAACCTGCGCATCTTCCGTTTCCGCGGCTTCACCTTCGCGACCATGGCGATCTCGCTCGGCTTTGGCGCCTTCTTTGCGCAGGTCGTGCTCACGCCCTTATGGCTCCAGCAGGTCGCGGGCTATACCGCGACCCAGACCGGCTTCATCGTCGCCTGGCTCGGCGTATTCGCCGTTCTCCTGTCGCCCGTCGCGGCCGGCCTGATCACTAAGGTGGACGTTCGCATCACCATCTGCGGTGGCATCCTCTGGATGGCGCTGATGTCGGTCCTGCGCGCCAGCTGGAACGCCGATGTCGGCTATTGGACGCTCGCGCTGCCGCATATCCTGCAGGGGATCGGCATGCCGTTCTTCTTCGTCGGGCTGACCGCGCTCGCGCTGAGTTCGGTGCCCGTGCAGCATCAGACGTCGGCTGCGGGGCTGATGAGCTTCCTGCGCACGCTTTGCGGCGCGATCGGCACTGCGGTGGCGACGACCGCGTGGGACGACGCCAGCCGGACGTCGCGGTCCGAACTGGTGTCGTCGCTCAACAATAGCGAAGCGACGATGACCTCGCTGCAAAGTGCCGGGCTGACACTCGAACAGGCGCGCGCCGCGATCGAGCGGCTGGTCGAGGTGCAGGCATCGACATTGGGGGTGCTGCACCTGTTCCTCGCGTCGGCGGTGGTGTTCGTGATCGCCGCCATATCGGTATGGTTCGCGCCGCGGCCGAAACAGATTTCGATGGGCGGCGGGCACTAGGGCATCAGGCGTTAAACCTGCGCCATCTCCAAATCTGTTCGTGCTGAGCTTGTCGAAGCACCGCCCTTTCTTCGACGTTCAAGAAAAAGAACGACCCTTCGACAAGCTCAGGGCGAACGGTTTATGTGGGAGGTGCGCTCCTTTTTACCGCTATTTGGCGAACAGCTGATCCAAATCGGCGAACGCCTTGAACTCGAGCGCGTTGCCCGCGGGATCGTGGAAGAACATCGTCGACTGCTCGCCCGGCTGGCCGGGAAAGCGCGTGTGCGGCTCGATCACGAACGTCGTGCCCGCGGCCTTCAGCCGCTCGGCGAGGGCCTGCCATTCGGCGGGCGGCAGCACGACGCCGAAATGCGGCACCGGCACCGCATGGCCGTCGACCGGATTATGCGCAGGCTCGGCGCGCGGCGTGTCGACGCGATGCGCGACGATCTGGTGGCCGTATAGGTTGAAGTCGATCCAGTCGGCGGAACTGCGCCCTTCGGGGCATCCAAGGACGGTGCCATAAAAATGGCGCGCGGCGCCCAGATCGTCGACGGGAAAGGCGATGTGAAAGGGGGCAAGGCCGGTCATATTCCCTATTTGCCGCACGCGCGCGCGATATGCCAGTCCGGGACTTGGGCTGGCGCGCCGAACATGCTAGGCGCGCGCCCATGCTGACAATCAACGCTATCACTGTACGCCTTGGCGGGCGCGCCATCCTTGAACGCGCCACTGCGAGTCTGCCGGCGAAAAGCCGCGTCGGGCTGATCGGGCGCAACGGCGCGGGCAAATCGACGCTGATGAAGGTGATGATCGGCCAGCTCGAAGCCGACGAGGGCAGCATCGACATGCCGCGCAAGACGCGCGTCGGCTATATCGCGCAGGAGGCGCCCCACGGCACCGCGACGCCGTTCGATACCGTGCTCGCCGCCGATACAGAGCGCGCCGACCTGCTCACCGCGTCTGAAACCGAGCAGGACCCCGACAAACTCGGCGACATCCACGAGCGGCTGATCGCGATCGACGCCTATACCGCGCCCGCGCGCGCCGCGCGCATCCTCATCGGGCTCGGCTTCGACGAGGAGATGCAGGGCCAGCCGCTCGACAGCTTCTCGGGCGGGTGGAAGATGCGCGTCGCGCTTGCGGCGCTGCTGTTCTCCGAACCCGATTTGCTGCTGCTCGACGAACCGTCGAACCACCTCGACCTCGAAGCGACCTTGTGGCTCGAAAATTTCCTGCGCGCCTATCCGGGGCAGCTCGTCGTGATCAGCCACGAGCGTGACCTGCTCAACAATGTCGTCGACAATATCCTCCACCTCGAAGGCGGCAAGGTCACGCTCTACGCCGGCGGCTATGATGCGTTCGAGCGCCAGCGCGCCGAACGCGCCGCGCAGCTCGCGGCGGCCAAGGCGTCGCAGGATGCGCAGCGCGCGAAGCTCCAGGATTATGTCGCGCGCAACAGCGCGCGCGCCTCGACCGCCAAACAGGCGCAATCGCGCGCGAAGCTGCTGGCGAAAATGCAGCCGATCGCGGCGCTTGCCGAGGATCAGACGCTCGCGTTCGATTTCCCAAGCCCCGATGAACTCAAGCCGCCGCTGATTACGCTCGACCTCGCGAGCGTGGGTTACGCGGAGCGACCGGTGTTGCAGCGGCTCAACCTGCGCATCGATCCCGACGACCGCATCGCGCTGCTCGGGCGCAACGGCAATGGCAAGACGACGCTGGCGCGCTTGCTCGCGGCGCAGCTCGCGCCGATGGCGGGGGCGATGGCGGCGTCGGGCAAGATGCGCGTCGGCTATTTCACCCAATATCAGGTCGAGGAACTCGACGGCAGCGACACGCCATTGGCGCATATGACGCGCGTGATGGAGGGCAAGGCGCAGGGCGCGATCCGCGCGCAGCTCGGCCGATTCGGCTTTTCGGGCAACAAGGCGACCACGCAGGTCGCGAAGCTGTCGGGCGGCGAACGCGCGCGGCTCGCGCTCGCGCTCATCACGCGCGACGCGCCGCACCTGCTGATCCTCGACGAACCGACCAACCACCTCGACGTCGACGCGCGCGAGGCGCTCGTCCAGGCGCTCAACAGCTTCGACGGCGCGGTGGTGCTCGTCAGCCACGATCGACACATGCTCGAACTCACCGCCGACCGGCTCGTGCTCGTCGATGATGGCACCGCGCGCGAATATTCGGGCAGCATGGACGATTATGTCGACATGATCCTGGGCAAGGGGCCGCAGAAGGATCGCGTGTCGAAGGCCGACAAGAAGGAAGATCGCAAGGCCGCGGCCGCGGCGCGCGAAGCGGCGGCGAAGATCAAGAAGGACGTTTCGGACGCCGAGGCCGACCTCGCCAAATATGAGGTCGTGCTGTCGGCCATCGACCGCGCGATGTTCGACCCGCAGGGCGCCGCGAGCGAATATAAGGGCCTGACGATGAGCGAGCTGTCGCAGCGGCGCGGCAAGATCGTCGCGGCGCAGGAAGCCGCCGAGGCGAGGTGGGTTGCGGCGAGCGAAGCGCTGGAGGCGTTTGAGGGGGCTTGATAATCGTCGCCGTAACGTAACTTCACATCCTTCGTCATTGCGAGCGAAGCGAAGCAATCCAGAGCGGTTTACGCCTACTCTGGCTTGCCGCGTCGCTTCGCTCCTCGCAATGACGATTGAATTTTGTCGTCGGCTACCAATTCATCCGTGCTGCCTCGCATTGACTCCATCGCCCCAATCCATCATAATAGTTTCAATTGAAACTAGATGGGAATGCGACATGGCCGACCTTTTCGATAATCCGCTGGGCCTCGACGGCTTTGAATTCGTCGAATTTTCGGCGCCCGAAAAGGGCATTCTCGAACCCGTGTTCGAAGCGATGGGCTTCACGCTGATCGCGCGCCATCGTTCGAAGGACGTCCAGTTGTGGCGTCAGGGCGGCATCAACCTGATCGCCAATTACGAGCCCAAATCGCCCGCGGCCTATTTCGCCGCCGAGCATGGCCCGTCGGCGTGCGGCATGGGCTGGCGCGTCCGCGATGCGGCGAAAGCTTATAGCGAAGCCGTCGCGCGCGGCGCCGAGCCGGTCGAGGTCACCCCCGGCCCGATGGAACTGCGCCTGCCCGCGATCCGCGGCATCGGCGGCTCGATCATCTATCTGATCGACCGCTATGGCGACGACCTCAGCATCTACGACATCGATTTCGTCTATGAAGAGGGTGTCGATCGCCATCCAGTGGGCGCGGGCATGCAGCTGATCGATCACCTGACGCACAATGTCTACGGCGGCCGCATGGCGCATTGGGCTGCCTTTTACGAGCGCATCGCGGGCTTCCGCGAGATCCGCTATTTCGACATCAAGGGCGAATATACCGGCCTGACCTCGAAGGCGATGACCGCCCCCGACGGCAAGATCCGCATCCCGCTCAACGAAGAGGGCGCGGGCGGCAAGGGCCAGATCGAGGAATATCTGCGCGCCTATAATGGCGAGGGCATCCAGCATATCGCGTTCAGCTGCGACGATCTCTACGCCGCGTGGGACAAGCTCAAGGCCATCGGCAACCCCTTCGCGCCCGCACCGCCGGCGACCTATTACGAGATGCTCGAAGAGCGGCTGCCGGGCCATGGCGAGTCGGTCGAGGGGCTCCAGTCGCGCGGCATCCTGCTCGACGGCTCGACCACCGAGGGCGATCCGCGCCTGCTGCTCCAGATTTTCGGTCAGACCGTGATCGGCCCGGTCTTCTTCGAATTCATCCAGCGCAAGAAGGATGAAGGTTTCGGCGAGGGCAATTTCACCGCGCTGTTCAAATCGATGGAAATGGACCAGATTCGCCGCGGAGCATTGGAAATCAAAGAGACCGCTTGATCCCTTTCCCGTTCGTGCTGAGCTTGTCGAAGCACCGTTCTTTCTTTGACGGCTGAAGAGAAGAACGGCCCTTCGACAAGCTCAGGGCGAACGGAGTGGGGATAGGCTCAGCACGAACGGAGTTGGGTAAAATGACCAGCCAGTCGCCCATCAAACTCGGCGGTGTCCACCACGCCGCCTATCGCTGCAAGGACGCGAAGGAAACGGTGGGTTGGTACGAGCGCATGCTCGGCATGACCTACACCACCGCCTTTGCCGAGGATCATGTTCCGTCGACGGGCGAGTACGACCCCTATATGCATGTCTTCCTCGACGCGGGGAACGGCAACATCCTCGCTTTCTTCGAGCTGCCGAACCAGCCCGTCATGGGGCGCGACGAGAATACGCCGGCGTGGGTCCAGCACCTCGCGTTCAAGGTCGGCAGCTTCGACGAACTGGTCGCCGCGAAGGCGCATCTGGAAAGTGAAGGCGTCGACGTGCTCGGCCCGACGCACCATGGCATCTTCAAGTCGATCTATTTCTTCGACCCCAACGGCCACCGCGTCGAGCTGGCGTGCGACATCGGCACCGATGAGCAATATGCCGAGCTGAAACGCGTCGCGCCGTTGATGCTCGAAGAGTGGAGCCGGACCAAGAAGGCCCCGCGCCACGCCGATTGGCTGCATACGGCGGCGAACGAGTAGTTTTATGTCCCCGCCCGCTTGCGGGAGGGGCAGCGAGACTTGCGAGCTTGCTCGTTAGTCGCAGCGGGGTGGGCAACTTCGACGTTGCTGGCCCACCCCCAACCCCTCCCGCAAGCGGGAGGGGAGAAAACGCTCTACTTCCGGTCCAGCCCGATGCTCTCCAGCGTCGCACCGCTGCACTTGTCGGCTTCCTTGCTCTTGCCGTCGCCCGACAGCGCCCCGATCGCGAGGAAGCCCGCGACCACCGCGACCAGAAACGCGCCGGTGACCCAGATCAGATATTTGTCGATGAACGCCTTGATCGGCGCCCCGAACATCCGGAACAGGATGCCGACGAGCATGAAGGAAAAGGCCCGGCTGGCGAGGCTTGCCCACAGGAAGGTCCAGAAACTCATGTGGATGAAGCCTGCGGTGATCGTCAGCAGCTTGAACGGGATCGGCGTCGCGCCCTTGATCAGAATGATCTCGGCGCCGAATTCGCGCAGGTAACAGGCGGCCGCTGGGAAGGCGTCGGTGAGCCCGAGCGCGCCGAGCAGCGCCAGCCCGACGCTTTCATAAAGGAAGAAACCGATCAAATAACCGAGCATGCCGCCCGCGACCGACGCGAGCGTGCAGATGATCGCGTAGCGCACCGCCTTTTTCGGGTTCGCGAGGCACATCAGCCCGAGCATCGGGTGCGGCGGAATCGGGAAGAAGCTCGCCTCGACGAAGGAAACCAGTGCCAGCCAATATTCGGCGTGCGGATGCGCGGATTTCTCCATGGTCCAGTTATAAAGCCTCTGGATCATGGACTTGTTACGCGGTGTGGCTGTCATGCTGGTCCTTGCGGTGGCGACGTCGGCCCTCCTATGCCGCCCGTGCCGCGCGAAGTCGAGCCGAAGCCGGTCGTTCCGGGACGGAAAAACGCCGGAACCGTCGGGTAACGGTTCCGGCGTTGCTCCCACCAGAGACGGGAGCAAGGGACATCGTGACGTCCGCGCCATCGGCGCGGACCGGGAAGGGTCACCGCCGCGAGATCAGGATCGCGCTGGCCAGCGTCATCGGCGTGCCGGCCTGTTGGGCGGCAATGATCTCCCGGCCGACATCGCGGCCCCTCGAAAGCGCGCTCCGGAAGCAGCGGCCGGTCGCCATTTCGCGCACGCTATTTTCGAATTCGGGGCGGACGTCGCACACCGAGCGCGCCGCGGCGCGCAGGCGGCTGTCGAGCCGCGCCAGGCCGACATCGCTGTCGAGATTGAGGTCGGCATAGCTGACCTTTACCACCTCGGTTTCGCCTGCCGGCGCAGTCGCGACGATGGTTTGAGAAAATGCGGGTGCTGCGCCGAGCAGCAACAGGGGCAGAGCCACGAAGATACGCATCGAATCACTCCCTTTCATCATGTCCCAGCCGAACGGCAGGCTGCGGATGCGAGGGGCGTAGCGGGCGCGCGTGTCGGCCGCCGTGAGAAGATCGTCAATTCGGTATTAAAAATACGTCAAAATCCAGAATGTTGAAATTTGCCGTTCGTCTGGCCGTCAAAAAATGCTATTTGGTCCCCGGGAAAAACATACGGCCGCAATCCCTCGACTCAGGAGGTCGCGCCGTGAATTCTGCATTCGTCAAAACCGAGCGGCATCTCGCCGCCGCGACGCCGGTATTGCGGCTGCTCGGCGACTTCGCTGTCGAGCCGGCCGCGCTGTCCCCCACCAGCCGCAAAGCGCGCGCCCTTCTGGCCCGGCTCGTGCTCGCCGACGCGCCGCTTGCGCGCGACCGGCTGAGCGCGCTCCTCTGGAGCCGCCGCCCCGATGCACAGGCGCATGCCAGCCTGCGGCAATGCCTCGTCGAACTGAAGCCCTGGACGCGCGCCGCGCCGCCGCTGCTGCAAGCCGATCGCGAAACGGTCGCGATCGATCGCACGCAGGTCATCGACGATATTTCGCTGCTTCACGCCGCGTGCGCGGCGGACGATGTCGCCGTGGTTCTGAACCGGCTGCCCGCTTACGACGTCGGGTTGCTGGCCGATCTCGACGGCATCGACGAAGCGTGGGACGACTGGCTTGCGGTCGAGCGCACGCATCAGGGCGAAGCGATCGTTCGCGAGGTGCTCGCGATGGCGGAAAGGCGGCTGCAGGCGGGCGATGTCGAGCGGGCGCTCGCGGTGGCGGACAAGGTGACACGCTTCGATCCGTGCAGCGAACATGCTGCGCGGCTGATGATGAGCGCGCGCTGGGAGGCGGGCGACAGCGATGGCGTCCGCCACGCCTGGCAGCGGATCGAAGACGCGCTCGCGCGCGGAATCGACGGCAAGCCTTCGGTCGAAACCGCCGAACTGTATCAACGCCTGTCGGCCCGGCCCTGTCCGCCGGGCCGTCAAGCGGTGGTCGTGCCCGCGATGGCGACCAACCCAACCGCCAGCCTGTCGCCGCGACGCGCGCTGTTCCTCGGCGTGGCCGCGCTGGCGCTCGCGCTGACGGGCGCCGATGCGCCGCGGTCCCGATCCGCCGTCGCTGCATTCGATGCGCCGGTGGTCCGCGTCGAACCAATCGAACTGCGCGGAAATGATCCGGTCGAGGACCGTTTTGCCGATGCGCTGGCCGGCGATTTCGCGCGCTTTGCCAATGCGTCGGGGGGGGCGGTCCGCGTCCTCGACGGAAAGGTGGCGGGACGCGCGGGCGATTTCGTCGTCCGCGTCGCGATCGAACGCGACGGCAGCCAGTTCGTCAGCGAGTCGCGGATCGTCGATAGTTTGAACGGGTCGATCCTGTGGTCCAGCCGCTTCGCGGCACCCGTCGACGATCTCAGTCGGCTGCGCGAACGGACTGCGCTCGCGGTCGCCGGCCTGGTCAATTGCGCGTTGACGCTGAACGGCCGGAACGATCTGTTGGCCGCTGATGCGGATCGACGATCGCTGATCTTTGCGGTCTGCGACGCCGACACGGCTTTCGATGGCCCTCGTGCAATTCGGTTGATGGAGGAACTGGTTCAGCGCTGGCCGGGGGATGCCGACACGCTGGGACTGCTGGCGCAGGTCCGCGTCAAGCATCTCCCGCACGAGATGGATCCCGCCAAATGGCGTGTGGAGCGCGCAAGGGTGATCGATACGGCGCGCCGCGCGCTTGCGATCGACCCCGAGAACGCCCCCGCGCTGACGGCGTTGTCGCAGACCGGCGGCAGTGAGCTGTTCGTGGTCGAAGGGCTGCCGCTGCTCGATCGCGCGCTTGCGATCGATCCCGAATATCCGGCGGCGTTAATGACGAACGCGGTGGGTCTGTTCCAGGCCGGCTATGTTCAAGCTGGCGTCGATCCGGCGGAACGCGCCGCACGCGCCGACCCGACGTCGATCTACAAGGCATTGGGGGTGGTCCGGCGTTATGCGGCGGCCGGGCAGATGCAGAATGCGATGAAGCAGTTCGCCGAAGTGGAGGCAATCTGGCCGGGGCACCCCGACCTTGCCGAACATCGCCGCCGTCTCGCGGTCGAACTCGGCCGGGCCGAGGCCGCCGAAGTCTATCGCACCGCAACGGCCGAGGAGCGGCGCGAATTCGACATGCTGCTGCTCCATCAATTCGCAGACCCTTCGATTGGATCGCGCGAGGTCGACGCCGCCGTCGAAGCCGAGTTCGCGCGCTATCCTTCGACGGCCTATGCAATGGCTGCGCATTTTACGCGGCTCGGCGACCAGTCGAAGGCGCTCTCGTGGCTGGCGCGCGCGCCGATACGCAAAACCGACGGCCAATGGTCGCTGCTCTATTGGCCATCGGTCGCACCGCTCCGGCGCGATCCGCAGTTTTTTTGCGAAGCTGGCGCGGATCGGGCTGGTCGATTTTTGGCGGCGCCAAGATCGCTGGCCCGACTTCTGCAACGACCCCGGATTGCGTTACGACTGCAAAAGCGAAGCCGAACGGCTGGCGCGCCTTGGGCGCGCGGTCAGTGGCGGAAGTGCCGCATCGCGGTGAAGACCATCGCGAGGCCGGCTTCGTTCGCCGCCGCGATCACCTCGTCATCGCGGATCGACCCGCCCGGCTGGATCACGCAGGTCGCGCCCGCCTCGACCGCGGCGAGCAGGCCGTCGGCGAAGGGGAAGAAGGCGTCGCTCGCGACCGCGCTACCGACGGTGCGGGCTTCGGTCCAGCCGTGGCTCTCGGCGGCTTCGCGCGCCTTCACCGCGGCGATACGCGCGCTGTCGCGGCGGTTCATCTGCCCCGCGCCGATGCCCGCAGTAGAACCGCCCTTGGCATAGACGATCGCGTTCGACTTCACATGCTTGGCGATCGTCCACGCGAACAGCGCGTCGGCGAGTTCTTCGTCGGTCGGCGCGCGATCGGTCACGACCCTCAGGTCGGCGCGCGTGATGCGGCCATTGTCACGGCTCTGTGCGAGCCAGCCGCCGGCGATCGTCTTGAGCATCAGCCCGCCGCGCGCCGGATCGGGCAGTTCGCCGGTGAGGAGCAGGCGGAGGTTCTTCTTCTTCGCGAACACCGCGCGCGCGTCGGCGTCGGCGTCGGGGGCGCAGACGACTTCGGTAAAGATGCCGCTGATCGCTTCGGCGGTCGGGCCGTCGAGCGGCCGGTTGACCGCGATGATCCCGCCGAACGCCGAGACATCGTCGCACTTCAGCGCCGCGTCATAGGCTTCGGCGATCGTCGCCGCGGTCGCAACGCCGCACGGGTTGGCGTGCTTGACGATGACGCAGGTCGGATCGGCCTCGCGGAATTCGGCGACGAGTTCGAGCGCGGCGTCGGCGTCGTTGATATTATTGTAGCTGAGCTCCTTGCCCTGCACCTGTTCGGCCTGCGCGATGCCGCGCGCGGCGGGGCCGGCGGGCAGGTAGAGCGCCGCCTTCTGGTGCGGGTTCTCGCCATAGCGCAGTTCGGCCGACAGCTTCGCGGTCAGCGGCAGCGTATCGGGGAAAAATTTGCCCTGGTCGGCGAAGGCGAACCATTGCGCGATCATGCTGTCATAGGTCGCCGTGTGCGCGAAGGCGGTCGCGGCGAGGCGCTTGCGCAGCGTCAGCGTGGTTGCGCCGCCATTGGCGTCCATCTCTTCGATCACGGCGGCATAATCCTCGGGCTCGGTGACGATGCCGACGAAGGCGTGGTTCTTCGCCGACGAACGCACCATCGCGGGGCCGCCGATGTCGATATTCTCGATGATCGTGTCGCGGTCGGCGCCGCTCATCACCGTCTGAAGGAAGGGGTAGAGGTTGACGACGACAAGGTCGATCGCGCCGATGCCGTGCTCTTCCATCGAGGCGACATGCGCGGCGTCGTCGCGCACCGCGAGGATGCCGCCGTGGACGGTCGGGTGCAGCGTCTTGACGCGGCCGTCCATCATCTCGGGAAAGCCGGTGAGGTCGGAGACGTCGAGGACAGTATGCCCCGCCTCGCGCAGTGCTTTCGCGGTGCCGCCCGTCGACACGAGTTCGACGCCGTGGCGAACGAGCGCGGCGGCAAGATCGGCGAGTCCCGCCTTGTCGCTGACGGACAGGAGGGCGCGGCGGACGGGAATCAGGTCGGTCATGGGGGAGGGCCTCGGCTGGCGATGGGATGACGCGGCCCCCCTAGGCGCGCGCCGTCCGTATCGCAACCCTTCCGGCCCTTTTTACAGCCCCAGCGCCGCCGCGATCTGGTCCCAGCGCACCAGTTTGAAATTCTGCGCCTTGGGGGCGTTGTCGCCGTCCTGCGCGAGGAAGATGCCGTCGGGATAGCCGGGACCGAAATGGCCCGCGACCGCTTCGATCCCGTCGGTCTCGCTCGTCGCGCCGAACGCGCCCGCCGCAACGGCAAAGCGCCCGACATAATCCATCGAAGGCAGCTTGAAGACCGCATAGGCATTATCGCCCTGGCTCGACACGAGCAGGTAGCGCTGGCCCTTGTGGTCGATCGTCGCGAGGCCCTCGACATCGGCGACGAGGCGCTGGTTATCGACCGGCGCGACCATGCGCGCGGTGGCGGTGGTGCCATTGGGCTTCAATTCCCACACCCCGGCGTCTTCCTCGCCAACATAAAGCGTATCGCCGTCGAAGACGCAGCCCTCGGACTGGGTCGGGATCTTATATTCCCACTGAACCGTGAAGCCCGGCGTGCCGTCGACCGTCAGCGTGCCGACGCGCACCGTGCCGTCCTTGACGATCAGCGCCGCGGTGAGCGGTGCGCCCGGTGCGGTCTTCTTGAGGCAGAGGCCATAGGCTTCGCCGGTGCCCGCTGCGGCGCGGCCGAGCGCGACGATCGCGGGCTTGTCGGCGTCGAGGCGGAACAGCGCGAGATGTGCGTTCACCCCGTCGTTGCGATCGCTCGCGACGATGATGTTGCCCGCGACATCGACATTGTTGACGAGGCCGGCCTGCGTGAAAGCGATGTCCTTGCCGGCCAGGTCATAGACATGCAGCCCCGCCTTCTTGTCGGTCGCGACAATCAGCGCGCGGTTCGGATTGGCGGGATCGACCCAGATCGCCGGATCGTCGGCGGCGTCGGCCTTGCCTGTGCCGACGGGCGCGGTTTCGCCGCTCGCGGTCACCTGTACCGGGGGCAGGCCGGTGATGACGGGCGCGCTCGCGGCGCAGCCGCCGAGCGCCGATGCAAAAGCCAGCGAAGTCAGCAGCTTTCCTTTGCCGATGGTGGCCATGATGATTCCCCGTTCCCGAATAGCGCAAAATACGGCTCGCGCGCCCCGTCCCAGCAAAGTCGGGTCGCGTCAATATGACAATATTTCCGTCACTTGGTCGTCATCGATACGTCACAAGGCTCGCCGCAAACTGTCACACGCCCCCCCTAGACGCCCGGCAACCAAACAAGGGGGGCCGTTACCATGATTCGAACTTTCAGCCTGCATTCCGTTGCCGCGCTCGCGCTTGCCACCGCGCTTGCCGCGACCCCAGCCGCCGCAGAAGAGGCCGCTGCAACCGCTGCCGAAGCGGCAGATGATGGCGAAACCATCGTCGTGACCGGCGACCGCCCGATCGCCGAGTCCGAAGCCGCGGCGCTGGAAGTTCAGCGCAAATCCGACTCGCTCGTCGCGGTCATCGCATCCGATTCCGTGGGCCGCTTGCCCGATCAGAATATCGCGCAGGCGACCAGCCGCCTACCGGGAATCAGCGTCGAACGCGATCAGGGGCAGGCGCGATACATCAACCTGCGGGGGTCGCCAAAGACCTGGACCACATTGTCATTTGACGGGATCAATGTCGTCAGCCCCGAAGGTCGCGACGCGCGTTTCGATTCGATTCCTTCGGCCATCGCGGGTCAGGTCATCGTCTCGAAGGCGGTCACGCCCGATATGCCGGGCGAGACAGTCGCGGGGAATGTAAATGTCATCACCCGATCGGCGTTCGATTATTCGGGATTACACGTCGCCGGAAAGGCCGGAATGGGTTTTGCGGAACTCGGCAATCGTAAGGAATATGAAGGCTCGCTCGTGCTGTCCGATCGCTTCCAGGTCGGTGGCGGCGAGATCGGAGTGCTGGTTTCGGGCAGCTATTACGAACGCAACATGATTACCGACAATTTCGAGACGGATTATGAGCGGGTAGGCGCGCAGGATTCACGTCCCGGATCGGAAACACGCTTTTGGGCCCATGAGGCGGAGAACAAGCTTTACCGTCTGACGCGCAAAAACTGGTCGCTTTCGGGTCGGCTCGACTGGAAGCCCGACGATAACAACACTCTCTCGCTGCGCTCGGTTTATACCATATTCACGGATGATGAGGCGCGCGACAATTACCGCTTCGATCTCGACGACCGCCAAAGCGATGGATCATCGTCCTCGGCCGCCTGCACGATAACGCCCACCGCGACTCCCACCAACAGCGGCTATGCCGACGTCTGCATCGGAAATACGCCGCAAAAGGGCACGGTATACGGTATCGACATTCGCCAGCGTTCGACCCTGCGCGCCTTTCGTCAGTCTATCTTTACCAACACGCTGGCGGGCGACCATGGTTTTGGCGACGGCGCGTGGAAGCTGTCATGGGCCGGCAATTACACCGTATCAAAGGACGACCGCTCGGTCGTTGGCGAAGCCACATGGGATAGTCCGTCGACGCGCAACCTGCGCCCGACGGTCGCCTATGATTTCTCCGATCCCAATTTGTCGGTCCTTCGGCTTTTCCGCACGATCCAGCTTTCGGGACCGACACGTTATCAGGCTGGCGACGCCGTGACGGCGATCGACAGCTTCACGAAACCGCTCTCCGGTTTTTCCGTGCTCGACGCTGTCGATACGACAAAAGCCTATACGGGCAAGTTGGCATTGTCACATGACACGGATTTTATGGGCGCCGAAGCGACCTTCAGAATCGGCCTTCAATATGATCAGCGCACGAAGGTTGCGGACGAAAAGCAGATCGCGCTGACTGCGGCTCAGGCGACCGGGATCGGAATGCCAAGTGACTATAATCTGTTCTCGCTTCTTCAGAAATTCCAGGGCGAAATCCCGATGGGCTACACGTTCCGCTATTTCGATAAAGACAAGATGCGGGCCGCATCGGATGCCGCGAAGGCGGCTTATCCGTTCGTTCCGGTAACCGCGAACAACTATGATGTGCGCGAACAGATATATGCCGGTTTTGCGATGGGAACGCTCCGCTATGATTGGGGATCCGTGGTCGGCGGCGTGCGCGTGGAGCATATCAGGAATCGCGGCATAGCGACGAACATCACCGCCGAGTCGGAACAGACGCTGGCCTTTCCAAGCCTGCACCTCAACTTCAAGGTCGACGACAGCAAGAAATTCCGGCTGTCGTTCAATTCGGGCGCGGCGCGCGCCGACTATGACCAGATGCGGCCCAATGTCGTGATCAATGACGTCAATCAGACCATTTCGGGCGGAAACCCGGCGGTACGGCCCGAACGCGCTTATGGTGTCGACGGCTATTTCGAATGGTATGTCCAGCCCCAAGGCTATTTGATGGCCGGTCTATTCTATAAGAAAATCAGGGATGTACTGTACACGGAGTCGGCGACGTTCGGCTCCGATGCACTCAACGGCAATGGCATCGATCGTTCGGGCTATGTCTTTTCGGGCATCACCAACGGCGGCGACGGCCGCATCTATGGTCTGGAAGCCGCCGCGCAGTTTCAGCTGGAGCCGTGGACGGATGATCTGGGCCTGCCCGATTTCATGGGCGGATTTGGCATTTCGGCCAATCTGACGTTGAACAACAGTCGGGTGACAAAGCCCGCCGTCAGCGGCATCCCTGCCCGCAGGGTCCGCCTGCCCGGCACATCGGACTTCGTTTACAATCTGGGCGCCTATTATGAAAAATATGGGCTGTCGCTGCGCCTGCAATATCAGAACCGCGGCAAGTGGCTGGACACGATCGCCGACACGCTGGCTGATGCGGGCGATACCTATTGGGCGTCGGACGACGAGCTGGATTTTTCGGTGCGCTATGCGGTGAACAGGAATCTCGAAATTTACTTCGATGCCTCGAACCTGCTCAATCACCCGGGACGTCGTTTCTCCGACCCCGGCAATCTCCTCACCGCGACCGGCATAGCATCGCCGAGCGCCAGCGGTCAGACGATTGAATGGGAACGTTTCGGTCGACGCTTTACGGGCGGCATCCGCGTCAATTTTTGAAGACCGGCTCGGTTTGGAAGAATCCACCCCTCTCGCAAGCGGGAGGGGTGATTTCAGCCGATATGCTTGAAAATCCACCCAATGCTCGCCCCGCCCGCGGGTGCGGTGCCGGTGACGACGAGCTGCTCGGTCGGGTGCGGGCGGCCTTCGCCGTCGACCCACAGGCTCGGTTCGATGTCGAGCCCGCCTTCGGACGTGCGGAATTGCCACAGCGGACCGCCGCCCACGCGCAGCAGCGCCCCCAATTTGTCGGCGGTCAGGCTCGCCGAGATACGCGCGCCGAGGTGGAAGCGCAGCGTGAACCCCTTGTCGCCCTTGCGCCGCGTGCGCGGAGCGGGAAGCAGCATGTCCTCGCCGCGCAGTTCGCGGCCGTTGGGCGACAGGATCAGCAGCCGGCGGTGGATCAGCCCATGGCGCCGTGCATAGCCGTCGTGGCTCATCTCGACCCGGCTGCCCTGCGGCGTCTCGCGCCGGTCGAGCTCGACCTCGGTCACGCCCTTGCCGAGCGACCCGTTGGCAAGGATCGCGGTCGAATTGCTGTCGGCGAGGATCAGCGTCGAATGCGCCGCGGTGGTGCGCAACCCGCGCGCCAGGTCGGCGGGGATCGTCGCGCCGGTCAGCGCCGCGCCGCCGCAATTGACGACGATGCGCTCGGCGCCGTCGCTGAGTTCGAAGGCTAGCGTCGAGGCGCAGCCCGCTTCGGTCACCCGGGCAATGGGGGGCGGCGCGGCGTCGGCGAGCAGCACGACCTTGTTCGCGACGAGCCGCTGATAACCCCAGTCGCGCGCCTGTTTCAGCGGCCGGGTGCGGACGCCGCTGGCGTCGACGATCGCCTGGATGGTGGCGGCCGAGGTCGCGCCGCTGCCCTGCCAGCTGCCCATGCCGCCATCGCTGTGGGTGAGGCCGAGCAGCGCCGGAACCGCGCGCGCGAGCACTTCCTGGATGAAGGGCGGCACCTCCATGCGGCGCATGTCATAGATTTTGGCGAGCATCGACAGCGCCATGACGGCGTCGAGCTGCGCCTGCGGCGAGCGCGAGATATTGCCGCCGTCGGCGTAGAAGCTGGTTTCGAGTACCTTGCGCAGCCCGGCCTCGCCGAATATCTGCCGCGGCTCGCCGCCGGGCATCAGCAGCGAGGCGGCGACGATGCCGACCCACGCGACCATCTGCCCGGTGCCGGGCCGCGTCTTTTCGGCGACGCGGTCGAGGTGGCGTGCCGCGCGCGCGAGATGGTTGAGCACCGCCGACCGATAGACAAGGTCGCTCGACGACAGGATCAGCGGCGCGTGGCTCGCCCAGAAGAGGATGCGCCACGCGCTGTTGTCGGCCTTCCACGCGGGCTCGCTGACCGTCTCGCCATGCGTCCCCAGCCAGTGGCGCACGACCGCCTCGGCGATCGGCGCGCCATCGGCGCGCGAACCGGTGGCGGCGAGGTCGCGCAGCCAGGCGAAGCTGTGGAGATAGTCGGCAAAGGTCGGCGCGACGGTGAGCGCCGCGAAATCGAGCTCGCCGAGCGGCAGTTTGAGCCCGCGATGCAGGAAATGGCCGGCGCGGATCGCGGTGCCCGCGCGCGTATCGCCGGGCACCGGGTCGGCCGGTACGCCGAGCAGCTTCAGCGGAAAGCGCCCCTTCAGGCGGAAGGCGTGGAGCGGTGTGCGCCACGTCAGGCGCGTGATCGCATTGGCGACGCGGTCGCCGAGCGAGAGCCCCTTGTCGGCGGGCAGGCGGATCAGCCGCTTGCCGGGTTCGATCGTGTCGTCGATGGCGTCGGCGGCGGTGCCCTCCGGTTCATCTTCTGGAGCGGTCACCGGTCTTGCCATGTTCAGGCGCCGCCGCGCAGCCGCCGGATATTGTCGGCGTAGGCGTCGGGGCCGCCCTTGAAGGTCGCGGTGCCCGCAACGAGCACGTCGGCGCCCGCGGCGATCGCGAGCGGGGCGGTGCCCGCATCGATGCCGCCGTCGACCTCCAGGCGGATGTCGCGGCCGGATTTTTCGATCATCTTGCGGACCGCCTCGATCTTCCTGAGCTGGCTCGAAATGAAGCTCTGCCCGCCGAAGCCGGGATTGACGCTCATGATCAGGACCAGGTCGATGTCGTCGATCAGATAGTCGAGCATTTTCGCCGGGGTCGCGGGATTGAGCGACACGCCCGCCTGCTTGCCGAGCGACTTGATGTGCTGGACGGTGCGGTGGATGTGCGGCCCCGCCTCGGGATGGACGGTGATGATGTCGGCGCCCGCCGCGGCAAAGGCGTCGAGGAAATGGTCGACCGGCGAGATCATCAGATGGACGTCGAAGGGCAAAGTCGAGTGCGGGCGCAACGCCTTCACCACCGCCGGGCCGATCGTCAGATTGGGCACATAATGGCCGTCCATGACGTCGATATGGACCCAGTCGGCGCCCGCGGTCTCGATCGCGCGCACTTCCTCGCCCAGCCGCGCGAAATCGGCGCTGAGGATCGACGGGGCAATGCGGACGGGCGTGGTGGCGGCGGTCATAGAGACCGGCCTTAACCATCTAGCGAGTCGGGGGCAAGCGGGGTGGGGCGGCTATCGACAGCTATCCCCAAATAATGTCACACGACGCTATCGCCAGCGCCAGCCGCCCTCGGTCTTGGCGCGGTAGATCGGCATCGGGGCAAGGCCGGCGAGGACGACCAGGATTGTCATCAGAACGGGCCGGTCCTGGAAGAGCCAGGCGAGGCCGGCGATCATCGCGATATGCAGCGCCAGGAAGAACCAGCCTTCCCACACGAACGGCAGACCGGTACCATAGCCGTGGCGCTTGGCGCGAAACCAGGGGCTCTTTCGCATGAACAGGTGGATCATGATCAGCCTTCCTCTTTCGGCGGCCGCCCGCGCCTGGCGGGAACCGGCGGTTTGACGCTCATCCCGCGCCGCGCCAGCGCCTCGCGCAGCAGCACCTCGATTTCGGCGTTGGCGCTGCGCAAGTCGGCCGCCGCCATCCGCTCGATCGCCGCATAGAGCGCAGGATCGAGGCGGAGAGCAAAGGCTTTCTTGGACTGCGTCGGCATGGAAACAAACCTCAATTCCCGCTCGCATCGAGCGAAGTCGAGATGCCGGGAGGTCGCCTGCCCACGATGGGTGTCTCGACTTCGCTCGACACGAACGGGATCATCTAAGTCAGTAAAGCGAACCGGCGTTCACGACCGGCTGCGTGTCGCGTTCGCCGCACAGCACGACCATCAGGTTCGACACCATCGCCGCCTTGCGTTCGTCGTCGAGCTCGACGACGCCCTTTTCGGACAGCAGGTTGAGCGCCATCTCGACCATCGTCACCGCGCCCTCAACCAGCTTCTTGCGCGCCGAAATGACCGCCTCGGCCTGCTGGCGGCGGAGCATCGCGCCGGCGATTTCCTGCGCATAGGCGAGGTGGGTGAGGCCGCATTCGTCGACGGTGATGCCGGCGACGCTCAGCCGTTCGATCAGCGCCTTGCGCAGTTCGACCCCGACCTCGTCATGATTGCCGCGCAGCGTGACTTCCTGATGCTCGATGTCGTCATAAGGATAGCGCGAGCCGATCGAGCGCACCGCGGCCTCAATCTGCGCCATCACGAATTCCTTGTAATCATCGACGTCGAACAGCGCCTGCGCCGTATCGGTGACGCGCCACACGACCTGCGCCGCCATCTCGATCGGGTTGCCGCGCAGATCGTTGACCTTGATCTTGTCCGAAATGACGTTGTTCGCGCGCACCGCGATCTTCTTGCGCGTCAGCCAGGGCAGCACCCAGCGCAGCCCCTCTTCGCGGTCGGTGCCCTTGTACGCGCCGAACAGCTGGATCGCCGCGGCCTCGTTGGGGTTGATGAGGTAGAAGCCGCACAGGATCAGCAGGCCCACAACCGCCGAGGCGACCACGACGATCCATTTCCACGCGACCATATATTCGGCGTTGGCGTTGGTGATCCCCGCCCAGGCGGCGACGCCCAGCAACAGCAACCAGATGAACAACATCAGATAGCCGCTCTGCGTATTGGCGCGCGTCTCGCGACTGCGATTCAGCGCCGGTGCCCCTGTTTCGACCATTTTGCCCTCCGAATCATTCGATATAAAGATGATATCATATTTATATCGAATCTGGCGGTGGTCAATCGGGCTTTTGACAAGCCTTGCCTGTGGCGGCCTTGCCGCTGGGCAGCGGACGTCGCCTCCTTTCTTTTCGTCATCCCGGACTTGATCCGGGATGACGATGAAAGAGAAGGTCTCCAAGCGGTCGAAAGCCGCCATGGTCAGTTCCCCAAAAAACAAAGGGGGCGAAATCGCCCCCTTTGCCTCCCCGGTGTCCTTCGCTCATTCGGTCGGAAAACCGCGCTTTTTCAGCAGCGCCTTCACGTCGGGATCGCGGCCGCGGAAGGCGCGATACGCCTCGGCGCGGTCGGTCTCGTTGCCCGTCATCAGCAGGATCGTGCGGAACTTGTCGGCGACTTTGCGGTCCCACGGACCGCCGGCTTCGGTGAAGGCGGCCCAGGTGTCGGCGTCCATCGTTTCGGACCAGAGGTAGCTGTAATAGCCCGCCGAATAGGCGTCCGAGCTGAACAGATGCCCGAACTGCGGCAGGCGGTGCCGCATCACAAGTTCTTTCGGCATGCCGATTGCGGCGAGCGTCTCGCGCTCGAACTTGTCGGCGTCGGTCGGCGGCGTCTTGCGGTCGTGCAGCTTCATGTCGACGATCGCGCTCGACAGATACTCCACGGTCGAAAAGCCCTGGTTGAACTTGTCGGAGGCGAGGATCTTGTCGACCAGCGCCTGCGGCATCGGCGCGCCCGTCTTGTAGTGCGTCGCATATTTCGACAGCACTTCGGGGGTCATCAGCCAATTCTCGTTCACCTGGCTCGGATATTCGACGAAGTCGCGCGGCACCCCGGCGAGCGCCGGATAATAGATGTGCTGCAGCAGATAATGGATGCCGTGGCCGAATTCGTGGAACAGCGTCGTCGCGTCGTCGAGGCTGATCAGCGTCGGCTCGCCCTTCGCGGCTTCGGTGAAATTATTGTTGTTCGAGGCGAGGACGTTGCGCTCGCCGCCGAGCGTCTGCTGGCTGCGATAGGTCGTCATCCACGCGCCCGAGCGCTTTCCGTCGCGCGCGAAATTATCGAGATAGAAGACGCCGACATTCTCGTTCGTCTTGAGGTTATAGACCTCGAAGGTGCGGACCTTGGGATCGAAGACGGGGATCGTGCCGGTATTCTCGCGGAAGCCGAGGTCATAGAGCTGCCCCGCCGACCAGAACATCGCATCGCGCAGCTTGTCGAGCTGGAGGTAGGGCTTCACTTCGCTTTCATCGAGGTCGTATTTCGCTTTGCGGACCTTTTCCGAATAGAAGCGATAGTCCCACGGTTCGATCGTGATCTTGGGCCCCTTGCCGGCTTTCGCTTCGGCGTCGGCGATCGCCTGCATGTCGGCGACCTCTTCCTTCACGCGCGCGACCGCGGCAGGCCAGACCTTCATCATCAGGCCCATGGCGGCTTCGGGGGTTTTCGCCATCGTGTCGGCCATGCGGTAATGCGCATGCGTCGGGAAACCGAGCAGTTCGGCGCGCTGCTGGCGCAGCTTCAATATCTCGACGATCGTCGCATTGGTGTCGTTGGCATCGCCATTGTCGCCGCGGCTGACAAACGCCTTGTAGACGCGTTCGCGAAGGGCACGGTTGGTCGCGCCCTGCATCACCGGCTGCGCCGACGAGCGCGTATTCTTGATCGCCCACTGGCCAGGCTTGCCATTGGCTTCGGCCGCGGCGGCGAGCGAGGCGACGAAGCCGGGCTCGAGACCCGCAAGCTCGGTTTTGTCGGTGACGAAGGTGTAGAGCTTTTCGTCGCCGAGCAGTTTCGACGAGAAGGCCGAGAACAGCCCTTCGAGCTTTGAGTTCATCTCGACCAGCTTCGTCTTGTTCGCGGGCGACAGGTTCGCGCCGTCGCGGACCATTTCGTCATAGCTGCGTTCGACGATGCGGATCTGCTGCGCATTGAGGCCGCTCGAATTGCGCTTGTCGTACACCGCCTTGTAGCGCGCGAAGAGCTTGGGCTCGAGGAACAGCTCGGTGTAGAAGGTGGTGAGCTTGGGGCTCCATTCGGCGTCGATGTCCTCGACGCGGTCGTTCGACTTGTTCGACGTCTGCACGCCCCACAGCGCGAAGAGGCGATCCATCGTGTCGCCCGCGAGCATCATCGGGACATGCGTATTCTCGAACGTCGGCGCGGCGGGATTGTCGATCACCGACTGCACCTGCGCCTTGGTTTCGGCCATGCCCTTGACGAAGGCGTCGGGGAACAGCTCGGGGTCCATCTTGTCCCACGGCGGCACCCCTTCGAAGGGGCCGGTCCAGGGCGCGAGCATCGGGTTCTGGCCCACGGGGGCGGCGGCCGGTTTGGCGGCGGCGGTCGGTTCGGCGGCGGTTGCGGTGGTCATCTGGCTATAACCCACGATCATCGCGGTGGATGCAAGCATGATCGACAAATGACGGGCAAAAGGCTGCGCGGTGCGCGACATCGATAAATCTCCCCGGAGGATAAGGTTTCGAACGAAACCATTCGGGGGCCGTCTTAACCGGATATGACGGGGGGGTGCAAGCCGCCTAAGCGCCGAATAACCGCTGGATCAGGCCGGGTACATCGACGCCGAAGCTGAACACGCCGCCCGCGTGCGGCTGCTTCGCACGCTCCTCGTCGGCCAGGTTCTTGCCCGCGCTGGTGACGAAGGCGGTCTTCAGGTCGGGCCCGCCGAACGCAATCATCGTCGGACGCTGCACCGGCAGCTCGACCGTCTGGAGCAATTCGCCCGCGGGCGAGAATCGGACGATGCGCCAGCCGTCCCACAGCGCCGACCAGTAACAGCCCTCGGCATCGACCGCGGCGCCGTCGGGGCGGCCATTGCCGAATTCGAACTGGTGGAAGATGCGGCCGTTGCCCAGCGTGCCCGCGGCCGGGTCGACGTCATAGGCGCGGATCGCGTGTGTCGGGGTGTCGGCGTGGTAGAAGGTGCGGCCGTCGGGGCTGAACGCCGCGCCGTTGCTCGTCGTCAGCTGTCCGAAGATTTCGGTCAGCGATCCGTCGGGGTCGAGCCGATAGAGCGTCGCGGCGGGGTTCGCCTTGTCGCTCGTCAGGCTGCCGACCCACAGTCGGCCGAGGGCGTCGACGCGGCCGTCGTTGAAGCGCTGTTCGGGTTTGCCCGCGAGCACCGCGGGGCCAAAGGGACGCGGCGCGGCGCCCCAGTCGTCGATCAGCGCGCAGCCATTTTCGAGCGCCGCGACGAGGCCGCCGCCGGCGCGCGGTGCGATGCACCCTACCTGTTCCGTCATTTCCATGACCTCGTCGGCGCCGCTCACAGGATCGGTGCAGTGGATTTTGCGGCCATCGATATCGACCCAATAGAGGCGGGCTTCGGCGGCGTGCCAGACGGGCGATTCGCCGAGCAAAGCGCCGGCATCGAGAAGCAGTTGGACCATGGGTTGGGTCTTAGCGCGCACCGCCGATGCTGCCCAGCGACTGCAAACCTATTCGTCGGACGCGCACTTATTCGTCGCCCCCGCGAAGGGCGATCAGAGTCACGTGCCTCTGGACGCGGCCGCCGTCGACCTTGCGCCACCTCTCCAGCGGCCCCCGCCTTCGCGGGGGCCACGGTTGAACTTTCCTGCCGTAGCGTCTTTCTACTTGACGTGGACGTAAACGTAAGGTCATTTGGCCGGGAAAGGTGCGGCCGACTCCCCGCTTGCGTTCGGTCGTCCTCAGGGAAAGGAATAATATGTCGCTCGATAACCTCTCGCGCTCCGCCTATACCGAGGATCATGAGGCGTTCCGTTCGACCGTGCGCCAGTTCCTCGAAAAGGAAGTCGCCCCCAATCAGGCGCAATGGGCCGAGGACGGCATCGTGCCGAAGAGCATCTGGCCGAAAGCCGGCGAACTCGGCCTGCTGTGCCCGACGGTGCCCGAGGAATATGGCGGGCTCGGCCTCGACTTTGGTTACAATGCGATCGTCGATGAAGAGAGCGCCTATTATGGCCGCGTGACCACCGGTTTCTCGCTCCAGTCGGACATCGTCACCAACTATATCACGCGCTACGGCAGCGAAGAGCAGAAGAAGCACTGGCTGCCCAAGATGGTGTCGGGCGAGGTCATTACCGCGATCGCGATGACCGAACCGGGCACCGGCAGCGACCTTCAGGGGATGCGCACGACCGCGAAGAAGGATGGCAATCATTATGTCATCAACGGGTCGAAAACCTATATCACCAACGGCCAGAACGCCGACCTGATCCTCGTCTGCGTCAAGACCGACACCGAGGTCGAGCCGGCGTGGAAGGGCGTGTCGATCGTGCTCGTCGAAGCCGACCGCGAGGGTTTCCAGCGCGGCCGCAACCTCGACAAGATCGGGCAGGACGAGGCCGATACGTCGGAGCTGTTCTTCAACGACGTGCGCGTGCCGATCACCAACTGCCTCGGCGAAGAGGGGCAGGGCTTCATCTATCTGATGAGCGAGCTGCCGCAGGAACGGCTTTCGATCGCGGTGAGCGCGCAGGCATCGGCGCAGCGCGCTTTCGACGACACGGTCGAATATACGCGCGACCGCAAGGCGTTCGGCAAGCCGATCCTCGATTTCCAGAACAGCCGTTTCGTTCTCGCCGACCTCAAGGCGAAATTGCAGGTCGGCTGGGCGCACCTCGACTGGGCGCTGTCGCGGCATCTGAAAAAAGAGCTGACCCCCGAAGAGGGCGCCGCGGCGAAGCTGTGGCACACCGAGCTCCAGTGGGAGGTGATGGACAAATGCCTCCAGCTGTTCGGCGGGGCGGGCTATATGAACGAATATCCGATCGCCCGCGCCTGGCGCGCGGCGCGCGTCACCCGCATCTTTGGCGGTACGAACGAGATCATGAAGGAACTGATCGGGCGCAAGCTTTAATTTCCCCGCCCGCAAGCGGGAGGGGCAGCGAGACTTGGGAGCTTGCTCCCTAGTCGCAGCGGGGTGGGCCTGCTCACCCCCGGATGCTCGCTCCACTCGCGCCCACCCCCAACCCCTCCCGCCTGCGGGAGGGGAGTGAAGTGAAAGGAATTCTCCCATGGCCGAAGCCTATATCGTAGACGCCGTCCGCACCGCGGGCGGCAAACGCGGCGGCAAGCTCGCCGGTATCCACCCCGTCGACCTTGGCGCCGCTGTTTTCGACGCGATCGCCGACCGCAATGATTTCGACGCATCGGCGATCGAAGACGTCATCACCGGTTGCGTGTCGCAGGGCGGCGAGCAGACGATGGACCTCGGCCGCAACGCCGTGCTCGCGTCGAAGCTGCCCGATTCGATCCCGTCGGTGACGATCGACCGCCAGTGCGGATCGTCACAGCAGGCGATGCAGTTCGCGGCGCAGGGCATTTTGTCGGGGACGCAGGACATGGTTCTGGCGAGCGGCATCGAAAGCATGTCGCGCGTGCCGATGGGCTCGACCGCGATGCTCTATATGAAGGAAGGCATGGGCAATTATAAATCGCCCCGGCTCGAGGAAAAATACCCCGGCATCATGTTCAGCCAGTTCATGGGCGCCGAAATGATCGTCCAGAAGCACGGCTTCACCAAGGACGACCTCGACGCCTATGCCTATGAAAGCCACCGCCGCGCCAAGGCCGCGACCGAAGCGGGCCATTTCAAGCGCGAGATCGTCGGCCTCCAGATCGAAACCCCCGACGGGACGCAGACCCACCTCATCGACGAAGGCATCCGTTTCGACGCGACGCTCGACGGCATCGCGGGCGTGAAGCTGCTGCAGGAAGGCGGCTCGATCACCGCGGCTTCGGCGTCGCAGATCTGCGACGGCGCGTCGGCCGTGCTCATCTGTTCGGAACAGGCGCTGAAAGACCATGGCCTGACCCCGCGCGCGCGAATCCACCATGTGTCGGTGACCGCGGGCGACCCGGTGATCATGCTCGAAGAACCGCTGTTCGCGACCGAAAAGGCGCTGAAGCGCGCGGGGATGAAGATCGGCGACATCGACGCCTATGAGGTCAATGAGGCGTTCGCGCCGGTGCCGCTCGCGTGGCTCAAATATCTTGGCGCCGACCATGCGCGGCTCAACCAGCATGGCGGCGCGATCGCGCTCGGCCACCCGCTCGGCGCCTCGGGCACCAAGCTGATGGCGACCCTGCTCGGGGTGCTCGATGCGACCGGCGGCAAATACGGCCTGCAGACGATGTGCGAAGGCGGCGGCCAGGCCAACGTCACGATCATCGAGCGGCTTTGATGAGAATCTCCCCTCCCGCTTGCGGGAGGGGTCGGGGGAGGGCCTGTTGGCTATCGACGTCCCCCGACATCCCCCACCCAAACCCTCCCCTGAAGGGGAGGGCTTTTTTCAGGAGAAACCCATGAAACTCGATTCCACCGTATCCGCCGTCGTCACCGGCGGCGCCTCGGGCCTCGGCGCCGCCACCGCGCGCGCGCTCGCCGCCAAGGGCGTGAAGGTCGCGATCTTCGATCTGCAGGAAGAAAAGGGCCTCGCGATAGCGGCCGAACTCGGCGGCGTCTTCTGCGAGTGCAATGTCACCGACGATGCGAGCGTCGACGCCGCCTTCGCCAAGGCGCGCGAAGCGCATGGGCAGGAACGCATTCTCGTCAATTGCGCCGGCACCGGCAACGCGATCAAGACCGCGAGCCGGTCGAAGGAAGACGGCAGCATCAAGCATTTCCCGCTCGATGCGTTCAACTGGATCATCCAGATCAACCTCGTCGGCACCTTCCGCTGCATCGCCAAGTCGGCGGCGGGCATGCTGACGCTCGACCCGATGGAAGACGGCGAACGCGGCGCGATCGTCAACACCGCGAGCGTAGCGGCCGAGGACGGCCAGATCGGTCAGGCGGCTTATTCGGCATCGAAGGGCGGCGTCGTCGGCATGACGCTCCCCATCGCGCGCGACCTCGGCAACGAGAATATCCGCGTCAACACGATCCTGCCGGGCATTTTCGACACGCCGCTGCTCGCGGGCGCGCCGCAGCCGGTGCGCGACGCGCTCGGCGCTTCGGTGCTCAACCCGAAGCGCCTCGGCGTTCCCGCCGAATATGCCAATCTCGCGATGTGTATGATCGAGAATGGCTATTTCAATGGCGAGGATGTCCGTCTCGACGGCGGTATCCGCATGGCGCCGCGCTGACATGCCGAAACCGGAAAGCTGGCGGCTCGACGCCGCCAGCTACCCCGTCTGCATCGAATTGCAGACGCGTTTTCAGGACATGGACATCAACGGCCACCTCAACAATGTGGCCTTTGCCGCCTTGTTCGAAAGCGGCCGCGTCCTGCTCAACCGGCAAATTCGTCCATGGGACGAGCGTCCCGCGAATGAGCGCACGATGGTCGCGGCAGTCGAGATCAACTATCTCGCCGAGGGCAATTTCCCCGACCCCGTGCAGATCGCAACCGGCATCGGCCGGCTTGGCACGTCGAGCTGGACGATCGTGCAGGCGATGTTCCAGAACGGCCGCGCGATCGCGACGTGCGACACGGTTGTCGTGTGCCGCACCGACGGTCAGGCGAAGCCGATCCGTGCCGAAATGGTCGCGGAGCTGGAGGCGAATCTGGTGAAGCCGGTTTAGGTCACCGACTCATTATGTCGTAGCCAAATCCTGATTGAAGCGAGTTGGACTGAGGCGAGGAAGTTGTCGTCACGCTTGTCGTATCGGGTTGCGACGGCTCGGAAATGTTTGAGTTTGTTGAAGA
>Ga0265296_1001144_pt1 | contig 32438 bp, 34 predicted proteins | sample MunlanPumphouse1_FD_189073 | JGI IMG/M metagenome (GOLD analysis project Ga0265296, IMG submission 189073) | Groundwater microbial communities from a municipal landfill in Southern Ontario, Canada - Pumphouse #1 | ecosystem: Environmental > Aquatic > Deep subsurface > Groundwater | place...
CTGTTACGCCGCAATTCCCGGGGGACGTGAGGTTGCGTCCGTAGGCGCACGGGGGGACCGGAAGGCGGTGAGAGGCGAAAACGCCCGCCCGCGCCAAGGATCCGTGTGCTTGTTGCACAAGGGCTTGGAAACGCCATGACGAACTATTTATGGCTGGTCATTGCGGCCGGCGTACTGGGGGTGCTCTACGGCGCCGTCCAGACTGCGGTCCTGATGAAGGCCGGCACAGGTAACGACAGGATGCGAGAGATCGCCGCGGCGATCCAGGAAGGGGCGTCAGCCTATCTGAAGCGTCAGTACATAACGATTGGTATGGTGGGGGTCGTGATCTTGGTCGCGGCCTTTTTGCTTATCGGGCCCTGGGCTGCGCTCGGGTTCCTGATCGGGGCGGTGCTGTCAGGCGCGGCCGGTTTCGCCGGGATGCTGATCTCGGTGCGGGCCAATGTGCGCACGGCCCAGGCGGCGTCTGAAAGTCTGGCCAAGGGGCTGGACCTGGCCTTCCGTTCCGGCGCCATCACGGGGATGTTCGTGGCGGGCGGCGCCCTCTTGGGCGTATCGGGCTACTACGCCTTCATGACCCAGGGCATGGGGTTTGAATCCACCAGCCGCACGGTCGTCGACGGCCTGGTGGCCCTTGGGTTCGGCGCCTCGCTGATCTCCATCTTCGCACGACTGGGCGGCGGCATCTTCACCAAGGGCGCCGACGTGGGCGGCGACATGGTGGGCAAGGTCGAGGCGGGCATCCCCGAGGACGATCCCCGCAACGCCGCCACCATCGCCGACAATGTGGGCGACAATGTCGGCGACTGCGCCGGCATGGCCGCCGACCTGTTCGAGACCTATGCCGTCACGACCGTGGCGACCATGGTCCTGGCGGCCATCTTCTTCCGCGATCAGCCCTATGTCGAAGTGATGATGCTGCTGCCGCTGGCGATCTGCGGCATCTGCATCGTGACCTCGATCATCGGCTCCTTCTTTGTCCGACTGGGCAAGGGCGGCAACATCATGGGCGCCCTGTATCAGGGCCTGATCGTCACCGGGGTCCTGTCTGTCATCGCCGTCTGGTGGGTCATCAACCAGCTGGTGCCGGGCGCGGTAGAGACCTCTAGCGGGCTGCTGATTCAGCCCATGAACCTGTTCTGGGCCGGCGTCGTGGGGTTGCTGGTCACGGCGGCCATCGTGGTCGTCACCGAATACTACACCGGCACCGGCTTCCGCCCGGTGAAGTCGGTGGCCAACGCCTCGGTCTCGGGGCACGGCACCAATGTGATCCAGGGTCTGGCGGTTTCTCTGGAATCGACGGCCCTGCCGGCGCTGACCATCATCGTCGGCATCATCGCGGCCTTCCAGCTGGCGGGCCTGTTCGGCATCGCCATCGCCACCACGACCATGCTGGGCGTGGCGGGGATGATCGTGGCGCTGGACGCCTTTGGACCTGTCACCGACAATGCGGGCGGCATCGCCGAGATGGCGGGTCTGCCGTCCGAAGTCCGCGTCTCGACCGACGCCCTGGACGCGGTGGGCAACACCACCAAGGCCGTGACCAAGGGCTACGCCATCGGTTCGGCGGGTCTGGGCGCGCTGGTCCTGTTCGCCGCCTATGTTGAAGACCTGAAGCACTTTGCGGCCGAGGCGACGCCGGGCAGCTTCTTCTACGGACTGGGGGCGGTCGCCTTTGACCTGTCCAACCCCTATGTCGTCGTCGGCCTGTTGTTCGGCGGGGCGCTGCCCTTCCTGTTCGGCGGGATGTCTATGACGGCGGTAGGCCGCGCCGCCGAGGCCGTCGTGGCCGAGGTGCGCCGTCAGTTCCGCGAGAACCCAGGCATCATGACGTTCGAGACCAAGCCCGAGTACGGCAAGGCTGTGGACATCCTGACCAGTGCGGCCATCCGCGAGATGATCGTGCCCAGCCTGTTGCCGGTGCTGTCGCCGATCGTCCTGTTCGTGGTGGTGCTGTTCATCCAGCCGGACAAGGCCAACGCCTTCGCCGCCCTGGGCGCCATGCTGATGGGGGTGATCGTGACCGGCCTGTTCGTGGCCATCTCGATGACCTCGGGCGGCGGGGCCTGGGACAACGCCAAGAAGCTGATCGAGGAAGGCTTCACCGATAAGAACGGCGTGGTCCACGGTAAGGGCTCGGAAGCGCACAAGGCCGCCGTCACCGGCGACACTGTGGGCGATCCCTACAAGGACACCTCTGGTCCGGCGGTGAACCCGATGATCAAGATCACCAACATCGTGGCGCTTCTGCTGCTGGCGGTGCTGGCGAGCGGGAAGATCGTCTAACGAAAAAAGGCCCCGGAGATTGCTCTCCGGGGCCTGATCTTTGTGGCCGCAGAGGCCTTAGTCCGGGCGGCGCTGGCCGGGGACGTCGTCTTCGGTGCGGGGAAGCTGGCCACGGCCGACGTTGCCCAGCAGCTGCTCCAGAATCGTCAGCTGGCGACCGCGCGTCGGGGTCTCGCGACGCTCCATGGCGACTTCGCGACCGTCAGCCAGGCTGAGGGTGCGCACGGCGGCGACCTTGCCGTCGGCCTTGTCGAAGGTGATCTCGGTCACCGTGCGCTGCGACACCTGCGGCTTGTTGTAGGTGTAACGCTCGGTCGTCTGGGTCAGGTAGTACCAGACGCTTTCCGGTTCGAAGGTCGAGGTCGTCGAGGGCGAACCCAGACGCGCCAGGACGGTTTCCTTGGTGTCGGTTCCGGCCACGACATCCTGAGGCTTGGCGTCGATCGCCTGGAAGCCCTGGGTGGCGACGGTCGGCGCACAGGCGCCTGCAGCGGCGGCCAGCGCAACAGCAGCGAAGATCGGTGTAATTCGGGGCATCCGCGTCCGCCTCAGCATAACAAGGTCTTTGACCTAACCGGCGCTGCGTCCTAGTGCAACGGCGCGGCGAAAAAGGGGCTGTTGCTCATGCTTAGAAATCTCTTCCGACAACGACCCGATGAGCGCCAGGGCGACGCCCTGTATGCCGTTGCGGTCGAACAGGCCCGTCAGCCGGCTTTTTACACCGCCCTGGGCGTGGCGGACCGGATCGATGCCCGTTTCGAGCTCTACACCCTGCACGTGCTGATTCTGTTTCTCCGTCTCAAGCAGGACGGCGAGCGCGGCGAGGTCGCGGCCCAGAAGCTGTTCGACACCTATATCTCTTCGCTGGACAACACTTTGCGCGAACTGGGCGTCGGCGACGTCTCGGTCGGCAAGAAGATGCGCAAGCTGGGCGAGTCCCTCTATGGCCGCATGAACGCCTATGAAGGCCCGCTGCGCGCCGAGGACGTCGACGCCCTGGCCGCCTCTCTGGCCAAGAACATCTATGAAAGCGCCGACGCCGAGACCGGACGCGCCCTGGCGCGTTACGCCGTGGCCTCGCGTCAGAATCTGACGGCGCAGTCGTTTGAAACCGTGTCCAAGGCTCCGGCCTGGGCGGAGATCACCGCATGAACGACCTTCCCCCCTTGCCCTATAGCGAGCCGCTGAGGCTTCACCACATCGGCGCCGGCGTGCAGCGCCGCCTGAAGCCGGACGCGGACGCGATCAAGCGAATCGTCCGCGCCCTGGACCTTCAGGCGCTCGATATGTTCGAGGTCGATATCAACCTAGTCCCGACCGTGTCAGGCTGGCGTCTGGACGGGCGGGTCATGGCTGACGCGGTTCAGACGTGCGGCCTGACGCTGGAGCCGCTGCCGGTCCGCATCGATCGCAAGTTCTCGGTTCAGATGGTCGAGGCGACTGAACACGAAGCCGACGAGAATGCTGAAATCGATCTGGAGCTGGACGACGATTCGGCGGATCAGATCGAAGGCGGCAGCCTTGACCTGGGCCAGTATGCCGTTGAGCAGCTGGCGCTGAGCCTGGACCCCTTCCCACGCAAGCCGGGCGCGGTCTTCGAGCAGCCGCCGGAACCCGGTGAAATCTCGCCTTTCGCCGTGCTGAAGGGTCTGCGTCCGACGGACGGTTCCGGCGAAGGTTGACCTTGCGTTGACCTGGTAGCATCCCATGGGTGCGACATTTGCGTCCCGCATCCCTATATGAAGCGCCGCGACAAGACGGCGACGGAGTCCATTTCCACTTGGCATCCCCAACACTGATCTCGCTTGACGCCATGGGCGGGGACCACGGTCCCTCGGTCGTGGTCGGCGGCGTGAAAGACTATCTCTCGCGGCATGACGGCGAGGGCGTGCGTTTCCTGCTGCATGGCGACGAGGCGGCGATTCGCGCCGAGATGGCGCGCTGCGCCCTGACCGACGCCGTCTGCGACGTGCGCCACACGGACAAGGTCGTGGCCATGGACGAAAAGCCGGCCCAGGCCATGCGTCGGGGCAAGGGCTCCAGCCTGTGGAACGCCATCGAGGCGGTGAAGACGGGCGAGGCCAGGGCGGCTGTGTCCGCCGGCAACACCGGCGCCCTTATGGCGATCTCAAAACTGCTGCTGCGCATGGCGGCGCCCGGCCTGGAACGCCCGGCCATCGTCGCCAGCTGGCCAACGACGCGCGGCTATACGGCGGTGCTGGATGTCGGCGCCAACATCGGCAGCGACGCCAAGCAGTTGATCGAATTCGCCATCATGGGCGAGGCCTTCCAGTCGGCGGTGCATGGCGTGGCCAAGCCTACGGTCGGTCTTCTAAACGTCGGCTCCGAGGACATGAAGGGCCACGACGAGGTGCGCGAGGCCCACGCCATTCTGCGCGAGGGCGGCATTCCTCTGAACTATCACGGCTTTGTCGAAGGCGATGATATCGCCAAGGGCACGGTGGACGTGGTCGTCACCGACGGTTTCACGGGCAATATCGCCTTGAAGACCGCCGAAGGCACGGCGCGCTTCATTTCGGGTCTGCTGAAAGAGGCGCTGACCTCGGGGCCGATCGCCAAGCTGGGCGCCCTGATCGCCATGCCGGCGTTGAAGCGCATGGCGGCGAAAATCGACCCCAACGCCATCAACGGCGGGCCTTTGCTGGGGCTGAACGGAATTGTCGTGAAAAGCCACGGCGGCGCCACGCCGCGCGGCTATGGAAACGCCATCCGCATCGCCGTCGATCTGGCGCGCAGCGACTACATGGCCAAGGTCGGGGCCAACCTGGGACGGCTCGCCGCCCTGGAGCAGCCCGCGCCCGCCGCCGAAACCCTTGGGGAGACCCACCAGTGAGCGTCATCCGTAGCGCCGTGACCGGCGTCGGCTCCTTCCTGCCGGAGAAGGTCGTCACCAACGCCGACCTGGCCAAGTTCGTTGATACCTCTGACGAGTGGATCGTCGAGCGCACCGGCATCCATCAACGCCATCAGGCCCGCGACGACGAGCCGACCAGCGACCTGGCGGTCGAGGCCGCGCGCCGCGCCCTGGCCGACGCCGGCAAGACGGCGGCTGACGTCGACCTGATCATCGTCGCCACCACCACTCCGGATCAGACCTTCCCGGCCACCGCCGCCATCGTTCAGGCCAAGCTGGGCGCGCCGGTCGGCATCGCCTTTGACGTTCAGGCGGTCTGCTCGGGCTTCGTCTACGCCATGAGCGTGGCCGACGGCTTCGTCGCGCGCGGCATGGCCAGGTGCGCCCTGGTCATCGGCGCCGAGGAAATGACCCGCTTGATGGACTGGAACGACCGGACCACCTGCGTCCTGTTCGGCGACGGCGCCGGCGCCTTCGTGCTGGAACCGCGCGAAGGGCAGGGGACCAAGGCTGATCAGGGCGTGCTGGGCTTCGCCCTGCGCTGCGACGGCACGAAGACCGACATGCTCTATGTCGATGGCGGTCCGTCCACGACGGGCACGGTCGGCCATCTGAAGATGCTGGGCAATCAGGTCTTCCGCCACGCGGTCGTCAACATCGCCGAAGCCATCGTCGGTGCGACCGAGGCGGCGGGCGTCGAGATCCCCGAGATCGACTGGTTCGTGCCCCATCAGGCCAACCAGCGCATCATTCGCGGGGTCGGTGAACGTCTGGGGCTGGACGAAAACAAGGTTGTCTCGACCGTGGCCCTGCACGCCAACACCTCGGCGGCGTCCATCCCTCTGGCCATGGATGCGGCCATCAAGGACGGGCGGATCAAGCGCGGCGATCTGGTGGTGATCGAGGCCATGGGCGGGGGTCTGACGTGGGGCGCCTGCGCCTTCCGTCTCTAGATTTGCATTCAGGGCTTTGATTCGGGGCGACTTTGCCCTTCTATGCGTGCGAATTGGCAGCGGAGAGACGCAGTGACGGGACAAGAGACCCTGACCCGGGCGGATTTGTGCGATGCGGTGCATGACGAGGTGGGGCTTTCCCGCCAGGAATGCTCCGGTCTGGTCGAGCGCACGCTCGAACTGGTCGTCGAATCGCTCGAGCGCGGCGAGACAGTGAAACTGTCGGGATTCGGCGTCTTCCAGGTGCGCGAGAAGCGCGCCCGGATGGGCCGCAACCCCAAGACCGGCGAACCGGCGGCGATCAACCCACGTCGGGTGATCAGCTTCCGCGCCTCGCAAATCATGAAGAGCCGGGTCCACGACGCGGTCGTCGAGGACTGAATAGACTGTGGCCAAAAGCCCGAACGCCTTCCGCACCATTTCCGAGGCCGCTGACGAAGTCGGCGCGCAGCAGCACGTCCTGCGCTTCTGGGAAACCAAGTTGGACTTCATCGTCCCGGTGAAGCGCGCGGGCGGCCGTCGTTTCTATCGGCCCGAGGACATCACGGTGCTGAAGGCCGTGCGGCGTCTGCTGCATGACGAGGGGCTGACCATTCGCGGCGTCCAGCGTCTGCACAAGGAGCAGGGGCTGGCCCGTCTGGCCGCCTACGGCGATCCGGCCACGGCGCTGGAGATCGACGCCGACGTGGAGCGTGAACCCGTCGCTTCGGTCGCCGCCGCGCCGTTCGAGGCCGCACGTTTGGGCGCTGTTTTGGCCGACCTGGAGTCGGCGAAGGCGCGTCTGGACGCCGTTCTGCAGCGCTGAGGCGAACTTGTTGTTCAAAGAGCGTTTTAGGGTTTGCGGACTGCGGAATCGCCCTCTATAGGGAGCGTCTTCGGAGCGTGGCGCAGCCTGGTAGCGCACTTGACTGGGGGTCAAGGGGTCGCAGGTTCGAATCCTGTCGCTCCGACCATCTAACCTTTTGGTTCTATGGTTGTTTTAAGGGGCCGCCCGAAGGCGGCCCCTTTGAAATTTGCCACTGGGGCACACATGGGGAACAGGCCTGATTCGGCGTTCTTCGTCGTTCAGGGCATTGCGTTTCCATTCGTCCGATCGGCGCTAGCAGGATGGAAATCTGCTGAGGTTCCCACGAAGTGTGGGGCGCTCTCCGTCGCGCGCCGACAATCGTCATCTGGCGCAGCCTGAAGCGCATTTTTGCGATCTTAGCGGTCTCCAACCTCGGCCGCCCTGCCGTTGGGGTTCGGAATGGGGTCTGTTTGCTGCTGAGCATCCCTGGATTCGTCGTGGACGATCAGAAGCAACGTTCAGTCCTGGCGGGCTATGGATATGACACGAGAGGAACTCCACGCGCAGGTCTGGTCTCAGCCGATGAGGATGCTGGCCAAGACCATGGGAATATCTGACGTCGCTCTGGCTAAGAGATGCAGGGTGGCCGACGTGCCCGTGCCACCTAGAGCTTGGCGGAATAGGAAAGAGGCTGGAAAGCCGGTTAAAGTGGAGCCCTTGCCGCCGCCGTCTTTCGTTATGGCGAACTATTTTCCAGCCACTGACCATAGGGCGAATGGTGGAGGGAACGCTTGCTTTGCTACGGCTAGTCCGGACGGTACGATACGTGGTCCGCCAATTTTTCGCGATCTGGGGTCGGTTGGCGATGAGATTTAAGCTGCCGTTCGAACGATACAAACGCCTTCAACGCTGGCAAACTCTCACCCTATTGTCGCTCGTCTTCTGAAGCAGGACGGGCAGCGAAAGCCTGGTCCATCTGCCAGCCGACATTCTCCCGATGGCCAAGGGCTAAAATTCAGGTCCGAAATCCAGCAGCGCCGACTTCGCATCCTGTCGTGCGTCCTGACACAAATGGATCGTCTGTGATGCAAATCTAGCGGAAGCACCCACGCTTCAGCATTCGAGTGGGCGGCTGCTGGATATGTATCTTCTTTGGGATCGACGGCGGTCTTTCCGCGAGCTGTTTTCATGGCGATCGTCGGAGCTACAGGCAGCCGATCGCGAGCAACTACGGTTTGACCTGGTCGAACACAATGAACGGACGCCGCCGAAGCGCATTTGCGGGAGGATAAGGTGCCGCTTGAGCGACAGGTCGCTGATATCGTGCGCGGCCTTCTTATGGAGGCCGAGAAGGATGCTCGTAGCTTGGCGCTACTGCAGCACAAATGGGTTATCGAAAATCATGAACGGAACGCCAGAGAGGCTACGCTTGCAGCAGAGCGCGCTAAGGCTGAGCGTAGTGCTAGGGAGAAGGCCGCAGCAATTACTCGTATTGAGGCGCTGCTTGACGGCGCTGACGCTTTGGAACGGGCGGAGCGGATCAGGCGGTATCTGGCCGCAGTGCGGGCTGCACATGGCGCAGCGTCAGAAATAGGTGCGATTGGGAGCTTGGAAAAATGGGTCGAGTGGGCGCTTACGCAGGCTGACGTGATTGATCCGCTAAAATCGGGGCAGGTTTGGTTGAGCGAAGAACTGCGGGTGGCCGCCGTAGCGTTCTGATCCTCGATATAGCTTCAGTCAATCCTTTTGCCCCATGAGGGATGTCTATAGGTGGTGAAAATTATCAATCTGTGATTGATGAATTTCTAGACAAACGATGTTTTGTGGGTTGAGCTGAGGCGACCCATGAGGTCATCAACAAAAGGAGGGGCCAATGGCCATTCGTGAACTCACCGCCATCGAAATCGACAGCGTCGCTGGCGGAAACGCAGTTGATAAGGCGATCGAAGCGGCCAAGGATGTCGCAAATAAAATCAAGGAAGCGATGAAGGATGCAGCCGAAGAGATCGGTGATACGGCGCGTCACTTCAACGCCATGTGGGGTGCTGACAATGTCTGCGGGGATAGCGGGGTTGCCAGCGTCGGCAAGGACGGCGCTGTGACGTGTAAATAGCAGCTGACTTCAGCTGGGTCGGCACGAGGTGTTTTTCCTCGTGCCGACTATACCGAAGCTATGGGGGGCGGATGCTTCGTCAGATAATCACGATAGCCCTTGGTCTAGCGACTACAGCGGGATGCAGTGAGGGCAGAACCTCGCCGCTTCAGCCTGGCGTTGCTTTGATCTCGGCAGATAGCGGCGACCAAGATTGCCTTGATTTTGGGGATTGGTCGAACGGGCTCTCGCCTACTGGCGACTTCATGGCGGTATCCGACGCGAAAGGGCACGTTTTACTGGAGCGGAGTGGGAGTGCGGCCTGGCGACTGAACGGCCTAACGCCGTCAGGGTGGTCGCAAAGGGATGTCTTATGGCTTCGCGACGAGGCCGGCCGAATTTGGCGCTGGCATGCTGGACGCCTGTCCGAGCCTGAAGCCGTGAACCGTGAGATCGAGCGCCGTGCGAAGGCGACTTCTTTCGGATTACCGGCGTGGTCATATGTCCAAGGGCAAGATGGTTTACTCTTCTATGCTCGACCATCAATGGCCCTTTTCAGGGTCATTGACGCTGAACGGGGTAGCTCTTTTCGATGGGAAGTTGGGTCAGCTTGGAATGAGCCGCGTCCCGCGGTCCAGTTTTTGACCCTTGGATCAGCTTCTGGCGAACGCTTTGTGGCCTTTGTCCATGAACGGATGAATCCGACCTCTCAAGCGGTCACAATGCGCATTGAGGTTGTCAATGCGGAAGGTGAACTTGTCTATCATGCGGAAACCGCTGCTCAGGAGTTTCGTCTCCTGCCTTGGATAGTCGGTCAGAGCGTTCGTGCTATCGCGCGCGACGGAGAGTTCCGCTGCCCAGGTATGCTTGATACTTCGGGGCGCTTTTCGTCGTCTGCCGGCTGTGACGAAGACGTGCAGTATGTGGTTTTGACAGACGACGGCGAGGTGGCCGCTACCACCAGTTTCACGAGTTTCAGCACTTCTGACTTTGAAGGAGTGCGCCAAGGAGTGGCGGCGCGAGGGCTCGGGCGAGTCACGCCTACAGGCGAGCGCTATTATGAGCAGCTGGATAATGAGGGGCAACTGTCCATAGTTGCTAGCCAGGCTGGAGCGCCGGCGGAACCCTATGCAGCAGCGTTTCAGAAGCGGCGCTGTGAGCCAACGCGGGCTGTACTGGGGGAGGATTTGACGACTTTGGCAGCCGATGGCCTTCGGGTGTTTGGCAAGCTGTATCGACCGACTGGGCAGGAGCTAAGAGGGACTGTGCTCTTCTTCCACGGAGGGCCTTATCAGGCGGCTACCGATGCCGAGGGCGGGTTAATCCGGGCCTTGGTGGATCGGGGATACGCCGTCGCCGCGGCAAACTACCGGGGGACGCCTGGATACGGGACGAACTATATGCAGCAAGGCTATGCCGGTGGGCCGGCGGCTATGTCCGCTGACGGTGAGGCCTTGTTGGTGGAGGCCAGGCGGCGACTAGATACGACGGTGCCTTCCTACGTGTATGGCGTAAGCTGGGGCGGCTACTTGGCTTTGCAGTCCATGGCGCGATCAAAATTTGAAGGGGGATTAATCCAGTCTGGTGTCTGCACGGTGGCATTGAGCGCGACCGATGTGGACTATCGTGACGATCTCCCCGCGCGCCCGCTGGAGAGCGCAGCAAATCCTAGTGCAGCGCTTCACCAAATGAAGATGGGCCGCGACGCGGTCGGGTTGTGCGAAGGGGCTTTGCCGCTGCGCACGCCAGTAGTTGTTCTACATTCTCGTGATGATGCGGTGGCGCCCTTTGCCCCAATGGAAGGGTGGTCTCGGCTCAACCAAGCGACGATGATTGCTGTCCCGGGCCGGCGTCATCCAGCGCCCGAGCTAGACGGTGTAGCTGGCGCGGCCGATGCGGTTGTCCAGGTGTGGGGCACGGGGGTGCGCTGAGCCAGGTGCTGGCAGGGGCTGTGAGGCTCCGACGTCTGAACGTGGACGCCCCGTGCGTGAGAGCGCACGGGGCGTATCCGTTTCCGAACATCGAGAAAGCAGGAAATCCGACGTTGGGATGCGGAATGTCGCCGCTCAGTGCATCTCCGGCGGAAGGAGGGCTGATATCGGCACGCTTAGTGCTCTAGATGCGCTCAAAAGCGTTTCCGCAAAGACCTTGGCCTTGCCGGATTCAATGGCTCTCAGGCTCGGAAGATCTAGTCCCAGTAGGGGGGCAAGACGTTCTTGCGAAAGCGCAGCGGCTTCACGGATGTCGGAAATCCTGCGGCCGACGTAGGTGTCGATTTCGTCGAGAGGCTCGATCTCGATCATCCTTTGACCCTCCCTTCCAAAGCACACCCCAGGTGATCGCTGTCAGCTCGCCGAAGAAGAGTAGATAGGAGGTCGACAAATAGGCTCGGCTGAGAATTTCCAGATTTAGGGCGTAACCTACGTGCGTTACCACCGTGATCAGCTGGAATGCCGCCGCACAGGGAAGCCAGGGTCTGTCGAAGCGCCAGACGAGCGCTGAGAAGGCTATGAAGAGCAGAACGTCCACGACCATGATCCCCCACTGAGGATTGTTGAAGTTCGAGGTGTTCTGAACGAGCGGAGAAGCAAGGCTGGCGGCGATCAACGCGATGATCGCCAGACGTTCGGGGCGTCCGCCTCGCCATAAGGCGAAGCTGGAGATGACGACTAAGAGAACGGTCAAGCCGATTTGGACTGGGGTTTCTAGGCGCTGCATGGCTCAGCATGGCCAAGCTGTTGCTGACGATCAAGTGTGACATCATGCGACTCGGCGAAGGCGGCCGGCAGTTCGGACTTCTTCTGTTTCAGGCTTGCCGGTCATCGGCCCCGCCAGATCGACGTTGTGGCCGACGAGCCAAGGCGCAGCCTCAGCCAAAGCATGGTGGGCAGTTACCAGCCGGCCGCGAGCTTCACCGAAGGCGCGAACCGCTTCGGTTGCTGCGCAGAGCGCGTCGGCGCCTAAGACGGCGGATAGCCGGTTGTCTAAACGGGCGCTGGTTAGGGTATTGATGAGATTACTGGCGTCGCGGAGAGAAATGTCAGCAGAATCCTCAGCTTGAAAAAGAGCGTCTGCGATGGTTTGGGCGAGCTGGCGTCGTTGCATGAGAGGTCCTTGCCGCCGGGCGGGCCCGGCAGACGGAAAAACTGAGAACAAAGATGGAGTGGGTTCGGGTTAGTGGCCCGACAGAAGGCGGTCGACGGACTGGACGGCGAGTTGCAGCTGTACGCCGCCGCCGAGTAGGGCGGCGAGGAGTGCAGATGCTATCGCGGCGATGACGAGGATCGACATCATCCGCTTGAGAGGAGAGGGCGTCTCTCCCAATCGGATCTCTTCGGCGGTCGATCGTTCCCGCAAGGGAGAACGAGCGCGATGCAGAAGATCTCGCGCATCAAGTCGAGCGGTGAAAGGTTCTGGGCCGCCAGCCGTGTCATCGACAACAGTTTTAGCGCCTGGTCCCTTTGCTCGTTCGTCGCTGCCAGCTCGTCGAAAATCGCCTCCATTTCCTCCCATGTCAGGGAAGGGAGACGTGCGAGCGTTTGCGGCATTTGCACCTCCTTTCGTGACGCCATCTGGGGCGACGACGATCTGAGGGGCTATGGGGAATGGCGCCTCTACGGCATCATCCCGTAGATGGTCTTGGCTAGGTAATTGGCTCTGAGTAAGTAGCAGGCGAGCCGCTTGGCGCCGGTTCTGTACGCCCATCTTGCGACAAGCGTTTTCGATGTGCTTGTCGATGGTTTTGGGCGCTTTGCCGGTGAGTTCGGCGATTTCCTTGGATTGAAAGCCTTGACCGACCAGGGACAGGCATTCTCGTTCTGTGGGCGTGAGGCGTGCGCCCATATCCGAAGGGGACTGCGCAGACATCGGATTAATCGGTCTTACGCGCGTCCAAGGCCTGGGCCATCGCGAGCAGGCCCTGTCGATGGGCTGCGTTGCGAATGCCTTTGTAGGCGCGCAACAAATCTAATGCCCCTGGAGTTTCCAGCAGAGTTTTGGGGTCATCGCTCTTTGGGCCTGACGCCTCGCCGAGCAATACGGCGCCGCTTGTGCCTAGCTGTTCGGCGATCTGCATCAGCCGGGAAACAGAGATGCGGTTTTGTCCGCGCTCATATTTCTGGATTTGCTGGAAGCTGAGGTCGATTAAACGCGAAAGGTCGTGTTGCGACAGACCCGCCGCCTCGCGATAGGCCCTGACGCGGGCGCCGACTTCGATATCGATAGGATTGGGAGCTTCAGACATTGGCTCCGTTTACAGTTGCCAGCTGGGCTTGGCGAGCGTCCGATTGTCGTCGAGCGCCTGCGCTGGGATGTCGACGTTGGTGTGAGAGGTCTTTCGGGGAAACCATGTCCTGAATCGGCGTTGCTTGGTCGTCCGTCAGGATAGAGGTTCTTACGTCTTGTCGGATTGCGAGAGAGCCGTTTTCCACCGCCATGCAATCAGCGCTGAAATCGCGACTATTATAAGAATTGAGAATGGGTTGATCATATCATTCCAGAACAAGATCGACCCAAAAATCACGCAAATCCAGATCATCGAAACGATGATTAGGATGGGAATAGGAACTCTAATTTGCCAATAGTTTTGGGCCATGTGGCGCCTCCTCAATAAGCACAATGCGGCGAATATGGCCGCATAGCCAAATCCGCCGCAAGGTTGGCGGTCCAAGCTGGTTTTGAAACTGGACCGCCCATTGTCGTCACTCCGCGGGCATGGTGAGGGCCGCGCCCATCACTGCAAGACCGATGAAGCCGACCAGGACGCCGACGCCCGTACCACCGGCGAGCATACCTGCGCTCGCGATGCCCAAGCCGGCGAGATAAACTTCATCTCGACCCGCTCCGGAAACGGCATCGATTTCTTCAATATTCAGCTCGCGCATGTCCATGACCTGATGGCTCATGAAACTCTCCATTTAGTTGATGTCAGAGGTTTTTTGCGATCCGGATCGCTAAAGGATGTTGCTCGGAAGCTAGGATTGCGTCAACCATTAGGAGATGAATTTATCTCTTTTGGGTTGTTGATCCAGTGTCGAGCCTGTTCCGCAAGGAAGCCGTCCATCATGCTACGCGCCGCCTGGCAGGCGAGGTGGTGTTGGCTTCATCGCTCTCATCCCGCCTGCTAGCGGGCGGGTTGATCATCGCGGTTTTTGCAGCTGGCATATTCGCCAGTGTCGCCACCTATGCTCGTAAAGAAACCGTTGGGGGTTGGGTCGCGCCTGTCGGCGGGATGATTAGGCTCGAAGCGCGCCAGGGCGGCGTTATTGAGATGCTTCATGTTGAGGAGGGGGAGCGCGTCCGCGCCGGTCAAACGATCGCTACGCTGAAGCTGTCCCAGGCCCTCGAAGGGGGGGACAGCTACAAGGCGTTCGGCCAGAGCCTGGATGCACAGACAGAAGCCGTCGCCATTCGGGCGACGGCCGCAGAGGCGACACTGGATGCCGAGCGAAAACAGCTTTCGGCGCGAAGGGACGCTCTGACTCGCGAGCTGGCTCAGACACGACGCCGGGTCGCCCTGCAGGGTGACCGTTTGAAATTGGCCCGGGCCGAAATTCAAAGAGCCGAGACAATCGCCGCTCAGGGCTTCTTGCCGCGACGCGAACTCGAGCTGAGGCAGGCCTCGGCCCTAGCGGTCGAACAGGAGGAGGCGGCATTGGCCGGAGCGGCCTTGTCCTATGAACGCGAGATCGGAGAAGTCAGCGCTAGGCTGGCCGCCATATCCATCGATCTGAGGGCCGCCGGAGCCGACGCTGCGTCTGCGAGGGCGGGCCTCGAACAGCAGCGCACTCAGGTAGAGACGCAGTCGACCTACGTGGTGGTGGCGACGGTGGACGGTCGGGTCGCCGCATTGCCGGTCCGTCGCGGACAAAGCGTGGCGGCGGGTTCGGCTGTTGCCGTTGTGACTGCTGGGGAAGCGCCGCTTGAGGCCGAGCTTTATGCGCCCTCGCGGGCCTCGGGCTTTATTCAGGAGGGACAGGAAGTCCGACTGATGTACCAAGCATACCCCTATCAGAAGTTCGGGGCGGGGGAGGGGCGGGTGGTTTCTGTGTCACGCACAGTCCTGGCGCCCGCCGAGGTGGCTATACCCGGCCTTCAGGTCCAGGAGCCGGTGTTCCGGGTGCGGGTGAAACTATCTCGCGATCACGTCGCAGCCTACGGCCGTGATGTCGCCCTCCAGCCAGGCATGTTGTTGACCGCTGACGTGGTGATCGACCGAAGAAGCCTTTTGGAATGGCTGCTGGATCCACTCTATGCAGCGGGAAAACGCGCATGAACCCGTTGTCGGAACTGAATTTTTCTCGTCGCCGACGGCTGCCTGTGATCCAGGGGGCGGAAGCCGCTGAATGCGGCCTGGTCTGCCTGGCCATGATCGCGCGCTGGCATGGCCATGACGTTGATCTGAACGGTCTTCGGCAACGTTTCTCCCTGTCTATGGCCGGGGCCACCCTGCGCAGCATCATGGGCATGGCTGATCAGCTTGGCCTGGCGCCCCGTGCTCTGCGCGTGGAACTTACGGCGCTTGATAAGGTCCAAACGCCGGCGATCCTACACTGGGATCTCAATCATTTCGTCGTTTTGAAATCGGTACGGCGCGGTAAGGCGGTGATCCACGATCCTGCGGCGGGCGCACGCACCTACAGCCTGGATGATCTGTCTAGCCATTTCACCGGCGTGGTTTTGGAGCTGGCGGCTTCTGCGAACTTCGAGAAGGTTTCTGCGCGCGTACCGGTGAGTTTGACGAGCCTTTGGTCCAAGATGACGGGGCTCTGGCCCGCCTTGTTCCAGATTCTTGGACTGTCGCTAGCCCTTCAGGCGGCCGCCTTCGCCATGCCGTTCCAGATGCAACTGGTCGTGGATGAGGCGCTCATGCGAGGCGACCGCGACCTGCTGGCTGTGTTGGCGCTCGGCTTTGGGGGGCTGGTCGTGGTCCAGGTTCTCATCGAAGCCTTCCGCGGTTGGTCCTTGCAGGTTTTCGGCCACATGCTCAGCTATCAGATGGTGGGCAACATCGTGCGGCACTTGATGCGGCTGCGTTCGGATTGGTTCGAAAAACGCCATGTCGGCGACATCCTTTCGCGGATCGGATCGGCTTCCGCCATCCAAGACGTCCTAACCCGAGGCGTGGTTTCGGCCATCATCGATGGCGGCATGGCGCTCGTGGCCGTCGTCATTCTCTGGCTCTATTCCCCGACGTTGACGATGGTTGTACTGGCGGCGGTCGCCATCAGCCTGATCCTGGCCATGGCCATGTTCCCCGCCTTGAAGGCGCGAACTCATGAACAGATTATTGAGGGCGCTCGCGAGCAGTCCCACATCATGGAGACGGTTAGGGCGGCTACGACAATCAAGATCATGGGCCGGGAAGCTGAGCGCGAAAGCGCATGGCGGAACCTGTACGCCAATGTGATCAACGCCTCGGTGTCCGTCGGTAAGCTCCAGATTTCGCTTTCGCTCGTTCAAGGACTGGTGAGCGGGCTGCAGACGGTCCTGGTCATCTATTTGGGCGCGCGGACCATTCTAGCGGGCGATGGATTCTCGGTCGGCATGCTGATTGCCTTCCTCTCCTTCCGTCAGACCTTCACCGATCGGGTCATGGCCCTGATCAACCAGGCTATTCAGTTCCGTTTCCTTAAGCTCCACCTAGAGCGGTTGGCCGACATTGTGACCGCTGAACCCGAGGTTCAGGATGCGCCGCCTCCGCAGCTGGCGGTCCGCGGACAGGTTCGTTTCGACGGTGTTTCCTTCCAATACGGGGCTTCAGATCGCGAGATTCTGAGAGCCATCGACCTGGAGATCGCTGCCGGGGAATTCGTTGCGCTCACCGGCCCTTCCGGCGGCGGAAAGTCTACCCTGGTCAAATTGCTCCTAGGGCTCCTGGTTCCGACAGCGGGCCGCGTTGAGCTTGACGGGCAGGCTGCAAGCCCGGCTCTTTGGCGAGCTTGGAGAGAACGGGTCGGCGTTGTTTCCCAAGATGATCGCCTATTGTCGGGAACGATCGCCGACAATATCGCTTTCTTCGATCCCGATTTGGACATGGTGCGCGTCCAGCAGGCGGCTATGGCGGCTCAGGTGCATGAGGACATTGCTCGTATGCCGATGCAGTACCTCTCACTTGTGGGGGATATGGGGTCGACCCTCTCCGGCGGTCAAAGGCAGCGCGTTCTTCTCGCACGCGCCCTTTACCGGCGGCCCAGCATACTCGTCCTCGACGAGGGAACCGCGAACCTTGACGTCCAGACCGAAGAGGTGATCGCCGACCTCGTAGCGGCTCTTCCGATCACGCGGATCGTCGTGGCCCACCGTCCGGCTCTCTTGCAACGCGCGGATCGCGTGCTGGTGCTGAAGGAGGGCGGCTTTGAGACGCCGGCCGAAGAGATGCGGCTGTCCGCTTAGAGCGTCGGCCATGGACGGACCGCGCACTGTCGCCGCTTCTGAAGTTCCGACATAAAAGGGATAAAATCATCAACTATGGGTTGATGATTTTTCTCCACCAATCGATGATCGGTACGCGAGAGTGTTCGCGATCAAACAGAATGAGGAGGGGCCTGTGGCTCTGCAAAAAATTCGCCATCTGACGGACTCGGAAATCGCCGCTGTGACCGGCGCTGTGATCGAGCCTCCGGCACCGCCGCCGGGCGGCACGCTGGAGGACATCATTCGCGATGCGCTGAACCCGAAGCCCATTGAAGAGCAGGTCATCGTTCACTGATCGAATGACAGAGGCTGCGGCGTGCATGCCGCGGCCCACAAAAAGGCCCCCATCGCTGAGCGACGGGGGCCTAATTTTTGAGCTGACGCCTGCTGCTACTCGGATCGCGCCTTCACTTCGGCGCGCCAGGCGCGATGCGGCTGCAGATAGGTCTGGGCTGCGCGCTGGATGTCCTCAGGGGTTACAGCTTCCAAGTCCGCAACGACGCGGCGTGCAGCATCCAGGCGGGCGGGGTAGGCGACGACGCCGTCCAGTTGGCTCACCCAATAGGCGTTGGTGGCCTGAGCGCGACGCGTGCCTTCAACGGCCGGCAAACGGGCCCGCTGCAGTTCATCAGCTGTGATCGGAGTTTCGCGCAAGTCGGCGGCGATCCGATCCACCGTTTCGAAGAAGCCTGGGAGGGCTTCAGGCGGCGTCTCCACCTGGGTGAAGAGGTAGCCGTAGTTGGGGAAGGCGGTCGAGGAGTTTGTTCCAACTGCGGGCGAATAGGCGACGCCCTGCTTCTCCCTCAGCTCCTCGGTGACACGGAGCTGCATGACGCGGGCCAGCACGCTGACAGTGCGGGCTTCACGGCGGTCTCCCACCGAATCCACCGTCGGCCAGGCGATGTAGCCGAGCGCCTGGGTCGCAGGTCCGCTATGGCGAAGAACGACAGGCGTCTGTGCAGGCTGCGGGAAGCGAACCGTCCTTGCTGCATTTGTCGCTGGCGACGCCTCAGCACGAGCGGGAAGGGCGCCGAACGTCGCGGCGGCCGTTGTGATAGCATCCTCGACTGTAACGTCTCCGACGATCAGGATTTCAGCCGGTCCGTCGGCGAGAGAGGCGGAGACGCGATCCTTCAGGTCCTGCAGGGTCGCGGCTGCAATCTCGGCATCCGTGGGATAGCTGAACCGCTTGTCGCCATCGGCCAGCAGACCCGCACCGCGAACGGCGAGGGCGCCCGATGGCGTGGCTTCGGCTTGCTGCAGCAACTGTCCAAAGGTGCCTTTGATCCGATCAAACGGTTCAGGCCTCCAGGCTGCGTCCGTATAGTAGGCCGCCAACATCTGCATCTGCAGCGCCAAGTCCGCTGGCGTTGTCGCGCCGCTCAACTGGTAAGCGTCCGACAGACCCTTGAAGTCGAGGCTCGCCACATGTCCTGCAGTCGCCTGCTCGATCTGGGTGCGCGTTAGCTGGCCCAGACCGCCTTCAGAGAAGACGAGGCTGGAGGCCCAGAGCGAAGTCGATTGGTTTGAAGGCAGGTCGAGGTCGCCGCGGCCGCCGCGCACGGCGACCAGGACCTCGTCATCCTTGAAGGTCGTGGGCTTGACGACAAGAACGGCGCCGTTTTCGAAACGAACGATCGTCACGCCGAGATCTGCGACTTCCTCGCGGGTGTAAGCCGTGGGGGCGCCGAAGTCGGTATAGGGCCATGCTGTCGCCTCGACCGCCTTCTGGGCTTCTACCAGTTGGGCGGTTGAGGCGGTGAACGCGGCCGTTACGGTTTCAGCGCCGCCTTCGATCGGTTGGGGCGTCGTCAGGAAGATCAGCGGGCCATTGCCGGTGAAGGTTGATCGGATCGCCTTGTTCACGCTCTCCGGTCTTGCCTGGGCGGCGACAGCATCAAATAGGCCCAGGTCGTCAGCCGGACTGGTGAAGACCTCGCCCTCATTGATCGCATTGAGCAAGGTCGCGGCCAACTGCGGCGTTTGGCGGGTGTTCGCTCCAGCGGCTGCGGTCTGAAGCGCTGCACGGATCTCGGTCGCCTCGCGGTCGATTTCAGCCTGTGTCACGCCGAACTGAACGAGGCGACGCTGTTCTTGCTCGGCCGTTTCGATGGCTCTTTGCCAGCCGCCAGGATTGAAGGCGACCACGAGGGTGCCAGCATCCAGGGATTTGATCAGGGACTGGTGACCGGCGCCGGCCGCCAGGATCGGCGGGTCACCTGCGCGAGCAAGTTCGGCAAGGCGGCGATTGAGGACCGCCAAACCAAGCTGGCGTTCCATGGCCTCATGTCGGGTCGCGACGCTATCCGGTCGCGCATCGTGTTCGCGAGTCCAGAGAAGCTGAATTGTTGACTGAGCGCCGGGCTCAATGTGCACATGGGTTTCCGTGTCCCGCTTGCGGACGGAACCCAGGTCAGGGTCCGGTCCGGCGGAAGTGGGGTTCTTCCAGCTTCCAAAGGCCGCGCGAATTTGGCGCTCCATGTCGGCAGGATCGAAGTCGCCGACGGCGATCAGAGTGGCGCGTTCTGGACGGTAGTAGCTCTCGTAGAAGCGGACAAAGCGCTCGCGTGGCGCGCTTCGGATGATGTCGAGATCGCCGATCGGCGCTCGATCTTCTAGCCGTTGGCCCGGCGCAACGAAGGCCAGCATGGCTTTGAGGGAACGCAGTTGGGGCGTGTCGCGACTGCGTTCCTCGCCGACGATTACGCCGCGCTCACGGTCGATGGCGTCAGGCTTGAACAGGAGCTCGCTGGCAGTCTCGCGAAGCACCAGCAGGCTGGTCTCGACCGTCTCAGCCGAGGTGTTAGGCAGGTTCAACATATAGACGGTTTGGTCGAAGCCCGTTTGAGCATTCGTATCTCCGCCAAACGACAGGCCGAGCCGTTCGAGGCGTGCGGTCATCTCGCCTTCAGGGATGTTGTTGGAACCATTGAAAGCCATGTGCTCCAGGAAGTGGGCGAGGCCCTTCTGGTCGTCGGCTTCGGCCAAGGAGCCGGCGTCGATCCGAAGGCGCAGGGCGGCCTGACCCGGAGGCGATGCGTTGCGCATGATGGCGAAGCGCATGCCATTGGGCAGTTGGCCAAGGCGCAAGTTGGCGTCTGGAGTGAGACCCGATGCGGCGGCAGAGGCCGGAGCATCGGCCGAGGCCTGAGGCCGGGCTTGTGCATGGGCCGCAGGGCTGATCGCTGTGAGCAAGGCGGCGCCGGAAGCGGCGACCAAAAGCAGGTGACGTAGGCGGGACATGGATGCTCCAACTGTCAGCGCCGTAGCGGCGCTTTCTTGTGGAGCATAGAAAGGCAGATGCGGGGTCGTCTACCTATGGGTGATAAAAACAATCCCTTATGATTGATGATCGTCCGAACAAGCATGCGTTTCGTTCCTCCGGCAAAGCCGCAACCTTTTTGCGGTGCTGACGTCGAATTCTCGCAGCGACAATCGGCGCCGATGGCGTGCTCTGCCAATTGGAGGACTGTTAGACTCCGCAAGAAATCGGCGCGGGGGAAAGGCCAATGATACCGACGCAAAAGCGGGACCCTTATGGATGGGCTCTCGCGGAGCTCCGGCGACTGGCGGGTTTGGGCACCTTCTCGCCTGGATCGCCGCTCGTGGTGGGGGTTCTTGCCGATAGGATCGGGCTTAGTCCTACGCCAGTGCGAGAGGCGCTTGCTCGGTTAGCGGGCGAGGGGCTCTTCATTCGCCAAAAGGGGCGAGGCTACTTTTACCCGGCGGACGCCGCTCCGTTCTTGATCGATCTCTATGAGCTCCAACGGGCCTATCTGCACGCCGCTCTGACGCTGTATTTTCGTGGGTCAGGAGGGCTTCAGAAAGCCGGTGCTGAGATCGCGCCTGAAGACGGACCCTTGGCCCTGTTTTCAGCCCTGGTTAGACAGTCAGGCAATGAGGCGCTTATCGCAGCCCATGGACGGGTGGCTGATCGGCTGTCCAGCGCCGCCAAGATAGAGATCGCAGTCAATCCTCAATGGCTGGCGAGCGTTGAGGCCATGTTCGACGCCATGGCTGGGGCGCAGATCGATCGGCTTTTGCAGTTGATCGAAAGCTATCATCAAGCGCGGTGCGCGATGGCCGCCGCAGTGGCGCGTTTGCTCGGTGCCGGCTCAATGCCCATTCATCGTTGAGGCGTCGGCGGGGGGCAGGGTTTTTCGAACCTTTCGTCCTGCGCCAGGCGCACCAGGGTCGGGGCCGCCGCCATTCGTCTGCGGTGATAGGCTGCGATGCGCTGCAAGAGACGATCATCGCTGTCAGCGTTGGCAGCCTAGCGTAAATCCTCAGCTTCAGCCGTTTGGTCGGTAAATAGGAGCGCCTCGTGCGGCCGGTCAAGACGAGTTGGCAGGTGAGGTCAGGTGGGTCTCCAAGGAGCAGGGCGACGGCCTGGGCTACGACATCGCAAGCTTCACGCCTGAAGGCGATCCCGTCTTTGTCGAGGTGAAGACCACCTGCGGCGGCAAGGCGACCCCTTTCTTCGTCAGCGCCAACGAAGTGAGAGCCTCCTTGATCCTCGATGAGAGCTATCTGCTCCTGCGAATTTACGATTTCAGCCAAGCGCCGAAGTTCTATCGAATAAGAGATCCGCTGGAGCGATCCTGCGACCTGCGAGCGACCAACTTTTGCGCAACGCCTCGCGGCTGACATCGACCTCTAGGGGGCTGGCAGGACGCCCTCAATGAGCGGCTGACGACCGGACGGAAAGAGTGCTGGACTCGCGCATAACGGGTGTTAGGGCGCCGCTATCTCTACGCAGGGGGCGTGGAAGTAAGGTATGGATTTCCAATGAAAATGAGACTTCTTTCGGCGGCTCTCGGCAACCCTGGCCTGCGTCTTGGCGGTGGCTGCGAATGCTCAAAGCGGCTTGGTCGCCGAGGCAGGCTATGCAGAGGCTTTCGAGGTCCAAGGCGCTGAGCTTGGTCTTGGATGGCGCTTCAGCGCTCGCAACTTCCACCTCACGCCCGTTGTGGGCGGCTTCGTCTATCAGGCGGACAATGATCGCTACTATCGCGAGACTCTTGGAAACGGCCAGACGCGGTGCCGCGACGGCTCGAATGGGCAGTTTGCACGCGATAGCCTGTGCAACGATGGGGCCGTGGACGCCTATGGTCGCATCGAGGCGACCTTCAACATCCGCCAAGTGGAAGCGGGCGTCGGCTACCGGGTGTCAGAAGAAGACTCGGTTCCTTACGGCACTGTTTCGGTGAAGTTCGGGGACATGTGGGCGCTCAAGGTCAACGCAGGCGAAGACTATGTCGGCGCAGGCTTGGTGCTGCGGCGCTAGGCCAGACGCAATAGGAGCGGCGGCCGGGTCCGGCCGCCGCTTGTCTGGGAGAGTTTGTCAGCCGTCCCTGAGGGCAGGATCATAGACAATGGCGTCGATCAGCGCAGAGCGTTTGCGCCAAGCGGCGCGCTCTAAGGCGTCGTTCGGCTCAGGCGCATGGAACCAGGCTAGGCCGTTTCGCCATTCGAGGAGCTCCCCATAGGCGCGGGCGGCTGTGCTCTTTTGCTTGAAGCGACTTCTCGAAACACCCGATTGCTGCTCCAGTCGTACGGTGTTGGCGTTGTTGACGGAGATGCAGATGTCTGGTCGGACGATCGTCATGAGCCGCGTAGCCGCGCCGATCGCTATGCCCTTCCTCTGTATCAGGGCCTCCAAGACAGCCAGGACGTCGTCGATGGTTACGTCTCGATGGTGATGAAAATCGGTCAGGAGCGTCTTCATCGCCTTGCGGGCGTCCGCTAAGTCCGGGCGCGAGAAGAAGGCTTTGAACTCTCCAGCGGCGGCCATTGATCCTAGGAGACCGAAGGCGAACGACAGGTCGCCATTGGGCCGGTGCGCTAGGATCATCTCCTTTTCGACCGCGCTGAGCTTCTCCCAGTTTCGCTGTAGGAGGACCTCCTGCACGCCATCGATGCAGGCTTCATAGCTAAGCTCATCGCCCCAAACGCGGTGATTGCCGAGTTGGCGCCACCAGTAGTCCTCAGCCGCTTTCAGAGCCGCGACATAGCCGTCCCAGTCCAGAGCGCTGAGTTTAGCCTTTCCAGGGTGCTGCGATCGTTTGACTTTGGAGAGGGGCGGTTTTTGAGGCGTGCGCGGGCGTTGGGCCCAATCGACTTCGTATTCGTCGATCTTCTTTGATGTCAGAGCTTCGCTATCTTCCCAAAGTTCATCAAACAAGGCTTTGAGTTTTTTGGGTTCTGCTGCCTCGACGCACACCTCGAAATTGCTGACGAAGCCGCCGTTTGTGAAGTTCGCGCTGCCGACGAGCGCGCGGTAGTTCGAGCCCTTTTTGAAGACGTAGAACTTGGGGTGGAAGAGCCCCTGGAAGCCTTGAGCATGGGGCAGGGCACGGCCTGGCGTGCGCAGGTCGCCGATCTTTCCTAGGTCGCGCAAGGTGGTCGGCACGGTCGTTGTCCCGCTCAGACCGATGATCGCCTTGAAGCGTCCACCGTTCTTCGCCCACTCACGCACACTGTTGATGTGCTCGCCGGGGCTAGCCCAGGCGGTCGCGATGAAGAGCTCGTCGGCATCCTCCAAAAGCGTATTGAACGTCTGCGCCAGGTCGGACGGCGTAGTGATGGCCATGATGCTCTAAAGAGGACGGCCTTGAGCTGTCCTTCTCGCTCCTGCTTACGTGGATGCCCCAAAGCGAGGCGCCGAGTCCGACAGCCTACCGCTTGATTGTCGATCGACGTTATCAAAGCCCGTCGGCGTGTCTATGCCCTGCGCGAGAAGTCGTTCTGCCAACATTTTCTGTGATGCGGCTAGGGGCCCACGAGTAGCTGGTTGAGCGATTCGCTTCTGCTTTTCGTGGGCTGTGCGATTGCCCTTTCAATGACGGACATGACGACGCGTCTGGCGAGGCGTCGAGCTTCCGTGAGTTCATTTCTGTCGATCGCCGATAGAGGGGCTCCATGCACGTAGCCGTTGCGTAGCTTCACCAGGCGTCGATGAAGCTCGCCGCTGGACGGGTCCAGGAGTGCGGTAATTCCTGCTCTCAGCCGGTTGGAAGCGCCTTTTAGTTGGCCTGTGGGTTGGCTGCCAAAATCGTCCGGAAGGCCCAGGGCGGCCTCCAAGGTGATGATGTGGGAGATCAGCTCGTCCATATCGCTAGACAGGAAGGCTGAGGTTAGGAAGTGAGGGATGGTCTTGTTGAAGATCGGCACCTTGTGAGCGCGCTCGATCTCATCCCAGCGATCCTGAGTTAGAAAGGGGGAGGGCTCCCCAGCCAGGGCAATCGTGACAGGCCTTTCACCGACTTCTTCGCCATAGTCGTCATACTGGGGGACCCACGCCAAGGTCTCGATGTCGGGAAGCTGGGAGGGGTGCGCAAAGAGATTGCTTTCCACCGTGTGAACCCACGGGGTTTCGAACGCCCCGCCAGTCCATGGAGCGATCCGTCCAATCCTCCCATGGCGCTAGAAGCATGACGAAGAGCGCATCGATGACGGCTTGCGGGAAGCGAGAAGCGTGGGAATGAATGCTCCGGTCTCCCCATGAAGATACGGGCTCGTAGAGCAGGGGCATGACGCGCTTGCCAGGATCGCCAGTGGCCGGCACGTCTTCTGTCACGACCAGCCACTGCAGTTGGCGCAGCCGGCTGGTGTCGAACGAGTAACCCTTGCCGTACCATCGCTGCAGCTTCTCGAGCTGGAAGACCCCTTCAATCTCTTGCCGAGAAAAACTCGCTATCCTCGCGGGCCCGAAGGCCTGCTCGGGGAGGGCGTCGGCAAGATGAAGGGGGACCAGGTGAAGGCGTTGGGCCGTTGTGGCTCGAAAAGCTTGGTGCAGAGCGAAGGTGGCGGCTTCAGCATCGGTTGTGGCCGTGGCCGTTGAGGAGGCGAGCATCGGCAGGCCTAAAGACCTAAACGCGTTTGAGAGTGCGATTTCAGCGCCGAAGGTCTTGCCGCAACCGTAGTTGCGCTCAGTGATCACGCGCAGAGCCTTATAGGCTGGACTCAGGTGGAGGGCGACGCTCTGCGGTTCGGCCCAAAGCGCGTTCATTTGGGCGATGAAGTCGTCGGAGGGGGTGTCGCTCATCACGCTATGTTTTTGAAGTTTGCCTTGTAGATGCAGAGAATGTCCTCGACCTCAGCGGCCTTCAGGTCGCAGAGCGGCGCCGGCGTTTCCGATAGGGAGAGCCATTGGCGATCGACGGTTTGAAGGCCGAGGTTGTGGGCTCCAATCCGAACCCCTGCGTGGAGGTAGACACGCGTCGGATGCTGATCCGTCCATAGGCCTATGCGCGCTGAGAAGTCGTATATCTGCACGGGGCCGACGCCGAACTGGCCGGAAAGCAGTCGCTCCACTGTCTCATGTAGGGCGTCGAAATCGGCGGCGCCTCTGAGTTCCTCGGCATGGGCCGTTAGGTTTTGGCCTGCGTGCTTCAACACATGAGCCGGGATGCGGCGTTGGTGGCCGTGGCGCTTGTTATGCCGGTCGATACTGGCGCAGGCGCTGGGGGCTGGCGATGGGGAAATAAGGAATGGCCCGACGATTGGCGGGTTGGCAATGGCTCCGCTCTAGCTGGCCTGGGTTGTATCATGGCCCCGATCATCAGCCTTGGTCTGGGCCTGCTGGTGAAGTGGCTTTGGGGTTAGGCGCTCTGAATCTTAGCATTCAAGAACCGACACGCTTATCGTTTTGAGCCCATTAGGCGTGCAAGCCAGCTTTGCGGTGAACTGCGGACTTGGTCATTTATGGGTTGAACGGGGCTTGCAGGCGTCGTGTCGATGTGAGGGGCGGGTTGGCTCGTGCGGCTAGGTTGTCTGCCGCGAACTCCCGTGATGAAGCGGGCCCTATCCATATCAAACGAGTAGGACCCACAGGCGGACAGGCCTTGTTTGATAGGGGTAGCGGTTAGGCTTTCCTCGTCGCCTTCGTAGCTCGGCATGAAGGCCGCCGAAGGTTCACAGAAGAGATTGAAATCGCCCTGAAGGACGGAACAGGACGTGCAATGGTTGCCCCAGTATCTCTGGTCCGCCATCTTGCTGAAGCTGAATTTGTAGCCTCGCGATTTGGCCTTGGCCAAAGCCGCGACGTCTTCAGGCAGGCTCGTGATGTAGTGAATGAAGCCCCATCCGTCGACGTCCCTCCAGGTTCCTTCAGGATTGGGGTCATCCTCCTCGTAGGTGCGTTCGTAAAAGACCGGGGCGGCCAAAAAACCAACCACGGTGATGGCTTCACCGCACCGCCAGCATCGCTCTGGCGCGGTGACGAGATAGGCTTCAGGCGCTTGGAGGTCGTACTGAGGTTCAGAGACATCTGACGCTAGCCAGCGGGCAAATGGCGTAGGGTCAACGCCCTGCGGCACATACCAGCACCGCCGATCGGGATTCCAACGCGCGCCCAAACGTTTTGCGGCGTCTTTTTCAGCGTAGGGAACGTTCAAATCCATCGTGCATGCAACGTTTCTGGGCAGGAATCACTTTGGTCGCTCTCTCTACGCTTGATTGAGAAAATTTGCTCCCCTAGGTTGCCAGTTGCTGAGGGGGCTGACAGTGGCGATTATTATCTACGAAACGAGTGAAGGCCCGGTGCCGTTCGAAGCGCCGACGCGGGCCGGGGTCTCTCCTGCCTCTGCCGGGAGTGGAGTGGCGACGGTCTCGCAGGAGCGGCTTGAAGACGCCCTGCAGTTGGTGGGGCGCGTCGCAAGAAGCCTTGAAACCAGCTTGGGCTCGATGAAGTTCGCCAAGGCTGAAGCGACCATCGCTGTGAAGCTGTCAGCCGAAGGCTCGTTCATCGTCGCCAAAACGGCCGCCGAAGCCTCCATCAGCGTCACGATTTCGCTCTCGAAAGATGACGCGTGAAGTCTCAGGCGCTTCGCCTGTGCGACGCTGCAACCGGCAAAACGCTAGGGTCTGGCGTCGCGATCGGCGACCCGCCGACCCTTCTGACGTGCGCCCATGTCGCTGAAGCCGCTGAACAGTTCGAAATCCGCGATGGCGATCACATTGTTGGACGCGTCGCCCGCTCGGCTTTCCAAATCGAGGCTGGCTATGATTTGGCGATCGCTGATCCGATTTGGAGCGTTCCACCTAAAGCGAGCGCCATCCAGTTCACCGACCCCGCCGGAGAGGTGGGCTGGAGCGGCTACCCCTATGCAGAGCTTGGGGTGAATGACGTCCTGGCAGGGCGGGGCCGTGTGCTCGCAAGCACTCGCGTCGCCATTGGAACGTGTTCTGTGCCTGCACTGCAGTTGGAGGGGGCTCCACCCATTAGCCCCGGCATGAGCGGCGGGCCATTGGTCGATTTAGCTAGCGGCGCCATAGCGGGCCTAGCGGCGTCGGAGTTTTCCGAAGTGTTAGGCACAGGACCTTCGCGCGCACCGGGCTTTGCCGGGTTCGCCGTGCCGCTGAGCTCGGCATTTGAAGGCGGGCTGAAAGCCTCGCTTTTGCGCTCCGAAGCAACGGTCGCGCGCTTCGGTCCTAAGCCCAACAAGCTGGGAGCCTTGCGGTCATTCGACAACAGCGCCGCAGAAGCGCGTCTCTATGCGGAAACCCGGCTCAGATATGTGCCGGGAAGGATGGTCGATAGAGGACAACTCCTCGATATCGTCAGCGCATTCCTCGAAAGCAACCGTCTCATTCTGCCCGTGGTCGGCGAATCCGGCACAGGTAAAACGACCTTCATTCAAGGCATGCTCCGGTCTTCGGATCGCCCTCGCCTGCTCGCACGCTGCGCTGGGCTGGAGCCTGGGGCGAACTTGGCTGCCATGCTGTCGGCGGCCCTAGGTCTGGATCGTGCTGTGTCGCCGGCTATTCGAGCGAGCGGTCTGGAGGCCTCTGCGCTCGCTTCAGGTCCCGGCCTGTTGCTTCTCGACGGATTGAACGAGCTTTCGTCCTCAATCGACTGGCAGGGCAAAAAGCTCGGGCTGGAACTTGGTGATCTCCTTCGCGCAATCGGCTGGAAGGCGGTGATAACGTCTCGCCTGACAGCGTGGGAGAACGCTCAGGCCAGCTTTGACTACGAGGCGCTGTATCTTCTTCAACCTCACGGCTCAGATGAGGACGATCGAATCGCGGAAGCCGCTCCCGCAAGGTTGGGGGACTTCTCAGCTGTGGAGCGTGAAGAGTTTCTAGAGCTCAACGGTATTCCGGGAAGTGCGGGGGCTCGCGACATCCGCAACCCGCTTACGCTCACCCTCTCGGCGGCCAGGGGAGCCGCGGCCTCGGCGGAGCTGAATTTAGACGACCTTCTCGAAATCCAGCTGGAAGAGAGGATCAAGTTCATTGTCCAGAAGCGTGGGGCGAGTACGTTCGTACAAAACGATCTGAGGTCGTTTTGCGCTGAGCTCGCTAGACATCTCCTCTTGGAGAAGCGGGATGAAATCCACCTAAAAGACATTGTGTCCGATCGACGCGCAGATTTCGAAGCTCTCCTCGAAGAGACGGTGTTCGTCCCGGCTTCGAAGGGACGTTGGCGTTTCCGCTACGATCAGATGCTTGAACATCTGCAGGCTGAAGCGCTGCCTGATCCCGTGGCGGTGCTCAGCACCCCCGATTTGCTCGCGCCGACGCTTGGAGAGACTGTCCAGGCGTCGGTGGTGATCGCCGCTGTGCGCAGGCTGTCGGCCAGCAAGGATCGATCAATCGTACACGCCGCATTGCGGGCGGCTGCGCCTCACGGCAGCAGGTTCTTTGCGAGGCTCCTGCGATCGGTCAGCCTGTTTGATCAGGACGTCGAAGCCGTAGAAGACGCTCTTGGTCGGCTCGCCAAGTTCGAGCCGTCTGGTTTCAACGTCGTTATGATTACCGACGGTTTTAGGGATGTCGCTTGGCGGTCTCAGCGCGTCGCCTTTTGCGCGCTTCGAGCCTTCGCACTTTCCGATGATGGCTACGGCTGGAGAGAGAAGGACGTCGAACGGGGCACCTATGCTCATATGAATACGGCCACGTTGGAGCGTGCCGGCGTAAGGGAATTACTCCAACGCGCGCTTGCGGAAGATCGGAGCCAAGCTGAGGCTGAACTTACCCAGTGGCTAGGCTCGTCAGATTCCATGCGCGGTAGCGAGGGCACTCTTGGCAGTTGGACCCTCAATCTTCTCTACTCCTTCCGAGAAGACCTAGGTTTTGAGGCCGTTCTGCGGATGGTGCTCCAGGCTGGCGACCACAACATGTGGTATTCCATCGTCGCCGCAACGGCGCGGGACGGGGAGAATGGACTGGGCGCTCTGGAGGCGCTGGCGAGCGATCATTCGACGCCAGTGGATTCACTTCTCGTCGGTATTGAAGCGGCCCTGCGTGAAGATACGCAGAGCGCAGAAGGGCGCAGGCGCCTGGGCGCGCTTTTGACGACTTTGCAGGGAAGGACTGTCGAGCCGAAAGAAGGCGCTCGTATCATGCGATTGCTCGCTTCGATCCCCGAGCATGCAGATACGGTTTGGGTGCTGTATAAACGGCAAGTCGAGGCTGGCCGCGGGCGATTGGATCCCATGGGGGAGATGGTTCAACGACGCCCGATCGAAGCCTTTGAGCTATTGGCTCGTCATTGGCGCTCATTGGGCTCGGCCAGCGACATCTCGTCGTTGATAAGCAGGGACTGTCCGAGTCTAACCAAGACGAGCGACGCCGCGCTTTTGGCTATGTGGCGATCCAGGATAGATTTCCTTCAAAGCCTCATCCCTGAGTGTGGCGATCATTTCAAATACCATTTGGAAGATTTGCTTTACCGCATGGATTTTGAGGCTGCGAAAGCCACAGGCTTGATCGACCTAACCATGGTGGCGGTGAAGAGTTGCGGCAGCGAACTGGCTGCCAATCTTAGATACCCTTTGTGCGGCAGAGGGCCAGACTCTTTTGATGGCCGAGAAGTGTTTGAGCACTACCTTTGCCGGAAGATCGTTGAGGAGGCGCCGTTGCCGTCAGCTGAGGCGATCTTAGAAGGGCTTCACGAAACTCAGGCGTTGGCTGAACTCGGCCATCTGTCGCACGTACGAGGCCGGCGTGGGGGTCTCCCTCAGCGCTTCCATGATTTCGTAGGTGAGATGGAGCTCTGCCTAGCTGCAAGGCGGAGCGAGAAGGCATCGAGCTAGCCGACATCGGCACCGGCTTTAGCGGTCTCAGCGGGTGGCGAGTGCACCCAAGTTTTTGCGAATGCATGCCTGCCAGCTTTCATTTTGGGCGGGCGATCGGGGAGTAGTGGCATGGTTGGTAACGATCTACATCGTCTCGAAATGAAGCGAAAACGCCTCCGAGGGCGCTGGGGGTCAAGGGGTCGCAGGTTCGAATCCTGTCGCTCCGACCATTTCCTCAGGGAAATCGGTTGGTTAAAGGGGTCGCTTTCGGGCGGCCCCTTTTGCAATTCCAGCCCTATTTCGCGCCGGGCTCGCGCTCGGCCCAGCGGAGCATCGGGATCAGGGGGATGCCCCAGCCGATGCCTGCGACGGCGAAGAAGATCAGGTCCAGCCACCAGATGTCGGGCAGGCGGTCGTTGATCGACACCGCGCCCCAGACCCAGAAGGTCAGGAACAGCAGAACGCCGACCGTGGCGACGAAGCGGCGAGTCCGGGCGCCCATCAGCGCTTGCTCCGGAACAGGAAGAAGGCGATCAGACAGATCACGGCGGCTATCATCGACCAGACGACCCAGGTCCAGTCGCTGAGCGTGGCCACGGCGAAGACGCGGATGGCCAGGAAGGCGCCGCAGCCGGCGCCGACGGCGGCGACCAGGATGGTTCCGCCGAGACCCCGGCGGCCGGTCAGCAGGTCGGCGATCCAGGCCAGAACCAGGGCGCCGACGACGGCGATGGCGATATCCGCATATGGCGCCACGGGCGCTCCTTCAGAATGGTGCGACGCCTTGGCGTCGAAAGCGACTCGATCTTGCCGCGCTGGGGGGGCATACCGCCCCGGTCGCCCGACTTGTAAGGCGACAGTGTATCGGGGCGAACGGCAGGCGTCGAATGAAGCGTTTCGTGAATCAGGATCAAAGCCGCGCGGTCGCGCTGTGGCTGTTCTTCAGCGCGGCGATGGTCTTCGCCATGGTGGTGATCGGGGGCGTGACGCGCCTGACGGGCTCGGGTCTGTCGATCACCGAGTGGAAGCCCATCATGGGCGCCATCCCGCCGATGAACGCGGCCGACTGGGCCGAGGCCTTCGACAAGTACAAGGCGATCCCGCAGTACGCCCAGGTCAACGCCGGCATGAGCCTGGGCGAGTTTCAGGGCATCTTCTGGTGGGAGTGGCTGCACCGCCTGTTCGGGCGGCTGATCGGGGTGGTCTTTGCGGTTCCGTTCGTGATCTTCCTGCTGATGCGGCGTATCCCCAGGCGGCTGATCGGGCGTTGTCTGATCCTGCTGGGGCTGGGCGGGCTGCAGGGCCTGATTGGCTGGTGGATGGTGTCTAGCGGCCTGTCGGAGCGGGTCGACGTGGCGCCGGAACGGCTGGCGACCCACCTAGGTCTGGCCTTCTTGATCTTTGCGGGGCTGATCTGGACCGGGCTGGAGGCCTGGAGCGGATCGGACCATTCGCGGTCGCCGCGCGGCTGGACCTGGGGCGCAGGGCTGCTGCTCGGGGCGATCTTCGTTCAGTGCCTGCTGGGCGGGTTGGTGGCCGGGGGCAAGGCGGGGCTGATCTACACCGACTGGCCGATGATGAACGGGGCGGTCTTCCCGCCGGTGGAGTGGGGCAAGGGGGCGATCGCCTTCCTGCACGATCAGGGACTGGTGCAGTTCAATCACCGCATCGGCGCCTACCTGCTGCTGGCGGGCGGCACGGCCTATGCGGTCCACGCCTGGCGCTGGCGGCTGGCCGAGGGGCTGGGACTGTCGGCCTTTGTGCTGGCGGCCTTGCTGTGGCTTCAGGCGGGGCTGGGCATTGTGACGCTGATGCACGCGGTGCCGATCACCCTGGGCGCGCTGCACCAGGCGTTGGCGGCGCTGGTGCTGGGCGCGGCGACGATCAACCTGTGGCTGGTTCGCCGCTCGCGCCCGCGCCTGTTCATGAGCGGACCGCGTTCCACGGGCCTCTGATCGCCAGGGTCAGGCCGGGGTACATGATGTTCACGAACAGGACGGCGCCGTTC
>Ga0265296_1001145_pt1 | contig 32435 bp, 33 predicted proteins | sample MunlanPumphouse1_FD_189073 | JGI IMG/M metagenome (GOLD analysis project Ga0265296, IMG submission 189073) | Groundwater microbial communities from a municipal landfill in Southern Ontario, Canada - Pumphouse #1 | ecosystem: Environmental > Aquatic > Deep subsurface > Groundwater | place...
CGTGAGATTAATGAAGAATATTCGGATCTAAAAGAGGTCATAGATATTGCAAAACGATACGAAAAAATCATAGCGGATTTAAACGGAGCAAAAGAAACACTTAAAGAATCAACAGACGAACAAATGCGTGAACTCGCGCAAAGTGAAATCGAAACTTTGGAAGCAAAGCTCCCGTTACTTGAAAAAGAACTCTTGCATTCGCTTATTCCATCTGATCCTCTGGACAAAAAAAATACAATCGTTGAAATTCGAGCCGGCGCTGGAGGAGACGAGGCCTCGCTTTTTGCCGCAGAACTGATGCGTATGTATATGCTTTACGCAGAACAACAAGGATGGAAAACAGAACTCATTTCCTCAAACCGCAATGAAATCGGAGGATTCAAAGAAATTATTTTAACAATCAAAGGACACAATGTTTATAACCGGCTCAAATACGAAAGCGGAGTTCATCGTGTTCAACGTGTGCCTGAAACTGAAAAACAAGGTCGTGTGCACACATCAACTGTAACAATTGCGATCCTGCCAGAAGTTGAAGAAATTGACGTGCAAATCAAACCGGAAGATCTAAACATCGAAGCAACAACAGCGGGTGGCCACGGCGGACAAAGCGTGAACACAACCTATTCGGCAATACGCATTACCCACATTCCAACGGGAATCATGGCATCTTGCCAAGAAGAACGTTCACAAAAACAAAACAAAGAACGCGCTCTTTCGATTATTCGCGCGCGTGTGTTTGCGTTTGAACAAGAAAAAGCCCACAAGGAACGCGGCGATGCTCGAAAAGGACAAATTGGAACTGGAGACAGATCGGAAAAGATTCGAACATATAATTTTTCGCAAGACAGAATCACAGACCATCGTATAAATGAAAACTTTCACAATATTACCGCTTTCATGAATGGCGGCTTGGATGAATTGTTTTCCGCATTAAGAGAAGCTGAAATCGCAGAACAATTAGATCAATGAACGATTGTTTTGTTGCAATAGAGACAGATTGAAGACTTTTACAAAGGAGCGGTTACATCATGTCGCAGGGAGTCGAGGAGGAGTAAAGAAGCCAACTGCTTGGCTTCGTACCTCCGAGACGGGTTGGACGATGTCTGGCTGAAAGCCAGACCGGACAACACCAGCGGCGACAGTCCGATGGCCCGGAAACATGGCATGACCGCTCTTTTATGGATTTATCCACTGAATTGTGGATAAGTGGATGTGTTTTTCAAAAACTAGCGATTTTACAGCTATTGACATGTGTTTCTTTCAAGAGTAAATTAGACGTTACCGTCAGCCAAGGCAATGTAAGTTGCTCTGGTAGACAAGGCCTTCTTCGGAAGGCTGAACGTTCCTTCGGGAGCGTCGCGAAAAGGGCTGTCCGGTGCAAACTGGTCAAACCCTTCTAGCAAACGGCTCAAAAGAGCCGGCCGGCCTAAAACCGGATCATGCCAGCGGAAACTTAGTCGTATCACGTCTTCTGAAGAACCCATAAGGGATCCTAAGAGAATGTGCTCTGCGAAAAGTGAACAAAGCTGGACAAGTTGCGAAGCCCGAAAAATGGATAAGGTTGGTCTTTTCACAAGCGAAATGAACTTGGGGTAACCCAGGTTCAAATAGCTGTGATAGCTGATCGAAAACACATAGAAGGCTTCAAAAACTTGCGACTCGGTATATAAACCGGCGAAGATCAGTGGTCCTTGAATTGCGTTGAGGATATCATTCCACGAAAGTCGGATCAGAGGTGCTTCGGCATTCTCTAAAATGACTGTAGTGTCTCAACGGGCAACCAATGAGAAGGATTCAATAGAGATAAGTCCCTTAAGAAGGACAAACTCTCTACCTGAATGAAAACACATGGGGGCTTCGGCTCACCCACTGATCAGTCCATCTGCAACTGTGTCTCGCTTTTCTCTCCTGCTACTTGTATGCGAAAGCGTCGAGTAGTGAGACAGGGCGACTCCAGAGTAATCTGGATGAAGTGCCGAGCAATCGGCATATGGCAGTGCAGAGCCAAATCGACTACCGTTACACGGTACTGGAGTCCAAGAGAAATCTGAAGACTCAACCAAAACAATCAGTAGAATGGAGAAACTCTTCGGAGAATTTCCTCAAAACTGGCTGTGTAGGTAACAGAACCCTAGACGGAGCAACAATCGAAAGTGCGTTGCATGTCGAAGAGGAGTGGTTCGGGAGTGAAGATTGACTTGAAATGAGATACTGCAAAGTGTTTGGTGAGCTCCGCAAGGAGATCCTGAATGCTAAACAGCGTTTCATCGAGAGTTGATCCCACTCCCTACCACTGGGCAAACCACGTCATTCTGATGGCCTCTGCCATCTCTCTACTCTTTAACGGCGCTCGGCTTCTCCGACGCCGTTCTTTTTTTATAGTTTGCTATACTTCTTACTGTGACTATTCTCGAAGCCCTACAATGGGCAAACAACAAACTAAAAAAAGCCGGTGTTGAATCACCGATGCTCGATGCGGAAGTCATCCTTTCGTATATTTTGGATTTATCACGCGCACGATTGTTCGCTCACGGAAACGACATTCTAAAACCACATCAACAAGAACGACTGCTGTCACTTATCGAGCGTCGTTGTTCGTTTGAACCTGTTGCGTACATAATCGGAGAAAAAGAATTTTACAATAGAAATTTCTTCGTTAACTCATTTGTTCTCATTCCTCGTCCAGCAACTGAAACACTTGTTCAAGAAGCATTAGACATTTCAACAAAAATTAACGATCCAGAGCACACATTGTTTGCTGATATAGGAACTGGTTCTGGAGCAATCGCGATCACACTTATATCTGAAACAAAAATTCCAGTTGTTGCGGTTGATATAAATCAACGTGCGCTTTCTATTGCAAAAACAAATGCACAAACTCATGATGTTGAGGAATTTATTGACTTTAGAGAAGGCGATCTATTGATGCCGATCGTGGACTTATTCGAATCAATGCGTGCGTCTTCGAAACAAGCTATTTCATCGGTTTATCCATTCAAACATCTTATAATCTGCGCCAATCTTCCGTATCTATCTAACTCCCAGATGGATGTCCTTCAAAAAGACGTTCGATACGAACCAAAAGACGCATTACAAGCAGGTCCTGACGGTCTTGAGGCGTATTGGCGATTGTTTAAGCAAATAAATAAAAAGCGGGATATTTTACCTAGATACGTTTACACACTCATAGAGATTGATCCTTCACAAGCCACTCGTGCTGTTGAACTTATATCTCACCAGTTTCCACGCGCAAAAACCCAAATCAAAAAAGACCTTCAAGGTCTTGATCGGGTAATAGTTAGTGAAATTTAACTTCCTCCTACCTCCTCCTTCTCCACACAGGTTGGTGTATAGAGACAGACGGGCCGACTTTTTCTTGGCCTTTGTACAAAGAGTATAAGCAGAAATAGGCGGGGTGCCCACACCCCGCGGTGCAATGCAAGCGGGGTCAAGGGACCCCGCCTATGTCTCTTGTGAACCTTTGTGGTTTATTGACTGGTTGAAGGCTGAAGAGAAAGGTTTATAAGATTGTAAGGAGCAGTTTGCATCATGTCGCAGGGAACAACGGCGAGGAGTCCGTTGGCCCGGCCGTCGCCGGCCGAAGCCGGCTATGGCCGGCGTAGGCCGGAGACATGGTGCAACTGCTCCGACACTTGTCTTTCTAAACGACTTCGACGGCGGTCAAGAACAGAGAATACGGACGATCTTCTACTTAGTTTTCAATTCAGATTCGTCTGATATTACTTCAATCCACGTTACACCAGCGTTTAATTCAAATTCATTACCGTTCGAATCGTAAAACCTAAGCCTGTTACTCTCCGATTCTTTTTTCCAAATTCCTTCAAACTGTTTTCCATCACGGAATAAAAACGCCTTCCCTTCTCCAATTGTTCGAATACTACGACGTCCAATCGAATCTAAAATTTCAACATCTGTAACAATTACGACAATATTGTCAGATGATATTTGTGTTCCACCTTCAACCAAATGAACAGAACCGCTTTGCGAACGTAAATACCTATAACTTTCTAAATCAAAATTCCATTGTGTCACATAAGAAGGCACATCAAACGTAACAGAAATATTTTTTACTTCTGGTTCACCAGACAAATCCGTATCTTTGAACTTCCATGTGTCATACAATCGTTTAGGCGCAACTCCTGCTTGTTCTTTAGTTCCAACATATCGCTTCAACAATTTCGCAGAAGTATAAACGTTATGTGGAGCATAACGATTTAGCGCGCGCCAAAAATATGAATCAAGCCAATACTGATTCAAATCAAAAGTCCCGCCAGAGGAAATTTGATCAAGAGCTGAATCAGAACCTCCAACATGAACGTATAAGCCATCAAGTTCGTTATTCCAATCCAAGAAATACGGACGCGCGGAACGAACTGGCCCAATCTTATCCACATCCTGATCATTTGAATAAAACGCAAGAAAACGCGAAATTCCAGCTTCCACTGGCGCTTCAATCACAAGAAACGCTTTATCAATACCAGCCTGCGGCCAAGTATCAACATGATTATCTATCATGACTCCGAAAACCTGTGGTAGTTCCATTTGTTCATAAATAGGAAAACCAGTTAGTGGATGACGACCAACAGACACCTTGTCAGAACCGTCTTTAGAAGACGTGAAAACTGGACGAATTTTTCCTGAAAGACCTGGCAACAAAGCCGCAAACAAAAACGCAATCGCGATGGCAATTGCCCCGATTGCGTAATATGTTCTTGTATTAAATTTTAGCTTGAGTTTTTTCATCAGCTGGTTTTTCAGCACCTTCCTCGGCTGTTACAGCTTCTTCATCTTCTTTCTTTCCTGCAACCTCAACAGTGCTAATATCAACTTCAACTGCCTTATCAAGCGCTGCCATTTCTTCCTCTGAACGAGGAGCCTCAACAGCTGCTATAGAAAGTGTTGATTGGTCAATAATCGTCATGCCGTCAGGAAGAACAAGATCCTTAACGCGAATTGAATCTTCAAACGTAGCCAATTTAGAAATATCAACAGCCAAGCTACGAACAAGTTTTGCAGGTAAACAACGGACTGTCACATAATCGCGTGAAAGCACAAGTGTTCCACCAAGAGCTTTAACAGCAGGAGATTCCCCGGTCACTTCAAGTTGAACAGACGCTTCGATTTCCTTGTTCATATCAATCGAACGAAAATCAACATGTGTAACTTCATTGAGTAGTGGATCGATTTGAGTATCCTGTATCAAAACATGGAGAGGTTCATTCTCACCAACAGCAAGCTCAACAATCGAACTTTCTCCAGCTTGTTTATAAGTCTTTAAAAAAGCATTGCGATTTATCGTGATTGATGATGGTTGAATTCCTGAACCATAAACGATCGCAGGAATTTCTCCTGTTGCGCGCAATTGCCGAGATTTTCTGCCAACAAGAGTTCTTTGTTGGGCTTGTAAGATGTGTTCTGACATACCCGGTAGTACAACAATGATATTTAATGTCTGTTAGTATTTCTTTTACTGATATTAGTACGACCCCCTACGTAGGGTGTCGTACAAACTAAGTTAATGCTCAGAAGGACAGGTGACAGATCATTGTTGTCCTACCGGGCATAAATGTTATGCGCGCGCATTATGCTTTGCCTTGCAAAAAAGGTCAAGCCCGCTTATTCCGATCTCGAGTGCTGTATGAGTTTCAATAACATCATTCACTGTTACCTGTCGATTTGCTCTAAATTTAAGAACATCATCATAAACAAGGTCAGTTAAAAGACCAATTGAGCTTGCTCCGACTTTGTTAACAAGAACCAACGCCAAAACCGAATGTCCACACTTACCGCACTGAACATGAAGTAAACGTGTCTGACCATCTTCATCAAGTGTCTTTGCTTCAAATGGTTTGTAGCGCGTCTCGCAAACAGGACAAAATGAAACAAGCCGCAATCCTTCATTCCATTGTTCAGAAGATGCTGATGACATACCCCGTTAGAAGGCCTCCTGAAAAAATTTCGAATGAAATTTTTTCTTTCAGCCTGACGATTGGATATTAATTATAGTTCCCTCATGAGAAAACCGTACGATATATTCAACGGTCTTCTAACAGGGCATAGTTGTTTTACATTATCACACGTTGTTGTGTGTCTCAACTTTTTTCCTCTCGGCCATCTTGGTCTTCTTGGACTTCATGATCTTTTTTCATGAATAACAACACTTTGAATGACCCCGAGCAAAACCAAAAACAACGCAACCGAACTTCCACCATAACTCACAAGTGGCAATCCAATTCCTGTTACTGGAAAAAGCCCGAGGTTCATTCCAATGTTCACAAGTATTTGAAGAAAAAATACACTCGCAATACCGATCACCAAAAATGCAGAAAAATTATCTCTCGAAGTCCGAACAATAAAAGCAAATCTCAAAAAAAGCAAAGCAAACGCTCCCAACACCAACACTACTCCAAGTAAACCTAATTCTTCAGCAATAACTGCGAAAATAAAGTCGGTCTGACTTTCAGGGAGAAATTTCAGCTGGCTTTGCGATCCAAATCCAAGCCCACGACCAAGCCAACCTCCAGCTCCGATTGCGATCATTGCCTGACTCACGTTATATCCCTGTCCAAGTGGATCAAATGTTGGATCAAAAAAAGTTAGAACGCGAGCTTTTTGATATGCGACAAAAAGAAACTTCCAAGAAAATAGAAAGAACACTGAAAAGATTCCTGCAAGCGAAACAATAAACCTATAACGCATTCCAGCAAATAATGCAAAACAAAACCATACACCGGCCAAAATAAGCGCGGAACCAAAGTCTGGTTGAAGTAAGGTCAAAACAATTGGAAGAAAAGAAATCAAAGCGCTTTCCAGACATTCACGAATTCCAAACAGAGGGCGTGCTCTTTGGCTGAAATATGAAGCCAAGGCAAGAATCAAAACAAACTTCATGTATTCAACAGGTTGAATACTGACAAGATCAAAAACAAACCAACCGCGAGCACCGCGCACTGTTGTTCCAAAAAATAAAACCGCAACAAGAATGATTATTCCAAAAATGTAAAGAATCAAACTGTAATTACGAAGAAGTTTGTAGTTTGATGTTGCGAGAAAAAAAGCAAAAATACCTGCAATAACAATGGCTAAAAGTTGTTTCTTGATGTTAAAAAGTTCTGTTCCGCGCGAAAGATCAACTGAATAAATTGCTGCGAGTCCAAACAAAATAAGAACAAACGCCGCAAGGACTATAAACCAATCAGCGCCTCGTAATTTTGTAACGCGTTGGTTTGCGAGTCGAAATAGAGACATCATAATAACCAAACAATCTTACCTAGAATTTTGTACGAATGTCGATACTCGGCTCACCTTCAACTCGTTGATAAACGTCTGGATTAAAAAGTTGGACGTCTGGAATAACTTCAACTTCTCCAACTGACGGAAGGGTGCCAAACCAATAAAGCGAAATCTCCTGATGTTCACCAGCTTTAAGTGAAGCAACAGTTGCACGACTCACACCAACAACTGATGGCCCACGTTTCAGCAACACGTAAAAAACTGGATCAAAATAACTAAACGCGGTGTTATTAAAAACAGTAAACGTTGTCCCTGATTCTTTTGAGAAAGTGGCATTGCTAACCTCAATTCGAAGACGATCGTCTTGCCATGTAGTGTAATCAGAAATAGCTTTTTTATTAATTTTGTGCCAAACAATGTCTGTTAGTTTCAATTCGGCTACTTGCACTGGAACCTGTGAAGTAATGGCGAGAGAAATCACGGGTTTTTCTTGACCAGGAAGTAAAAACCCATTTTCAGATGTTGTCTCTCCAGCGTCAAACAAGAATTGATATTTGAACTCAACCCACCAATCAGCATTAGGATTTGAAAGTTGGGAATAAAAATCATAACGAGAATTCCCGATTGGAAATACTCGAACATCTTCTTGAAGAACTGAGACTGCGGAATTTGCTATTGTGTACGAATGCAAATCTTGTTGACCGTACGCGACCATTTGAGCCACTTCCCTGCTTTCGTTATCGTAACTTAATGCAAACGAATCGATCATTGTCCAAAAAACAAACAACAACAAAAAGCCATCAAACGCGATAAAAATCCCAAAGCCTATTTTTCGTAAGAGGACTTGATTCTCAACCCAAAAAACTGAAAGGCTGTGAAAACGTTTGAATTCTTTTTCTTCTTCATGCAAAAAACTCTGCTCCACCATATTGTAAAATTATACCACGACTTAATGTTAATCGTTAGAAGGATTCTCAAAGGAGCAGTTTGCATCATGTCGCAGGGAACAGCGGCGAGGAGTCCGCTGGCCCGGCCGTCGCCGGCCGAAGCCGGCTATGGCCGGCGTAGGCCGGAGATATGGTGCAACTGCTCCTTCGTTGAAAACAACGAAGCTGTATGCTAAGATAGGTGCGTTCTCTTATGCCAAAAAAACAAACAAAAGGTTCCACAGAATCTTACAGCGCAAAAGAAATTACAGTCCTTGAAGGACTCGATCCGGTGCGAAAACGCCCTGGAATGTATATTGGTTCAACAGGTCCAACAGGACTTCATCATTTGATTTGGGAAGTCATGGACAACTCATTTGACGAAGCAATGGCAGGACACGGGACAGAGATTACAATGCGTCTTTTGCCAGACAACATGATTAGTGTTGAAGACCACGGTCGTGGAATTCCAGTTGATCTTCATCCTCAATTCAAAGTTTCAGCGCTTGAACTTGTCATGACCAAACTCCACGCCGGAGGAAAGTTCGGTGGCGGCGGGTATAAAGTCTCCGGAGGTTTACACGGAGTTGGAGTTTCAGTTGTTAATGCTTTGTCAATTTACGTTAAAGCTGAAGTTAAACGCGACGGGAAACTCTGGATGCAGGAATATTCGTGCGGGAAACCAAAAGCAAAAGTAAAACCAATTGGAAAAGCAACTGGCACTGGTACAACAATCACATTCAAACCAGATCCAGCAATTTTCGAAACGATCGAGTTTGATTTTCAAACAATTTTGGATCACCTTCGACAGCAAGCATATCTTACAAAAGGTCTAAAACTTATTATTTCTGATGAACGAATCGGAGGGAAAACTAATATTTACGCTTTTTATTTTGAAGGAGGAGTCGCATCATACGTCAGACACATCAATCGCGGAAAAGAACCAAAGCATGAAAATGTTTTTTACGTTTCAAAACATGACGAAACAACAGACATGGAAGTCGAAGTTGCTCTGCAGTATTCAAGTGAATATCACGAATCAATCCATTGTTTCGCAAATCACATCACAAACCCTGAAGGCGGAATGCACCTTGTTGGTTTCCGTTCCGCTCTCACGCGCGAACTTAACAACTACGCGCGAAACAAAGGACTCATTAAAGAAAAAGATCCAAACCTAACTGGAGAAGATGTTAGGGAAGGTTTGACGTCCGTCATCAGCATTAAACTCGAAAATCCTCAGTTTGAGGGTCAAACAAAAGCAAAGCTTGGAAATCCAGAAGCGCGAACTGCGGTGGAGGTGGTTTTTGGTGAAGCTTTGAAAATATTTTTAGAAGAACACCCACGTGATGCAGAAGCAATTATTGGAAAATGTCTTCTCGCGGCTCAAGCGCGAAGTGCCGCAAGAGCAGCGCGCGACACTGTTTTGCGAAAAGGCGCGCTTGAGGGCCTTACGCTTCCTGGAAAACTTGCAGACTGTTCCTCACGAAATCCAAGTGACTCTGAAATTTTTATTGTTGAGGGAGATTCCGCTGGTGGAAGCGCAAAGCAAGGCCGCAATCGAGAGCATCAAGCAATTTTGCCTTTGCGCGGAAAAATTCTGAACGTTGAACGAGCGCGATTAGATAAAATGCTTGCAAACAACGAAATCAAATCTCTTGTTATTGCACTTGGCACAAACATTGGCGAAGGTTTCAATATCGCAGATCTCCGCTATCAGCGCGTTGTGATCATGACTGATGCTGACGTTGACGGCGCTCATATTCGAACTTTACTTCTAACTCTATTCTACAGATACTTCCCAGAACTCATTCATCAAGGTCATATTTTTATCGCACAACCTCCATTGTACAGAGTAAATATTGGAAAGAATTTCCGCTACGCATTTTCAGAGGAAGAAAAACAGAAAGGGATAGAGGAATTACTTGGGGAAAAGTCGGAAAGGACCGAAAGGTCTGAAAAGACTGAAGAAACGGATGAAAAGGAGGTCGAAACGGAAGCTGAAGAAATGGAAGTCAAGGGAGTTAAAGTAAATATCCAACGATACAAAGGTTTGGGAGAAATGAACGCGTCGCAACTTTGGGAAACAACAATGGATCCAAAGACTCGAGTACTTAAGAAAGTTACGATTGAAGACGCAGAGCGAGCTGACGAAGTTTTTGACATTCTCATGGGTTCTGACGTTGCTCCACGCAAACGATTCATTCAAACACACGCAAAAACCGTAAAGAACCTTGATGTATAGAATCAGAGAGCGGTTTGTACCATGTCGAAGGGAACAACGGCGAAGAGTCCGTTGGCCCGGCCGTCGCCGGCCGAAGCCGGCTATGGCCGGCGTAGGCCGGAGACATGGTGCAAATCGCTCTCAGAAACTAATTCTTTTGCTTTAATTTGACAGTAAGCCACGGCCGATGTATTCTATTTTTAGATGGCCAACAGGCCATTTTAAAAAACCCAAAATATGAAATCACTTAGACTTTTCCAATATTTTAAAGAGTCAAAAGAAGAGCTTAAAAAGGTAACATGGCCTTCAAAACAAGAAATAAACAAGTACTCATTGGTTGTAATTGTTCTAAGTCTTGTCATCGCTGGTTTTTTCGGTGGATTTGATTGGCTTCTAAATCTTGGACTTGAAAAATTGATCACTTTTACTTCTTAAATTCCCTTTGACCTCTGGGCCCTCTTTGACCTCTAAGCCCTTTCCACTATGGCCAAACAAACCGCCAAACTCGGTCGACGTTGGTACGCAATTCATACTTATTCTGGGTATGAAGAAAACGTGTCGGAAAATCTAAAACAACGTATTGAGACAATGGACATGGAAGAAAAAATCTTCAATGTTCTTGTTCCGAAAGAGAAAAAAATCAAAATCAAAAACGGAAAACGTAGAACAATCGAGGAAAAAGTTTTCCCTGGTTACGTTCTTGTTGAAATGATCGTGACTGATGATTCATGGTATGTCGTGCGCAATACTCCAAACGTGACTGGATTTATCGGGACAGGTACAACACCAACACCGATCGCGCCAGAAGAAATGGAAGCGCTCCAGAAACGCATGGGTGTTGATGAGCCAGAGTATAAACTTGATGTTGAAAAAGGCTCTCCTGTTACAATCACTGACGGCCCATTCAAAGGCCAAGAAGGAAAAGTAGCGGATTTGGACGAAGAACGAGGAAAAGTCAAGGTTCTTGTGTCATTGTTTGGACGCGAAACACCTGTTGAGCTTGATTTCTTGCAAATAAAGAAGATTTAAATTAGGATTCTGACGCTATGCCCGGTAGTACAATTTTATTACAAAATAAATTGTATTTATCGGTAATTAGATGGGGTTTATTATTCCAACGACTAAACAGATAAACTAAATTATTTGAAAATCAATTGTACTACCGGGTATGCCTAAAAAACTCAAAACCCAAATTAAACTCCAAATCCCTGGAGGAGCAGCAACACCTGCACCGCCAGTTGGACCAGCACTCGGTCAACACGGTTTGCCAATCGGTGAATTTGTCAAAAAATTCAACGACGCCAGTCAAGACCGACGTGGAGAAATCGTTCCGATCATCATCAATGTTTACGACGATCGAACATTTGACTTTGTAATGAAAACTGCACCAGCTTCTGACATGATCAAAAAAGCAGCAAAAATCCAAAAAGGTTCTGGTAAGCCTCTTACTGAAAAAGTCGGTTCAATTACAAAAGATCAACTACGTGAGATCGCTGAAAAGAAACTTCCTGATCTCAACACACAGGATGTTGAACAAGCAATGAAGATTATAGCTGGAACAGCAAAGCAGATGGGAGTGGAGATAAAGTAAATAAAAAACACAGCCGTTAGCCGCTAGCTTTTAGCCTTTAGCAACGAACTCTCAAAATGAGTGTCTCTTTCTAACGGCTAATGGCTAATAGCTAATGGCTAACAATTATTTCTATGTCCACAAAAGGAGGCTCGGTCATTTTGCGCATTTACTTTCTCTAGTGCGTGATATCTCGATGTTGATTGTTAGCCTTCCATTGTTCTTCGTCCACTTCCGAATTGTTCTACGAGATTGGAAAGAAATGAAAAAGGAAGTTTAAAAACGTTTGTTCGCACAGACATCTTGTTCTCAAACCCGCCACCCATTTTTTGGTGATTACCGACGGACGTCACCGGTGGCTTAGAGCTCGGACGCCGTGAGAGAACGTAATGGTCAAAATTAAGGCTGGCGTCCTCGTATGGTTTTCGAACAAGATGTCTGTGCGAACAAAACATGATTCATAATTATTAGTGGGAGTCTAAAAAGACGCCAATACCACAAACCAATATGCCAAGCAAAAGATTACAGGAGGCCAGAAAGTTGGTTGATAAATCAAAAGTTTATCCAGTTGACGAAGCAATTACGCTTGTCAAAAAAACAGCAACAGCAAAATACGACGAAGCGGTTGAGTTGCACATCCATCTTGGAATTGATCCAAGCAAATCCGATCAGCAAGTTCGCGGAACAATCGCGCTTCCACATGGAGTCGGAAAAACAAAGCGTGTTGCCGCATTTGTTGAACCAGCAAAAGAAGCAGAAGCAGTAAAAGCTGGTGCAGATATTGTCGGAAACGAAGAGTTGATTGAAAAAATCCTGCAAAAAGGTCAAATTGATTTTGATGTTGCAGTCGCAACACCAGCCATGATGCCTAAGATTGCAAAGCTCGCTCGTTTGCTCGGTCCACGTGGACTCATGCCAAACCCGAAAACAGATACTGTTGGACCAAACATCACAAAAATGATAACGGAACAAAAAGCCGGAAAACAGAGTTTCAAGAACGACACAACAGGAAACATTCATCAAATCTTCGGACGCGCGTCATTCACTGAAGATCAACTTAAAGAAAATTTGAAAGTCTTGTTGGAAGCAATCAAACGTCTAAAACCAGTTTCGTCAAAAGGTATATTTCTTAAAAGTTCAACAATCACTTCAACCGTAGGTCCTGGAATCAAAATTGAAGTAAATTAGCAAAAAAGCCGCCCTGTGGGTGGCTTTTTTTAGTAGAAAAGTAGTAAAATAGAAAAGTAGTAAAGGTGAGTCAAAAATAAGTCTTAAAGAAACTTCAACTTTCCCTCTGCTACTTTGCTACTCTGCTACTTTCCTACTTCTTTCTATGTCCGTTCTCACTCGACACGAAATACTCAAAGCAATCTCTTCCGGTGATCTACGTTTCACGCCAGAAATTGATAAATTTCAACTCCAACCTCATGCTGTTGATTTGCGACTTGGATATAAATTTTTGATTCCTCGCAACTGGACTTTGGATGAAAAAGGACGTCGCGCGATCAAAGTCGCGATTGATGATGCTGAAACACACAAAGAACAATTCGATGAAGTTCAACTTAAAGACGGACAATATTTTGATTTGCTTCCAAATGAATTTGTAATTGGAACATCACTTGAACGAATCGAGATCAACGCGCTGAATCTCATGGCTGTTTTGTTCCCGCGCACATCAACAAACCGCCGCGGAATTGATCTCTCACTTTCAGGAATAATTGACACTGGCTACAAAGGCCATTTGATTTTCCCAATGAAAAACGAAGCTGGAAACCAAGTGATTCGTATTTATCCTGGCGAACGTGTTTGCCAAGTTATTTTTCAAGAATTAAATGTTCCGATCACGCAAGAGGAAGCAAATTTACATGGAATGACAGCTTCAAAGTACACAGATTCAAGTTCACAAAATTTTATTTTAGATAAAGAAGAAGAACGTCAATTTTTAACTTCAGGAAAATTGGAAGAATTGAAAAAGAAATTTGGGATATAAAAAAACGGAGCGATGAGATTCATCAAGCTCCGCAGGAGTCTTTACTCGTCCACTTCGACGAGCCAACGCCAGTAGTTATTAAAGCCACCCTCTGTCCAGTCAAAAAACGGTACGCAAGCCTGTTCACTATTAGCATTGAAGCATGGGAAAAAGAAATCGCCATACCGGTCTCTCCAAGAGTCATCAGCGATTCCAACTATTCCATTGCAATCAACGACTTGGAACTTTGCGATCAAGGCTTCGCGCCACTGACCTTCTGGAATTTTGCCGTGCTCTTTTAGTATTGCCACGACCAGATTGAAATGATCGCAACTACCGACTGCGACTAGCTTGAAACGACGCTTTTGAACGCCGTTGATTTGTCTCCCTTTATGTTGCCATTTTTCAAACCCGACTTCCCCGCTTCTGCGAACCATTTCTATCGGATCGTTCTCTGGAGCGCTTCCGTCAAGTGTTAGTTCGAAGACTTCGCCAAGGGCTGGAAAACATGCCATGAGTTATATCCCTTTAACCCACTGCTTGATTGCAGCTTTCAAAAGACATTCGTAGTCTTCTCAAAGCCGCAATAAAGCCAATAAAAGAAGCCAAAATAATACCTGACACAAACGAATTTGTCAATGTTTGCTTGACAAAATCGTGATTTTTTGATATTCTCTCTGGTTCAGACAATCCAGTCTGATCTGTCAAACGGAGGTTTCAATGGTCGCCGTTCAGCTTCAAACGCGACAATTTGCCCATCCTTTCGACCGGCGGGTCATAACCGAGAATGACGCCGAGACGCACGGTGTCGGACGCAATTCCGAAGCGATCGGTGGCTACACAGGAATCGGCTGGTACGAAACGTACCGCGATCGTCTGACTGGAGAACTATATCGTGTGCATTGCTCTGATGGAGTCAATGGTGGCAAGTCTGCACACTCTGACGAAGACTGTGGCTGGATGGAGTCGTGTCGGCGCGACATCATCAAGCGCACCAAACACGAGGCAGAGTTAGGAGTCTATCCGATCTTCATTTCGAGCAACGAGTGGGCTGTGATGTGCAAATTCATCTTCGCTCTGTGGCTCGACTACATGGAAGGTCAGAAGTACACGACTGTCGGAGATGCCAACCATCACCTCGACAGCGGAGTGATAGGTACAATCAACAACGTGCCTGTCATCGTGGACCCATGTATGGAGTTCCAGTTCACTCCACCGTCACCGATACTCTAGCCTCTCTTGCCCACATCTGAAAAGGTGTGGGTATTTTTATTTCATTATACTTCCGATCGGAAGTATAATGTTTTTATACCTTATGCCTGGAAAATTACGTTCAAAATCACTGACGTCACAAATTTTTGAAATATTTTTAAACGAAGCAGACGATCTTATTTTTTTATTTTATAATCCGCAGGCCGTATTACGAACTGTTGGAGACGTGGAATCCGCCAGATTGATGCTGATTCGAAAAGAAAAGAAACTCCAGCACGTGAAAAAACCAAAAATTAAACAAGCTTTAACACGACTTGAATCACAAAAACTGATTCGTGTGCATAAAATGGGCGATCAAATGTTTTATTTTCTTACAGAAAACGGAATTCAAGAGGGTCTAAAACAAACGATCCAAAAAAAGAAAAAACGCCTGCCTAATAATTTACTATGCTACGTGAGTTTTGACATACCGGAACAGGCAAATTCAGTAAGATGGGCTTTAAGAAAATTATTGAAAACTTCAAATTTCAAAATGATCCATTTAAGTTTATGGGGATCAAAGTATGACGTTGGAAAAGAAATGGCTCTTTTTATTAAAACCATTAATGCTGAAGCTTGGGTTCATGTTTTTGAAGCAAAATTGCTAACACAAAAACCAAAAGACAAAAAATAAATAATTTCATTATACTTCCGATCGGAAGTCTTATGGTTTTTTTAATTGTTTCAAAACATTTTTCAACATTCGACATGCTTCTTCAGTAGTTTTATATTTGATGTGATAAACAATTGCTGGATTGCCAAGAGCAAAATTTGAAATCACTGAATCTTTTTTTGAAATAAGTACGATTGGTTTTTCAAACGTATAAGCAAGTACAAGTTCACCACCAGCTCCCAAAGACGGATTTGAAACATCAGCAATGAGCACATCACAATTTTTGATTTTATTTTCAGTCCATTGATAAACCGCACGGACATCTCGTTCCTCGCGTGGTTTTTGATTTTCTGGATTATCACGAAATGGAATAATTGGTTCACAACCAAGTTCTTCGCAAACACGACCAAGCGCTTCGTGCACAACTTTATCATCAGCCAAACCAGAATTGTTTGTATACGACCCCGCTATGTAGGCTGATTTTACAGATGGCTGAAGAGTTTGCGCGTACACTCGATCGCGATCAAACTCAACGTGTGCGTCTTCAAGTAAATACACATTACGAATTCCATTTTCAACCATAGCTTTCCAACATGGCTCGCAACACCACCAATGTCCGTACAAATAAACATCAGCGCCAGATGGATCAATCCCATGCTCTTTTGCAACAGCAATCACCATTTGTTCTGCATGTCCTGGAGCGTCATGCAAATTACACAACTCATAACCTGTCCCACTCGGACATTCAAGCACAACTCTTGGACACACATGCCTTGTGCCAGAGCCTTGATTAAACCCGTTTCCAGCTCGCGCGATTACTTTTCCATCACGAACCAACACAGCGCCAACTGGATATAATTTATCACCAGCACATTCTTTTCTTGCACGCACAGCTTCTTGCATGAATGGATCGTCCGAGCTTACAAAACAAAAAAAACGACCTTCTGGAATGTATGGATACTTTATTTCTGACATACAAAATGCAACAAAACAGAACCTTCACCAAGTCGTGTTGATTCAACAAGCGACAAATTTATTCTTTCAAATCCCGACGCAAGAGACACTCCATTGCCAAACAAAACAGGCTCAACAGTTAAAAATACCTCCGTAATAAGTCCTTCACTTAAAAACTGACTGTAAATAGATGATCCTCCTGCAATAATCACGCTTTCAATGCCTTCTTTTTGCAAACGCTCGAGCAGTTCGCGTGGCTGTTCACTTGTAAATTCAACCTTTCCATTTCCATCCTTTTCTTCCATTACTTCTCTTCCTTCCTTTGTTATTACAATAACACGTCTTCCCTTCAACGGCTTTCCAATTGTCTCAAATGTTTTCCGCCCCATAATCAAAACTCCGATCTCTTTTGTCTTCTCAATAAAAAAATGTAGATCTTCTTTTGAAGTCCAATCAAGAGATGTCTGACCTTCATGCTCGGCAATTTTTCCGTTTGCAGAAATGGCCGCTAAAAGAATAACTTTCATAGAATGACCTGCCACAAATATGTGGCTTTATTAAACGATTTTCGTCTCTTTCTCCCTATGCTACTTTGCTACTATGCTACTTTGCTACTAACCTAATACACATTCACCGTAATCTCCATTCCACTAATTGACTCAAGTGGTTGGTATTGTGATTTAAGAGAAGTAAAAATCTCGTTCACAAGTTCAGTATCACCGTTTACAGCGCGTTCATAACTTCCAGATGGCACACGCAAAGAAACTGGCCCATGATCGTTCGTGCGCGAGACAAGTTCACGCGCCGCAGTAAAATGATTGTCGTAAATGTGAGCGTTACTGATTGAGTGAGTATAAATTCCAGGCTCAACTCCAAGTCGATCTGCCAAAATACTCTGAAGCAATGCAAATCCAGCCGCATCATGCGGACATCCAAGCATCATGTCATTGCTTCTGATAATATTGTGCAAATGCAATTTTCCTCCAGCGATATTTACTGTGAAAGTATATGGACATGGAAGATTTTTCTTTGAATCAACGCCAAGCCCGTCGTCCGCCGGATCCCATGTAACAACAACCGCATGTCGAGAATGTGGATTTTGCGTGAGATGATTTACAAGACACTCAATTTGATCACGCCCAAAATGATGTCGCCATCGATGACCATACGCGGCTTTCACAGTTCCATCTTCTTCCAAAAAATCATCCCAAATTTTTGTAAACTGCTGAAGCCAAGTCGGATTATTTTGTCCCATCAAATACCAAATCTGTTCAGCAATAAAAATCTTAAGTGGAATCTTTCTAAGAGTGAGCAAAGGAAAACTATCTTGAAGATCAACTCGAAGTGTGACTCCTGGCAACATTTTTGTTATGCGGCCAGACCATGGATTTGGAATCTCGTAGCCATTATCCATAATGTCTGCAATAGCGGCTTTGTATTGGATATCAAATGGGGTCATATGGAAAAGGTCCCAGAGGACCGAGAGGGCCCAGAGGAAGAAACGAAAATTTTTCACCTCTGGGTCTTCTGGGACATCTAGGCCATCTTGTTTATTTCTAACCTCCATAATGTACCAGACTTGCGACCGGTTTCCAACCTCATCTTTTTCCGATAAAATGCTCCTGCTATGTCCATACCTGTGGAAATCCTCAAATGCCATCCAGATGCCATCATTCCAGCTTATCACTCGATTGGCGCGTGCGCTTTTGACCTTTCAATCATAGAAGACGCAACAATCCAACCTGGCGAAATCGTTCACTTACGCACAGGCCTTGTTGTGTGTGTACCAGAAAACTATGTAATGATAGTCGCCGCACGCTCATCACTGCCAAGGAAATATGGGCTTTGTGTTCCGCAAGGAGTTGGAATAGTAGATAATGACTATTGCGGACCAAATGACGAACTGCTTTTACAACTTCTTAATTTTACCGATCAACCAGTTGAAGTTAAAAAAGGCGATAGACTTGTCCAAGCAATGTTTGTGCCGTTTGTGAAAGCAGAATTCCAAGAAGTTGAAAAACTCACAAATCCAAACCGTGGTGGCTTTGGTTCAACAGGTTAATCTGCTATACTTTTATGAGACATACAGGACGATTTATTATGGTTGACGGAATCGCAGGTAGTGGAAAATCCACTGTTTTGCGCGCTGTTCAAACTTGGGCAGAATCTTGTCATCACAAAATCTTTCGTCTTTCGCAATGGGAAGATGTTGAACCACCGAAGTTTGAACAAATATCAGACTATGATGTTTATTTCACGTACGAGCCAACTCGCACTTGGATTGGTCGTGCAATCAGATATGAACTTTCAAGAGATGACCAGCCATATGAAGGCGAAATCCTCGCACATGCGTTTGCTCTTGATCGGCAAATAATGTACAGACGCTTGATAATCCCAGCACTTAAAGCTGGCAAAATAATTATTCAAGATCGCGGTGTTTCAACTTCGCTTGTTTATCAACCGATCATGAAAAATAGTGTACCTCTTGAGACTGTAAGGAATCTTCCTGGAAACAGATTAGCTCTGGAATACGCGCCTGACGCGCTGATTCTCACGAAACTTCCAGCAGAAGAAGCCGCCACGCGCATTGCCAAGCGAGATGATGATTCAAAAGGTGTTTTCGGACAACTAGAATTTCTAAAAAAACTCGAACAAAGGTTTGAAGAGCTATGGCTACGTGAACTGTTTGAATCACACGGAACTCACATTTACACACTCGACATGACAGGAACTATTGAAGAAACTTCAACTCGCGCTCAAAAACTCATTTCAGACATACTCTTAAAGTGTTAACTAAACATCTTGGTCCTCTGGGCCCTCTTGGTCCTCTAAGTCCTTCTTCAAAATATGCCCAAACTTATTTCTATAGGTCGGATCATTGATGAATCTTGGGAATTATATCGCGCACGTTTCAGTGAATTTATGAGTGTTGCAAGCTGGCTTCTTTTGCTTGCAATTCTTTATATTCTTTCACTCGCGCTTTACCCTTCTGCAAGCACACTTTGGTTTTCAAACGATTTGTCTGTTTCAGAAAACATCGGAATACTTCTCTTTGTATTCACAAATTACATTGTAGCTCCATTGCTCGGGCTTTGGGTTTTAATTGCTCTTTCAAGACTCACACGAGGATATTTGCAAGGAAAAAGTATTAGCATTAAACGCTCGCACGAAGAAACAAAACCCTTGTTCTTTCCAACTCTTGTTGTATCACTGATGGTAGCTTTTCTTTTGGTAATTGCAATACTAATTGGTTTTGGTCCTTCAATTGTCTTAGCATCACTTGGCGCGCTATTTAACAACGTAACTCTGGTTGAGATTGGCGACATTCTATTGCTTGTAGGAATTTTCGTTGCACTTGTTCTTTCTTTCAAATGGATGGTTGAATATTATTTCTCTCCAATCGCAACAATAATAGATGGAGTGCAAGGAAAAAAAGCGCTCATCCAAAGTCGCAAACTTATTCAAGGTCGTTTTTGGGGAACATTTCTTCGATTGGTTGTTCCAAAACTTGTTTTCATTATTTTTGGAATCTTCCTCATGCTAATTGTTGCGTATGTAACAGAAATATTGCTTGATGCTGCAAGTGGATTTAATCTTGATCTTCAATTACGAATTAAGACAATAGTTGAATCAACATTCCCGATTTTGATTGCCGTGCTTATCAACCCACTGATAATCAACGCGGATATTTTACTTTATCGAGCATTAAAAGGAGAGGAGATATAAGATAGGGATGAACGTTACGAATAACGAATTTTGCCACGAATTTACGAATAAATTTATTTTTATAAATTCGTTGATTTGTAGCCAGATTCGTTATTAGTAACATATTTATTTCAATTATGAGTTCTCCATTTGAACTAATTTCAAAAAGCGTCCGCTTATATAAAGCGAACGCTTCTACATTTCTAGGATACTCATCTTGGCTTTTACTCACATTTGCGGCTTTTGTTCTTCTTGGGTTTTTTCCTATTTCACAAAGTGTTGAATTTATTGCTTTTGTACTTTCTGTTGCTGAAATTTTTGTAACACTCTGGGTTGTGATTGCGCTTGCAATGTGTTCAAAAGCAATTCTTTCAAACCAAACAAACGAAATTAAAAAAGTTGCAAAAGTCGCAACATCTCTGATGCAACCAGTTCTCATAGTAGCTCTTTTGCAAATACTCATGTTAATAGGTGGTTTTCTGTTGCTCGTTGTTCCTGCGTTTCTTTTCTTGGTTTGGTTTTGTTTTGCGCAATTCAACGTCATCTTTGATGGAAAGCGAGGAATTGATGCACTTCAAACAAGCAAAGACATGGTAAAAGGAAAATTCTGGAGAATTTTTTTGACTGTTATCGGCGGAACTTTTATATTATTTTTTTCTTATTCTGTTATTCTTTCCGTGATAATGAGTTTAATCGCGATTGTACAAGGTGTTGATCTTATTGATATGCTCACTGGCACCTTACCGCTTTGGATTCAAGTACTGGAAGCTATTGGAGAGGTTCTTTTGCTACCGTTGATTGTAATATATTTGACATCAGTATATTTGGAGGTTAAAAGTGATAAAGTCATGTAGCAAGTATCAAGTAGCTGGTATCAAGTATATTTGTAAGGAAAAAGCGAATATACCTACTACTTGCTACCTGCTACTATCTACTTTTCCTATGCCAATCTACGAACCAATCATAGGCCTTGAAATTCACATTCAGTTAAAGACAAAATCAAAAATGTTTTGTGGATGTTCAGCGCACGAGACAGGTGTTCAACCAAACACAAACGTCTGCCCGATTTGTCTTGGACAGCCAGGAGCGCTTCCAGTTCCAAACGAACAAGCGATTCGTTTTGGTGTTCTCATGGGTCTTGCTTTGAACTGCACGATTGCAGAGCGATCAAAATTTGATAGAAAAAATTATTTTTATCCTGATCTTCCAAAAGCGTACCAAATTTCACAATTCGATTTACCAATTGCCATAAACGGATTTTTGGATATTGAAATTCCAAATGGTCAGCGTAAACATGCACATATTGGAATTACACGCGCGCATTTGGAAGAAGATGCGGCTAAATCGTTCCATACAGAAAACGGAAAAACATGCGTTGACTTCAACCGTGGTGGCACACCTTTGGTTGAAATTGTCACAGAGCCTGATTTTCGTTCACCACAAGAAGCAAAAATATTTCTGCAAGAACTTCGCTTGATCGCGCGATATCTTGGTGTGTCTGATGCTGATATGGAAAAAGGACACTTGCGCTGTGACGCGAATGTTTCGCTTCGAAAATTCAATGAAGATGGAACTGTATCTGGAGCAATGTTCAATCCAAAAACGGAAATCAAAAACATGAACTCGTTTCGCCATGTTGAACGCGCGCTTGAATATGAAATCGAACGTCAAACTCAATTATGGGAAGAAGAAAAACCACCAAAAGTTTCAACAACGCGCGGATGGAACGATGGAAAACAAATAACCGAAGAACAGAGATCGAAGGAAGACGCGGCAGATTATCGATATTTTCCAGAACCTGATATTCCAGCTCTTGAACTTGCGGAAATCGCAGAAGAAATGCGAAAAGAATTACCTGAACTTCCTGCTGCGCGACGTGTTCGCATGAGTGAAGAATATGGTTTGAAATTGTCTGACGCGAGACAAATCTGCGATGATCCAGCTCTTGCTGACTTCACGGAACAAACGTTTTCAGAATTGCTTGAGTGGGTTGAAAATCCTTCAGAACTTGAAGGGTTGAAAGGTTTAGCGCGTCTTGTTTCTGGTTGGCTTTTGTCAAAGCTTACCGGGCTTATGTCTGAACGAAGTATTGATATTCGAACAATAAAAATAACACCGGAAAATTTCGCGGAGTTTATTACTTTGATCGCGACCAAAAAGCTAAATAATACAACAGGAATAAAAGTTTTAAATTCAATGCTTGATGATGGAAATGATCCAACTCACATAATGGAAGACCAGCGACTTGGTCAAATGGATGACGAAGGAAAACTAGCAGAAGTTGTTGACCGAGTTATTTCTACACATCCAGTTGAAGTCGCAAGATATCAAGCTGGAGAAGAACAACTCCTGACATTTTTGATTGGAATGGTGATGAAAGAAACAGAAGGAACAGCCGACGCCGCCATCACTCGCAACATACTGCTTGTTAAGTTAAAAAGTCTGAAATAAGTGGAAACGACTCATCAAAATTTTGAATCCACTTAATTCTTGAGTCGCGTTTGAACCAAGTCATCTGGCGCTTTGCATAGTGTCGGGTGGCTTTTTTGATTTCTTCAATCGCTTCATCGAGCGAAGTTTCTCCTTTGAAATATGAACAAATTTGTCGATATCCAATTCCAGACATCGAATAAATATCACAACCGTATTTCTGTTCTAAATCTCGAACCTCATTTTCAAGCCCTGATGCTATCATTTCATCAACACGCAAATCGATCCGCGTATTCAACTCTTGTCGATCAACTTGAAGTCCAATTTGCAAAACATCATACTTTGATTCCCCTTTTGTTTGTTGTTTGGAAAATTGCTTACCGGATAACTTTGTAACTTCCAATGCGCGAACAATTCGACGTTTGTTATCTTTATCGATAACTTCCGCACCTTCAGGATCAAGTTGTTTGTACTCTGCGAACAAATCATCAAGTGATCGCAATTCCAATTCAACGCGAAGCTTGAAATTTGCCGGAGTGTTCGTTAAATCAAAATTATCTATCAATGCAAAAACCCAAAGCCCTGTTCCACCAACAAGTATTGGAATATGTTTCCGTTGAATTATTTCTTCGATTTTTTGTTCAGCATATTTTTTGAAATCAGCAACTGAATAATCGTTGTTAGGATCAACAAGATCAATCCCCCAATGTGGAATTCCATCGACTGTCTTTCCCTCTAGGACCTCTGGGCCTTCTAGGCCCTTTCCGACCTCTCGGCCCTCTGGGCCTTCTTCGTCCTTTCCAATTTTCGCCGTCCCTATATCCATCTCCCGATACACCTGTCGCGAATCAACACTTACCACTTCCCCACCGAACTTTTTTGCAATCTCAATTCCAAGTCCGGTTTTACCAGACGCAGTTGGTCCAACAATGGCAATGAGTTTAGGCAACATATAATAGACGCTACACACAAGAATCGGATTTAGAACGCAGGAAAAGTTGTGTATGGCGAAGTTTTGGAGTGTGAAAAATTTCGAGCCGTAGCCATAGCTACGATGAGAAATTTTACCACGAAAAACAAGCCATACACGACTTTAACAAGTTATTCAATACGATTATTGTGTGTAGTGTCTATACCTTCCAATAACCACATGTCTGCACTTCCAACTAAAACATTAACAATCTGTCCAACAAGTTCTGGATTTCCCAGGAATCGCACAAGTTTCATTTCTCTTGAATTTCCATAACAAAATCCTGATTCGTGCCTGTCAATCAAAACAGAAACAGTTTGGCCAACAAACTTTTGATTTTTTTCAAACACATTTTTTTCCATTAGCGCTTGCAAAACTTCCCAACGACGTTTCTTCTCTTCTGGCAAAACATCATCCTTGAAAGCGCGAAATGCGGCGGTTCCTGAACGAACAGAATATTGCGCAATATACGCGATATCAAAATTAACTTTTTTGTAAAGCTCAACTGTTTTTTCAAAAGCCTCCTCACTTTCACCAGAAAAACCAACAATAATATCTGTGCCAATCGCGATATCTGGAATTCGTTTTTTAACTTTATCAATAACATCCAAAAACTGTGCAGAAGTATATCGACGATTCATTTTTCTCAAAACTTCATCATCACCAGATTGAACTGGCAAATGCAGAAAATTTATATGTGTTGGAAGTGACATTGCCTCAATCACCTCATCTGTCATATGAATCGGATGTGGTGCTGTGAAGTGTATTCTTTTAATTTCTGGAATCTGATTTATCTCCCAAAGCAAAGCCGCGAATGAATCTTGATACGGATTGTCATTCGAAAAAATTTGTGAATCTGGCGCGCGATAACTGTTAACTGTTTGTCCAAGAAGTGTAATTTCTACACAACCTGTTGTAACAAGATCTCGAATCTCTGACAAAATATCTTCGACTGCACGATTTTTTTCAAGACCTCGCGCAAACGGCACAACGCAATATGAACAAAATTTATTACATCCTGTTTGAATACTTACATATGCTTGTCGAGTTGTTTCTCTATGCGGCATGATCTTTGTGTAATCTTCTACAATGTCAGTGGTGTTAACAATATCTGGTCGCAACTCTGCGATCCATCGCGGCAATTGCCCCATTTGAGAACTTGGAAAATACAAATCAACAATCGGCATTTTCTTTTTGAATTCCAAATTTCGATCGCGTCCTGGCATGCAACCAGTAATCCCAATAATAAGATTGGGACGTTTTTCTTTTATCTTTGCAAAATCACTCATGTGACCATAAACACGATTTTCAGCGCTTTGTCGAACAGAACAAGTGTTCAATAAAATAATGTCAGCTTGTTCTTTTTCAGATGTTGACTCAAAACCCAAACCACGGAGCAAACCAGAAAGTCGCTCTGAATCATTTTTGTTCATCTGACAGCCGTAAGTGATGAGGTGATATTTTGGAGAAGACATAAAAAGGGCCAAGATGTCCCAGATGGCCGAGAGGCCCTAGAGGAAACAACAGATCGCCAATTTTGCAAGAGGATCATAACAAAAAAGAGGCCGATCATCTAGACCTAGCCCCCAGAAGACACTGCAACAGCCTGTTTCGGCTGACGCGGGTCAAGTTCAAGTCTTTTGCACATTGCAAAAGCACAGAGAAAAATGCGAAGGTACATTTTGTGATCTTCCGGATCCTCACTAACCGCGGAACGGCGTGGAATGTGGTGTGTTTGTTTATCCTGATCAGAAGAGACACCAACTGGATCATACGATAGAGAAAACGCAAGGTCGCGCGAAAGAGCTATGTAGTTGGGCTCAACCGCCTTCAGAGCAAGGCTTAAGCGTTCAATGACGTCTTCGCTGTGGTTATGTACCCCAAGACGAGTCACGTCATTTCTTCCGATTGTCAGTCCTGCTGTGTGCAGGTATGGAGTCAGTGCCCCGACAATGAGCCGAGCCACCATTAGAGTTCCACTGTTTTCTAGCAGAGCATCAATCAAGTACTCTGCCAACATTGGATTCTTGACGATCTCCCGAACCATCTGACTGATCCTGCTGTCAAAGGAGAACAGTTCAACTACGTCAGCATCCTTTCCCATAATAAGGAACATCCTTTCCGCGGCCTAAACCTCCACCCACTTGTGTAGTGGAGAAAAAAACCATATCATATACACATCTTTTGTCAAGTAATAAATGCAAAAATTGTTACAAATAACGAATTCTGCCACGAATCTACGAATAAAACCTTTTAAAAATTCGTTGATTTGTAGCTATATTCGTTATTCGTGACATAAATAAAAATATGCCAAAAAAACAAGAAAACCCAGCTAAAGAGGCTCGCGAAGAATCATTAGAAAGCCCGATGTTTACAAACATTGAAACTGCTGAAGTTGAAACGACGACAATGGAATTTGGCACTGAAGTCGAATCAACTCGTTCAGATGGAGAGCTGGTTCAGGAGGTTGTAATTGGAAATTCTGAATCAACAGAAGGGTCCTCCATTGTCCTTGCAAGAAAAAATGAAGGACGTCCTCTTTTGCGTGTTGTTGATAGTGGTGAATTTGCTTCAAGCAAAAGAATTGATCATCAACTTGATCTATACTCTGATGCTGCAACTTCCGCAGCTGAATCTGCTGTTAAAGCAGCTGGTTTGAAAGGCAGAGAAGCAAAAGAAGCATTGGCGATTCTTGCATCAGAGGCTCCAAGAGTTATTGCAAAAGCAATGGGGGGGGGGAAATCCTGAAAAAGCTCTTTCTGATATCGTCCTAGAAGAAGCGCGGGCTATAACTGATGGTAAGAGTAAAAAATCTGTTTTGAGTCTTGAAGTTCTGACAGAACAATTGGCTAGTGCAAGACAAAAAGCTGATACTGCAAAAAATGACCGAGAATATAATGCGGCGCTCGTTGAAATTCATGCTGTTGAAAAAGCTGTTTACGATGCGCGTGTTGTCTTGAACCCTGATGCTTCAAAAGAAGAAAAAGTAGAAATCGCAAATCAAGTTGATGGAGCTATTGAAATCATTCCAGATCAACTTTACGAAGAGGGTTATAAAACTGTTCAAAATCGAATTGTCGAACTTGAAAAAATGATGCGAGATGCGGATAAAAACAAAGATGGAGTTGCGTGGATGGTTGCTCGAAACGAATACGACCGACATCGTGCCATTTTGCCGGTGCTAGAAAAAGTTGATGTTGTACTAGATGTTAAAGCACAGATTGACGCAATGATTGCAAGAAAAATCTGGGAACAAAATGAATACTCCTCAAAAGAACAAGAAAAATTGTTAACACGACAAAATTTTTGGAAAGGGGTTATTGGCAGACAAAAAAAACTTCTCAGAACCATTGAAGATGGAATTAGCGCGTTAACCCAAAAAGAAGACAAAGAAGAGGCGGGCAAAGACATAGATAAACTTGAATCAAAACGACTTGGATCTCTGGGGCTTTTACAAACAGCACAAAAGACTATTCAAGAAATAAAAAATGAAATGATAGTCCTTGAAAATATGGGCGTGTCGATTGATTTTGATACAGAAGAAAAACCAAACGAAGCTCGATCAGCGCTCTATTTCCAATTAATGGACACATACAAAGAGAGTCCAATAGAAGTGATGAATTACATTAACGGGATGCTGAAGAGTAAAAAAGTTAACGCTTCAACTCTTGGAATCCTAAAAGTTGTTAAGGAAGCAATAAGGGTGTCTGAATCACAGCCACAAGCAGAACCTGAAGAGACTGTAGCGGAAGGCTTTAGCCTTCCAGAAGTCGACGCTAACGTCGTCCCGAGCGAAGTCGAGGGATCTCGTGTTGCAAAAGTAATTCCAATAAATAGAGCTCGGAAACCAAAAAAAGCTGAACTGAAACCTGGTACTGTGATCGAATCAGTGTTTGAACAAAAAAATGAAACAGAGTCTGGATTAAAACCAGGAGACTTTGTTGAATCTGTAATGGAGCCAGAAGAGGAGGTTAAAGAAGAGAACATTCAAGGACGTGACACTGACGAAATTCAAACAATCGATTATTCAATGGATTACTCCACAGTGAAAGTTCTTGATCTAATAAATGCAGGAATCGTAGAAAACGCGGGTGAACTTGAAATTTGGGAACGCTCTTATATCGAACTCTACATTGCTCTTGATTCACTTGGACTTAAACCAGAAGACGAAGGATTGCCATCGAGTTTTGTTGGAATGGTAGATACGGAAGACTCGCGCGGAGTTTTCGGAAAATTTTTCGGACGACAAACAGAACGCGTAAAACTATTCAACAAACTTAAAAGAGCACACTACATGTATATTGATTCAGGAAAAGTGGATATCGGAAGTGTACTTAAAAGGCAACATAAACGTTACGAAGATTACGAAAATTCAATGAGAAGCACTGGAAGATTCTAAAAAGAACGGGCATTGCCCGTTCTTTTTTTACACCACTAAACTTAAAACGATTTGATCGTCCGTATCCTCTGTTCTTCCAGTCGTGGACGTTGAGCAAGACTAGTGTAGGAGCAGTTGCACCATGTCTCCGGCCTACGCCGGCCATAGCCGGCTTCGGCCGGCGACGGCCGGGCCATCGGACTGTCGCCGCTGTTCCCTGCGACATGATGCAAACTGCTCCTTTCAATCAGTGCAATGCAGGCGGGGTCAAGGGACCCCGCCTATGTCTCTCGTGCTCGATCTGTATCTTTATGTTAAGCCAAGCAGGGATGCCTGAAAAAAACAATGTCACAGGGCTCGCCACTTCAACCGTCTTTATACTTCCCAATGTATATGCGAGCCCGAGACATTAGCGGCGGCGGGTACAAACATCAGGTTACTACCCAAAGAGAGACGACCGCGTCCCTTCGACAAGCTCAGGGCATGGTTTTTGTGAGGCATCCATGCTTGGATTAACGTCGTATCATTTTTGTTTGCTTGCTTTTAGAATTTCAACAACGAGTTGATCCTGCGCAATTGTAATGTGTTCCTCTTGTCCGAAAACGTTCACATCAAACGCTCCACCCTGCGTTTCCTTTTCACCGATCACAATCGTCCATGGAACTTTCATCATTGCCGCGTTTCGAATTTTCTTTCCGACTTTCACATCAGAAAAATCTGATTCAACTCTAACGCCAGCATCAAAAAGTTCAGTCTTCAACTTTTGCGCAAATGGAACAAAATCTTCGCTCACAGTCGCAATCCTAATTTGCACTGGTGCAAGCCACATTGGAAACGCTCCGCCGTAATGTTCAATCAAGATTCCCATAAACCGTTCTGTTGCACCAAGAATCGCGCGATGGATAACAACTGGACGTTTTGCTTTTCCATCACTATCCGCATATTCAAGCTCAAAACGTTCAGGCAAATTCATGTCAAGTTGAATTGTGGATAGCTGCCAAGGTCTTCCAATCACATCTTTCACCATAAAATCGAGCTTTGGACCGTAAAACGCCGCTTCTCCAACCCCAACTTCTTTTTTCCAACCACGCCCTTCAATCAAACGCGCGAGCGCGGCTTCTGACTCTTCCCAAATTTTGGGATCTCCAATATATTTTTCCTTGTTGTTTGGATCGCTAGTTGAAACACGAACCCAAAAATCCTTAAAACCAAATGTGCGATATGTTTCGTCGATCATGTCTAACATCAAATTGATTTCTTGTTCAATTTGATCAGATTTCAAAAACACATGACAATCATCTTGAGTAAGCGAACGCACACGAGTGAGACCAGACAATTCTCCACTTTTCTCATATCGGTAACATGCTGTTGTGCAAGTCCAACGTATTGGCATTTCTCGATACGAATGCGCAGTGGATTTGTAAAGCATCATGAAGTGTGGACAATTCATTGGCTTGAGATAATATTGCGCTTCATCAGGCAGATCCATTGGCGGATACATCGCATCATACTTTTGTAAATGTCCTGAAATTTCGTACAGTTTGCCTTTTGTAATATGAGGAATCCAAATCGGAACATATCCTCTTTTCTCTTGTTGTTCAGTTATAAAATTTTCAATTAATCTACGAAGAACAGCACCTTTTGGATAAAAAAGTGGAAGACCTGGTCCGACTTCATCAATAATTGTAAATAATTCCAACTCTGTTCCGAGTTTTCTGTGATCGCGCTTTTTTGCTTCTTCAAGCATTATGAGATACTCGTCGAGTTCTTTTTGTGTTTCAAAAGCAAGACCGTACACGCGTTGCATTTGTGGATTTTTTTCATTGCCTCGCCAATACGCTCCTGCAATTTTCCAAAGTTTGAACGCACCAATGTCTTTTACATTTTCAATGTGCGGACCGCGACAAAGATCTGTAAACGATCCAGTGTGATATAAAGTCGCGACATCTGGTTTTGAGATATCAAAATCTTGCGTTTCGTCTGTTTGAATTTTTGTTGTGCCTTTTTCTTTCAAATCTTTCAATAATTCCACTTTGAAATCTTGACTCTGTTTTTCAAAAAATGAAATCGCTTTTTCAAGTGAAATCTCCTCGCGAACCATCTCGTGTTTTTCCGAAACAATTTTTTTCATTTCTTTTTCGATGGTTTTCAAAATGTCATCGGAAATTGGTTCTGGAAACAGAATATCATAATAGAACCCGTTTTCCACAACAGGCCCAACACCAAATTTTGCTCCTGGATACAAACGTTCAACAGCCGCGGCAAGAACGTGCGCGGCAGTATGTCGCATTGTTTGAAGATTGTCATTCATAAGTAGTTCATAGTTAGGTAGCCGCAGGCTTTAGCCTGCGTGTATTGTGTAGGCGCTGGCTTTAGCCAGCGTGTACAACGAGCTCTTCAAGAGAGAAGTTTATCGCAAAAAGAGTAATAAACGCAAGTAACAAAAAACCCTGCGCAAAGTTGCACAGAGCCCGTAGCCCACGGCTTTAGTCGTGGCAAGTAAGATATTTACGCAGGAGCAATGAACACGAACCGAGGGCCGGAATGCCAGCGAAGGTTAGGGCGACTGTCGTCTGAGGAAAGCCAGAGACTATCACCACCGCGAACGATGTGGAACGCGCAGAGAACACCGCTCGAACCGGAAATCGCTTCCATTGCAATCCAGAGCCATTCGTTTTTCGATAGATCCTTGAGGATAAGCCGCAGAGCAGGACCAACCTCGGCAGAACAGAGCTGACCACCTTGAGCCAAAATGGCGGCGTATAGATCTGCCGTGCTTGCACTCTTTGGAAAACCGAGCTCTGCCACTGTCGCAGACGCGAGATTGACTTCGACCTGCTCTTTGGAACACGTTACCTTCTGTAGAATGTCGCGTGCGCAGTCTTTGATCTTGAATCCAGCTGATTCAAGAGCCTGTTCGTAAGCCTTTGGAGTCTTATGAAGACCCAGAGTCACTGTCCAACGAACTGGGAACTTCGAGGACATTGTCATTCTCCTTTCATGACGATTTGTGCCAATGATAAATGACTCAAAAGCTTACAACAAAATAAAGTTTCTGTCAATAAACTGCGGAAAACTATTAGCTTTTAGCCGTTAGATATAGAAAACAGGAGCGACGGTGCCATGTCGAAGGGAGTCGAGGAGGAGTAAAGAAGCCAACTGCTTGGCTTCGTACCTCCGAGACGGGTTGAACGATGTCTGGCTGAAAGCCAGACCGGACAACACCCTGCGGCGAGGAGTCCGCTGGCCCGGAGACATGGTACCGTTGCTTCTGTTTATAGGTGGTATCTACTGTATTTCAATATAAACATGATCCTTCAACTGTGGGATCGTGCGCACCCAAAATGGAAAAAATTGAATTTCTACTTTTGTTGCGATACCTTCCTTAAGAAGAAGCGCACTTACATCTTTTTCTGACATTCCAACAAATCTTCCAACATCAAGCGCTTGATTCACGCGAGATGGTATTGCATTTCCAACTTGTGTTATGTGTAATCGAGCAACACCTTGTTTAGAATCAATTTGTTCAACAATAATTTTTCGATTTGCTGTTCCGATATCCATAAATTCCTGACCTTGTTCAATTCCTTCATACAACTTTTTCTCTGTGATTTTTGAAAGCGCGACACCATCAAAAAATACTCCTGATACTTCAATACTAAGCACGACATCAAATGCCGCGACTTTATCACCAGCTTTTACGCCAACTTTTTCATTTTTTATATCAACGAAAAATTCCTCGCCAGTATATTTATTTGTTAATTGACTTCTTAATGCTGATTTTGCTTCTTCAAAAAGTTCTGCCTTGAACGAAGCAACTGCTTGATCAATTTCTTCTTGAGACAAAACAGATTCATACCGAATTCCTCCAGTAAAGGCTTCGCTTGATTTCGCGTTCACCAACTTTTGTTTTGCTGGTGTTAAACCAGGAATTGTAAAATTTGTTGGGGCAATATTTCCACTCACACCTTTTTGATCAGCATAAACTTCAGCTGTGATACTTCCATTTGCAGGAACAGTTACTCCTTTTTTCAAACGAAACAAAACTCCTTCTTGTGAAAGCAAACGCGTTGTCGCAACAAGTGGCTGTGCTGAAGACATTGTATTTGTGATTGTCACGATTCCTATTGCTTGATCTTCAATTTCTGTTTTTGATGTTCCAGTTGGTGTAAATGATTTGTTTTTCCCAAGAGT
>Ga0265296_1001146_pt1 | contig 32432 bp, 36 predicted proteins | sample MunlanPumphouse1_FD_189073 | JGI IMG/M metagenome (GOLD analysis project Ga0265296, IMG submission 189073) | Groundwater microbial communities from a municipal landfill in Southern Ontario, Canada - Pumphouse #1 | ecosystem: Environmental > Aquatic > Deep subsurface > Groundwater | place...
ACAACCACAGAGCGGAAAAAACAGGCCAGAGACCGCTAAAGGTATTTGGGCTGAACGGCTCATTTCTTCCCATATGAGCCGTTAGGCGGGAAGAAGTGAGCCGTTCCCCGAGCCACTGCCGCTCCATACATTCCGAGCAACCCCCCCGCGAATTAAAGACATCCGCCAGCTGGCGGAGAAGTGCGGCAAGGGCTCGGGGCCCGCGAGTCCGCGAGCGGGCGAGCGCCGAGCGACTTTGTTTTGTTGCGAGCGAAGCGAGCTAGAAAACAAGAAGTACCCGTGTGGCATCAGCGAGGCGCGAGAAGTCAGGGTGTGATATTCTGCATGAAATGAGTTCGAGCGAATTCATATAGACACACTTGATATGTATCAGAAGATCTTTGTGTGGGTACAGAAATATGAGCGACATCTCTCCGCTCTCGCGATGGTTGCTGGGTTCGTTGCTGACAATCTTCTTTTCGAACGCGTCGACCTCTGGCAGACACAGGCAGTGTTCGCTGGCTATACCGCCATCTGTTTTATTTCAATTCCGCTTCTCCATTGGATTGAAGCGCGAACAGCTCGCGGCCGTCCGCGGCCGCGTTGGCGTTTGCTTCTCCCTATTACAACCCAGTTTGCGCTCGGCGGATTCTGGAGTGGCTTCGTTATTTTCTATGGGCGCTCGGCAGATCTCGGTGCGTCATGGCCGTTTCTTGTTTTTCTTTTCCTCATATTTCTCGGCAGCGAATATTTCAGCCGTTATCACGAACGACTTGTTTTCACGAGTGTGTTATTTTTCTTCGCGTTATATTCCTACGCTATTTTTGCCGTACCAATTTATACCGGTACTCTCGGCGTGTGGACTTTCATTGGAAGTAGTGTAGTGGCAGTGTGCGTCTTCGCTCTGTTCACCGTCTTGTTGCGAGTCATCTCGCGAGAACGCTTTCTCGCAGATGTTCAGCGTATCCGTATTGGCGCCCTTTTCGTTCTTGTTGTCCTTAATATTTTCTATTTCACCAATATTCTACCACCGTTGCCGCTCTCGGCTTCTGCTGCTGGCGTGTATCATTCTGTAGCACGCGTCTCGGGAGGATATGAAGCAAAGGGAGAGACAGAACCATGGCAGGTTCGCTATTTTGGTTTCGCACCGACTTTACATACCACACGAGGAGAATCAATCTTCGCCTACAGCTCCGTCTTTGCACCTACGACTCTGACGACAAATATTGTGCATCGCTGGCAGTGGTATGACCCGATGGATAATAAATGGGTCACAAAGGCCGTTATTGCATATCCAATTGCTGGTGGTCGCGACAATGGGTATCGTGGCTATTCGATTGTGCGTATGAGCGAGGCAGGGAAGTGGCGCATTTCTATAGAAACGGTCGATGGTCGCAGAATCGCGCGGCTGCCGTTCATCGTTAAAATAGTCGCGACGCCTCCTCTCAAAGAGACAATTACTTTAAACTAGCCCGCCTTCACGCGCAGTTTTGTCTGTCGTGCTTTATCAAGCTTCGGAAGGATGATGGTTAAGAGACCGTCTTTGGCACTCGCAGATGATGCTTCGACATCTACTTCTTGCGGGAGCATAATCGCGCGCGAAAATGAACCCCAGAAGAGTTCTCGCGTGAAGTAATCAGGACTAACAACTTGTTCGCGCTCCATTCTAGAGCCCTCAATTTCAACCATATCGCGACTTATAGAAATACTGAGTTCATCGGGGCGCACTCCTGCGACAAAGGCGCGAACGATAATGTCGCTCGCGGTCTGGTGCACATCAACCGGAAGCTGTCCTTCGCTTCCCGGAAGGTCATCATCGAGCGGTGCTGGCCGTCCGGCCGATTCTCCTGTGCGTCCACGCGCTTCTTTTCGCGCCGGTATTGTCGTGGTCGGCAGTTCATCATCGAAAGAATCGAATGCATCACCGACCGAGGAATTGCCAGAGAGACGATCAAAGAACGAGCGCTTCGTAGTCATAATTAATATGTTTTGTTAGAGAGGTTACGGTACTGAAAATATTTTAGCACTTCAAACGCCGCGAAGAAAATAACGGCGACTACCCACACGAGAAAAAATGCAATAAGTGTGGAGGAAGTACCTTGGGTAATAATAAGCGTGTTGAACGCAGTGTGCAATGCGATGGCAAGGATAAGTCCGAGCCATGCGGCGGTTACGCGAATAGAAGGACGGCTTTTAAACGAGAAAGCGAGCGAGAAACCGATTGCCGCTGACGCGACTACATGAAGCAATGATGATCCGAGGAAACGGACATTGCCAGTGAAAAAACTATTGGCGACATTTCCGTCCATAAGCGGTGTGAGGAGAAAAAGCATATTTTCTGCTGCAGCGAAGCCGAGTGCGACAGTAATCATATAGATGACATAGTCGGGTGCCTCGTCGACCGCCTTTCGCCAGAGAATAAGTACGGCCACCATTGCGTATTTCAGCATTTCTTCAATAAGCGCCCACGCGGTAAAGACGGAAAAGTCGCCGGTCAGATGTATCTTCGCGTATTGTTCGAGCGGAAGCGCGAGCGGGACCGCTACCATACCCGCGATGAATGTAAGCGCGATAAGCGCGCGCGGTTCGGGATGACTCGCATCTTCACGCAGAAGGAAATAGAGCCAGATGAAAGATGGCAGGAGTCCGCCGAGAAATGCGTAGCCGAGAATAGTTAGCGTCATTCTTATATTGTAGCAGGCCTTTCACTGGCAAACTGAAAAAAGGTCGCGCTCCGGGCCGCTAGGCCAAGTCCTACTACCTTTTTTCAATTCGCCAGCTCAGGCCACTTCGCAACCATGAGAAAAGTTTTTTTGGTTGGCATCGATTGCCATATTTCTTCAGTAATAAACGGCATAAAAGGGTGGAGGAGTCGCAGGGTGCGATCAAGAAGTATAACAAGAAGTGTTTGTCGTGAATTCTTCGCTGCAACATCACTTCCAGCAAGAATCGGTTTCGATTCTTCAATAATTTTGTCCGCAAGCTCGTGCCACGCGTAGTGATATATTTTTTCTGCTGCCATATAGACACGGAATTCTTCCATATCAGTCGTTACATCTTTTGTAAGCGTTTCAAGCTCATTCAGTAGTTCACACTCGCGAGGCGGAAAAAGGTCGCGCTCCGGGCCGCTAGGCCAAGTCCTACTACCTTTTTCCACTTCGCGAGTGTTCTCTAATACGAACCGCGCAATATTCCAGAGTTTGTTCGCGAAATGCTTGTAGCCCTTTACTCTGTTCTCATCAAAACTAATATCACTCCCGATTGCAGAACCGACCAAAAGCCCCATACGGAGAGCGTCTGTCCCATAGCGATCAATTATATCGATAGGGTTAATTCCATTACTCAATGATTTGCTGAATTTTCGGCCTTGTTTGTCTCGGACTAGTCCGTGAATCATAACGGTCTTAAAAGGAACTTGACCGAGATGGAATCCACTCATAAGGATCATGCGCGAAACCCACAAATTGAGAATCTCGTATGCAGGTGACATAAAAGAAGTCGGATGATATGTCGCGAGATCACTTCCAAATACCGGCTTGCCCTGAGCGTAGTCGAAGGGCCAGCCGAGTGTAGAAAAGGTCCAAAGAGCTGAAGAGAACCATGTATCGAGTACATCGGGGTCTTGCATCCATCCGCCATCTGAAGGAGCTTCGAAGCCAATATATATTTGTTCACCTTTGTACCAAACTGGAATGCGATGTCCGAACCAAATTTGTCGGCTGATGCACCAGTCCCGCAGGTTATCAATCCAATGGAAGTATGCTTTTTTAAATCCTTCTTGAGGCATAGCTACGCCGCCATGTTCGACGGCGGTGCGCATAAGCGCCTTAAGTGTTAGAGAACTTCCCGATGCTATTCCTGGTATATCTGAGCGTTCGATGATAAATGGCTTTTCGACGTCGATAAACCACTGGAGTTTAATTTGTGGTTCGATAATACCGCCAGTGCGTTCGGCGGTTGCAATGGTATGTTCATACGGTTCTTCTTTCACCAATAATCCTTTTGTACGTAGTTTTTCAATAATCTTTTCGCGCGCTTCGGCAATCTTCATGCCAGCAAACTCGCTGGCAATAGGAAGGAGTTTTCCGTATTCATCGATAATTTGCTCCTTGTCGAGATCGTGCCGTTCGGCAATATCGAAATCAACCATGCTGTGCCACGGTGTGATAGTCATAACACCAGTACCAAATGCCATATCAATGGACTCATCCTTCACGACCATTGTGGTGATAGGACCATTTATCCATTCCAATTCTATTTTTTGTCCATCTTTCCATTCTGTATAGCGAGGATCGGCAGGATGCATCACCACATACTTATCGCCGAACTTTGTTTCCGGGCGAGTGGTACCGATGGTGAACGGACCATACTTCAAATAGTAAAAAGTTGTTTTTTCTTCCTTGTGGACAATCTCATCATCAGAAATAGTGGTTTGGCCTTTCGAGTCCCAATTAACGATGCGATGCCCGCGATAAATAAGACCAGCATCATACATGCGTTTAAAAGCGGTCGTGACGGCTTCGTTGCGTTTCTCGTCAAGCGTGTAGGCATAACGCGACCAATCAAGCGATGCTCCCATTCTTCGTATTTGTCCGAGGATTGTTCCTTCACTCTCTTTCGCAAATTCAGTGACGCGACGCACCAGTTCATCACGACCTAAATCGTGTCGATTTTTCCCCTCTTCTTTTTGAATATTTTTTTCAACCCGAGATTGTGTGGCGATGGCGGCCGAGTCAGTACCCGGAATCCATACTGTGCGTTCTCCCTTCATACGGTGATAGCGAACAAATGCATCTTGTAACGAATCTTCGTACGCATGACCGACATGAAGAACACCCGTCACATTCGGTGGGGGAAGAACGATTGAATAGGTCGGAGCGTCTGGTTTTGTGACTCCCTGCGCAACACATTCGTCAGGATTAAAAAGACCGCTCTTTTCCCATTCGGCATAGATGCGCGACTCGGTCGCAGCGGGATCGTAGGGCTTCAAGAATTTCTCATTTACCCGTGAATCTTTAGGGTCCATGTGGAAAATATAGCAAATACGGGCGGTTATGCGAGCGGGAGATTCCCGTTTGCGCTGAAGTCGGTTGTAAATTCTTTTCGCAGCGCGCCCTGCCTGCCGGCAGGCAGGCGATAGTAGCCAGCGAGTGCGATCATAATGGCATTGTCGGTAGTGAGAGTAACAGCCGGAATACGGAGATCAACTCCGGGATGTTCTTTTATTTTTTCTGTAAAGACGCGGCGGATATGGGTATTTGCTGAAACACCACCACCGATGACGAGCGTTCGCGCGCCGGTCTCTTCGAGTGCGCGCGGTCTTCTTCCATAACACATCAGCAACCGCATTTTCGAATTCGTGTGCTAAATGTTTTTTATCGTTCTCGCTGATGTCAGGCAAGTCGCGTACGAGATACAGTACCGCGGTCTTGAGTCCGGCAAAAGAGAAGTCGCAGGTCGCATCATTAATCATCGGTCGCGGAAGCCGGACATCGGGGTACCCAGCTCCCAGACCCAAATCCGGTAGTCGTTCGCCGGGCGGCATTTCGCCGGACCCAAATCCGGCAGTCCGACAAAATGCCGCTCGGCTTTCTTCAGCAAGGCGCGAAATCTCGGGACCGCCAGGATAGGGAAGTGCGAGCATTCGTGCGACTTTATCGAATGCTTCGCCGACAGCATCGTCGCGCGTCTCTCCGATAAGCTCATATTGGAGCCATTCGCGCATAAGGACGAGCTGGGTATGTCCACCAGAAATGAGCAGAGCAAGCACGGGCATCTCAACATTTTTAATTTCAAGTTTTTCTCCCGCACTCTTTTTTGCGAGAGCGGCGAGGATATGTCCTTCCATATGGTTCACCGCGACGAGCGGCTTCTCCCAGATACACGCAAGCGCCTTCGCGAAATTAATACCAACCCAAAGTGCTGGCTCGAGCCCGGGGCCTGCCGTAACAGCAATGGCGTCAATCGCGGGCGGTTCGCATTCAGAGACGAATGCGAAAAATGCTTCGGAGAGGCCGGGTTCGCGCACCAAAATTTCTGAAATTTTGGTGCGCGTTTCTTCAGGGATTATTTGAGTATCTTCGTGCAAGAGTTCTGACTCTTCAAGTGCTGCTTCAAGAATCGGGACGAGATTCTTCGCATGTTCGCGTTTCGCGAGCGCGGGGAAGACCCCGCCGTATTTTTTATGAATCTCTATTTGCGAGATGAGTGCATTTCCGAGCACAGTGAATTGTGCGGTTTCCTCATTGCCTACACATTCAAGTATCGCAATCGCCGTCTCATCACAGGAGGTCTCAATCGCTAGTATTTTCATGTTCTTTTAAAGCGGTCCACGGTAAGGGGTCGCCCCAGCGGAGGAAGAATGCCGAGGCCTGTGGATGTCCATTTCCGCCATATTTCCGTGCGATAGCCGATACATCCAACGAAGGATCACTTCGGAGCGACACATGCAGAACATCGCCATACAAATTTGCGATGATGGCCAACGGCGGCCGAAGACGCGCAAGATGGTTCCCGACATCAGAGGTGAACATATTGGCGGCAGAAGCGAGATAACATTCATATCCTTCAAATGAGACAAGTGTCGCTTTATTTGCGATTTGTTCCGCCAAAATAGCAAAGTGTTCCGCATAGATCTTTCCTTTTTCAATCAAGATCGCCCGCGTCTCATCATTTTCGAATTCCTGCACAAGCCGGTCCCAATCCTCAAAGGCAAATTTCTGTGCATACGCATACGCGATGATTGCGCGAGAATTCGGAAGCTTGAAAACATATCGATCGCCATCCTCCACATACTTGAAAAGCACGGGAACCGGAATATCCGGATGAAAATAACTCCATGCGATAGTCGCCCCAGAGCGAGAAGAATCAAAAATGCCGGGGAATTTTGTTGCGACATCGCGTATGCCTTCATGATGATCGAGAACGGTTACGGACTTCGCGGTTTTCGCGATGCCATCCATAATCTCCTGCGAATAACAGAAGTCGATGAAGTACAATTCTTTTCCCTCGAGCCCTTCGGGAACGGGCAAATTATATTTAGACGGAATATAGTCGGCAGCATCGCCAAACTTTTTCCACGCTGCATACGCGCCGCCAAAGCCGTCTGGGCAACCACCGTGATAGAGGATAGCGATGCCTTTTTCGTTCATACTTTAATTTTTAAATATTTAAACATTTCTATTTCCGAGTGCTTCAGGATGCTTTCGTGACCATTCGTAGAAGACAATTGCTGCTGAGGCCGCCGCATTAAGTGATTCGGTTCGTTCGTGCATAGGAATAGAAAGTGTTACATCGCAGGCAACAAGTGTTTTCTCTCGAACTCCTTTTCCTTCGTTCCCGACGACAAACACAGCTGGAGCATCGAAGACATCGGTGCCGAGTGTTGTCTTTCCTTGCATCGCGAGGCCGTAAATCCAAAAGCCCTTTTCTTTCAATACATGAAGTGCATGATTTACATTGCCAATAGAAACGAGAGGCATACGGAACGCCATACCCGCGGAACTTTTTATCACGACGCCAGTAATTGGCGCTTGGTTATGTTCAGGAATAAGAACCGCTGAGAGTCCGAAAGCAGCTGCCGAACGGATAATAGCGCCGACATTATGCGGATCTTGCACTTCAGCTAGAACCGCGACAGAAGGATTCGTTTTCGTGTTGAGTGTCTTCAAGAAATCATCAAATGACAAAAGCAGGGAAGAAGGGTCTATAATCGCAATAACACCTTGGTGCACAGTGTCTTTCCCTACGAGTTCTTTACCTTTACCGACAGCGAGTTCGGCGGTCGGAATAGCATGTTTCGTTAAGAGGACGCGCAGTTCCGCGTCCTTTAAGTCGGGCGCAAGGAAGACCTTACGGATGACTTTTGGTGTATATCGAAGCGCCTCAACGAGTGCGTGCTTGCCGTACATATAAATCTTACCTCCAGAAGAGGGCTTTCCGCGCTCGGTCGAATGCCGTGCGATATGCTTCGTGTGAATATGTTGTTTTGGTCTCATGTAATGAAATTATAGCACAGAATCAACATTTATGATGCTTTTCTGTGCGCGGTATAGGACTCGAACCTATAACATTCACAACGTCAATGTGACGCTCTACCAATTGAGCTAACCGCGCCTCTTGGGACTATACCACAATTATAATTTGTAGCCCTACGGGGAATCGAACCCCGATTATCGGCTTGAAAAGCCGGCGTCCTAACCGTTAGACGATAGGGCCATGCTTGCGCAGGCAGGCATACTAAAACCTTATCATTTTTGTCCTGAAATGCTAGGATTGCAGGCAAGGAGAGGTGGCAGAGTGGTCGAACGCGCTGGTTTCGAAAACCAGTAGAGGCGAAAGCTTCTCGTGGGTTCAAATCCCACCCTCTCCGCTAGGATATACTGAACCAATGGATTTGTTATCATCCCCGTTCGTTCAGCAGATAGTGGTTTTTATTGAGTCGTCAAAATACATTCTTCTATTTTTCGGCACTATTTTTGAAGGGCCTCTTATGATGCTCAGTAGCGGTCTCTTGTATCACTTAGGGCAAGTGGAGTTTTGGCCAGTATATCTAGCACTTATATTTGGAGACCTGACTGCTGATGTGGCTTGGTATGGGGTGGGATATTGGGGCGCACGACCATTTTTCGATAAATATGGACATTATTTCAGCATGACTCCCGAAATAATTCAAAAGGTCGAACGACGATTCCAGCATTATTCCGATCGGATTCTTGTGATTTCGAAATTAACCATGGGACTTGGATTTGCATTAGCGACACTTACTGTCGCCGGTATGTTGCGCGTACCGTTCTGGCGGTACCTCATTATTAATTTAGTATGCGGTTTTGTATGGACGGCGTTTCTATTTTACATAGGTTATTCTTTCGGTAATATCTACGAACTCGTGCCCGGTTATTTAAGAATTGCATTTGTTATCTGTTCTTTGGTAGCCGCTTTCTTCGGCATCAGGACTTTGAATCGTTATTTGGCTCGCGTTGATTGGTAGCGGCTAGCTCGAGATATCTGTGTAGGTCTTATGAAGCGGTTCTCGAAAGAAGAGTACCCAAAAGTAATTCAATGCATATTTGAATCCAGTTCGTACAACTCCTTGTTTTTTCAGGCGTCGGCCAGAGGTGTAGACCCATAAGCGGAAGGTGAACTCCACTCGCCCGACCTGTGCCATTCGGCGTGCAATATCAGTGTCTTCTCCGAAGAAGGCAATGTCGGTGTTGTAGCCGCCAATTTCTTGCAGTGATGTTCGCCGCACAACGAAATTACCACCTTGTGCCATAGCACCATGGCGAGTGAGTAGACGATCCAATCTATAAAAAATAAAGCCAAAACCGTAGAACATTTTTGTTATGAGACGGTGAGCCAAAGACAAGTCATGGTAAATAAATGGTCCGCTGAGACATACTAATTCAGGATACTGTTCAAATTCAGCAAGTGCTTTATCGAGCCAGTCTACGGGCAGGCGTACATCAGAATCAATGTTTGCGATCAGATCGCCTGTCGTGGAGTCAAATCCTTTTTGTCTCGCTCGGGTCAAACCCTTACGCGATTCATCCACTATTCGCACTCCGGGGAATTGGCTGGCAACCTCGGCAGTGCGATCGGTAGATGCGTTATTTACGACTACTATCTCTATAGGATAGGGTTTGCCTTCAGTTGCTTGCAGTACGGAACGCAAACAATCGCCAAGATATTTTTCTTCGTTATACGCTGGAATGACAAAACTAATTTTCATAAACAGTTCATTAGCGGACAACTTTCCATTCTTTAGAAGCGGACTTGTGGAATAAAGTAACAGAAATGTAATTCATCAGCCATTCAGTAAGCAATTTTGGCCAGCCAATTTTGTGTGCTCGACGGCCCGTATGCCAGACAATGAGAGTAGGTTCCATTCTTGTTCTGCCGATCTTTGCTAAGCGTCTGAAAAAATCTTGGTCTTCATCCACAGGAAGTTTTTCTGAAAATCCATTTACCACTTCGAAGGCAGAATGCCTCACCATCTGAAATTCACCGCTTCCTCCTCCGAGATGCAGAATGTTGTTTATAAAACGATGGGTCAGGTTTGCACCAGCGAACACGATTCTGTCGGTCAATGTTGCCATAGATGGGAATACCTTAAGAGAACAAGTCAGCCCGACTAGACGCGGATTTTTAACGAAAAGTGCTACCGCTTTTTCAAAAAATTCAGACGGTTTTTCCGGTTCGCAATCTGCGTCTAGAAAAACGAGAAATTCTCCATGAGCTTCTTTGCCTCCAGCATTTTTACCGCGTGGAATACTGTGGATTTCGCCAGTACGAACAATAACTTGATCCGCATACTGCCGAGCTATGTCAACGGTCTGATCAGTGCTCTCGTCGTCGATAATAAGAATTTCATAGTTGTCTCGTGGGAGATTGTTTCGTAAGTGTTCGAGCGTTCGACCGATAACCGATTCCTCGTTTAGTGTTGGAATGATGATTGAAATAATGGGATTCATTGTTTCTTAATCCAAAGATAAATATCTTCTGCCGCTTTAACACCGTCGCCGGCGGCGATGTTGTTTTGGTGGTAGAGCTCATCGGTGCAATCGCCCGCAGCCCAGATTCCATCAACACTCGTGCGCTGAGTGCGTGGGTCGGTCTTTACGCGCTTTACCGCGTCAAACTCGACCAGTCCTTCGGCGAAATCAGTATTCGGCATGACACCCGCTTCGACGAAAATACCGGAGACCGCGAGTTCTTTTATTTCTTCCGAATCAATATCTTTATATTTCAAACCAGTGACGAATTGTTCGCCGGTAACTTCAACCGGTTCGGCATTTCGAATCACACTCATATTCGGATGGGCGAGAGCTTTTTCAACAGAAACAGGGTCGGCCTTAAATTCTTGATGGCGATGGATAAGCGTGACTGATTTCGCGTAGGCGAGGAGCTGGAGCGCGGTCTCGAAGCCGGCATTGCCGCCGCCGATAACTGCAACATCCATTCCTGCGAAGAGGAGACCGTCGCAGGAAGCGCAGTAGGTCACGCCTTTATTCTCAAATTTCTCGGCGCCTGGGACATCGAGCTTCCGGCGCCGTGCGCCCGAGGCAATTAAAACGGCTTTTGCAGAAAATTCTTTTCCTGATTTTAACTTGGAGGTGAAACACCCAAGTTGCTTGGGTGTTTCACCTCCAAGTGATTTCAGCGACACAACTTTCTCGCCGAGCGCGAGCTCTACGATATCGCCCTTTACCGCATCGAGGTGCGCACGAAGCGACTTCGCTAGGTCGGCGCCGCTCACCTTCGGTGTGCCGATCCAATTTTCTATGCCATCCGATACAATCGATTGCCCGCCGATATCGTGTGCGACGAGCACGGTCTTCAGATGTTTCCGCGCTGCGTAAATGCCCGCAGCCACTCCCGCCGGCCCGCCACCAATAATAATGAGGTCATTCATAACCTCTATCCTATCATTTTATTTTTTGTGCCTACGCAAGAATGATGGAATCGCGCCCCACGCATTATCGTCTTCAGGAACAACTGGAATATCTTCGTGTTTGTGAGGTAGTGCGGTTACGATTGGCTCATCCTTTCCATCTACGACTGACTCGCTAAGGTCGAGGTCAACTTTTTTTTGAGTATTTTCTGACTTCTCTTCTTTTTTTTCGTCTCGCTTTAGAATTTCATGATAGATACGGCCGCGTTCTTCCTCGTGCCGTTCTGCGGGCAGTGAAAAAAGAGAGCGTTCAAGTGCAGAATGCGAGGCGCTCGCGGCGCTTTCAGGGAAACCGGTCGCGATGACAATAATTCGAACCTGTCCTTTCTTGAGTTTATCATCATGCATAATGCCGAAGATAATTTTAGCGGTCTTGTCGACTGATTCGCTGATGACCTTCGCGGCCTCCTGCACCTCCATAATACCGAGGTCGTCGGAGCCGGCGACCACGAAGAGAATGCCTTTAGCGCCGCTGATAGATACATCGAGGAGCGGGGAATTGACCGCCTGATTCGCCGCCTCTCTCGCGCGATCATCGCCATCGGCGATTCCGATGCCCATAAGCGCGGGGCCGGCGCCTTCCATAATTGCCTTAATATCATTGAAGTCAGTATTGATATCACCGGGAGTCGTGATGATATCGGAGACGCCTTCAACTGCTTGGCGAAGAATCTCATCGCACAGAGCAAATGCATCTTTTGCTGATGTATTTTTATCGACAATGGCGAGCAATTTATCATTCGGAATGACAATGTATGCATCAACTTCCTTCTTCAACTCTGAGAGGCCATGTTCGGCAATATCTTTGCGTTGGGCTCCTTCAAAAGAAAATGGTTTCGTCACGACTGCGATAACGAGTGCGCCGACTTCTTTCGCTATTTTTGCAATAATCGGCGCAGAGCCGGTTCCTGTGCCACCGCCCATACCGCAAGTAATGAAAACCATATCGCTTCCGGAGAGCGCTTCTTGGATCTCTTGTCGCGTCTCTTCTGCAGCGCGCTTGCCGAGTTCTGGATTCATCCCTGTGCCGAGTCCGCGCGTAAGATTCTTGCCGATATGTATCTTGCGCTTCGCAAGCGAACGGTGGAGGTCTTGAGCATCTGAGTTGACGGCGATGAACTCAACGCCTCTGACCTTCGATTCAATCATATGGTTGATTGCATTCTTGCCAGAGCCGCCAACACCAACCACGCGGATTCGTGCGAATGTCTCAATCTCTGGGTCAATGCGTTTTGACATAATATATAGGATATAAATAGTGAACTTCAGCTATGATAGCAGAAGCGTGGAGGATGCAAATATTGACAATCTAGAGATGAGACCTGTTGTTCAAGGCAAAAATTGGCGAAAAAACTTCACAAATGATGCGACGATATTTTTTTTCGGTGCATTCGTGTCGCCCGTGAGTCCCCAGAGCGCGAGTCCGTACGCAACCGCCCATGTTGCATCTCGTATTTTCGTATCGACAGAAATGCGGAACTCGGCTAGATGCGCAGGGAGCTTCAATGACCCTTTCGCTATATCGCTGATAGATCCGACGCCTGCGCCGCCACCAGAAATAATAATGCCAGCAGGCAATGGGCCGCGGCGGTCGAGCGACTTCAAGTGTTTATCGATGAGTGCGAACATTGTTGCAAGACGGCTTACGATAATGTCATCAACTTTTTTGCGCGGATACATTGCTCCCGACAAGCGCCCGAGCTTTACTCGTTCGGCTTCTTCAAGCGAAATACGAAATCCTAAAGCGATGTCGTCGGTGATGTGTCCCGACCCCATAGGGAAAACCTTCACTGATACGGGAATACCTTCGTCATAGACAACGATAGAGACGGTCTCTGAGCCGATATTTGCGAGCACGCATCCTTTCATCTTCTGGTCGCCTTCAAGGAGCACATAGGAGCCCGCGAGCGGGGAAGCCATCTGATCGATAATTTCAATATCCGAGTCCTCAACCGATTTTGAGAGCGCGTCCTCATGTTGTGCAAGGCAGGTAACGAAAAGGTAATCAACTTCAAGCCGAACACCTTTCATACTAAGCGGGTCGCCGAGCACTTTTGCGCCGTCAACACGATATTCAAGCGGAATGCTGTGGAGCACATGTCGATTAAGAAAACCGGGTGCTGCTGCATCGCGTGCTGCTTTTCCTGCTTTCTCAATATCAAGTGCAGTTATCTCTTGGTCGGCGCGCGAAATAATCGCCGAACCGGTCGCGCGCGCCTCGTCGAGCGAGATACCGCCAATAGCGAGAAACCCAGATCGTATCGGCATACGCGCTGAGGCCTCCGCCTGTTGTTTTGCTTTGGCAATGCAAATAGAGACCTCTTCTTTGTTGACGATGTATCCGTGCCGCAAGCCCTTTGATTCGGCGAGGCCCGTACCGATAATACGCAATTGCCGCGCACCACTGCGTTTATCGGTGAGTTCCTCGACCACTACCATTTTTATCTGGTAAGTGCCGATGTCGATTCCGGTCGCTATTCGTCGTGACATAAGAATGGGTGCGAGCACCACTGACGAATTGCGCCAACAGTTTTTGTTCGCATCTCTCCATCCTAACACCATGTGCCCATCCTTTTAGATGTAGTAAACCGTGGATAAACAAATACAGGTGAAAGGTTAAAGGTGCAAGGTTAAAGTCAGAGGCCTGCTTGGCGGCTTCGCTCAGGCAGATAATAATTTCTCCGCTCTTTTTCCCAACTTCGTACGAAAGAACATTCGGAATGTAGGTCTTGTTGCGCAAATTTTTATTTAAATCCTGTGCGCGTTTCGATCCGACAAAAACAAGTGAGATGTCCCACTGAGGAAGCACTTTTTTCGCGATTATTGAAAATGCGTTCTGCGCCACCAGCGGGCGGCGTGTGAGATTCTTAATAGAAACGCCTGACATTTTATGGCGAGTAATGTTGAGCCATCGTTTATTTCTTGCCGCCTTTACCCCGCGTCTTCTTCGCTGCCGGATCAATCTTCCCAAGCTTCACGAGTTCGTTGTAATTCTCGCGGCGCACCTTATTAATGAGCGCGCGCTTGTGGCCGACATTCTTCGATTTCGTGCGATGCCAGTAGCGATTGTCGCGTACAGCGCGTACGAGGCCGAGTCCTTGTGCGCGGCGGGTAAATCGACGAATAAGCGCGGTCGAACTCTCGTTCTTCCCGACTTGAACCTCAACTCGTATTCCAGCGGTCATAATAGAAGGACTCTATCACACTTGTATAAATAAAAAAAGTGCCCTGTTTAAGTAGCAACAGGGCACTTCCTTGGAAGGTGCAATCTTTATTTTTTGGTTGCTCCGTTTCTGAGCAATTCGTCAATGTAACTCTGGTTTTTCTTTTGTTTATCCACGATCTTATTTCTTCGCGAAATACGCGCAGCGCGATTCTTTTTTTCATCGTCTTTTTTTCTTCGATTTCTCCTCGGCATCGCTACTCCTTTCGTATGTGCATCGTTGATACTTAATCCGTATGCAAATCTAACTTTTAATGATCAAAAAGTCAAACGAATGTTTTCTTCCTGTTCCAATTTCTGTCCTATAGGACGAAAATTGATACAAGTTTAAAATTAAAGGCCCCGAGATAAATCGGGACCTTATCGAAAACATTGTAGTGCAACTTACCCCTTCAGAACATCGATCATCGAGAAAACTTTTCCCCTCACACCCGCTTCAACTTGCTTCGCGAGGAAGGAGATGGCTTTCATCGTTCCCAGAACATAGGGCATCCGTCCGTTGATGTTGTTGGTGATCCAGAATTGCATTGTCTCGTCCAGGGATATTAAATCGAAATCAGAAAAGGCATCAGGAAAGGTTTCGGCCATGTACTCGATTGCTGCTTGCAATGCCACCACTTGCGCTGCCATGTTGGGAGCAATGACGGCTGAAACACTTGATGCTTCGACGGTCTGTTTGAGCAGTTCTCGATCGCCGCCGGTTGTTCCCATCACAAACGGCATGCCGTATCGGCAGTAAAACTGGGCATTCTCGTTTACTGCATTCGGATCAGAGAAATCGGCGATTAAGATCGGACCGAGCTTTTGTTGCTCTCTCGCATAGGAAATGTACTGGTGAAGCATCAATCGTCTCGTTGGCGGGCAAAGGCGAATTTTCCTGTCTCCGATTTCGACGGATGTCAATTCTTCAATGTCCGGGCCGGTTAAACCTGCATCCAGCAGATGAAACTCCTCGCTCTGCTCTACAGCATTTGCCACAAGCGTTGCCATGTTACCCGGCAACCCACTGATAACTACGGTCACTTTGCCCATATCTCCTACTTTCTTTGGCTATAAAGCCAATGGTAAGAACAACTGTTTCTCCGCGTGCAAATCTAACTTTTAATGGTCAAAAAGTCAAACGAATGTTTTGAGGCGGTCGATGAGGCCGATGAGCGGGAGGACGGTTTCTTCTTGTGTCTGACAGTTGCGTAGGATTGCCGAGCCCTCGAGCGCTTCTTTACGCCCCATAATAAGGAGATAGGGACTCTCTCGCCGCTCGGCGAGATGGAGCTGTTCGGTGAGTGATTCAACGCCAATATCTTGTGTGAGAGAAATGCGTGCGTGCTTGAAGTCCTCAGCGAGGCGTATCGAGAGTCGTTTCGCTTCGTCGCCGATATGAACGAAGGAAAATCGCAATCGCTTAGGCACCGTTTTTTCTACTCGGACTTGTTTTTCTGCCGTTCCCTCGCTCGCTATCTGGAGCACCGCACCGGTCGCGCTGAAGGGCGCGCCGGGGAAGAAGTGGCGCGTGAGGTCGCTATACCGCGAGCCCCATGCGACGCGCTGTCCGCCAGCTATGAATTCAAAACAAATATCGCCCCAGACCGGTCCGCGATTGATGAGGTGTCGCGCGAGTTCGTAGGGCGTTTCGGTCATTTCGAGATATTCGAGCAAGTCCTCGAAGCGCTTTCGACTTGCGTCCGAGAGATGCTCGGTCGGCGCGGGCAAGTCATCAGCACATCCGTTCGCGAGTGCGAATTCAGCGGCTTCGAATACATCGCGCTTGGCGCAGTTCAAACATTCTTCGGGGAGTATGCTCGCGCGTTTTTTGAAAAATACACCGAGTTCGCGCGCGTAGCGCGCGCGGGTTTCTTTATCGCCCATAGAATTAACGCGAACAATAGGGTCTTCGCGGAAGAGGTCGTGCGAGAGTGCGAGAAGCGCGCGGATGACGACTGCATCTGCAATCGCGCGGTCAGTGCCGAGCGCGTGGAATTGCAAGGTGATTTTTTTCTGTGCAGGGCGACCAGGTGCTATGTTCGTATGCCAGATAAAAAGTGGTTGCTGTGGTGTTGGCGTACGCTCAATGTTTTTACACTGTTTCAAGAAACGTATGACCGTATCGGCGATAGGGTCTGGAGCTAGATTGTCGAGCATCGTTGGTGCATTTGATTTTCCGCCGGAGGCGGATCCGCCTCCGGCGGATACATCCGTTGACTGGCGGGCTGTACCGCGTTTCCGAGCGGTGAGCGTTGACAGCGGCGTGAAGCCGTAATACTGACCGATGGCGTGCGATTTTGTAAAAAGTTCTTCCACTGGAATAATTCCGCGCATCATAGTGCTACAGGTGTTGTCGTTGCTGAAATTACTGGCGAATAGGTTGTTGCTCCAGGAAAGAATCCACCGCGAGTAATTGGCAAAAGTCGCAGGTCAACGCGTCCGATAATATCTTTCTTTGGCAAAGGACCCCAGATGCGCGAGTCAGAACTGTTCGGGCGGTTATCGCCCATAACAAAATATTCTTCTGGGTTAAGCGACACATTCTTCGTATAGGTTGCGTCCTCGTTCACGATGTAGGGCTCAGTAAGCGTGAGATTTTTCCCCGCAGTAGTCGTGACGGTGATTGCACCGTGGTTAATGGAGACCGTTTCTCCCGGTAGCCCGATAATGCGCTTAATGTAGAAGATTGAAGGATTGTCCGGATAGCGGAAGACGACAACATCGCCGCGCGCTGGCGCACTAAATCGGTAGAGAAGTTCATCGACTATAAGATAATCGAGATTCTCGAATGTCGGATGCATCGATTCGCCATCGACGACGAACGGCGAAATAATGAAGACGCGAATCGGGATGACCACGAGAACAATAAGGAGCGCGAGCGTGAAAAGATCTTTCAGAAAACCTTTTCCAATATCTTTCATATCGTGCATTGTACGCGTGCGTTTTCGCGATGCAAGTTTTCTGCTACCATATGCATATGGCACTCGTTATTGTTGGGCTCGGGAACCCCGGAAAGGAATATGAAAAGACACGGCACAACGCCGGTAGGAATGTGGTCGAGCTTCTTGCGTCCGCCGGAGGCGGATCCGCCTCCGGCGGAAAACAAAAAGAATTTAGTGAATTTGTTTTTAATAAAACAAGCAATGCGCTCGTGAGCAAAGGCGCAATAGGAGAGAAACAAGCAACACTCGTTCTTCCAGAAACGATGATGAACAACTCTGGCAAGGCCGTAAGTGTATTCGTAAAATCAGTAAAAGCAGGAAAGAATCTTTTGGTTATTCATGATGATCTTGATTTACCGCTTGGCACACTGAAAATGGTTTTTGGTCGCGGTTCGGGAGGACACAAAGGTGTGGAAAGCATTATGCGCGCCATAAAGACAAATGACTTCGCGCGTTTGCGTGTTGGTATCTCAGCAGTAGGGAAGAAGAATCAGGCGAAGAAGGTGAGTGGTGAAGAAAAAGTTATTAAACTCGTCATCGGGAAGTGGAAACCGAGCGAAAAAGCAACACTAAAAAAAATTCTAAAAAAAGCCACCGAGTCCGTGCGCCTCTTCGTCGCCGAAGGCATCGAATCCGCAACGCAGTTTGCGAACACTCGTTAATCCAAATAAAAAAACACCCTCATTGTGAGGGTGTTTTTTTATTCATACTTACTTATTTCTTTTTTGTCGTATATGTCAGCGTCATTCGTTGTTCCTTCGGTTCGAAGAGGGCAATGGTGAAGGGGTAGGTCTTCCCGAGTTCCAGCGTCTCGCGCAGGGCTGCTGGCGATTCGAATTCGCTCACATGCACGAGCCCGGCAACACCTTCTTCAATAGAAGCGAGTGCGCCGTGTTTGTTGTATTTAATGATAACGCCCGGTACTTCCATATCCTTCTTATAGCGTTCGGCGGCAGTATGCCACGGGTTTTCCTTCAACGCCTTGATAGAGAGAGAAATCTTGCCATCTTTTATTTCAATAATCTTGACTTTCACAGCGTCGCCGACGGCGAAGAGCGTGTGAGGATTTTCAACAAGACCCCAATCGAGCTCGCTGATGTGTGCGAGGCCTTCAAGTCCTTGTTCAATCTTTACGAAGACGCCGAAATCAACGACGCCTGTTACTTCGCCATCTGCTATATCGCCAATTTGGTACTTATCGATGAGTGAGGCCTTTTCTTCCGCCTCATTTTCTGTGCGTTCTGAGAAGATAAGCTTTCCTTCTTTTGCATCTGCGGTAATGATACGCACTGAGAGCGGATTACCGACCAGTTGCATCAATTCTCCGAGAATCTTTTCTTTATCGCCTTCCGGCACACGAGGGTAATGTTCCTTCGCAAGCTGTGAGGCAGGAAGGAATCCAGAGATGCCTTGCCACGAGAGAATAAGTCCGCCTTTGTTCGCTTCTTCAACAATGAGCGAGTACGGTGTCTGTGAGAGGATGGCGGTCTCGGCTTCGCCCCAAATGGCTGCCTGACGCGCCTCTTTAAGAGAGAGCTCTATGTAGCCATCGCGACCGGCAGGATCAATAACTTTCGCGCTAATCGTGTCGCCCGGATTCGCCTTGCGCAATACATCAGCGGCGTTGAGGTATTCGCGTCCGTAGATGATGCCAGTACCAAAGGGTGGCAAATCGACATACACACGACCACGACTAATCGCGATAATGGTTCCTTCAACGAGATCGCTTGCCGCAGGCGGCATCGGGATAGCGTCAATCAAGTCGGCCATTGGGTGGCCTTCGGCGAGATGAATTGTCGGCAAAGGAACGGACTTCTTACCTTCAGACATATATATAAAGCAGTGCGGATTTTCGAAGATGGTGCTGTTAAGGTTCGACCTTAAGAAATTTGGGCCAAAGGTCGAACCTTTAATACAGTGTTAGCCAGCATCTAGTTCTCCTGCACGCAACGGGTGGACTATAGCATAGTATATAAAAAATACGAAGGCCTGCTTCCGAAGAAGTAGGCCTTTGGTTGGCGGTGAGCTGTTGTCGGGGATGAATTCTTTCCCCGAATGCGCAAAGATCTATAAAACAGCCCGTTCATTTTTGGGGGTGGTTTGCTCTCTAACAGAAGTGATCTGTTGCGGTATACGCGATGAGCACCTTGTCCCAGATGAACGGTCCGTTTACAACAGTATCAGAAGTCGTTTTTATTTGCAATAGCTATCGCGCCGAGGCGTTTTATGCTAGAATATACCTATGGTTATCACGCATCATGGCGGGCAATGTTTCAAGGTCACTCTTGGCGATTTAACGATTGTTTTCGACCCCATTAGCAAGAAATCGACAATGCCCGCGGTGCGTTTCGGCGCAGATATCGCGCTCGTCTCGCGCGACCATCCAGATATGAATGGCATTGAAGAAGTGTCATATGGCGAGAAAGTTCCGTTTGCCATCACTGGTCCCGGCGAATACGAGCGCGCCGGCGTCGTTATTCAAGGGTTTCTTTCCAATAGTCGCTATGGCCTCGCGGATCACTTGGAGGTGAAACACCCAAGCAACTTGGGTGTTTCACCTCCAAGTTGTGTCAATACTATTTATAGTGTTGAGCTTGAAGATATGACCCTCGTACATCTCGGTGCGCTCACCGACACAGAACTCTCGAAGGAAGCACGCGAGAATATCGATGAAATAGATGTACTCTTCGTGCCGATAGGGGATGACGGCGTGCTCTCTCCCGCCAAGGCGCACGAGCTCGCTGTGTCGCTCGAGCCGAAGATTATTATCCCGATGCATTGGAACGGTATTGGACAGCCCAAAGCGCTCGAAGCATTCTTGAAAGAAGCAGGGAATAGTAGTGAGAAAGTAGACAAACTTACCTTAAAAAAGAAAGACCTTATCGGTCGTGATGGGAGTATACTGGTACTAACACCCTAAATAATTATGAGAACCATCTTTGAACATATCGAAAACGCGAAAAGCAAACCGCATCATATCCGGAAGAGAATTGCCTTTGCCGGAGCCGCAGGCGTGAGCGTGTTCATTGCTTTCGTGTGGTTCGTGGGCTCTCTTGTGACAGGATCGTTCGCTGTCAGCGGAACCTCGTTTGCAGATGCTGGAGTACAAGGAAATATTGAGACCACTAGTGGCGGGAATGGTTCTGATTCCGCTAGTAGCGGGATTGCTGGCGTCGCCGCAGCTCTCCAGAATGAGAACGCACCGGCACATATCGAGATTGTCGACACTTCAGCTTCAACACGCCCGGCGAGAAAAGCAGAACAGACGACGATACCGTTCTGATATATTTAAATATTCAATTATGGCTCGTGGTAAGTATGAAAAAGTAGACGGCGCGGCGACACCAGATGGCCGCCTGCCTGCCGGCAGGCAGGCGAATGTCATCGATCAGCCGATTGTCGCCGAGATGCGGCAGTCATACATCGACTACGCGATGACGGTTATTACCGCCCGCGCTCTGCCGGATGTGCGAGACGGATTGAAACCAGTACATCGCCGCATTCTCTATGCGATGCGCGATATGGGACTCACTCCGACCGTGAAGTTTCGCAAGAGTGCGACTGTGGTCGGCGAAGTGTTGGGTAAATATCACCCGCACGGCGATGTTGCTGTCTATGACTCGATGGCGAAGATGGCACAGACATTTTCGTATCGTTATCCGCTCGTACTCGGACAAGGCAACTTCGGCTCTATCGATGGCGACTCGCCGGCCGCGATGCGTTATACCGAAGCAAAAATGTCACGCATCGGCGAAGCACTTCTTCTTGATCTAGAAAAAGAAACCGTCAAATGGAATCCGAACTACGACGCGACGCGCGAAGAACCGCGTGTGCTTCCTGCTGCATTGCCGAATCTTCTTTTAAACGGTACGCTCGGCATCGCGGTCGGTATGGCGACGAACATTCCGCCACACAATCTTCGCGAAGTCGTTGCGGCGACGGTGCATCTCATCGAGAATCCCGATGCAACGACTGACGACTTACTACAATTTGTGAAAGGTCCAGATTTTCCGCTCGGCGGAGTCGCTTTCAATCAAGCGGATATCAAGCACGCCTATAGTAACGGAAAGGGGCCGGTGGTGGTGCGTGGCGAAGCGGAGATTGTTGATGATGGGAAGAAGGATTCAAACATTATCATCACATCGATTCCGTATCGTGTGAACAAGAGCGAACTTATCTCGCGCATCGCGGATTTGGTACAGGAGAAGAAGTTGGAGGGTATTCGCGACTTGCGCGATGAATCGACATCGGATATTCGTGTGGTCGTTGAACTCAAGAGTACGGCACATCCGCAGGCGGTTCTAAACGCATTGTATAAACACACCGAATTGGAGAGCACTTTTCATTACAATATGCTCGCTCTAGTGAACGGAGTGCCGGAGATGCTCTCGCTCGTCGGTATGCTCGGGCATTTTGTGAAGCATCGCCAAGAGGTCGTGAGACGCCGCACCGAATATGATCTTCGACAGGCAGAAGCACGCGAGCATATTCTTTTCGGCCTCTGCAAAGCACTCGATCATATTGACGAAGTCATCGCAATAATAAAGAAAGCGGCGGATATTCCTTCAGCGTCGCTCGCGCTCCAAAAGAAGTTTGGTTTTTCAATACTGCAGGCAGCGGCGATTCTCGAAATGCGCCTTTCGAAGCTCGCGGGCCTCGAACGCAAGAAGCTCGAAGACGAGCTCGCGGAAGTGCAGGCGATTATTAAAAAATTGAAAGAGATTCTTTCTTCGCCAGCGAAGATTCTCGCAGTGGTGAAAAAAGAACTCATAGAACTAGCCGAGAAATATGGCGACGACCGCCGAACGCGCGTCGTGAAGGGCGGTGTGCAGAATATTTCTGCTGAAGATCTCGTACCGGACGAGGAATCGATGCTTCTCCTGACCCAAGGCGGGTATGTGAAGCGTACGAATCCGAACGAATACAAAAGCCAAAAACGCGGCGGTGTCGGCGTGGTAGACATCGCGACGAAAGAAGAAGATATCGTGACGCACTTCCTCGTTACAAATGCCCACAGCGACTTGCTTTTCTTCACCGACTTCGGCAAGGCGTATCAACTCAAGATGTATGAAATCCCTGAAGGCCGGCGCGCCACGAAAGGTAAGAGCATCATGAACTTCCTCGCGCTCGCAGGTGATGAAAAAGTGACCTCGATTTTGCCGGTGCCGAAGGGCGCAGCACTCGATGCTTCGTCGATTGTCTTTGTAACAGAAGCGGGTTCGGTGAAGCGCGTGGCTGCGCGATCATTCTCTGATGTTCGCCGTTCGGGCATCATCGCGATTAATTTGTCCGCCAAAGGCGGATCCGCCTCCGGCGGAAAGAAGGGCGACAAACTCGTTTCGGCGCATCACGCTTCAGAGGGAGATACGGTTTCTATAGTAACTGCAAAAGGGCAGTCGATTCGATTTGAAGCAGAAGAAGTGCGCGAGATGGGCCGTACTGCCGGCGGCGTGCGCGGTATGAGCGTGAAGAAGGGCGACCGTGTTGTTTCGGCAGAGGTGATTTCTGCAGCAGTTCGCGATGCGTCACTTCTCGTCATTATGAGCAAGGGATACGGCAAGCGCACCAAGATTTCTGAATACAAGGTACAGGGCCGCGGCGGATCGGGCATCAAGACCGCAGAGGTAACACCGAAGACGGGCGAGATTATTGGCGCGCGCGTTATCGTGGGCGATTTGAAAGAAGAAGAAATAGTTGTGGTTTCTAAAAAAGGGCAGGTGATACGCACTTCAGCTGCCGAAATTTCACTCCTCTCGCGCGCGACGCAAGGCGTTCGCATTATGAAAATGCGCGAGGGCGACTCTATTGCTTCGTTGGTGGCGCTGTAATATTCTTCTTATCAGAAGCGAGGAGTTGACCGCCTTCGTATTCACCTAGAGGAATAAGCTTCTGGGAGGAACAAACTATAAAAGTTCAGTGCGGTTAATCGCGAGGTGAGTTGGGTGGGGGCAGGCAGATGCTTTGCTCTAGATATAAACCCAATCCCTCGCGGTTTTTTATTTTCCAATCTTCTTATCAACAGACGGTCGTCACAGATAAGGATATTTGATTTAGAATGAAAAGATGGGGAAACTTGAGGAGGCATCTCGAAAAAGGAAAAAGAAGAAGAATATCCAAAATGCCATACTTGCTGCTGTCGCAGTCACAGGTCTTTTAGCGTTCTCGGCAATTGCTCCGAATGCACTCAAACTTCTTAATTATTTGCCGAATGAGAAATACAACCTCAAATATCGGGCAAAGTCGGCTACTGGGCGCTTAGTAGCCAAAAAATATGCTGTGTGGATTGAGAGAGATGGTAAAAAATATTTGCAGTTAACCCATGCGGGGCAAAAGGCGATTGCATTTGAACAAGCAAAGATTACTCTGAAAAATCAGAGGAGAAAATGGGATGGGCGTTGGCGGATGATTGTTTTTGATGTTCCCGAGCGCCGCCGCCGCATCAGAAATCGTCTGCGCGCAGTGATGCTTGATATCGGTTTTGTACGACTGCAAGATAGCGTATGGGTTTATCCATACGATTGCGAGGACTTTATGGCGCTTCTCAAGGCAGAGCTTAAAATAGGAAAAGATGTGCTCTATGCGATCGTCGATACAATAGAGTATGACAAGAATATTCGACAGAGATTTAATCTTCCAGCACTGTGATATTGGTATCTCCTTATCAACAAACGGTCGTCACAGATAAGAATATCTAACAGTATTGCTTTGTTGGTGGCGTTATGATATTTTCCTTAGTAACAGAGCAAGGGGAACTGATCTAAACCTTCTCTACGCGAAGATTTTCTAGATAAATCTTAGGCGGACAAAGTGGGTCAGAGATAGCCGTGAGGATTTGTTGATGGAAGAAGCTATCAACAAAGCGGAAGAAAAGCTGTCAGCAAAGCCGTTCCTCACGGCTTTTCTTTTGTCTGTTGATTGCGCGGCCCGCTGCGGGCCGCGCGTGGTATTTTATAGGTATGAATGCTTCATTCAGCGAACCGCGAGAAAATGTGCTGCACTTGGGCCTACGCGAGGGGATGAAAGTCGGCGACTTCGGCGCTGGTAGTGGGCACTACGCGCGCGCGGCGGCGGCTATCGTCGGGTATGACGGGAAAGTGTATGCGATTGATGTGCAGGAAAACATCCTCAAACATTTGAAAATCAATACACATATCGCGCATCACCCCATTATTGATACCGTCTGGGGCGATATTGAAAAATTAGGCGGTACGCACCTGCGCGATTCGTCGCTCGACGCGGTCATGCTCGCCAACACACTCTTCCAAATCGAGAATCGTTTAGGACTTCTCGGAGAGATACAACGCGTGCTGAAGTCGGGCGGAAAGTTGATGGTTATCGACTGGGCCGGCAGTTATGGCGGAATGGGTCCTGCTCCAGAACAGGTAGTGACCGAGCATAGCGCCGAAGCACTCTTTATCAACGGCGGATTCCATAAGGTGAAGTCATTCCGCGCTGGGCCGCATCATTACGGTATTATTTTTACTGCACCATAATTATGAAAATCTCTTTATTCCAAGGCATTTTGTTCGGTGTGTTCATTTTTGCGGCGCTCGTCGGTCTTTTCGTATTCGCAACCTATTCGAACAGCGGGAATAGCGGAGGCAGTGTTGGCACGGTTGTTATTTGGGGCATTTTGCCGGCAGAAGGAATGCAGTCCGCTCTATCCACCGCCGCACAGACCGAGCCACTTCTCAAAAATGTTTCGTATGTACAAAGGGACTCTGCGACGCTTGCGAACGATCTCGCTTCTGCTATAGCGACCGGTTCTGCTCCCGATCTCGTCCTCGCTTCGCAAGAACAACTCCGTTCGATCGCGAAGTTCATCGCGCCGATATCGTCGAGCGCGCTCTCGGCATCTACCTTTACAAACACTTTTGTTGAAGAAGGAGGTCTTTTCGCTGGTCCGGGCGGCTACTATGGCATACCATTTCTTGTTGATCCGCTCGTACTATTCTCGAATCGCGCCATCCTTGCTTCGAGTGGTATCGCGAAACCACCCACTACCTGGGAGGCCTTGATGGGTCTCGTGCCGAGCGTGGCAATCCTCTCGCCGTCGCGACAGATCTCGCGCGGTCTTATCGCGCTCGGCACCTACGACAATGTGCATAACGCCCGCGGAATCCTTTCCGCACTCTTTATTCAGGCAGGCGTTCCGATTTCCTCCTATTCTTCAGGCGGAGCGCTTTCCGCTAATCTCGGTACAAATACTTCAAGCGGTGTACCATCCGGAGAGTCAGTGCTCGGCTTTTATACGCAATTTGCCGATCCTTCGAAGGTCTCGTACACTTGGAACGCATCGTTGCCTGACTCACAACAGGCATTTAAAAATGGCGACATCGCGCTCTATCTCGGCTATGCTTCTGAAGCAAAATTCTTCAAATCAGCGAATCCGAACCTAAACTTTACTGTTACGCCTCTCCCGCAGACTGCTACCGCTACCATAAAGAGTGCCTTCGGCCTTATCTATGCACTTATGATTCCGCGTGGTGCGAATAATTCGTCAGGCGCGTATCAGACAGCGGTGCTTCTCACGAATGTGGCAGAACAGAATGTAGCGGCCTCTGCGACGGGGCTCGCTCCTGTGGTCTTAAATGAGCTCGCAACTATGCCCACCGACTCGGTCGCCGCAGTCGCATATGCCGAGGCGCTCTATTCTAAGGGATGGCTGTCCCCAGCACCTGCCAGCACGGATACTGTTTTTTCGGGTATGATTACTGATGTGATAAGCGGTCGTTCATCGCTCTCTGTCGCACTCGTTTCTGCCGAGCGTTCTCTGAGTGCACTCTTACAATAAATTGAGTATGCGCCACTATCTCGCTATCGCTTTGTTTATTGTCTTCTTTTTCCTACCTGCTGGTATGGCGCTCGCGGATACGCAAGCAGGTGACACAAATACTGGTGTTACTCTCGTCAATCCGTTGGGTACTAAAAGTATCTCCGTTTTTCTTACTGATATTCTGCAGTTCGTCGTCTATATAGGCGCCATTGTCGTTATCTTTATGCTTATCTATGTCGGGTATATGTTTGTTATCGCGCAGGGCAGTGAGACGAAAATAACCGAGGCGAAAAAGGCACTCCTCTGGACCGTCGTTGGCGCCCTGATTCTTCTCGGAGCACAGGCGATATCGCTCGGCATTCAAGCGACCGTGGCGGCGCTCGCGGCCTGATATGACCTTCGCCCAATTTATCGGCAGCGGCTCCACGGGCATTATCGGAGTCATCAACACGATCGTCGTCCCGCTTATCGGCTCGCTTATATTCCTCGTTTTTGTCTGGGGCGTCGTGAAGTACTTCTTCTTCAGCAATAACGGCGATGAAGCGAAGTTGAAAGAAGGCCGTGATTTCATCTTCTGGGGTATTCTAGGAATGGTGGTGTTCTTTTCGGTCTGGGGGCTCGTGAACATATTGTTATCCACGCTCGGCATCGCGCCTAAGGCATGATGTGTCATACTTACCGCATATGAAATCAATCACTCGCACAGCTCTCGTTCTCGTCGCATTCCTCACGCCTGCTTTTGCATCTGCGAAACCATGGCTTGGCATTACAATCTCGTTTGGCACGGGGAATGTCTGCGAAGGAAATTATATTGCGTGGCTTGGCTGCGCTGTTATAAGTACTATAAATGGAGTTCTTATCCCAGTGCTCTTCGCTATCGCATTTATCGTCTTTCTTTATGGCATCGCGAATGCCTACATCTTGCATCCCGGGGACGAAGCAGCTGTTAAAAGCGGTCATAAACTTATGCTCTGGGGGCTTATCGGATTCGCGGTTATGATTTCGGTCTGGGGTCTAGTGAATATTGTCGTGAACACCTTTGATCTCTGGGGCTATTCTGCGCCGTATTCGCCAGTATCATTCCCAACTGACAACTAAAATACTATGAAAAAAATCTCTCGCCTCGCCTCGCTGCTTGCTCTTCTTGCATCTTCCGCTACGCCGCTTATCGTGTCCGCAGCCGGCATCGACTCCACTTATATTCGGGGCTACGCAGACAGCATCAAAAATATTATCAATGCCTTTCTCGTTCCAGCATTAATTGCTCTTGCGTTCGCTACTTTTCTCTGGGGTATTTATAAATATTTTATTCTTGGTGCTGACAATGAGACGGAACGCGGGAAAGGGAAAACATTTGCCCTTTACGGTATCATCGGTCTCGTCGTCATCTTCTCTGTCTGGGGAATCGTTAGTATATTTACCACTACGCTCGGCTTCTCTTCCCCAAATGCACCAGAACCTCCGACAATTGGTGCTACTTCCGACGAATAAGCTATCCACACACCGACCATAGGGGCATTGACCCACACGGTAGAAACGATATAGTTACCACATTACTCGATTATTTGCCTTATGAAAAAGACCCTTGCCATTACTTCGTTAACGCTCACCGCACTCGCCCTGCCGCTTATTTCTTTTGCTGCCACAGTTGGAAACATTTTTGATATCGGAGCATTCATTATCGGTGTCATTAACAATCTCGTCGTCCCGGTCCTCTTCTCGATTGCGTTCATCGTCTTCGTCTATGGTGCATTCAAGACATTCATCATGGGCGCTCAATCCGAAGATGTGCAGAAAGAAGGCAAGAATCTTATGCTCTGGGGTCTTATCGGCTTCTTCGTAATGGTATCGGTCTGGGGTCTGGTGAATATTCTTACCGGCACAATCGGATTCAGCAGCACTTCCATTACTCGGCCAAATGCTTCCGGAATCATCTTACCTAATGGTAGCGTATGTACAGCAAGCGATGAATGTACTAGCGGTATTTGTTACGGAATAGGGCCTGGTCTCACGGCGCATTGTGCAGCAAGTTGGTAACTTTAGGCGAGATTATCCACACACTGCCTAAAAGTGCATTGACCATTGCAACAGAAAAGCTACAATTACTACATTAATCGCTTATTTGCCCTATGAAAAAAACATTTGCTTTTACTTCTCTCGCGCTCGCTACACTCGCCATACCGCTTGTTTCTCTTGCCGCCACCAATATCGGTAATGTTTCTGATGCCGGCTCGTTCATTATCAACACCATTAACAACATCATCGTCCCGGTCCTCTTCTCGATTGCGTTCATCGTCTTCGTCTATGGTGCATTCAAGACATTCATCATGGGCGCTCAATCCGAAGATGTGCAGAAAGAAGGCAAGAATCTTATGCTCTGGGGTCTTATCGGCTTCTTCGTAATGGTATCGGTCTGGGGCCTCGTGAACATCCTTACGGGTACCGTTTCCTTCAATAACACCACCATTACTCGACCAGCAGCAGGTGGAATATAGCACTCAGTAATGCCCGCCCTCTACTCATTTGTCGCGAAGGTCGTGGCGCAGATAATCAATCCGATTATTCTGCTTCTCTCGGCGGCCGCATTCGTTGTATTCCTTTGGGGTGTGTTTATGTTTGTCTTTAGGGCATCAAATGACACAACCAAACTGACAGAGAGCAAGTTAGCCATCTTCTGGGGTCTCATTGGTTTAGTCATCATCTTTGGCGCGTATGGCATCATCAATGTTGCGATGGGAGCATTTGACCTAGGAACAATTCAAGACAAGTTGCCATAGAAAGTAGGGAATAAGACAAAGAAAAATGAAAAAAGAGGCGAGGAATTTATTCCTCGCCTTGTGTTGCAATCGCGCCTAGGAACGCTGTTTATATCCGTTCTCGAATCCTTCTTTGTAACTTTCTATGTCAGCGATATCTTGATCACTGTAGCCAAAGAAGAATTGGTTAACAAGAGAACTTGGACTGTGATCAGTTACATTTTCCTCCCCATCTTGTTCCCCCAGATTATGGAAACGAGTGGCTCGGTCTCCCGAACTTTCTTCTGCCAATTTAATCACCTCCTTTGGCATTCGATTGTTTCAAGTGGTGTGAAAGTGCATCTGCCAATAGGTTATCATATAGGGAGATATTTTGTCAATAGAAAAGGCCTCGCGATAAATCGCGAGGTCTTTTTTGTACATAAAGAACTTCAGTTTGGAGCGAAAGAATATGAGATAGTATTCTTCTCGTTCACTTTGTTTGTTGCGTATGCTCCCACAAGAGGACCAGCAGCACGCACTCCCCCGAATGTACGCTCGTGTCCATCTTGGTACACATTATGAAGGAGGAAGTTTTCTCCATCCATTACAATATGCATATGAAGAGGAACTGGAATGAGTTCCGACTTTCCTCCAGGGGGCAAGACAATCTTTTTCCACTCAGAAACTGGTGTGTTCGCTTGCGAAACATTAGTATTCGCTTGCGGGGGAGGGGGAACCGTACGCGGGCCAGAACATTGGCTCGTGAACAATCCCAGCACCAACAGCGTAATTGCTGTAGTCGCCAAAATGTTCTGCAGCGTCTTCGCTGCTTTCCCCAGCGTTTTTGCATTGAACGCGATGAGCGCATAGAGAATTCCACACAAGATGAGGATCCAGATCCATTTGGCATGGCCTAGGCCCCCAACTTCTGAGAAACTCGGTGTCTTCAACAAAGAACCGAAAACACCGAAGAAGAGAACGAATGCACCAGCGATGAAGAACAAGATGGTCCAGAAATTTCTTATGAACCACTCCGATTTGTTCGCATCAGAATCATTGCCTTTCGATTTCTCATTCGTTTTTGTTTTCTCGATATCCAACTTTTTTGAGTGAGGATTCGCAGCTCGAATGAGAATGATATATACAATGAATATGCACAACAAAAGAGCAGCTAAGCCCGCAAACAACAGAAGTACGATCATTTTTCCTCTCCCTTCTTCACTTCGGGTTTCAGCAATCCACCAACAAGTGCCGTTAGCGGATTGTTTGCCCAAATGACTTGACCAGCAGGATTTTTCGATGATTCTTTTATAGCATCGTATCCTGCGAGTGTTATCCCTGCCTCGCCGTAGTTTTCAATTACATTGAGACGAGCGGCAAGAGCGAGCGCTTCTTTAGTTCCTGTGACTTCAATCACTCCAGCTATGGCAGCACCCTTTATTGTAGTGGCACTTGCTTCGGCTGTTGCGACGGCAAGTATCGCCTGCGCTTGTCGATCTGCCGTGTATTTCGCTGTTGATGCTTTTTGATGTTCTTCTTTTGCTGAGCCAGAAAGTTCGATGGTTTGTAAGTCGGCTGTGCGTATTTCTACGCCGTACCGCTTTCCTAAACCATGAGGATCTTTCCCCGGCACATCATCTGGCAACTCTAGGTTGAGATCAATGATTGGTTTGGAAAACTCTTTCTGATCAATTGATGAAATCAGATCTTGATATTGCTTATTCCCGACGAAGTTACGAACATGACGATTGATCGCGGAAGTAACTCGCCGCATCCAATCCTCGCCGCTGAATAGCGCGCGATACGGATTGCGTATCGCAACAGTTACGAGCGTTAGTTCATCGGTCGGCAGACCTTCAGATGTTTCAGCTGAATCGGTCACGATGGCGTATGTGAAATCGCTCACATATATGTGGTCGCTTAGTTCAGACCGAGGACGGACTTTCTCTTTTCCAGTTGTTATGTCCGTTTCTGTCTCATTCCATTCGAACCGATACACATAGACATTTGCGCGCCACGGCCAGCCAACCCAGTACAGACCAAGATATTTAAGTAATCCAGGCCTATCGTCATACTGACTGTCATACTGTTCGCCGTGATACATAACCTCCCAATCCTCATGGTCGGAACCAGCGTCATGCCAATTCTTTGATGGGTCATTGAGATGATACCCAGCAAAACTCATCAGGAATTTATGAACGGATTTTCCGTGCATAATTGTCTTGATAGTTCCTTCCTTCACAGTGGCGAAAAGAATATTCTCTTCTGCAAACCACGGGAAAACAATGAATACGGCAGCGAGAGTAATCAGGGCGATTACTGCAAGTGCCGCTGCCACTACCAGCAAGTAGAACATGATATTTCTCCTTTGTTTGAACAATGTGAAAGACCTGTTTTCTGGTGACTATAATACACGAGACACTAAAAAAGTCAAGTAGTGCTGGGAAGAGGACTCGAACCTCCAATGGGTTGCCCCGTCAGCTCCTAAAGCTGATGCGTCTACCAATTTCGCCATCCCAGCATAGTAGCTACTTCCAAAGCATACTATGTTCTGCTATATTTTTCTTGAGGACGCAGTATTGTTTCCTCATTCGCACCCATAGCTCAGTTGGTTAGAGCAATCGCCTCTTAAGCGAAAGGTCCCTGGTCCGAGTCCAGGTGGGTGCACAAACGAGCGAAGCGAAGTTTGTGCAAGCCGGAGCGCGATGGCGCGAGGTGGGGTCGCGGGCGTTTTCAGCAGAAAACGACCTGTGACCACAAATTTTTTCTATTTAGTACCGAGGGTGGGACTCGAACCCACAGGAGCCGATTAAAGCTCACAACGTTTTAAGCGTCGCGTGTCTACCATTCCACCACCCCGGCGTACATTTCTTATGGTAACAAATTTATCGCTATATTTCTCATTAGGCCAGAGCTGGATTGGCCACGAATAATTTGCTCGCCGTCGCTCGCAAATTTTCTCGGCCCCGCCTCGCGGTTTTGCTTGCTAGCAAAACATCGCTGCGGCATTCAATTCCCGCCAAATGATACTCCGTATCATTCTTGAGTCCCTATTAAAGCACGCTAGAACCTATTTTACACAAAATCCAACAAACTAACATCCCTTTCTCGCCCGCTCGCAGACTCGCGGGCTCGCCGCGCGATTACGCGCGGTCCCGAGCCCTGCCGCTCCTCATACTTCATTTTTTGGCGGGGGATGTCTTTGAAAAAGGAATGGAGCGGCAGTGGCTCGGGGAACGGCTCACTTCTTCCCGCCTAACGGCTCATATGGGAAGAAATGAGCCGTTCAGCCCAAATACCTTTAGCGGTCTCTGGCCTGTTTTTTCCGCTCTGTGGTTGT
>Ga0265296_1001147_pt1 | contig 32418 bp, 25 predicted proteins | sample MunlanPumphouse1_FD_189073 | JGI IMG/M metagenome (GOLD analysis project Ga0265296, IMG submission 189073) | Groundwater microbial communities from a municipal landfill in Southern Ontario, Canada - Pumphouse #1 | ecosystem: Environmental > Aquatic > Deep subsurface > Groundwater | place...
CAACTAAAATATTTACAAACAAGGATATTAATTCCATTTATATACTCGAACCGCAGGAAAGCCGCGTAGTCGTCTATGACAAGACCGGCCAATTCTTACGGCAATATCAAAACAAAGAATTGAAAAATCTCAAAGACTTCATTATTGACGAACCTGCAAAAATTATTTATCTGCTTGACGGCAATACGGTTTATCGCCATTCATTGGAAGTGAAGCAATAAAAATTGTTCACCTTTAAAAGCCATCATTTGCCGCAAAGCTTCAGCGGCTCTTGGGAGTAACAAAGAATCCGAGATACTTGCCAAACATCAGCCTGGTTTGCGCCTCGAGTCCCGGCACTGAACCGAAAACGATAATGCTAAAAGGCAAAACCGCCCACTGCAAAACCATTGCGGCGTATTTGAGAGAGCCGTATTTCTTAGGTTTTTTCGGTAAAAGGATTGTAGAGAGGACGGCCGAAAGAACAAGCCCCATCATCGCGAACATCATTAATGTGCGCGTAACAAATGGCAGATTTGAAGACAAAACGGTCGCGTTAAAACGATCACCGCCCAAAAGCATCGGCATCCAGCCGATCACGCCGATAATCAGCGCATTGGTAGCCCAGGAATGGAAGCCGTAAAGCTGAACCAAGATGCGATTAAAGAATTTTATTTTCGGAATACTGCTCCAATTCTTGATAGTATTAAAAATCAGATATGGAACATTCTCAATCCCCCAACCCCAGCGCCGCTGTTGCTTATACAAATTGCTTGCCGTCTTCATGGCTGTCTCGTCCATGGTAACATCCATAGAAACCGGATAATACATCGGTTCAACGCGGTAATCACCTTTGAAATAGCAGAAACAATGCCAAAAAATACGAGAATCTTCGCTAACCATTGTTTTTGACCAAAAACCTATTTCCGCCAAAGTACTCCACGTCATCGAATGAGATGAATAGGTTGCAAGTTTTTCTTGCCTAATCTGTTGCATCATCTGCCAAAAAGTATTGGATGAGGCGGCTACGCGCGCAAAAAACGGAGCCTGCCAAATATTATTATGATAAAGAGGAATCGGCTGATAACTAGCGCGATAAGGATCCGGCACGTTTAAAAATTTGTATGCAAGACAATGGAAGTATTGCGGATAAATTATCGTATCGATATCAAAAACGCTTACCAATATCTTTTCCGGATCCAGGCCGTCTTTGACTAATATCTCGTCCTGAAAAACTTTTGCGGCCCAGGCCTGATTTGAACTCTTGCCTTTGATCTCGCCCTCTATTCCGTCCGGATGGACGGTTGTTACGAAACGGCCGAAACAGTTCTGATATTTTTCATTCAAAGCGGACATCTTCGCTTTGATTTCTTCGCCAGCACGCGCCTCAAAACTTGCAATTATGATAAAATTTTCTGCCGGATAACCGCAATTCATAATTGCGTCGATCGTCGGACAAATGACTTCAAGACTCTCTTGATATATCGGCAAGATAACCAATTGTTTGATATCCATCCAATTCAAGCTGATTTTTTTTACTTCGCCGCCCCTGCTTGTCTTTTTGACATCGATATTTTCGGCAAACGCCAAAATCCGCGCCTGCCAATCGATGATAATATTTTCTTTTACTTTCCGATAAGAATATACGAGATGGATGCCCAGATAAATGACCAGCAAAAGCCAATATATATCAAATGCGATGATGAAATATGCAACGAATACGGGATTGAAATACGAAAAGAATAAAAGCACAAGCAAAGTTGCCCATGACAAAAAGCCGGGAAATATTTCCAATATCCGGTATAGCTTTTTATCACTTCCTTCCAATTCTTCGGCTTTGCCGATTTTCAGATAATCCATGATTATCATTATACAGAAATAAATAGCGAAAGCAAATAATAATCCTAAGAATATGCTTATTTTCTAGCATTATCCCTTCTAGTCAAAAAGCTATTCGTTTTTCCCTTGACACATCTACATATTGTGATACAATTAAATTATCAACCACTATATGTTGCGATATATTCAAGAAACGCTTGAAAAAGCGTACTTAGGATCGTAGCTGATCGGTTTATTTATTGTTGAAAAACGATTTGTAAGCAAATCAGCCTTTCTTAGGTATACTTTTACAAGCGTTTTTATGTTATCATTAAATCATGAGCAAATATTATCAAATATTTACAAACAATAACCAGCTTTTTGAAAAGATGCTGGAAGATATAAAAGCTGCAAAAAAATCGGTATTTCTAGAAACATACATTTTTGGCAACGATGAAATCGGCCGCCTTTTCCGTGAAACATTAGAGAAAAAAGCGCAAGAAGGACTGGAAATCAAAATAATCATTGATGATTTCGGCTCTGAAGTGAAAAAGGAATTTTGGAACAAATTGATAAAGGCAGGCGGGCAAGTTCGATTTTTTTTAAAGTTCACCTATTCCCTAAAGCTGTTAAGCAAGAACAATAGCCGTGATCATCGCAAACTTTTGATTATCGACGAAAAAATCGCCTATATTGGCTCATCAAACATAAAAGAAAAGTATCTTGATTGGCATGAATCAAACCTGCGCCTTTGCGGCGATATTGCTCGAATTTTTACCCGGGTTTTCTTGGATAACTTCTACATTGCAGGCAAGCGCGTTTTTTCAAAAAAACTGCATACAGTCCCTCTGCGTAACGGACTATTCGAAATAATCCGCGATGTGCCTTCAATCAGGCTGAAAAAAATCCGCAAAAGAAAAATCGAACTGATCCGCCAAGCGCAAAAAAGCATATTGATTGAAACGCCATATTTCCTGCCAGACAAAAATTTTCGCAACGCTTTAAAATCCGCCGCCAAAAGAAACGTTCGCGTTATGATAATATTGCCAAAAAAATCCGATGTAAAAGCCGTTGACTTGGTTCGCAACCGCTATTTTGGCACTTTGCACAAAAGCGGCATACATATCTATTTTTATACGCCTTCGCTCCTGCACAGCAAATTCATGGTAATAGACGGCAATGCTTTTAGCATGGGCTCGGCAAATATAAACTACCGCAGCCTGTACGCGGAATTTGAAATAAATCTATTCGGCTGGGATAAAAAAATCTCCGCGGATTTAGAAAACATTTTTTTAAAAGACCTGGAGCAGTCGGAAATGTTCAGCTACTCAAAATGGCTGTCGCGTTCGCGCCTGCAAAAAATTATCGAGGAAATACTTGGCAAAATCAGAAGCAATCTCTAAAATGTTATTGTTTTGTCCAGCTTTTTACCAACAAATCAAGGCTGTGCGCCTTATTCGGAAGTTTTTCAATGTCTGTTAAGGCGCAAGTTGCCAGCCGGCTTCGCAAATCCGGATCGCCAGCCAGCCTAAGCATGTTATGTGCCAAGCCAGACAAATCATTTACTTTTGAAATTAAAGCGCTTCTTTCGTGTACAAGCACCTCATTGGCGCATCCGACATCGGTCATGGCGATGGGCAAGCCCGCGGCCGCGGCTTCAATTATTACTCGCCCCCAGCCCTCATAATTTGAAGACAGAACATAAGCATCGGCTTTGGCATAATAGCTGGCGGGATTATCCACCCAGTTAAAAAAATTCACCCGATCGCCAATTCCAAGTTTTGCACAAAGTTTTTTCAGATTATCCTCCTCTGGTCCTTTGCCAATCATTGTTAGTTTGACGCGCGGATATTGTTTTAAAACTTGCGCAAAAGCCGCGATAAGCAACGGTAAATTTTTTTGCTTGACAAAACGACCAAGATTCAAAAAAACAAAATCATCGTTATCGCGTTTTTTCGGACTTTCGTATTTTTTTAATTCAGTGAAAACCGGAACAACCGTTATTTTATTTTCCGATATTTTCAAAACGCCCGTAAGATATTTTTTTATTCTTTCGCTTACTACGCGGATCGTATCGGCACGCCTTACTACAAATATGCCGGCGTAATAGCGGACAAAATGCAAAAATCTTTCGTTTCGCCAATATTTTTGGCTGAAAAAATCGCCGTGTTCTTGCACGTTCAGCTTAACACGAAATTGCTTTGCCAAAAAAAGACCGATCAAGCCGATTTCAAAAGGATCTTGCGCGGTAATGCAATCGATTTTTTCCTGCGCTAATATTTTTTTGGAAATTTTATAAATATTAAATAATTGCACAAGCCGATTGCTTCCTCCGGAACCGAAAACCGATACACGCTCGGATAATTCAACTGCATCCGCCTTTTCGCTCGGAGCAACCAGATAGTATTTTTCCGTTAATTTGCCATATTCAATAATTCTCTGCGCCGAAACCGAATCTTTTTTCAATATTGAAGCATCTAGGCTTAAATTTAATATGCGCATAAGAATATAAGGTTAATCTTTTAGTCAACTTTGATTTTGTCCAATAAGTCAGCGGCGCTGTCAACCATTCTTTTTACGTCGAATCTGTCCAGGCCGATCAGGGCGTTGTCAACGATTGATTGCCTTGCCTCATCATCTTTCCATAATTTCAAGATCGCATTTCGGATCTGATCGCGATTATTATATTCCACCAAAATCCCATTATCCCCCGGACGCACCACCTCTGTGTTGCCGCCGGCATAAGTCGTAATAACCGGCAATTCCAGATACATAGCCTCAATCACGATATGCGGCAAGCCCTCGTATGCCGTATTCAAGACAAAAAAATCGCTCGCTTTCATATATTCCCATAATTTCTTTTGCGGCAAAGCGCCAAGCATTATTATTTTTTTGTTCAATTTCAATTCGCCAATTCTATCTTCCAATTTTTTTCTGTCCGGTCCTTCGCCGTTTATCAAAAGAGTGAACTCGGGATTAATAGTCAAAAGCTCCGGCATCAGATCAATCAGTAAAAGGAATCCTTTCCAAGGAACTAAGCGCGCTGAAGAAATTATCACATTACCGCTTAATCCCAGTTCGCTCCGCAATTCTTCTTTGCTTTTCATAGCCTCAGCTGGACGGACGGAATTATAAATCACTTCTATCTTGCCGCCGCTGATTCCCCATGCTTGAACGATATTTTTCAAATAATTGCTTGGGGTGACGATTTTCTCGGCGCCGTTGGCCGTCCATCTCTGCAAACTGCGAAGCAAAGCGGTTTTCCAGCCGTATTTTTTTTTCTGAAATTCATCTAGGTTATCCTTTACGCCATGCTTATTCTGTCCCTGTTCCCAGGCGTAATCCCCTACTATTTTCATTAGATATTTCTTGCCGCGCATTTTGCACGCAAGCGACGCCGGAATTCCGGCTGAAATCGGATCTTGGATATAAACGATGTCGGACCAGGAAAGAAGCTTGTTGACTTGGAAAAAATATTTCAGATAACGTAATAAGATGTTTTGATTGCGGCTAATTTTAATAATTTCTAAATTATCCGCCCAAGACGGATCAGCCTCGGGCTGATAATTTCTAATTTCTAATTTCTTATCCGCATCTGCATACGTAACAACACGCACCTCAAAACCCCGCTTTGGCAATTCGCGCAAAAGCGTCTCCGTATAAGTTGCCGGCCCGCCGATATCGGGCGGAAATATTCCGGTCGCGATTAAGATTTTTTTATTACCCTCGTCCACCTCAAGAGATTGCGACTTAAAAACAAATTTTCTATAAACAATAAAACTAAATATCGATAAAAAACCATAAATCAAAACCTGCGACAACATGTACCAAACTTGAAAAATATCTACAAGAATATATAGGCAAACGGTATTAATAAGCAGATTAGAAACGGTTACAAAAAAATACAACAAGGCCTGCCTGGTTGCTTTTTTTTCTTTACTGCGAAAAGTCCATTTTTTCTGTAAATTAAAACCGACCGACAATGAAATAAAAAATGCCAAAATCGCAGAAGCTAAATAATGCAACCCCGCAAACTCTGTCAAAATATACAAACAAGACAAATTTACAAAAGCTCCGGCACTGCCGGAGATTAGGTATTTTATGTATATTTTGTATTTAATTATCAAATCTTTTATTTTATTTAGCATATAAAATAATTTTTTTATTTTTGATATTATATCTCTAAATTATTACAAATATTTATTTTAATATTAGCAAATAATTTGTATATTGACTTTTTGAAAATATTTGCTATTATAATAAATGAATTACTACGAAAAAAAACCCTATTAAGGCTCGTCCTTAACGGGGGTTTTTTCTTTTATAGCTAATATTATTTTTTTAAGCATATTAATTCAAAAAACTCCGATAAATCCCATCAATCTTATTAATTATCGCATCCCACTCGAATCTTTTCGCGTTCTCAACCACGTTACCTTTGATTTTTACATATAACTCTTTGTCGGTAAGCATGCGGATAATTGCGGCGCTAATCGCTTCCGAATTTTTTGATTCAACTAAAAGGCCGGTTTTTTCATTGTCAATAATATCCGGAATACCGCCCACGCGCGTGCCGATCGGCGGCACTCCGCAGGCCTGCGCTTCGATAAATACGTTGCCCAATCCTTCGGCTAAGGACGGCCCGATAAACACTTCGGACTTCTTGATTTCTTTCAAGGCATCCGCGCGCGGCATCCCGCCGGTAAATGTGATCGAATCAAGCAGGTTTAATTCTTTGGCCAAGTTCTTCACTTTTTCCGCAACATCGCCGTCCGGACCGATTATGAATAATCTGGCATCCGGAATCACTTGTCTGACTGCCGGCCAGGCATTGATCAGGTAATCGATCCCCTTTTCATACGACAAGCGCCCAAGAAAAGCCACGCGGTTTTTTTGCGCTTCGATTCCGACAGGCACTTCGCTAAAATCGATGCCATTAGGCGTTATGGCGACCTCGCCTTTGTCGATTCCCAGCCGCTCTAAGCGTTTGGCAAGATAATTGCTGATAGCCGTAATCCGATTCGGCGCTTCATGCACTGCTTTATAAAATAACTTAACAAGCGGCTTGCTCTGCTTTACATCATCCTCCAAATTTCCGCTTTGCAAGGTAAGCAGGCGCGGAATTTTTGGAGCAAAATATTTCAAGGCGATCAAAGCGCCTCCGGCATAGCTTTCCATGATCGCATGCGCTAAATCCGGTTTGATTTTTTTGGTTTCCCAAGCGGCAAGAAACGGGTACAAAATCTTATCGATTTGTTTATGCCCGATACCAAGCCTTATTAATTTAAAAGCCGGTCTTTGCTCTTCTTTTGGCAATTTTTTATCAAAACGACCGGTAAATAAAACAATTTCGTGTTTTTTCCCGAGTCTTTCAGCCACCTCCTTGACTATTTGTTCAGCTCCGCTCATGAACGGCTCATAAAAAGCGGATAATAATGCGATTTTCATAGTTTACAAAACATTTAAAGCGGCCGATCCAGCTTGCCCTCCTGCTTATCCAAAAGCGCGGAATAATTTTTGCGGATTTTTTCTGCCAAGTCGCGGTCCCATTGGACCAGCGACATATTTGATTGCGCGCTTATTGTCATGGCTTTTTGCTTGGTTTCTTCATCCGTCAAATAAATCGAATCGGCATTTTTAAGAATCATTCTATACAAAGGCAGATACAGAATCCTGCGCACAAAACCGTGCTTTTCCGATTCAGTCTTGTCAAAAGTCAGAAGAAAATTTATCTTCTTGTTCAGCATCTTGAGAATAAGCGCGGCCAAGCCGCCATAGCTGGCCATTACCGACCAGGCAAAGCGGAAATTGTATTTTTTTGAAAGTTTATTGGCAAGCAAAGCCGCACGGATCGGAAATAAATATTTGCCCAGCACGTTTCCGGAACCCAAGCGGAATATGAAATTATTTTCGATTTGTGCGAAATACTCCAAATTACGGCGCGACTTGGTCGTGATAAAATAAAATTCGGTATCCGGCATAGTCATAGTCATTTCCATAATCGAACGCTCTGCCGGGCCCATGTCCGGATAATAGGTTGTCGTAAAAACGATGATTTTCTTTTCCGGCAATTCGATACCCTTATAATGATCAACCGTTAACTTAATGCCATCTTGCAAATTGACTCGCGGTTCCCAATCCAAAACTTTTTTGGCATAGCTGATGTCCGGCTGTCGGAAGCGCGGATCGCCCGAGAGCTCTCTTTCGTAAATTATTTTTGATTTGGAGCCGGTCATGCGGATTACGGTTTCAGCCAGCTCTTTCACTGTTATCTCTTTCGTACTGCCGATATTCACCGGCCCGAAAAAATCCGGCGGCATTTTTATGGTTCTGTCAATCGCTTCGACAAGATCGGAAACATAAAGATGACAGCGCGTAAAAGAGCCGTCGCCATAAATAGTCAAGTCGCGGTTATCAAGCGCGGCGATAATGAAATTACTCATCACGCGACCGTCGCGGTAATACATGTTTGGCCCGTAAGTATTGAAGATGCGAATGATCTTGGTATCAACTCCGTATTTCCGGCGATAGTCCATCAGGATAGTTTCGGCGATGCGCTTGCCTTCTTCGTAACAGGCGCGCGCGGTAAGAGTATCGACTTGGCCGATCATGTCCTCTTTCAACACTTCGCCTTTTTCCCGCACGCCATAAACATCTGAGCTTGATGCCTGGATAAAAACAGCCTTGTGCTTGCGCGCTACTTCCAGCATATTGATCACGCCATGTACGTTTGACTTGACCGTATGGATCGGATCAACCTGCAGATCTACGCAAGAAACCGGACAGGCAAAATTCATGACCCAATCGACTTTTTCCTTGATTTCGATCGGCTCGATTATGTCGTGCTTGATGAATTTAAAGTTAGGGTCGTCTTTGAATCTGTCGATATTCGCGGTTGAACGGCTTTTTTGCAAGTTATCCAAGCAAATCACCCGATTCCCCTCTTGCAAATATTTTTCGCACAAATGCGAACCCACGAATCCGGCACCGCCGCTTATCAAAATTGTTTTCATATATTATCCAAGATTAAATGAATATATATCAATAATATACAGTAATTTTTTTAAAAATGCAAATGAAAAAGGGGCTGTTCGTTTTGTTCACGAACAACCCCTCCGTGTTTTTATCCAGGTTATTTTGAGGTTAACCTCGAATAAAATTTTATTAATCTTCTAGCCGCATTTCGGCTATTACAGCTTCGATGCTAGAGAGGATTTCTTTACCAGTATCCGTTATAACATTTTTAAATAAACTTCTAAAATGCTTAACTATACCACGCATCGCCTCTTCCTCATTTTCTTGTTTTACCCCCTGGTTGTAGTGCGCGCCAACGATCAAAGGTATTTGAAGATCCAGCATAACTGAGTCAAGGCCTGTGTGCAACAGCATCTCGAATATAAAATATAGATCTTCCATTCCCCTTTTTTCATCTAACTCTATGTTGAACGACCACCAGAAATGGCCAAGCCGTTCTATATTGATGGCCATAAAGGTGTTACGGGGATGATTATAACTCCTTCCCAACTTAATAACATTTTCATCCGTCAAGTATTTTTTTGCCAAAAAACTTGTGCCGATTACTCCGGCATTTTCATATTTAGTAAAAGAATTAAGAGCCGCCTCCACGTGCACTGGCTCGAAGAGCGTCTCCACGGAAAAATTAATTACATACTTGAATTTTTCCCTGCCTTTCGCCTCGGAGGATAAATTGTGCACTTTTGCCAAATTGAGTCCAAGATTTAATTCTTTTGACCACGCCTTTCCTGAATAATTATGGCCGATAATTTTCAACCATTCGGATTCTAGAAGCCCGGCATCTTTCAAATCTCTTACGACAGAACCTTCGTCCATAAGCTCATTAACGACGACAACTACCATTCCCAGGCCTGATTTTTTGGCTCTTTTGACAGCATGTATAATGTTTTTGTTTTTATACGCCCTAACAATACCAATCGCACTGTGGGCTAACTTTTCAATATCTCCCTGAATACACGCCATGTTTCCTCCTCGGCCGCTCGCTGGCCTTGAAAAGATTAATTTTTTGATCCGATTTTTCGATCTTGAAAAACCGGGATTTCAATGTACAAAACACGCATTCAAATGCGCGCCGCTCTTTTTGTTCGTATTTCTCAAACTAAAAAGAACCGTGCGCTTTCAAATTCTTTTCCCACCTCCACGCATCCCTGAGAGAATCTTCCAAACTGCGCCGCGCCTGCCAGCCCAGCTCGTCATTGGCTTTTTGGCTGTCCGCAAAGATCGCTTCAATATCCCCTGGCCGGCGATCAACGACTTTATGTTTCACTCTAATTCCATTAGCTTTTTCAAAAGCGTTCATTATTTCCATTACACTCACTCCTTTTCCGGTACCAAGATTATACACCTCAAAAGCGCTTTTCAATTTATTATCGCGCATCAATTCCAGCGTCCGCACATGCGCATCCGCCAAATCCATAACATGAAGATAATCGCGGACCCCTGTCCCGTCTGGCGTATTATAATCCCTGCCAAATATTTTCAGGCAATCCCTTTTTCCGGCCGCTGTCTGAGTAATATACGGCACCAAATTTTCCGGCTCACCCAGCGGATATTCGCCGATCATCCCGCTCTCATGCGCGCCGATCGCATTAAAAAATCTGAATATTACCGCTTGTGAGTTAAACCTTTCAACAAAATCAGAAATTATCTTCTCTCCGATTATCTTGGTGCTGGCATATGTTGACTCTATTTTTCCGCGAATTGAATCTTCTCTAATCGGCAATTCTTCACATTGCCCATATATGCTGCTGGAAGAAGGAAATATAATATTCTTAATATTATTCACTTTCATGCATTCCAATATATTTATCAGCGGCAAAACATTATTCCGATAATATTTAAGCGGCTCTCTTTTTGATTCTCCCGCGGCTTTTGATGCGGCAAAATGAAGAACAGCATCAATGTTTTTTTCCACGGCAAAAAAACGCTCTAGCAACTCAAGGTCGCAAAGATTAAATTTGTAAAAAGCCGGCATCTTCCAGGTTATCATCCGTATTCGTTTCAAGGCTTCCGCTTTTGAATTGCTCAGATCATCAATAATTACTATTTCATACCCCCTATTTATCAATTCAACTGCAATATGCGAACCGATATATCCGGTGCCGCCGGTAACTAAGATTTTTTTCATAAAAAAATATTAACCATAATTTTTAGCATAAATTTTTGTTTTTGTCAATAATATGTATTTTATTGTCTAATATAAAACAAAAAATGATCTTTGTAGATCATTTTTTTATAGCCGTATATTTAAAAATCGTTCAGATTTTCCATCCTTAAGCTTTCCCATAAACCCCTTCCAATAGATCCAAATCCTTTCCCGACTCTTTCAATAAATCGATATTTTTCTTTTCCATAGTCCTAAGTAAAGCAACGCCCAGTTCATCGCCAACTTGTTTCTCATAAATCTCACGGAAAGCGGCAAAATCTTTGATAAAACAATGCCCGCCGGCGCCGCGTCCGCCCGATTTGTCTGTTTCAGGATTCAAACGATAAGAATCGCCGCCCAATGTTCCGCTCTTGTGTACGGGTGTCATATGGCTCGGCCCGATGCGCGGATCAGCCGACATGGCCTCGCGGATCACTTCCCAGCGCGCGCCGTTCTTCTGCGCCAAATCATAAAGCAGATTGATATAGACCACCTTGAAATAAAACCAATTATTGCCGCCATACTTGATAAGCTCGGCCTCGCGCGAAGAGCAGATCTGTTCGAAAGGCGCAGTCGGCAAAACCGCAAGAATCCGCTTTGCCATCTTGTGATATTCTTTGCTGTCAACCGCCATGCCCACGATATTGCGCTTGGGGTTGGCGGCATCCAGTGCCGCAGTCGCTTCGGTCAGGAATTCCGGCGAATGAAAAACAAAAATCTCCGGATTCTCAGACTGGATTTCCTCTGTTATGCCGGGAAGCAAGGTTGATTTTATGACAGCAATCTTTCCTCTGCCGACATTCTTGATTGCCGCCTTCAAAATCGAAACGTCAAAGCCTTCAGGCCGGCTCGGCGTCGGCACCGCAATGAATACGATATCGCACTCTTTTATTTTTTCTCCATTTCCGTTATAAGGCGCTTCCAGCGCATAACGCACGACATCAAATCCGCGTTTTTCAAAATCATCGGCATAATTCTTGCCGATCCACCCCTGGCCGATAAAACCGATTTTAGTATTTTCCATATTTATATTTATTAATAGCACTAAAATATCCACCTATTGCCTACTACCAATATATAAGTTATTATTAAATAAAATACGGATTAAGTCAATCTCATCGGATTTGCTATGAAAATTCTCCTATTAATAACAAAAGCCGAAATCGGAGGGGCACAAATGAGCGTTCTGAATTTGGCGCGTGAACTGAAAAATCAAGGCCATGCAATTTGTGTCGGTTTTGGCACCGGCGAATTTTTAAGCACCGAACTCGAGAAAAATAATATACCTTTTGTACGTTTCAAAAGTTTAATCCGAACGCACAATCCATTTAAAAATCTTTATTTCGTTTGGGAATTCAAGAAATATTTAGATGCGAACGGATTTGATATCGTTCACATCAACAGCTCAAACGCGCTGGCCGGCGCGCTGGCGGCCAAGCTCTCTAAAAAAAAGCCAAAAACGATATTCACTTTTCGGGGGCTTTCTCTTTTGGATCCGAATTATGACAAAAATATTTTTTTAAAAAACATTTACAAGGCATACTTCAAATTTTTTTTGCGCTTTATTGATAAAAAAGTATTTGTCAGTAAATTTAATTATGATTTTGCCCTAAAAAACAATATTACAGACGGACGTTCAACATCCGTTATTACCAATGGAATTGATTATGCGTCTTTGCGTTTTTATGAAAAAGAAAAAGCTATGAGCATCTTGTCAGGACACCTGCAAACCGACCTGAAAGACAAATTGCTAATCGGCTCAATCGGCCGACTTTGCTACGCGAAAAATTATGAATTCTTGATTACGATTTTTCCGAAAATATTAAAACAGCTTCCAAACGCCGTACTGATAATCATAGGCTCCGGGGAAGAAAAAGAGAGGCTTGCGAAAATGAGAAAAAAATACGGGCTGGGAAATAATATTTTTTTCGCCGGTGTGCTGAACAACGCCGCTAAATACATCAAGGCCTTTGACGTCTTTACTTTGTGTTCGCGCTACGAAGGGCTTTCAATCACTCTGATCGAAGCCCTGGCTAGCGGCGTGCCGATCCTTGCTTCGCGCGTTGGCGGCAACAGCGAAGTATTGGGCAATTTCGAGCCGGAATTATACGAGCTGGATGTTATGGATGAGTATATTGATAAGCTGTCAAGGCTCGTGCCGGAATCGCCGGAAAGGAATCTGGCTATCGAATCGAATTCAAAACAAGTCGAAAAATACAATATTCAAAAAACAGCAGAAGAATATTTAAAAACATACTCAAGAAAATAGCATGTGCGGTATCGCCGGAAAATTTAATTTTAACGACATACCCGTCAAAGAAACGGATATCTTAAACATGGTCAAAAGCCTAAAGCACCGCGGGCCGGATGATAACGGCGTTTTTATTGACAGAAAAATCGGCCTTGGGCATACCCGGCTTTCCATTATCGATCTTTCGCAAAACGGGCATCAGCCTATGTCAGATGCAAGCGGCCGCTATTGGATAACATTCAACGGCGAAATCTATAATTTTCTTGATCTGAGAAAAGAACTTGAAAAAGACGGAATAAAATTCCGATCAAACTCCGATACGGAGGTGATTATTTATCTTTATGAAAAATACGGACCAGACTGCTTGCACCGTCTGCGCGGCATGTTTGCATTTGCGATCTATGACAAAGAAAAACAAGAGCTTTTCTTGGCGCGCGACCGAGTCGGCAAAAAACCGCTCAAATATTATTACGACAAAGATACTTTCATCTTTGCTTCCGAGCTGAAAGCGATCTTAAAAAATCCGGAAGTGAAAAAATCAATCGATTGGACAGCCGTTGATGAATTTCTCACATTTAAATACGTCCCGGCGCCAAAAACCGGATTCGAAAATATTTACAAGCTTCTTCCCGCCCACTATATGCAGGTCAAGGCCAGCGGCGAAATAGAAATAAAAAAATATTGGACGCTTGATTATTCGAAAAAAATCGAATTAAGCGAAAACGATTGGCAAGAAAAAATTACGGAAAAATTAATCGAATCGATCCGCATCCGCACGGTCAGCGACGTGCCTTTGGGCGCGCATCTTTCCGGCGGAATCGACTCCAGCCTGATAGTCGCATTATTATCCAATATCAGCAAAAACCCTGTCCGAACTTTTACGATCGGCTTTGCGGAAAAACAATTCGATGAAGCGCCTTTTGCGCGCTTGGTTGCCGAGCGCTATAAAACCGAACACAGAGAATTGACGGTAACGCCCTTTGATGCCGAGATTTTTCCCCGATTGGCCCATTATTACGAGGAACCGTATGCCGACGCTTCGGCTTTGCCTTCGTGGCAATTAGCGGATTTCACCAAAACCCACGTCAGCGTTGCCCTGAATGGCGACGGCGGCGATGAGAATTTCGCCGGCTACGAACGCTATCGCGCGGCCAGCTATTACCGCCTGCTGAAAATTCTGCCGCTGAAAAAATTCGGCGCGCATATAAGCTCGCGATTATTCGAAATCAGCAAAAAGAATTTTTTTCGACAAGCAAGCCGCCAACTCAACGCTGATTACCGGTCATTTTACGATTTTTATCTCAGTATCATCCGCTATTTCAATGAACAAGAAAAAGATAATTTATACGCGGAAGATTTAAAAAAATTAATCCGCAATCAGGGCGAAGAGCGGAATCGCCCCGACTTGATACAACAAGGCACCGATTGGCTTGATCGCCTGCTTGAACTGGGCGTTGTCACGCATTTGCCGGACGATCTCTTGGTAAAAAACGACATCGCGTCAATGGCGCATGGACTTGAATTGCGCTCCCCTTTTCTTGACCACGAATTCATGGAGCTTGTTGCCGGAATTCCGGCTGATCTGAAAATGCGCGGCAAGAACAAAAAATATCTTTTGAAAAAAATCGCAAAAGAATACGTGCCCTATGAATGCGTCTATCGCGCCAAAAAAGGATTCACAGTCCCCTTGGAATACTGGTTCCGCGGCGAACTGAGCGCATATTTGGAAAAAAAGATACTGAATCAAGACCTCTTATGTCGCGGCTTCAATAAATCTGCGATTGAAAATATGCTCAAGGCCCACAAAAGCAAAAAAGCCGACTGCACGAATCAGCTTTATGCCTTGCTTATGCTAAGCTTGTGGCTCGAAGAATGGTTTGGCTAATGCGCCTAGCCTAAAGTCCCAGCCCGTTAATAAATCTCTCCGCATCCGCTTTTATTTTCGGATCAACCTCGGCGGCTTTTTCGGCAGCGATTTTGGCATTTTCAAAATCGTTTATTTTTTTATAAGCAGAAGCCAATTTGATCCAATTATCAGCCTTATTTGGTTCTAAACCGGCCAAGGCGGCAGACAATTTAACCACCCTAATCCAATCTTCTTTCTTTGAATATTTTTTGATAATCTCGCTTATTAGGGCCGGCGGAGACAACTTCTGCGCACCACCGCCATCGATACAGCGGTCAAGATAAGCCTCTGCTTCGCTTTCTCTTTTGTAGAATATTAAAGTTTTTGCGATATAGCAGGTGCTTTCGTAATATTTCAGATTCAGCGAATCAGCGAACTTCAAGGTTTCCAAAGCGCCCTCGTTATCGCCTTGCGTTATCTGAATCTGCGCTTTTTGGTAATAAGTCGGCACGCGTCCCGGACTGGCCGAAATCGATAAATTGATCGCATCCAAAGCGCGGTTTGAATAAAAGGAATATTTATCCGGCGTTCCAGAGTAAAATGAGGCGGCGGTATTATACAGTTGAGCCAGCACCATCTGATTCAAGCTGTCGCCTTTATTATATTCAACATTCAATTCGGCATGCTTGACCGCAAAATTGATAACTTCTTCGGCCTTAGATTTTTCCAGCTTGCCCAAAACATTTGGCGAAGATATTATTATGCGCACAAAGCTGGTGCGGCTGTCGCGATCAAGAACCGTATCGTTTTTCAGCGCTCCGCGATAAGCCTCGTAGGTTCCCAAAAAGTCACCCTGCGACCATTGCCTCTGCCCGTCAATCGTCGCGACAAGCATCTGCCAGGGGCGAATATTATATTGGAAAGCGACAGACATCAATACTGCGCCGGCAATCACAAGCGCATAAGCCTCGCGTCCGCTTTCTGTGATATTCAATTCCGGATTCTTGACATCAAGAATTCCGTCATCCCGATTCAGCCAATGCACGTAAGCCAGAGTAGTCATTAGCATGATATAGGTTGCCAGGGAATCAAATACAGCCAAATTTTGGATGAAATATGCCGAAAACAAACCGGCCAAAAGCGAAAATTCCGTAAGCCCGATCTTGCCGCTTCTGTATGTGCGGATCAGATAACACAAGACAAAAACGAAAATCGACAAATAAGCCAATAGCCCGATTACACCGGTCGTGGAAGCGATGTCGATAATATTGTTGTGAGCGCGGTCGAAATATGTTTCCTGGTCGGTATAATTAAGAAAAACCGGATCAAAATATTTATCAAAAACGATCGCATAGTTTCCGTGCCCGACGCCCAAAAACGGATGCTCTTTAAAATCTTTTGCCGCCGCGCGCCATGAAATCAAACGGGTTTGAAAAGTATTTTTTTTGAAATTTATATCACCGACAGTTCGCTGGAGAAAAGAATTGCCTTGGACAAATGCGCTGCTTCGATAAGCGAACAGCCCAGTGATGAGCGCAATCAACAAAACGAGAACGACGGATGAGGCGATTTTTATTTTTTTATTTTTTTGCAAAATCGCATACAAAAACAAAACGACCGGGACACTCAATCCAAGACCCACGAAACCGCCGGAAATGTTCGCTTTGCTGAATGCCGGCAGAACAAACAAAAGAGGAAGAAGATAAAGCCAGCGCAAAGCCGAATTCTTTTCTTTAACAAATAATATAAAAGCGAAATAAATATTGAAAATCAAAAATCCGCTCACATACGAAGAATTGCCAAGCGTGCTGTATTCCGGACCGCTCAAGCCTTTCAAGCTCAAAAAAACCGACAAAACCAAAGACCAAATCAGTATCGCTTTCCAATCATTCCAATCGCGAAAAACCGTAATCAAGATCAGATAGAAACCGAAAAAGTGCAATATATGAAAAGCGCCAAGCATGCGCTCGATATCGCCCCAAAAACTCAGATTGAAATCAACTCCCGTAATGCACGACAAAACCATAATCGCAAAAAACGCCAAAAGCCCGAAGCTGACCAGATTTTTTTGCAAAGGATTTCTGAACGGATTATAGCCGGGATATTTCAAAATGAAAGACAGCCAAAATATCAAAAGCACTTCGATCAAAATATTGAATGGGATCTGCTTGGATGTGATAAATGGGAACAAAAGATTCTTGAACACGAAAAACAGCGGCAAAAGCGCCAAAAATGAGCCGATTTTCAGGATATACAGATAAGTTTTTTGAGACATAGACGTAAAGAGGCTAAACCTCTATTTTATTTTAAAAAATTAATTACTGCTAAATTTGCGCGTTTTTACATTATTTTCTCAACAATTCAATCTCGTCCCGATACGCCCTATTATCCGGAAACTTTTCTGCCAAAATTTCAAACTGCTCGATCGCCTCAGCCTTATCTCCCCTATCACGCAAATATCCGGCATAGCTTTTGATCAGGTTGACATTTTCCATGACATTCTTAATCGCCTCTTGGAACAGTTTTTTTATTTCTTCCGGTTTTTTCGTTGGATCCATCTGCCATGAATCGATGCGCGCCTGATAAACCACAATCTCTCCCCCGCCGGAAATCCTTTGCGCTTCGAGATAAGCATCTTCCGCCTCAGTGAAATTGCCGATACTACGATATGTATTGGCGAGATTCAAATGTGGCAGCCAATACTCGCCTTCTGTTTTCTTAATCAATTCCTTAAAAACGGAAATCGCCGAATCATACGCGGCCTTATTGCCGGCATCGCCTTCGAATTTGTAAGCTAAGGCCTTGTTCATCAAAACGCTATAAGTATCCGCAGTTGATGTACTAGCGTTCGTTTCGTCCGGCGAAGACGGCGCCGGCAAAATGATTTCTTCCGTCTTAAAATAAAATTTGTTATAAGCGATATAGCCACCGATAATCACGAACAAAGAAAGAAATAAAATTATGATTGATTTTTTGTTTTTATTGTTCATAAGTTTTTTTAAAATCCTAATTAAAATCTTCTTCGCTTAAATTTGCCTGTCGTAAAATCGATCGAAAAGTGCCATAGCGAATTTCTTTTCCGTGGCACGGAACAATTACAGTTAATCTTGGGTTCTCGCGACAGCGATATTTGGCATGCGAACCATTTTGTGATACCAAAAAGAAACCTTTAGCTAGCAAGACCTTTATAACTATTCGCAAAAGATATGGTTTAGGCATATTGCAGAGAAACCGAAGTAATGGTTGGATTTTTAACTTCTGCTTTATTTAAAATCGGCACATCTTCAAAATACAACGCTAACGCCTCTTGCAACATCTTGAGCGCTTCTTTCTTAGTTTTCCCAAAACTAGATACATCAACCTCTAAACATTGAGAGATATAGTAATCCCCTTCTTTCCAAACAACAGATTTTAAATTAATTTTAGGCATATTTTTTCTAAATTTAATAATTGAATTATAACACAAAATATAAAAAAAACAAGCTTTAAACAGCCTGATCCACGAATCAACAAATGATTTTACTGATTACACTGGCTACGAATACAGCAATCAGCGAAATCAGCTTAATCAGTGAAAATCAGCGGTTCAGACAAAAAAGCGCCCCGGCAAATTGCCGAGGCGCATAAAAACCAAATTGATTTTTTACGGTTGAACTAATATTTCTAAGTGATTAGAAAGTCAAAGTTCCGCCGGTTACTGGAAGTGAATCTACGGTTGTAGAAGCGGTGCCGGCAGTAAATACGCCGTCATACCATTTCACATCGCCCGCATTCAAGCTTGCAGTGATAGAGCTGTCATCCGGAGCAGCAGTGGTGTCAACAACAACATAAAGTTTTATGGTTGCGCCGGCACCGATTGTTGCGTCCTTCAAAGAATTGGCAGCAGGATTTGAATCGCCGCCGGTTGTCCATCCTTCGAATGCTACATCGCCATTTGACGCGGTGTTAGCAATAGATGCTTGACCGAGCAAATTAGCGGAAGTAACGCTATCCTTGTAAACCTTAACGGTGGTGGTTGCCCAATCACCGGTTCCAAAAGCGATTCTTGTAGCCAAGTCAGTGATTTTCGCTTCCTGGTTATCAGGATTTGAAGAATTGGTTACAGAGAAAATAGCGATTGTGTGAGTAGCTGATTTGCCAGCTGAACCAGCCGGAGAATCAGAAGCCTTAGCAACGGTAATCTTGGTTCTTACGACCGTGAAAGTGTTGCCTGCAGCTGAAGTGACAGTTTCGGTGATATTCGCACCAGAAGAAGCGCCGTATGTATCAACGTCTCCAGCCGCCGCAATACCGACGATTTCAGTGCCGGCAGAAGTTGCGTTCGGATAGATGTTGACAGAGGCCTTTACAGTCAATGTCTTGGTGGTGTTCTTTGTGATCACCCAGTTGGATGCCAAATTGAATTCAGCATAGCCGTTGGAAGCCGCATCAAAAGAATTGATGGTTGCGCCAACTTGAGTCAAACCGTCATACAATTTGATGTTTGACAAGCTTGTTCCCGCATTGCCGGTATTCTTCAATTTGATTCTGGAGATGTTGATATCTTCAGAAGAACTAGCAGTGAATTTCAACACAGCCAAAGTGGTGTCAGTTGAACCCATTGCAATTTGAGCCGCATCCGGAGTGGTTGAATCGATCGCAATAGTCAATCCGCCGTTAGCAGAAATAACTAATTGCTGTAAATCAAAGTCGGTAGAATATGAAGCGTCGCTAGAGGTAAGATCACCAGTAGCAGAGGCGCCTGTAAATTCCAAACCTACTCCAGCAGAAGAATATTCAGTTCCGCTGGATTTGATATCAGCATAGCAATCAATAACAACCTGTTGGCCGGCAGCGATTTTCAAAGCCGGGCTCATGTTGAAAGTGTAATCAGCGCCATCAGTAATTGACAGTGTTCCTTGCGCGGTTGCTAATTGGGTGGATCCGCTCTTTAATGTCAGATTCTGGAAGCTTACACCGAATTCATCGCCAGCCGCTTTGTCGCCAACAACTACTTGGCTTACAGTTACGCCTTCGCCAGCGCCTGCAGTCAAAACGAATGAACCGACTTTAGCATTGGTAGCGCCAGCCACTCCCAAAGGATTGGTAGTGGTATAGCTAGACAAAGCTGAGTTGATCGCGCCAGTTAAAGCACCGGTGCGAACGGTCAAAGTTTTGCCGGTTGCAGCTGCGGTGTCAACATCAGACAAAGAAGATTGTCCTGTAGCCGCGCCACTTGTGTCAGAAATCAAGCTCACAACAACAGTCTGTCCAGCCGCGATTGCTGTGGTAGAAGTACCAACAATGATATCAGCCTTATATTCGATTACAGCCGTGTTTCCAGCCGCAATAACCTGAGTCATTTCATAAAGCACATCAGCTTCATCGGTAACCTCGGTATCGGTAGAACCGACCTGGGTGCCGTTGAAATATAATTTGCCGTTCTTTAATGAGCTCAAATCTTGATCTTCCAATTGAACATCAACAGTAACCTGATTCAATTTGACGTCTTCGCCATTCGCCTTATAGGTGAATTTAGCAAGAGTAACACCAGTCGCTCCGGCGGCAATATTGCCTGTCGGGGAATCAGTAGCTACACCAACGGTTATAGTTCCGTTATCAACGGTTGTGTCAGCCGGAGCAGAAGTCGGTTCCATCAAAGAGAAAGCCGCTCCGTCAACCAAAGGCTTCACAGAAATGCCATAGCTATAATCCTTTACTGAAATATCTCCAACTTTTCTGATTGTCAGACGGAAAGTCCGACCAGAACCGTTCACTACGTCAGCCTTTACCACGATAGTCTTGGTCTGTCCGCTGGTAATCTTGTATGAAGCAGAAGACAAATCAAAGATAACTTCTTTGCTTGCATTCATGTTTGCAACAGTTGATCCAACCTGGACTCCACCGACTTCCAATTTGAAGTTAGCTAAGTCAGAAGTGGAAACAGTGCCAACAACAGTCATTTTGATCTTTTCGATCAGCATGTCCTGGTCATTAGCAGTTGCATTGAATCTCCAAATTTCTTCATTGGTTTTTCCAGGCTCAATAGTGGAGGGATTAGTGTCATAGCTAGCAAGATTCATATAACCAAGATCGGTTACAGTGCCAACAGACATCTGGTTGCCGTTGATCGGGAAAGCGCCGCTTACGGTTGCACCATTAGTGGTAACATCGGAAGCTGCGTTCACGCCAAGAACGATACCGGAAACAGTCGCATTAGCGGCGGCAATGTCCGCGCGAACGCTGATTGTTTTGGTTGTGCCCTTGGATACGGTGAATAAACCGGCTGAGTTTGAGAAAGTGATAACCTTGCTTGAGAATGAAGTATGCTCGGCAATCATTGTGTTGCCATCATACAAATAAATCACGCCCAAATCGGTATCAGCCGAGATTCCACTGCGAGTCAATTTCAAAGTGTTGACAGTAACGTCGCCGTCGCTGGCCGCAGTGAAATTGATCTTTGTGAATTCAGCAGCCGCTTGTGCTACGACAGCGCCTGTGTCTCTGATATAAGTAGCAGAGGTAGGAGTCTGTGAAGACAAAGCAACAGTCAATCCGCTTCCAGCACCGGCGGTTCCGCCTGCTCCGGAAGAAGTATCGGTAAGGGTAGCTTCAGCTCCGGCAATGTCAGTGCCTAATGCAGGCATAGTCAAAGTGGAAGTGATAACATCACTCCATTTGAAACGATTGGCCAAAAATGCGGATTCGTTCGCAACTTTGCGAGCGGCACCGGATTCGTTGATGTAATAAACGTCAGCTCCGCCAAACTTTACCAATGAACCGGTCGGATAAGCGGTTGCGCTTACCTGATTGCCGGTAACAGAGTAGTTTGTGAAAAAAGCATCGGATAAATCAACGACGCGCTTTGCCCAATCAGCGCCGAACAAAGCGATAGCTGTAGCTTCGCTTGGAACATGCACCAATTTGCCATCCGGTTCAACTGCGTAAACCTTCGGATCGGTGGTGATTTTTACCAGCTTGGTTCCCGGTCTCATTGTGACATTAGCTCCCAAAGGATATGTCTCCAATTCGGATTGAGGAATAGTTACAACGCCAGAAAAGTCGCTGTACCAAGAAAAATATGTTGCTTCATTAGGGAAAACGTAACGCTTGCCATCAGCGCCAAGATAGTAAATAGATGAAAGACCATCCATTTTGATCAAATCGCCAGCCTGTGCAGCAGCTCCGACCTGGAAAGGAACGGAAAGCATGCTAACAGACAAAACGGTGATCGCCATCACGCCAACAACTAAAGCTTTGCGTAATTTGTTCATAAAAATTTTGTCCTTTCAGATTCTCAAATCTTTTATCATTTTAATGCAATGCGCAAACAAACCGGAATCCCGCTCTCAAAGCCCCGATTTTCAAGAGAAAATACTGGGGTATGCGGCATCAATGACAAGCTTTGACGCTTTACCCGATTTTCTTTTTAAAAACCGGGGCCTCAAAAAAGCTTAGTTCATTTGTTTTTTGCAAAAAGATCAGATTTGAAAATTCTTTTTATTTTTAATTAAAAGCCAGAACTCTCCTTTCACGGAGATCGACCTTTTTTGTCCTGTCTTGCGCCCCGCTTTCAAAAAGCAAAAGGGCTTGCCGCGCATAAACGCGGATTTTCCAATCCGTTCAAACGGACTAAAAAATCAGCACTTAGGCAGTGTAGTATTTTAATCTTTTGTCGTGGAAGCAATCGCCTGCTCCTCTTTTTTTTCTTCAGCCGTTGCCGTACCGACTTTGCCGATTGCCTCGTCAGCCTCATCCATCAGAATCAACGTAGAGCTGATATCATTACCGACAAGGGAATCACCGGCCTTTTTCAAAATCTCTTGCGGATCGGTTTCCCGGATATCTTTTGCGGCTCCGCCTTGTCCGGCCTCGATTTTGTCTGATTCGGACGCATCCGGCCCGCTCACTTCAATCCCCTGTCCGTCTTTTTCATTATTGGCAGTAAAAACGCCGACAACTTCTTCACTTTCGCTTTCCGTATTATTTTTAACATCATCGGTTTCCGCCGTTGCGACTACCTCAGCGGATTTGGTTGTGTTTGCATTCTGCTGATCATCAATTTTTTCTTGCTCTTTAGCTTTGCTGATTTTTTCCAAACGGATTTTTGCCTGGCCGATTTCTTTTTTAAAATCGCTAACAAGCTTTTCGACTTGTTCGCTATTTTTTTTCGAAACATCGACTCCCGCCAAAACCTGATCGATCTCTTTCGCTCGCTTGCCGGCAAATTCAAGACTGAGAATCGCCTTGTCCTTATCGTCAAACGTAAAAGCTTGCTGAGTTTTTTCGCTTACTATTTTGGCGATATATAATGAATCACCTGGCAAAGAGTTCTCGGATGCGCGCAAACCAAAGATGCTTCCGCTCGCCAAAAAAGCAAAAATAAATACCGCAACCAAACTAGATTGAGGTATTGTTAATATGTATTGAAAAAATATATTTTTCCGGAAAAAATCTCCAAACGTAAAAGCAGTCAATACATTATCGTTTATTGTTGATGAAATCTGGTTATACAAAAGCTCACGGTTTTTTTGCTTCCATGACTCGTCAGGAGCTACTTGAGAAAGCTTTTTTATATGACCGATGATTGTCTTGTCGCTTATGCTCATATTTGTTTGGATACGATTTTTTTTAAAGCGTTTGTTGCCCGGTAAAGCAATACGCGGATATTGCCTTTGTCTTTTTCCAGTATTTCCGAAATTTCTTTAATTGATAATTCATTTATATAGTGCATCATCAACACCTCTCTGTACTCGCCCTTTAGTCCCGACATGGCTTCCGCAAGCTGTTCGTAGTCCATCTTCAAGGCGAATTGTTTTTCGATATTGCTATTTTCATCCGCTATATCGAAATGACTGTCTTCTCTATTTTGGTCAATGCTAATATTCTCCTGTCCGCTGGTTTTTCGGTAATGATCGATTACCGCGTTTCTTGCTACTTTATAAAAAAAAGATTTCAAAGTCTTGTACTCTCCCAACTGATTGTTTTGGATATAGTTCCAGGACTTTAAAAAAACCAATGAAGTTATGTCTTCAGCGTCCTCTTTTTTATTGACCTTAAAATATACAAACCGATAGATGTCATCAATATAATTGTCATAGGCTTTTATGAATGCTTCTTTATCTTTTTGCTTGAGCCGCAGGTATGTAATTGTTTCGTTTATCTTTGTGCTCATCAGTATTTAAATGACTCCAAAAACAAAATGCCTATGAATTCATTTGATTAATTATACGTTTAAAGATTGAAAGTGTTACACTTAAGAAATTTTATCATTATTTCAACACAAAAAGACTGTTTTTTTTCAGATATTTCCATCAATATTATACTCCAAAAATACAAAAAGGCTTATTATTAAAGCCGTTGTTCGTTTGCTAAAGATTAGCATATGCGAAATATATAAGCAACCCGATTTATCAACATACACGTTTTTTTTGAGCTGTCTTGTCAAAATTTACACATTTGCAAAAACGCCTTGTCATTTTTTAATTAGTATGCAAATATATTAGAACTTAAGTCCATTAAACCATGGACTTTCGAAGCAAACCTTCAATAATTCAAATCAATTATACAAATATCTATTGATTTCAGTCCACTAATTAGTGGACTTAAAAATAAATATCTGAAATTTAAGCAAAATTACTAACTTAAGTCCACAGTTTTGTGGACTTAAAATTGATTTATGGATGAAATTATTGAAAATTTTTCCTTAAAAAATGCTGAATCGAATTTAATTTCGGATACTTTTGAATTACCAAAAAAGAAACAAAAAACAGAACCGATAAAAGACTTGAACAATATTGCCAATCCGATTTGGCTATCTGTTTCTGAGGCCGCAAAAATAAGCGGTGTAAATCAAAAAACAATCCGCCGAGCCATCCAGAACAAGCAAATCAATTACAAAATCTACAAAGATCGCTATTTGATCAATTTAAGTGCGATAATTCAATATATGTATTCAAATAAAAAATTAAAAAACAAGTACATACAATACGGATTAGGGCAATATTTTTAGATACTTGACTCACTAAGGCAATAAAAAACGCCTCTTCAATAAGAGAGACGTTTTTATATTTGAATTCTATAACACTGCGTCTTTCGCGGCCTTTGCTAAGCGGAACTTAACAACGGTCTTGGCAGGGATCTTGATCTCGGCGCCGGTGGAGGGATTGCGTCCCATGCGTGCTTTGCGCACTGCTTTGACCATTTTGCCAAAGCCTGGCACAACGAATTCTCCAGCCTTCTTAACTTCTTTGTAGGCCAAATTAGCCAATTCGTCTAAAAGTCTGCCAACGTCCTTTTTGCTCAGCTCGGTTGACTCTGACAAGAGGACCAGCAGTTGCGATTTTGTCATTTTCGCCATAGTTTTTTGGATAAATTAGTTTATTAATTTGCACCTTTTTCCACAGGGTGCATTTACACCTATAATTATACAGTAAATTCAAAAAAATACCAATAAAAACAATAAATCCAATATTTCAAAATCAACGCGTCGCCCCGCTATAGGTAATCGCTTGGACAATATTCCAGTCTTCAGTAGTTTTTGGCATGCGCTCAAATAATGATTCAAATATTTCAATGCCGCGTATTTCTGAATTCAAGTTGCGATTTTCTGCACGCTGGCGCAAGCCATAGGACATGATAGTTATTGCGGCATTATCCTTTGCATTGCCCGTATCTGCTTCGCGGCGGTAAATGAATTTGAAATTCGCTTTGGCGGAAATCTCCGCTTCCTCCGATTCAAGCGACGGCCAGCGTCCGTTGGCGATCTTAATAGCATCTGCCAAATCCGAAGACGAAGACGGCAGTTTGCCAAAAGCGGCTTTAAACGAATGCATCACTGCGGCACGCTCGCCGGCTCCTAAGCGTTTGGTATTGTCATCTGTGCCGTATGTTATAAAGCTATTGATCGAATCTTGCATCTCGTCAGAAATCACAGCGACTCCGGAAAGCAGGCCTTCTAAATAGCTGATTTCATTCTGCTGTTCTTTTACCAGCGAACGAAGTTCTTTTAGCTCTGCCAAAATTTGGTCAAGCTGGCTGTTGGCCAATTTTTCCGCGCTTGCTTCAATTTTGATTATTTCGCCGTCCTTTGGGCATTCGCCGTAGCTTTTTTTGGTGACTCCGGCGGCGTTTAAGAGGCACTTATTCGCATAAGTTTTATTGTCAGACCCGCAAACCGGTTCGTATTCTTTTGTACAAACTGCAACTTCTTTTCCGATTAAAGTAATTTTGATTTGATTTGAATACTTTCCGCATGCGCCGCCTAGATATTCGCAGACACGCACATAGTAGTCGCCGTCGCCGTCAAATGCGGTGAGAACAGTATAATAGTAGTAGGGATCAGAAAAATACAAATATCGGTCTCCGGCGCGGTTCGGATAAACCGGTCCGGAATTTTTGGACCACACGACTTTAAATCCTTTTCCTGAATATCCGCTCACAGACCATTTGATTTCGTTATCAGCTTTTTGGCTAAGCGTTATCTCTGTTACGGCGCCGCTTGTTTCTGTTTTAATTTCTTCTGCCTCAACAGGCTCAGCCGTGCCAAGGCTAACCTTGATTTCATTGGAATACTTTCCGCATGCGCCGCCAAGATATTCACAAACTCGGACATAATAATAACCGGAACTGTCAAAAGCCTCCAGCCTATCGCTTCTTTTTTCCGGCTCTGAGTAATAATGATACTTATCCCCGCTTCGGTTCGGATAAACCGGATGCGCGTTTTTGGACCACACAACCTTGAATCCGCTGGCAGACTTGCCGTTTACGTCCCATTTGATGTCTGCGCCGGTTCCGCTTACGGTAATCGAACTTACGGAGCTAGCCGGCGTTTCAGAGCCATAAGTCGCTGATACGCTATTTATCCCTGAGACTGAAAGCAAAAAAATAATTGCCGAAAAAATGATTTTTTTACGCATACTTTTTTGATATAGCATATCCGCGCAAATTCGGCTTTTCGCGATTTTACGCGGCAATGCAAAAATAATAATAAAAATACCCATGTTATTAAATATAACTTGGGCAATTAAGAATTTCATTAAAAATGGAATAGAGTCTCGCTAAGCTGTCCGGCGATTAATTTTTGATTTATTTACAAATCAATTATACACAAAAATAAAAAACCGGTCAAACGATTCGACCGGCTTTGATTAAAAATTGAGAGGAGGCACTTCGCGCTTCCTTGCGCGAAAAGTGCTGTCCCATCACGGAACTTTATACGTAATGGGATCCTTAACATGATCTTTTTCCAGTTGCCAATTCGGATGAGCAAACTGGATCTTCAAGTACTCCACTTTCCCGTTGATGACTTGTGCCGGATGGAATCCTGATCCTGATGACAAAACCAACTCTGACTTGTATCCGCCAGAAGCTTTTTTCATCATATTTTTTTCGTTCGGACGCCATCCGTGATCGTCAGACAGCAGATACAATGGTTGCGACGGGTCACATTTTCCCATATTGAATGTTTTTTGGGAAACAAAAACCCCTGAATTGTCGGTAGTTGGCCATGGCGCACCGTCATCCGCCGCTATTGCATTGCTGCAAAAAATAAAAACAATCATTACTGCAAATAGTATTTTCTTCATTTTTTTTCTCCCTTTTTATGTTTTTTGGGGACTATTCCCCTATTAATTACTATTACAACAAAACTTCAATCACCTCTCCTTTCTTAAAGTTTAAAACTTTAAAAATTTTTTGGGAGGCGATTTTGGGATAACCTCCCTCTTAATTGTTAAAGGACCACTTGTCTTGCAAACCTGCTCAAGACAATATATATACAACACTTTAAACTACACCATTTTTTCAAAACTGTCAATACTTAAAGCACAATAATCAATTTCAGCCAATATCACATAAAATTCTTAAAATACATTATCCATACTTCCCTGTTTGGATATATCATTTGCCTGAATATTCTCAAAATTATTAAAATTACCTGAAATATTTGCCGGGCTGTTTTTTTCCGGAACATAAGCTTGACCTTCCTGTTTTTCGCGCTGGCGCAATTTATGAATCGCTTCATTAACATCATAGGCTGAGTTTTTGTCAACGCCAGGCAGATTCAAAACTGCTTCGGCTCCCTCGACATCATCATTCCTTTCCGTTTTTTTTCGGCTCGGAAACAAGCGCAGATCGTATTTGCTTTCTGGAAACAGATATATATAAGAAAAAGCAAAAATAAAAGCGATTACAATAGCAAAAGCCAAATTTAAAGGAATATTCGGCTTAACCGGATAGTCGGATACGAAAGGCTGGTCAATTATGCGCACACTTACCTGCTCGCCTGAGCCATGATAAAGCGCATGCTTGCTCTTCAAAGTCGCATTGATCGCACGGATAATTTGGTCGGCCTGATCGCGATCTTTGTGAAAAACATTGATCGTAAGAATGCCGCGGTTACTTGAATCGGTTTTAACCGTTTTTTTCCATTCGCTTAACTGCTTGCGCAAGTCTTTTGGGAAATAGTCTGCGTTTATACTGAAGCCGGCGCCCATTATTTCATTAAAAAATGAATTCGTCAAAATCACGTCAGCCAAAACATCGCTCACGTATTCATTCGCCTTATTTACCTGATACGGATCAGATCCTTGAGTGTTTTGCACTACCAAAAGCTTGGTTTGGGCACCGTATTTAAAAGACTGGGTAAAGATTAAAATCGCTGAAAATACGAGAAAAACAGTAATAATCGAAAAAACAGTTTGCTTTTTGTTTTTCAATACTTCCAAATATTCATGAAATTCCATAATAATGGTTTATTTTTAATACATTATTCTTAGCACAAGTAACAAAATATGTCAATATCATAATTCAAGAAAATTTCTTGCCAATTTTTCCGCCTCATCAACAGTTAAAAGCCAATTAATTCTCGCGCCCTGTTTTTCCCAGCGCTTAAGCCAAGTCAATTGCCGCTTAGCATATTGGCGGATGGCGATATTCAGTTTTTCTGTCATGTCGTCATAATCCATTTTACCCTGCAAATAGCGGGCAATGAACTTATATTCCAAGCCGAAAGATTCCAAACGCACCCAGCTAACGCCTTGCTTGTAATGCAAGCCTCGAACCTCGCCAATCATATCCTCTTTTTCCAAGCGTTCGATCAGGCGCTTATGAATCCGTTCACGCAAAACATCCAAAGGCCGGCTTATGCCAAGCAAAAGGCAATCATAAGGATTGTCCTGTTTTTTTCCGCTTTTTTTTATATTCTCGCCCTGCCCGCAGATCTCGATATAACGGATCAAGCGGCGCGCGTTATTGCGTTCGCTGTTGTTAAGTCTTTCCGCGAATTTTTTGTCGATCCCCGATAAAACAGCGAAAAGTTCGTCTGCGTTTTTTTTCTCCATGCTCGCGCGCAACTCGCTGTCCTGCCCTTGCGTGCTCAAAGCAAAGCCGTCAACTAGAGCCTGCGCATATAAGCCGCTTCCGCCGGCAACAATCGGCAATCGTCCTCTTTTTGAAATATCTATAATCGCTGTTTGAGCCGTCGTAAGCCACTTTGCCAAATCATATTTTTCATTTGGATGCACGACGTCGATCAAGTGGTAGGGAATATTTACAAATGTCGAGTGTCGAGTGTCGAGTGTCAGATTATTTTTTTTAAATTCATCATCTTCATTATTCAGCACTCGACATTCGACATTCGTCATTCGAAATTCGTCATTCGACATTCGACATTCGTCACTCGATACTCGATACTCTCCCAAATCCTTCCCTGTCCCCACATCCATATATTTATATACTTGCCGCGAATCAGCCGAAATGATTTCGCCGTTTAATTTGCAGGCCAAAGCAACCGCTAAGGCGGTTTTCCCGCTTGAGGTTGGACCGATAATTACTATGATTTTTTGCTTATTTTGTTTTTTTTCTGACATCGTATTGCAATTTTTAAAAATTTATGATAATTTATTTCCAAGTTGTACTGGAGGGTAAATATAAACTCTAAAGAAGGAGGAGAGAATGAATTCTGAAATTAAAATCATAGAAACGTCCAAAAAAGTGTTTATTAATTCGGTTAATCAAATAACCGATTCTGTAAAAAGTAAAGGATGGGAAAAAACAATAATAGTAGCCCCCTCTTTTTCAATACCGGCAAAGACGATTCTTGAAAAACGCGGCTTTGAATGCCGCACATCCAACAATTAACCAACAGCACCCCTTTGCCGACTATCGGCAAAGGGGTGTTTTAATTTTCAAGAGAGCCTTCCAATCCAAAATCTTTCACCTTTTCAATTTTTACAAAAATAAATTTGCCGATTTTTTCATCATCGCATCCGAAAATTTTGACAGTCTTGGCAGTTTCGGTCCGGCCGAAATATTCATTCTTCTTGTTTTTCTCTTCTACTAAAACTTTCACAGTCTTGCCGAGATAGGCCTGATTGTTTTCTAGCGCTGTATTTTTCAATACATCGTTAAGCTCCTGCTCGCGCCGCTTTTTTTCTTCAGCCGGCACATCGTCATCCAGTTTTTCCGCCGCCGTACCCGGCCGCGGGCTATACTGGGCGATGTAGGCCATATCAAATTTCACCTCCTCGAATAATTTAACCGTATTCTGAAATTGCTCCTCGGTTTCACCCGGAAAACCGACGATGATATCCGTTGTAAGCGAAACCAAAGGTTGCCGATATTTATTCGACATTCGGCATTCGACATTCGGCATTCGACATTCGGCATTCGACATTCGACATTCGGCATTCGACATTCGACATTCGGCATTCGACACTTCTCTGATTTTCCCAATCAAACCCAAATAATGCTCGCGCGTATATTTCCGATTCATGCGCTGTAATATTTCATTATCGCCGGATTGCGCCGGCAAATGAATGTGCTTGCAAACTTTTTCGCATTCCGCAATCGCCGCGATCAGATCATCGCTCATATCCTTGGGGTGGCTGGTCGCGAAGCGGATCCAAAAATCGCCATCTATTGCATTCACTAATCTTAAAATATCGGAAAATTTTAAAATTTTATCATTAGAAAATTGAAAATTGTTTGGAAATTGTCCGCCCGAGGCGGACCAGCCTTGGGCTGGGAAATTGGAAACCTGTCCGTCCGGCAGGCGGGTTGGAAATTCAGAATAATCACTATTCACATCATCACCAATTCGACATTCGGCATTCGGCATTCGGCATTCGAATGAGTTCACATTCTGCGCGATCAAAACGATCTCTTTATACCCCCGTCTAGTCACCAAGTCCTCAACCTCGGCGATAATCTCGTCAGCCGGCCGATAAACCTCGCGGCCGCGTGCGTATGGCACCACGCAATACGTACAAAAATTATCACAACCGTTGCCAATCGGGACAAAGGCGCTGAAACTGGAATCATATTTTGGTTTTATACTTAAATATTCCTGCTTAATCAGACGTCCAACATCCGCTGGACGACGGATATCAATTACATCTTGAATCAAATCTAAAATCATAAATCTAAAATCAGAAATCGCCCTTGCCGGCAGCCAAAGCGCCACATCATCTTTCAAGCGTTCAATCACATCCGCGCGCTCCGATAAACAGCCGGCCAAAATTATCTTAACAAAAGGATTTTCCATTTTTATACGCCGCACTAATCCGTATGCCCGATCCTCAGCGCCCTGCCGCACACCACAAGTAGTAAGCACGACAAAATCAGCCTCTTTCCGGCTGGGCGCCTCTTTGATGCCCATATCCTCAAAAACCGCCGCAATCCTCTCGCTATCTGACTTGTTCATTTGGCAGCCGATAGTTATAATATGATATGTAAAATTTGACATATTTGTTCATTCCTGCCCGCCGAAGTTGGAAACATAGGCGGGTGACAGCCGATTGTTATAATATGATATGTTTTAATATCCATATGCAAATAGATTAACAAGGATTAAGTATAAATTCAAGAAGCCGCAAAGATTTAAAATTTTTGCGGCTTCATTTATCACGTTTTTTAATTTATTCAAGTTGTGCCATTACAGTTTCCGAATATTCGGAATTTATAATCTTAAATTTATTCCACATCCCCCATCTTTTGCAAGTTCAACAGCTTTACATAAAGACCGCCTTTGACGCGGGACAATTCAATGTGATTCCCTTGCTCGACAACGCTTCCTCTTTCAAGCACCACTATCTTGTCCGCTTTCCTGATTGTGCTCAAACGATGCGCAATAATTATAGTCGTGCGCCCCTTGCTGATCTTATCCATTGCTTCTTGAATTAATCTTTCAGAATAACTATCCAGATTGCTTGTTGCTTCATCAAATATAAGTATCCGCGGATTTGCCAGAATGGCGCGGGCAATGCCGATGCGCTGTCTTTGTCCGCCTGAGAGTTTGATGCCGCGCTCGCCGACTTCCGTATCATATTTATTCGGCAATTTTTCAATGAATTCTTCGGCATT
>Ga0265296_1001148_pt1 | contig 32366 bp, 24 predicted proteins | sample MunlanPumphouse1_FD_189073 | JGI IMG/M metagenome (GOLD analysis project Ga0265296, IMG submission 189073) | Groundwater microbial communities from a municipal landfill in Southern Ontario, Canada - Pumphouse #1 | ecosystem: Environmental > Aquatic > Deep subsurface > Groundwater | place...
CGCCTGAGCCGGCACAGTTGCGGCCGGAACCGGGGCGGCCGGGACCGCATCGGCCTTCGGAACGGCCGGCAATTCGCCCGCCGGAGCGGCCGGAGCACTGGCCGCCGGGGCGGACATCAGGCCCAGATCCTGATCGGCGGCCGGGCGGTTGCCATGGCCGGCGTACCAGGCCATGAAGAGGCTGATGCCGAAGAACACCACGGCCAGCCACTTGGTCGACTTGGACAGGAAGTTGGACGCGCCACGCGCACCGAACACGGTCCCCGAGGCGCCAGCGCCAAAGCCCGAACCTGCCGCCGCACCCGAGCCACGCTGCATCAGGATCAGCGCGACCATGGCTACGGCAACCAGCACGTAGACGACATTGAGGATCAACATCAGCATTGGAAATCCGCCCTCGGACTAGAGTGCCGGCAGCTAGCCGGCAACCGTAACTAATTGTTTGCCGCCGCCTCTGCGATGGCCAGGAAGTCGGCGGCCACCAGGGAGGCACCACCAACCAGCCCACCATCGACATCCGGCTGCGCGAACAGTTCCCCGGCATTGTCGGGCTTCACGCTACCGCCGTAAACAATGGGCAGTGAATCAGCAATTCTAGCATCGATGCGCGCAACTTCGCCACGAATGAACGCGTGCACCTGCTGCGCCTGCTCCTTGGTTGCGGTACGGCCAGTTCCGATCGCCCAGACCGGCTCGTAGGCGACCACGGCATTGGCGAAGCCTTCCGCCCCGACAAGCTCCAGCACCGGGGCCAGCTGGCTGGCGATGACCGACTCGGTCTGCCCGGCCTCGCGCTGCTCAAGGGTTTCACCGACGCACAGCACCGGCACCAGGCCGGCGTGCAGGGCGGCAGCGAACTTGCGCGCGACCAGCTCACTGCTCTCGTTGTGGTACTGGCGGCGCTCGGAGTGGCCGACCAGGCCATAGCGGGCACCCACCTCGTGCAGCATGGCTGCGCATACCTCACCGGTGTAGGCGCCCTTCTCGTTGCTGCTGACGTCCTGTGCACCAAAGGCCAGGCCGGTGTCGCCGAAATCTTCGACCAGCTCACCCAGGTAGGGCATCGGCGGCAGGATCACCACCTCCACCCCGCGCTTCGGCAGCCCGGCAGCGACCTGCCCCAGCAGTTCGGTGGCGAATTGACGGCTGCCGTGCAGCTTCCAGTTTCCAGCGACGATCTTGCGGCGCATGAGCGGGTGGCTCCTGTGTGAACTCAGCCGCCCATGATACCTGCTGCGGCAAAAAACCGTTTCTTTGTAAGCGGTTACATGGATTTTCAGCCAACGGCGCAGCCCCTCGTGGCGGGGGGCTGGGTTGGGTTGGTCGCGGAAAGCTCCGGCTGGGTTCGTGGGGTTGGCCGAGCGGGCGGGGCTGCGCAGGGGTCGCTGCAAGTACGTCCCTGTAAGCTCGGGCGCCGCATCCATGCGGCTCACGCCCCTGCGCAGCCCCACCCGCCCGGCCCATGACACATTGCGGCGATTCGCCCGCCACGGAAAGAAAAAAGAAGATCAAAAGCAAAAGCGAAAGCAGAGCTTCGGCCCCCTCCCCTGCTTCGAGATCTGACAGATCTTATCCACGCATGACGTGGATGGATCGTGTCGACCAAGGTCGACACCTACCAACAGCCGCGGGAAATTGTCGGGGGTGGGGCGGCGTGGGCTGGCAGGACCGTTGGCGCCATGGATGGCGCCATCGAGCCCCCAGGGATGGGTTTACGGCGTGTCCTGCCAGCCCACACCGGCCCGCCCAACCCGCAGAAACCCGAAGCCGCTTTGGCTTTGGCTTTGGCCTCTGCGGGTGCAGGGTGCAACCCTGCCGAACACCCTCCGCACCCGTAATGAAAAAGCCGCCTTTCGGCGGCCTTCTCATTCGTTACTTCAGCTTGATCTCGCGCAGGCGCTCTTCGAGGAAGCCGTGTGCGGTGATCGGCTCCGGGTACCGGCTCGGGTTCTCCTCGCTGATGCACGAGGGCAGCACGTCGATCAGGAAATCCGGGTTCGGGTGCAGGAAGAACGGCACCGAATAGCGCGGCTGGCGGGCCAGCTCGCCCGGGGGATTGACCACCCGGTGGATGGTCGACGGATACACATGGTTGGTCAGGCGCTGCAGCATGTCGCCGATGTTGACCACGATGGTGTCCGCATCCGAGGTGAACGGCACCCAGTCCCCATCATGCGACTGCACTTCCAGGCCTGCCGCGCTGGCACCGACCAGCAGCGTGATGAAGTTGATGTCGCCATGTGCACCGGCACGCACGTTCGGGATGTCGTCGGTGGTGATCGGCGGGTAATGGATCGGGCGCAGGATCGAATTGCCGAAATTGGTCTTGTCGGCGAAGAAGTGCTCCGGCAGGCCGATGTGCAGGGCCAGGGCCGACAGCACGCGCGAACCCAGGTTGTCCAACGCCTGGTACAGGCCGTAACCACGCTCACGGAAGCCCTCGACCTCGGACGGCCACAGGTTCGGCGCCATCACGTCCCGGTACTTGGAGTCGTCGGCGATCTCGCGGCCGATGTGCCAGAACTCCTTCAGGTCGAAGTGCTTGGAGCCCTTGGCGGTCTCCACACCGAACGGGGTATAGCCACGGGCGCCACCGCTGCCCGCCACGTGGTACTTGCGCTTGGTCTCATCCGGCAGTGCGAAGAAGGCCTTGAAGACGTCGTAGGCCGCATCGATGTCGGCCTGCGGGATGCCGTGGTTGCGGATGCCGGCAAACCCCCATTGGCGATATGCCGCCCCCAGCTCGGCCACGAAGGCGTCGCGGTCACTGTCGAAACGGGTGATGTCGAGGGTGGGGATCTGGCTCACAGCGGTTCCTGGCTTGTCGTTGAGTCGGTACGGGCCCGCCATGTCATGGCGACCGATCTGAACATTGTGACAGATAGATCGGGGCACGCCACCGACACACTGAAACAAACCGATACAATGCGCCACCCGCGCGCGGTTTAACGACTTCGTCACGCCGGGAAACGCCACCCCTTACCCCATCCCAACCCGCCTTCTCCATGGACGCCGCCCTGCCCGACGCCACCGCAGCCGCTCTTCCCGGCCCCGCCCGACGCTGGCGCAGGCTGGCCTGGTGGTCCCTGTTCATCGCGGCCAACGCGGTGCTGGCCGCGCTCATCGCGCTGGGCAACGTTCCGCTGCGCGACAACCCCGGCGGGACACTCGGCCTTGCCTATCTGGCGATTGCCCTGCCCGGCCATCTGCTCGCGTTCGGCGCACTGGCCGGCCTGCTGCCGCTGGCCATCGGCCTGTGGCCGCGCAGCGCGCGCGCGCTCAGCGTGTCGGCGGTGATCTGCCAGGGTCTGTGGCTGTGCCTGCTGCTGGTGGATGCCAAGGTGTTCGCGCTGTATCGCTTCCACCTCAACGCGATGGTCGCCAACATGGTGTTCGGCGGCGCACTGCAGGATCAGGTGAGTCTGTCCTGGAAGACCTGGCTGCAAGCGGCTGCCATGGTATCGGCGATCTTCGCCGCGCAGGGCCTGCTGGCCTGGGCCTGCTGGAAGCTGCTGCCCGCAGCGCCGCGGCGGCGGCGGGTACTGCAGGCCTGGGCGGTGATTGCCCTGCTGATGGGCGGCGGCCAGGTCGCCACTGCCTACTACGACGCGCTTGGCGAACGCGCAGTGATCAGCCAGTGGAATTACCTGCCATGGGCGCAACCGATCACCGCCAAGAGCGCGATGCGCCGCTTCGGCGTGGTCAGCCAGCACCAGGTCGGCCTGCCCGATCCGCGCCATGCCCAGCTCAACTATCCATTGCAGCCGCTGCGCTGCCAGAGCCACCAGCGGCCGAACATCCTGATGGTGGTGCTGGAGTCGTTGCGCCATGACGTGCTCACCCCGCAGTTCATGCCCAACGCATCGGCACTGGCCCGCTCCTCGCGGGTGTACGAACATCATTTCAGCACCGGCAACGCCACCCGCTATGGCCTGTTCGGCCTGCTGTATGGCCTGCCGGGCGGCTACTGGCCCAGCATGCTCGACGAACAGCGTGGCTCGCAGCTGTTCAAGGTGCTGGGACAGCAGGGCTATGACCTGCATCTGTATGGCAGCGCGCCGCTGTACAGCCCGGAGTTCGATCGCACTGCGTTCGCCGATGTCCGCGACCAGCTGCACCAGGGACCGTCCGAACTGACGTCCGACGGCCGCGATGCCGCCATCGTCGCTGGACTGCAGAAGGACATCCGCGCCAGCCAGGCTGCGCAGCGCCCATGGTTCGGTTTCGTGTTCCTCGATTCCACCCACGCGCCTTACCACATGCCGGCCGGCTATCCGCCGCTCGCCACGCCGATGGCCGATGCCATCGATTTTCTCAAGTTCGGCCCCGAGCACGATCCAACGCCGGAATTGAACCGTTATCACACCGCGGTGCATTACGCCGACAGCCTGATTGGATCACTGCTGGATGATCTGCGCGCACAGGGCCTGGACCAGGACACGATCGTACTGGTGACCGGTGACCACGCCGAGGAATTCAACGACCTCAAGCTCAACTACTGGGGCCACAACGGCAACTTCTCCAACTACCAGTTGCAGGTGCCGTTCGTGCTGCATTGGCCCGGCCAGGGTGGCGGCCGCGACGCGCGGGTCAGTTCGCATGAAGACTGGGTGCCGACGCTGATGCGCCACGGCCTGGGCTGCGAGAACGCATTGACCGACTACAGCACCGGCCATGACCTGCTGGCTGCACCGACCGGCAAGCGCGCGCTGGTGGTGGAAAGCTGGTCGCAGCGCGCGGTGCGCAATGGCGAGGCGATCTACGTGTTCGACAAATTCGGCAATGCCACCGCGCTCGATGCGCGCTACCGCCCCCTGCCGCAACAGACCCCCGACGCCGCCAGCCTCCGCGCGGCATGGGAAGCGCTGACGCGCTTCCGCAACCGCTGAATCCAAGGACCGATCCACCATGAACCGTCCGCTGCGCATCCTGCATACCGAAGCCGCCAAAGGCATGGGTGGGCAGGAGATCTACATTTTCCGCCACATGCAGGTGATGCGCGCGCGCGGTCATGACGTCGCCCTGCTGTGCCAGCCGGACGCGCGCCTGGCCACCCGCGCGCGCGATGATGGCTTCACCGTGCATACGCTGCGCATGGGCGGCATGGGCCGGCTGCTGCGCGGCATCTGGTCGGTGTCACGGCTGGTGCGCCGCGAGCGCTACGACGTGGTCAACACCACCAGCCGTCGCGATGCATTGATTGCCGCCGCGGGTGCACGCCTCGGCGGCACACCGCTGGTGGTGCGCTCGCGCCACCTGATGAGCCCGGTGAATTCGCTGCTGAGCTACACCGGCCTGCCGCACCGGGTCATCACGGTAAGCAACTTCGTCAAGCAACTGCTGGCGGACCGCGGAATTCCCGCCGACCACATCGGCATCGTGCCGCCGATGGCGGTTTCTCCAACCGGCATCGACGCCGCGCAGGAGCCGTCCTGGCAGGCGCTGCAGGAGACGCGTTCACGCGTGCGCGCCGAGCTCGGATTCGACGAACAGGACATCGTGGTGGGCTGCGTGGCCGTGCTGCGCGAACCCAAGGGCCACGCCGAACTGCTGCAGGCCATGGTGCCGCTGTGCAAGGCCAACCCCCGCCTGCATCTGGTGGTGGTCGGCGATGGCCAGGCCGTGATGCAGCGCCTGCAGGCCACCTGCGCCGAACACGAGCTGCAGCGCCAGGTCCATCTGCTGGGCTTTCGTAGCGATGCCAGCCAGCTGATGCCGGGCTTCGACATCTTCGCGCTGGCCACACACAAGGAAGCATCGGGCACGGTGTTCCTGGAAGCGGCACAGGCGGGCCTGCCGATCGTGTCGCACCGGGTCGGTGGCGTGCCCGAAATGCTGGTGGAAGGCAGCAATGCCATCCTCACCCGGCTGGGTGACAGCGCCGCCCTCACGGGCGCGCTGCGGCTGCTGGTGGACGATCCCGAGCGTCGCCGGCAGATGGGACGTTCCGGCTGGGACTGGATCCGCAGCGCAAAGCGTTTCAGCCCCGAAGGCCACGCTGAAGCCACCGAACACTACTACCACCAATGGATGAAGGAGCTGGGTCATGGCTAATGCCAGAACCGTACCGGTGCTGATGCATCATCACGTCAGCAACTCGCCCGGCATGATCACGGTGTCGCCGGAAAATTTCGAAAGCCAGATCGCCTGGCTGGCGCGCACCGGCTGGACTTCGTTGACGCTGGACCAGTACGCCGGCTTCCTGGCCGGCAAGCCGGTGCCGCGCAAGTCGATCGTGATCACCTTCGATGATGGCTACCTGGACAACTGGGTCTACGCCCACCCGATCCTGCAGAAGTACGGCATGCACGCGGTGGTGTTCGTGGTGACCGGCTGGATGCACGAGGGCCCGATGCGCCCGCATGCCGGCATCACCGGTGCCACGCTGCCGGAAACGCCCGAGCATCGCGCCTGCGAAGACCTGATCTACAAGCAGGGCCGCAGCGACGAAGTGATGATGCGTTGGAGCGAAGCACGTGCGGCCATCGAGGCCGGCACCTTCGAGATCCATTGCCATACCCACACCCACACGCGCTGGCTGCGCCGCCAGGACCTGGACCGCGCCCAGCGCCGTGCCGGTATCAGTGGCGACCTTTCGAAGGCCAGGGAAGTGCTGCTGGAGAAGCTGGGCGAGGTATCGGACACGCTGTGCTGGCCGTACGGTGATTTCGACCAGGACTACATCGAAGTGGCACGTGAGCAGGGGTTCCGCTACCTGCATACCACCCATCCGTTCGGACGCAACGTGGTCGGCGGCGATCCCGAGCGCATCTACCGCTTCGCCATCCGCAACCGGCCGGCAAGCTGGCTGCGCAAGCGCATCGCGTGGAGCTACAACCCGCTGATCGCACCGCTGTTCAATGGCTTCAAGGCGCGGCAGAAGAAGATGGTGCCGGGACCGTGATGGCGCTGCCAGCACTGGGTTGACACGGCTTCGGCAAGGAAGCTCCAACAGAGTGGAAGGACTACAGGAAATGAACGTTCTGGTTACCGGCGGTGCGGGATTCATCGGCTCCCATACGTGCGTGGAACTGCAGCAGCAGGGCCATACGGTGGTCATCGTCGACTCGCTCTGCAACAGCGACGCCGGGGTGATCGATCGGATCGGCAGCATCACCGGCACCACACCGTTGTTCGTACAGGCCGACGTGCGCGACCGTGCGCGGATCACCGCGGTGCTGCGCGAGCATTCGATCGATGCGGTGCTGCATTTTGCTGCGCTGAAGTCGGTTGGCGAATCGCGGCAGATGCCGCTGGACTACTTCGACAACAACATCAGCGGCACCCTTGCCCTGCTCGGCGCCATGCGCGATGCCGGCGTGGGCACGTTCGTGTTCAGCTCGTCTGCAACCGTGTACGGCGACCAGGACCATTGCCCGGTGGCCGAGACGGCCTCGACCTGCGCGATGACACCCTATGGCCGTTCAAAGCTGGTGGTGGAGCAGCTGCTGTCCGACCTGGTCAGTGCCGATGCAACGCTGCATGCGGCAACGCTGCGCTACTTCAACCCGGTGGGTGCGCATTCAAGCGCTCTGATCGGCGAGCTGCCGCACGGAACCCCCAGCAACCTGATGCCCTACATCGCCCAGGTCGCTGCCGGCCTGCTGCCCGAAGTGCAGGTATTCGGCGATGACTACCCGACCTGCGACGGTACCGGCGTACGCGACTACATCCATGTGGAAGACGTGGCGCGGGCCCACGTGCTGGCGCTGCAGTACCTGCGCGACAAGCGCCGCAGCATCACCCTGAACCTGGGCACCGGGCAGGGCCACAGCGTGCTGGAACTGATCAAGGCCTTCGAGCAGACCATCGGCCGGCCGATTCCGTTCCGGATCACCGGTCGCCGCACCGGCGACATCGCGGTGAGCTTTGCCGACCCGTCCCTTGCCCTGCGCGAGCTGGGCTGGACCGCGCGCCATGGCCTGGCGGACATGTGCCGCGACACCTGGAAATGGCAGACGGCGATGCCGCGCAGCGCCTGATACCTTGCTTGCGCCAGACAGCAACATGGCCGCACAGGCGGCCATGTTGTCGGTTCGATCCAGCGACAGGGCTCAGGCCGCAGCCGCTGTCCTGACCGCCGCCGAAAGCCGATCCAGGGTGTCCTGCATCAACGTCGCGTCATCGGCCTCGACCGTGACCCGCACCACCGGTTCGGTGCCGGAGGGACGCAGGAAGGCACGCCCGCGACCGGATACCGCCTGCTGCGCTTCGGTCAGCGCAGCCTGCACGCTCTCGGCCTGCACGGTGGCCTTGGCCGAGACATCGCCGAGGCGCACGTTGACCGTCTTCTGCGGCACCTTGGACAAGGGCTGCAGCGCTTCGCGCAGGTTCTTTCCCTGCTGCTTCAGCGCCACCAGCACCTGCAGGGCACTGACGATACCGTCACCGGTGGTGGCCCGGTCCAGGCACAGCAGATGGCCGGACGCTTCACCACCGAGCACGCCGCCGCCCTCCACCAGCGCCTGATGCACGTAGCGGTCGCCGACGTTGCTGCGCTGGAACGGAATCTGCAGTTCGGCGAGGGCCTTTTCCAGACCGAAGTTGCTCATCAAGGTACCGACCACCGGGCCGTGCAGGCGACCTTCGGCCTGCCACGCGCGCGCCAGGATGTACACCAGATCATCGCCGTCGACCGGGTTGCCGCGGTCATCGGCCATCAACACCCGGTCACCATCACCGTCGAAAGCGATGCCCAGGTCGGCGCGGGTCTCACGCACCTTGGCAGCGAGGTTGTCGATGTGGGTCGAACCGACGCCGTCGTTGATGTTGACGCCATTGGGTTCGGCACCGATGCCGATGACCTCCGCACCCAGTTCGCGGAACAGCAGCGGCGCGATCTGGTAGGTGGCGCCATGCGCGCAGTCGAGCACCAGGCGCACGCCGCGAAGATCGAACGAGCGCGGCACGCTAGACTTGCAGAACTCGATGTAACGGCCGACGGCCTCGCGTGCACGCGAGGCCTTGCCGAGCTTCTCCGAAACGGCCGTGGTGAACGGCACGTCCAGTGCAGCCTCCAGCGCCAGCTCGGTGGCATCGTCGAGCTTCTCGCCCTGGGCGGAAAAGAACTTGATGCCGTTGTCGTAGTGCGGATTGTGCGACGCACTGATGACGATGCCCGCATCCACGCCGAGGGTGCGGGTGAGGAAGGCAACGGCCGGGGTCGGCATCGGGCCGAGCAGCTGCACGTCAGCCCCGGCAGCGACCAGCCCAGCTTCCAGCGCCGCTTCGAACATGTAGCCGGAGATCCGCGTGTCCTTGCCGATCACCACGATCGGACGGCGCCCATCCTGGCCACGCTGGGCGACCAGCACGCGGCCCAGGGCGTTGCCCAGGCGCAGCACGAAATCAGCCGAGATCGCGCCTTGGCCGACCCGACCACGGATGCCGTCGGTACCGAAGTACTTGCGGCTCCCCATCAAACCTCCTCCGGTGCCGGCTCGCGGCGCAGCATCGCCAGCAGGTCGGCCAGGCGGTCGCGCAGTTCACGGCGGTCACAGATCTGGTCGATGGCACCGTGCTCGAGCAGGAACTCCGAACGCTGGAACCCTTCCGGCAGCTTCTCGCGCACGGTCTGCTCGATCACGCGCGGGCCGGCAAAGCCGATCAGTGCACGCGGTTCGGCGATGTTGATGTCGCCCAGCATTGCGAACGACGCCGACACACCGCCGGTGGTCGGGTGGGTCAGCACCGAAATGTACGGCTGCCCGGCTTCACGCAGTTTGCCCAGCGCGGCCGAGGTCTTGGCCATCTGCATCAGCGAGAACAGGCCTTCCTGCATGCGCGCGCCACCACTGGCGGAGAAGCATACGTACGGTGCGCCGATCTCGGCGGCGGTCTCGGCGGCAAGGGCGAAGCGCTCACCGACCACCGAACCCATCGAGCCGCCCATGAAGGCGAAATCGAAGGACGAGGCCACCAGGGGACGGCCCTTGAGCAGGCCGCGCATGGCAATCAGCGCGTCGTACTCACCGGTGTTCTTCTGCGCGATCTTGATGCGCTCGCCGTACTTCTTCTGGTCCTTGAACTTCAGCAGGTCGGTCGGCCCCAGGCGGGCAGCGATCTCGGTGGTGCTGTCGGCGTCGAACAGCGCGGCCAGGCGCGCACGCGCACGGATGGCCATATGGTGGCCGCACTTCGGGCAGACCTCCAGATTCTCTTCCAGCTCCGGACGGTACAACGCACTGCCGCAGTTGCTGCACTTTTCCCACAGGCCCTCGGGGACGCTGCGCTTCTTGCTGGGGGTGTTGTCGGTGCGGATGCCAGACGGCATCAACTTGCTGAGCCAACTCATGCGGGAGGACACTTCCGTTCAGGGCGGCCCGGGGGCCGCAAAGGCGGACAGTCTAGCTCCGCTTTCCCTGCCCGTGCACCCCCTGCCCGGCCTTGGCCCCAATGGAAAAAACCATGCTGGGACGTACGTTTAGGTGTTGGGGAGTGCCTGCCGCTGGCCGGCAGCGCTTGCAAGCGGGCAGGTACGGAGGATGCCGGCCAGCGGCCGGCACTACCGTTACGCGTCGAGCGCCTGCCGCAGCGGAGCCAGGAATGCAGCGGCGCGCTGCGCAGCCTCCTCGGCGGAACCCGCTTCGGCGAGCACCGCCACCAGCGCACTGCCGACCACCACGCCGTCGGCCTGGCGGGCCATGGCCGCCGCACTGGCTGCATCCTTGATGCCGAAGCCGGCCACCACCGGCACGCTGGCCTTGGCCCGCAGCGCCTGCAGACGTGCACTGGCCGCGTCGCTGTCCAGGCGTTCGGAAGCGCCGGTGACACCGGCAAAGCTGACGTAGTAGAGATAGCCGCGGGCCAGCGCCAGCAGCTTGTCGGCGCGCGCCTCGCTGGTGGTCGGCGATGCCAGCAGAACCAGTGCCAGGCCCGCAGCGTCGAAGGCCTGCTGGGCTTCGCCGGCTTCTTCCGGTGGCAGGTCGACCAGCAGCACGCCATCCACGCCAGCGGCCACCGCCGCGTTGGCGAACGCCACGTAACCGTGGATCTCCACCGGGTTGAGATAGCCCATCAGCACCACGGGCGTCTGCGCATCGCGTTCGCGGAACCGCGCAACCGCCTGCAACACATAGCGGGTGCCTGCGCCGCGGGCCAGCGCACGCTCGGAGCTGCGCTGGATGGTCGGGCCATCGGCCATCGGATCGGAGAACGGCACGCCCAGTTCGATCACATCGGCACCGGCCTCGACCAGCGCGTGCATGACCGGCACCGTGGCTTCGAGGGAAGGATCACCGGCGGTGATGAAGGGGATCAGGGCCTTGCGCTGCTGCTCGCGCAGGCGCTGGAAACAGGCATCGAGTCGGGATACGGACATCTCAGGCACATCCTTCAATCAGTTCAATCGCTTCACTGGTTCCCCAGTACATCTGGAGGACCTTCCCTTCAAACAGTTCCACGCGGATGCCGAGGGCCGAGCCCGGGTCCTGCCAGGTCAGGTATTCGCCCTGCTCGCCGTCGTAGGCATGCGGGCTGGACACAGGCGGCTTCGGGAACCGGGCGACCGCCTGGGCGCGGGTCATTCCCACGCGCAGGCCAAACGGGCCGGGCTGCTCGGCTGGCGCCCCGCTGTCCGGATCCAGGCCGAGGTCGAAACGAACCACGCGGTCCTCGTCGGTCATCATCGACACGCCCGCCGGCAGGGCCGTGCCGTCGTAATACTCGCAACTGCCGCCGAGGGCTTCGACCGCCCCTTGCGCCGTCCACGGCCCGAGTGCCTTGAGATCGTTCAAGTGCTGGCCGATCAGCACCTCGCCGGCATGATCCAGCGCCACCGAGACCACGGCCGGGCCCTCGTCGTCGCCCTCACCTTCCGCTGCGGGCGGGTCATCAATCGGCGTGCGCGCCAGAGGGTCGACATCTTCATTGGCGGCGGCCTGCTGCGCAGGCTGCGTGGTTGCCTTGGCCGCCGGCGCCAGTACGGGCGGCTCCGGTGGCTGGCACGCGGCCAGACTGAATGCCAGCAGCAGTACGCTGCTGTTGCGCATCAGCGCACTCACAGCACCAGGCCTTCGCGCGCCGCGATGGTATGCACGTCCTTGTCGCCGCGACCGGAGAGGTTGCACAGCACGATCTGGTCGCGCGGACGCCCGCGCGCAAGCTTCATCGCCTGCGCCAGTGCGTGGCTGGACTCCAGCGCCGGCAGGATGCCCTCGGTGTGGGCCAGCAGATGGAAGGCCTGCAGCGCTTCTTCGTCGGTGATGCCGACGTAGCGCGCGCGGCCGCTGTCGGCCAGGAACGCATGCTCGGGGCCGACGCCCGGGTAGTCCAGGCCGGCCGATACCGAATGGGTCTCGATGATCTGGCCATCGTCGTCGCACAGTACATAGGTGCGGTTGCCGTGCAGCACGCCCGGACGGCCGGCGGCGATGGAGGCAGCGTGACGGCCGGTGTGGATGCCATCGCCAGCGGCTTCAGCGCCGACAATCTCGACCTCGCGGTCGTTGAGGAAGGCATGGAACAGGCCGATCGCATTGCTGCCGCCGCCGACGCAGGCAGTGATCGCATCGGGCAGGCGACCGTACTCGGCCAGCATCTGCTCGCGCGCCTCGCGGCCGACGATGGCGTTGAAGTCACGCACCATGCGCGGGTACGGGTCCGGGCCGGCGACCGTGCCGATGATGTAGAAGGTGTCCTGCACGTTGGTGACCCAGTCGCGCATCGCCTCGTTGAGGGCGTCCTTCAGGGTGGCCGAGCCGGAAGTGACCGGTACCACCGTCGCACCGAGCAGCTTCATGCGATAGACGTTGATCTTCTGCCGCTCGATGTCGGTGGCGCCCATGTACACCACGCACTCCAGGCCCAGCCGTGCGGCGACGGTGGCGCTGGCCACGCCATGCTGGCCGGCGCCGGTCTCGGCGATGATGCGCTTCTTGCCCATCCGTGCAGCCAGCAGCGCCTGGCCGATGGTGTTGTTGATCTTGTGCGCGCCGGTGTGGTTCAGGTCCTCGCGCTTGAGCAGGATCTGCGCGCCGCCGACATGGTCGCTGAGGCGTTCAGCATGGTAGATCGGGCTTGGCCGGCCCACGTAATGGGCCAGGTCGCGGTCGTAGGCCAGCTGGAATGCCGGGTCCTGACGGGCCTGGTCATAGGCCTGAGCCAGTTCCTGCAGCGGGCCGACCAGGGTTTCGGCGACGAAGCTGCCACCGTAACGGCCGAAGTGGCCTTGGGCGTCAGGGAATGCGTGGAAATCGGCAATGGGAGAGGCAGACATGGAGACGACCGGTCGTTCAGACAGGTGGATACTCTAGCGCACGGATTGTGTCCGGAAAATGGATATTATCTGGCGCATCCCGTCAGGAAATCTCACATGAGTACGTCACTGCTGCCGCCGCTGAATGCCCTGCGGGCATTCGAGGCCACCGCACGCCTGGGCGGCGTTGGCCGCGCTGCACAGGCCCTGCATGTGACCCATGGCGCGATCAGCCGCCAGCTGAAGCTGCTGGAAGACCATCTGGGCCTGGCCCTGTTCCAGCGTGCAGGCCGCGGCCTGCGCCTCACCGCCACCGGCACCCGCCTGCAGGAAGCCTGCAGCGATGCCTTCAGCGGGATCGAGGACTGCGTGCGCGCATTGCAGCGGCCAGCGGCTTCGCCGGCGCTGGTGCTGGGGTGCAGCGGCAGCGTGCTGGCGCGCTGGATGATTCCGCGGCTGCCGGCCCTGCAGGCGGCCCTGCCCGGCGTGCACCTGCAGTGGTCGGCCCTGGATGGCAGCTTCACCGAGACGCAGGCCACTCTGGATGCGGTGCTGCTGCTGGCGCAGGGGCCGTGGCCGCGCGGCTGGCAGGTACGCGAATTGGCACCGGAACGGGTGGGCGTGGTGGTGGCGCCCTCGCACCCGGCTGCACATCGGCTGCGCCATGTACCGCCGTCGGCCCTGCTGCAGGAAACGCTGTTGCATACCAGTTCGCGGCCGCAGGCGTGGCCGGCGTGGGCGCAGGCACATGATCTGGATCCAACCCAGCTGCAACTGGGCACCGGCTTCGAACACCTGTACTACCTGCTGGAAGCGGCGGTGGCGGGACTGGGCCCGGCGATCGCGCCCGAGCCGCTGGTGGCAGAGGATCTGGCCGCGGGGCGGCTGCTGGCACCGTGGGGGTTTGCCGCGACCGGCGGATTCTGGGTGCTGGCGCTGCCGGACGGTCCTGTCGATGCGCGCTTGGACGCGCTGGCGGACTGGGCCGCCGCCCAACTGCAGTGACGATCGCCGCGCAGAGACGGACGCGACAGCCGGCAGAACCTCGCTTTTACGGGCACTACATGCCGCTGGAAAACACTTCGAGCGTGTCTGCGCTGACCCAGCCCTGCGCGCAGTTCCCCGCATAGTGTCCCGGCGCTGCCACGTGGCAGGCTTCGCCCCTGGTGCCCTTCATGCCGCTGATGGGCCTGTCGCCATAGGTGTCACACAACGCGTTGCTCTTGCACTTGCCGACCGTGTTGGCCGGAATGGCGACAACGTAATAGAACAGCGGATTCTGTCCGGTGCGGCCGATGCCCTGCACGCAGACCAGTTGCCCCTTCGACAGTTTCGCGGTGGCGGAGGCCTTGCTGCCGCTGCCCGGTACCGCGTCCAGCGTCTCCACGCCCTTGGCCTCGGCCACGCCAGCGAAGAATCCCTGGTCGCCGCAGTCCGGCGACAGTTCGACGTCGTAGAAGTCGCCGCTGTCGGCATCACCTGCCGTGCAGCCAGTACCGGCACTGGCATTGCTGCACGCCACCGCGCTGGCGCGGATCAGCGCGGCCAGTCCATCGCGGGCCACTGCCGTAGTGGACACGGGTACCGCTGTCGCTGCAGAGACCGGGACCGGGGCCGCGGCAGGCGCGGCAACAGCGGCGGGCGACACTGCGGCGGGATTCGATGAATCTCCCGCCGCACACGCGCCCAGGGCAAGCAGCAAGCCAGGAACCACCGCAACGCGGGCCACGCGGAAACAGCGGGAGGAAAGACAGAGCAAATCCATTGCGACCTCATTGAAGGCTTGACGCACCGCAGGCGCGAGAAATGTACACCCGCTCAAACCCGACTGTGGCGGGGGCGCAGGTCCAGGCTACGACGCCGTCGGCGCCGCCAGGCGTTGCTGCAGATCCTCGCGCAGGCGCGACAACTCGACTTCGGCCTGCTGACGCTGCTGCATGCCCTCGCGATGGATGCTGCGCACCTCTTCGACCGTGGCGATCAGCTGATCATGCACGTGGCGCAGGGTCGCCACGTCGATCACGCCGCGCTGGTTGCTGCGTGCAGTGTCCACCGAAGCCTGGCGCATCAGGTCTGCATTGCGTCGCATCAGCTCGTTGGTCGCATCATCGATCGCATTGGCCAGTTCGGCCGCGTTCTTCTGCTCGCCCAGCGACAACTGGATCGCGAACTGGCGCTTCCACGATGGGATGGTGATGTCGCGGACGGTGTTGAACTTCTCGATCAACTGCAGCGCATTGGCCTGGATCAGGCGGATCATCGGCAACGACTGATCAGCCGCATGCTGCATCAGCTGCAGGTCGGAAACGCGCTTCTCGATCAGGCGGATCGCATTGTCGATCTCGCTCTGACGGATGCGCTGCTGCGGATCTTCGCTGCCCTGCCCCAGCAACTGCTCGGACTGCAGCTGGGCCAGGCGCTGCTTGCCGGCAGCGGCATACAGGCCCAGGGCGTGACGCTCCTCGCGGACGATGTCGTGCATGCGGTCGAAATCGCTCACCCGCTTGCCCATCAGCGCCTGTTGCGCGCCGACGTCGCCGAGCAGCTGTTCGATCTGCGAATTGGTATCGCTGAACTTCTGCACCAGCTCGCCCTTGGAGGAACGCAGGCGATCGATCAGGCCACCGATCAGCGGCACCTTCGAGCGTTGGGAAAAACCATCCAGCTTGAGCTCGCGCGCGATGCGTACCACTTCGCCGAGCTTCTCGCCGTTGGCGTCGAGGTCACGATTGCGCACCTGGTCCAGCAACTGGCTGGAGAAGGCCGTCGTCCGTGCGGCGGCTTCACGGCCGAACACCTGCAGGTTGCCTGGGCGCAGATCTTCCAGCTCGCGGCCGATTTCGGCGATGCGCGGCAGGTCGTCGCGGACCAGGCCGAGGGCGTTCAACGTGCTGTCATCAAGTTCGGGAACGGGCGTGGTGGCGGGCACGAGCGTGCCGGAGTTCTGGCTGTCCTGGGTCATCGGGCAGTGTCCTTGCGGTGGATAAGCGGCAGCGGCGGCCGGCTCAGGGCAGTCTAGCCTGAGCAGCGGCCACTTCGTCGTCGATCTGGGCCTGCAGCGTGGCTGCCTGCGCGGCCTGTGCAGCCTGGGCCTGTGCCTGGCCAGCCAGCGCGGCCTGGCGCCAGGCCGGCAGCAGGACATCGTGGATGCGGACGAAGCGCTGCAGCAGGGCTTCGTCCTGCTCCTGCAGCAGCTGCCATTGCCCGCTTTCGATGCGCCGCAGCGTGGCCAGCCGCTGCAGGTGGTCCACACGCGGCGCCAGCGCGGTCTGCGCAGCGCCTTCCAGGCTCGCCAACTGCGCGGCGCCGAACGTGGCCCAGGCCTCCAACGCGGCGGCAGCCGCGTCGTTGTCGATGATGGTCTGGGCACGCTGCTGCACACGCTGCGCGAGACCCTGTGCCTGCTCGCGCGCCTGCAACACCAGCACGCCCAGCTGCGACTGCAGCTCCTGCGCCTGCGCTTGGCGTGCCACATCGCGGCCGAGCAGACGCCCCCACCAGCTCTCCTGCCGCCGCAGGCGCGCCGGATCACTGGCCTGCAGGGCCAATGCGATCCGCGCTAACGCAGCCACCAGCCCTTCGCCGCCGCTGCCGGCCTGCAACGGTGCCGGCTCACCCAGCACCTGCAACAAGGGACTGCCGTACGCAGCCAGCGCGGCCACATCGGCGCACGCCGGAAGCGTTGGTCCGGGCAGGGAGCGCGCGCGGGTCACGGCAGTGGCGGCGGCCGTGGGCCGTCATCAGCCACCGTTTCCGGCGGCAATGATTCGCCGTAGAAGTGGCGCATCAGCGCTTCGTCGAGCGCACGTTCTTCCGGTGTCGCTGCACGACGCACGCGCGGACGACGACGCGTGTCGGCCGTGGCCACATCGGCAGTCACCTGCTGGCGTGCCCACCCGGCGAAGGCCGCCAACGTCTGCGACAGCTGCACCTGCTGCTCCTGCGAAGCGACCAGCAGCTGCAGCAGCGGTGCCAGCCCGGCCTGAAGGTCTTCGGCCAATGGCGTGGCGACCGGCTGCGGTACGGCAGCGGCCGGCGCGCTAGCGGGGCGTGCATCCGCCAGGCGCTGCAGCGCCGCCAGCAGGGCCGGCCATGGCGCAGGCTCGGGTGCGGCGGCTACCTCCGCCGGCGCTGGCGGCAGCTGCAACGCGCTGGCGATGTCGGCCAGCTGCGCGACCACGCGGCCACCGACATCGCTGTCACCGGCGCCCATCGCCTTGTTGCGCAGGAAATCTCGCTTGATCTGCGCCCAGCGTTGCGCGCGCTCGTCATCGAGCACGCCACGCAGCTCGGCCAGCTTCAGCAGATTCTCTTCGGCACCGGTGGTCAGCAGCTGCGCTTCGCCCAGGTAGTGGTCGGAGATCAACTGCTGCAGCTCGTCGTCATTCATCACCGGCGAAATCTTCTCCGCCAGTTTGTTCATGTTGCGGTAGCTGCCCTGCAGGCGGAACGGCGGCTCGGTGCGATAGCGGTCGTCCTGCGCAGCGCTGGCGATGTACTGCTGGTTGACCCTGTAGACCACGTCGCGCACGCGCAGCATGCGCTGCAGGGTGGCGGTGATTTCGTTGACCTCGGCGCCACTGTAGGCATGGCTCAGGCCGTTGCTGGAGACATCCTTGCCCATCGCGCGGTCGACCAGCAGGTACAGGTCGGCCATCTCGCGCGTGGCCAGCGGCGCCAATACCGGGTTGGAGGTCAGGCTGTTCTCAATGTAGCTGAGGGTGAAGGCCGCTTCCATGCCGCCAAGCACGTCGCCGAGGTTGTAGATGTCGGCACGGTTGGCCAGCATGTCGGGGATCTTGAACACTTCGCCGGACTCGGTGTACGGGTTGCCGGCCATGACCACGCAGAATTTCTTGCCACGCATGTCGTAGGTCCGGGTGCGCCCGCGCCAGACGCCTTCGATGCGCCGCGTGCCATCGCACAGCGAGATGAACTTCTGCAGGAACTCCGGGTGGGTGTGCTGGATGTCATCGACATACAGCATGGTGTTGTTGCCCATCTCCAGCGCCAGGTTGAGCTTCTCCAGTTCCTGCCGCGAGGTCGCGTCCGGCGCCTGCTGCGGATCCAGCGACCGCACTTCGTGGCCCAGCGCCGGTCCGTTGATCTTCATGAAGACCAGGCCGAGGCGATGCGCCACGTACTCCATCAACGTGGTTTTGCCGTAGCCGGGCGGCGAGATCATCATCAGCAGGCCCATCAGGTCGCTGCGCTTGTTCTCGCCAACGGTACCCATCTGCTTGGCCAGGTTGTCGCCGATCACGCCGAGATACACGTCGTTGATCAGCTTGTTGCGCACGAAGGACGACAGCGGCCGCGCCTTGAACTCCGACAGCCGCAGGGTTTCGCGCTCGCGGCCGATGATGCCCTGGCGTACCGCCTGATAGGCGTGGAATGCCGGCACGAAGCACTGCAGGTGGTGCTGCAGGCGTGCCAAGAAATCATCCAGCGACACGGTCAGGCTGCCGTTGCGGATGCGGGCATGCTCGCCCAGCAGGCCACTGACCTCCGCCTGCAGCGGTGCATCGCTGGAACGCGTGCGCAGCTGTCGCTGCACCAGCAGCAATGCTGCCGCTTCTTCCACATAGCCGGCGTGCGCCGATTGTGCCGGCAGCCCGGCGAGCGCCCGCAGCCATTGCCCGGCCAACGCCCAGCGCGTGGCCAGCGGATCCTGCGAGCGCTGCAGCGCACGTTCAAGCGCTTCACGCTGGCCCGCCTGCTCCAGTTGCTGCGACAACGCGTCCAACAGCGCCTGCGCGTGGCGGCTGCTGCTGAACACCGGCTCGCCGGCGACCAGTTCTTCGCCCAGATACGCCGCTGCAGCATCGGCGGCGGCGGCGTCGAACGGCAGTGCATGGGTCTGTGCGTAGTCGTGCAGCGCCTTCGCCATTTCCGCGCGCAGCGCCTGACGCCCCTCATCGGAACCGAACAGGCGCGCGATGGCCTCCGCGCCGGCCTGCCGGCCGGGCCACTGCGCCACGGCTTCATCGCGTTGCCGCGCGGCCCAGAACAGCAGCGCCAACGCACGCACGTGGGGCGAATGCCGCAGCGGGCCGGCGGCCTGCTGCAACGGCAACAGCGCGCGCAGGATCAGGGCGGCGTCATGGTCATGGATACCGCGCTCGTAACCCTCGCGGTAACGCGGCGCGGCAAAGGCACGGACCCGCTGGTCCAGCGCTTCGGGTTCGGCTGCATCGTGCTGCAGCTGGGCCAGGTCCAGGCCATCGCGGCCCTCCTCCGCCGCCAGCAACAGGCACCCGGCCAGGTATTCGCCGCGGTAGATCGCGTCCGATTCCGAATCCAGGGTCACCTGCCAGAACGGCTTCAGCGCATCCAGCTCGGGATCGTGCAGGGTCTCCAGGAAGTCGGTACCGGTGAGATGGATGGCAAGGGTTTCGCCACGCGGCAGCAGGGTCAGGTCCAGCGCCTGGGTGTTCACGCTGAAACGATGGCGCGGGCCAAGACGGACGACGTTGCCTCCTGCCTCGTACAGGTCGCTGCGGTCGCGCAGCTGGCGCACGGCCTGGTCGCGCACACCCTTCAGGCGCGCCTCGACATCGTCAGCCTTGACGTTGTCGCGCAGCGCACGCAGGCGCTCGGCCAGTTCACGCAACTTGAGGATCAGCGGATCGCCGGCGAAGAACGCGTTCAGTTCGTCGGCCGTGCCGAACCGCTCGGTGCGCTTGCCCAGGCCGTCGAGGATGCGGTTGGCGGCATCGAGCACCGAGCGCGCCTTGCGCTGGCGATCATCCAGCAGGGCCTGCTTGTGCGTGTCGAAGGCTTCGACCAGCTCTTCGCGTTTGCTCAGGATGTCGCCGAGGAACTGCTCGTGCTCGCCGAACTGGCTTTCCAGTTCTTCCAGCTGCACCAGCAGGCGCGACAACTGTTCGTCGGCCCGCTCAGGGTCGCTGGCCATCGCCAGCGCGCTGGTGATCGACTGCGAGAACAGGGCGAACTGGGCGGCGAACTGGGCCACGGCTTCGGCAGAGCCCAGCGACCTTCGCCGCTGTTCGGCCCGTGCGCGCGCCTGGTTCAGGCGCCCGTACAGCAGCGAGATCGATTCGACCACGCGGGTGCGCGCGGTCGCATCGTCGACCTTCAGCCCGGCCATCAGCTCGGACAGCATGTCCAGATCACCGGCCATGTCGCGCAGGCCGTCCAGCTGCTCATCCAGCTGGCGTGCACTGGCGGCCTGCTGTGCGGCCTCGTCCAGCGCCTGCATGCGGGCGGTCAAGGGGGCCAGTGCCGCATCGCCGGCGAGGAAGGCACCGGTGGCGGCGCCGACGCGGTCGTGCGCCTGTACCAGCTCGGCAGCCATGGCCTCGATGCGCGCGGTATCGATGTAGCGCAGCTCGCGGATGGTCAGCAGGCGACCGCGCAGCGCGGTGATCGCGTTGAGCGCTTCAACGAAGGCCTGCACCTCGTTCCAGTTTTCCGGCTGCAGCCGGCCCAGCAACGCCTTGTGCGTGCTCTCGGCCTCGGCCATCGCCTGCGCCGACTGCTGGCGGATCGACTGCACTTTCTCGTATTCGTCCAGCACCGATTCGCCGGTGGCGCTGATCTGCCGCAGCAACGCTTCGGCATCATCACACGCCTCGTCGCCCAGCCAATGATGCGCATCGAAAAGCCGCCGGGTGTCGGCCACCAGGCGCTGGTAGCGCTGCACCGATACATCCTGGCCGTCGATCTCGCGCGACAGGTTGAACAGGTTGGAGATGCCACGCACCAGCTCGGCGTTGCCGATGCGCCCCATGAAGGTATTGCCGGGCGGACGGCTGGCGGCGAACTCATCGCTGCTGAAGGGCGTCTGCCAGACCTGCATCGGATGGATGCGGGTCGGCTCGGTGCCTTCGGCATGGAACAGCACCATGCGCCCGTCCTGCATGAAGGCATAGCCGTGGCCGAAGACCGGGTTCTGCAGCACGCGCTGGATCGTGTTGTAGACGAACAGCGCCGAACGCCCGCCTTCGCGCTCGTAGAAGATGTACAGCACGTCCTCGCCGTTGGGCGAACGGATGCTGCGCTTGAACTGCATGCCATCCATCGAGGCGTCGAACGCCTTGTGCTCGCCACCCTGCAGGTAATAGCCGCCGGGGAAGATGATGCCGTGGTCTTCGGGCAGCTGCACGCAGGCCTGGACGATGGCATCGTTGCGCACGATGTCACCGGTGAGCGTGTTGTAGATCAGTCCGCGCCATTCGGTTTCGCGGTAGGGCAGCACTTTCAGCAGCACCAGCGAGCCGACACGGGCAAACTCGAACTGCGCGTCGTCGAGCGACTGCGTGCTGTCTTCCACCGGTTCGCTGTAGATGCCCTGCCCGGTTTCGGTGTTGTTCTCCACCTTGATGGTCAGATCGCCACCGGTGGTTTCCACGAACAGGGTATCGAGGATGTTCAGATGCGAGTGGCGGCCGTTGACAGCAAGGTCGCGCGTGGCGCGGGTCCATTCGAAATCGAACGGCGGTGGCAAGGCGATGTCACGCTCGCCACGCGCATCGAGATAGGTCAGTTCACCTTCGCGTGACAGCGCCCAGCGGAACACGCGCACGTCGCTGCTGCGCTCGCCGATCTGGAACGAGGCCAGCAGCTTGTCGCCCACCACGATCAGCTGCAGCAGGCGCGCGTGCTTGTAGTACGCGTACAGCTCGTTGAAGTCATGCACGAAGCCGGGCTGGTCGAGGAAACTGCCCTTCAGCTCCAGCGCGGCGACGTCGTAGCCCTCAGTGCCCTGTACCAGCCGGTACAGGCCGAACACATCTTCGATGCGGGTCTGGGTCTTGAGCCCGATGAACACGTTGTAGCCGAACAGCAGGCGGTCCGGGCCGACCTGCACGATGTCGCGGCCTACGCAGTTGTTCTCGCTGCGGATGCGGAAGCGGCCGACCACCTCCAGGCGGCTGTCGCCGAACTCGGCCAGGCGCTGTCGGTTCAGCTGCTCGGCAACGGCCTGCAGTCGCTGGCCCTGTTCGCCGAGACGGCGCCGCAGGACTTCATAGGCGCCGCCCTGGGCTACGGCCTGGTCGACGGTATCGCCGGCACCCTCTGGTGCGGCGGACTCGGTGGACGGTTTGGTTTCGGACATCAGCAGGTTTCCGGCTCACGGACGGCCGGCCGTCAATGCGGCCGGCACGGGTGGGCGATGGCCGTGGCCATCGCCGGGTGGATCAGCGCGCGCTGTCGACCACAACGGTCGCCGCGACGGGCGCGGTCTCTGCGTCCTCGGCGATCTGCCGCGGTGCATTGTCGGCGACGTTGACGCCCAGGTAGCGCTGCATCAGGTCCTGCACGATCGGGCTCTTGCCGGCGAAGCCTTCGATCGACTTGCCCAGCGAAACCGCCTTGATCAGGTTCTCGAACATGCCGCCGTCGCCGCCAACCAGGTCGATGTCGGCGTTGCGCAGCGCGCTGGCGATCACGCCGGCGTTCTCGCGCGAGACTTCCTTGCCGGCTTCGATCGAAGCCAGCGCCTGCTTCAGGCTGTTGTCCAGCATCATGCGGAACTCTTCATGGCCACGTGCCTGGTCGCTCAGCGAGGCGATGGCCTCGAACTTGCGGACCAGGCCTTCGGCTTCGGCCAGCAGCTTCTTCTGCACCACGCCGGCTTCGGCATTGCCCAGCGATTCGGTGGCGGTAGCGCGGGCCAGGCCCATCTTCTCTTCGCCCTGTGCCTGTGCCTGCAGCGTCTCTGCAAGCACGCGCGCCTCGTTGCTGCCCTGCTTCAGGTTCGCTTCGGCCTTGGCTTCGATCACGCGTGCTTCGGCGATGCCGACCTTCTCGATGGCCAGCGCCGACGCTTCGCGTACCTGCGCTTCGGCAAGACCCGGTGCGGCCTGCTCGGCACGGAACGCGTCGGCCAGCAGGCGCTTGGCTTCGGCCTGCTTGCCGGCCGCTTCGTGCTCGGCCTGCGCCAGCGTGGTCAGCTCCACCGCGCGGTGCTTGGAGGCGGTCTCGCGGGCCTGCGCTTCCTTCACTTCGCGCACCAGCGATTCCTGCGCCTTGGCTTCAGCTTCCAGGATCAGCACCTGCTTCTGGCGGTCGGCCTCGGAAACTTCGCGCACTTCCTTGATGCGCTCTTCTTCCTGCGCCACGGTTTTGTCGATGGAGATGCGTTCGCGGGTGATGTTGGCCACGTCCATCTTGCCCTGCTCGACCACCTTGTCGCGTTCCACGCCCTGCAGCTGCACTTCGCGATCGGTGGTGACCTGCTCCAGCTGGCGTGCACGTTCGACGCGCTCGGCTTCGATGGCCACGGCGCGCTGGCGGTTCTGTTCGGCCACTTCAACTTCGCGCATGCGGTTCTGCTCGCGGATGTCGATCACCTGCTGCGCTTCGATGCGGGCGTTCTCGGACAGCTGGCGCTGCTCTTCCTGCACCTTGGCGGTCTCGGCTTCCTCGCGCGCACGGATGGTCTCGATCTCGCGCTTCTGCCGTGCCTCGGCCTCGGCCTGCTGGCGTTCAAGCGCCAGCAACGCTTCGCGCGCTTCCACGTTTTTCTTGGTGATGGCCAGCTTCTCGTTCTGCTCCAGCTCGTTGGTCACCACGTTCTGCGCAGCGGTCAGCTCGGTGATCTTGCGGATGCCCTGCGCGTCGAGGATGTTGAACTGGTCCAGCAGCGATTTCGGCGTCTGCTCCAGGTAGTCGATGGCCACGTCCTCCAGCACATAGCCATTGAGGTCATTGCCGATCACCGCGATGATCTCGTCGCGGAATTCCTGGCGCTTCTCGAACAGCTCGGTGAAGTCGAATTTCTTGCCGACCGTCTTCAGTGCTTCGGAGAACTTGGCGTTGAACAGTTCATCGACCGCGTGTTTATCCGAGGCGCGATCAGCGCCGATGGCCTTGGCCACGCGCAGCACGTCGGCCTGGGTCTCGTTGACGCGCAGGTAGAACGCCACGGCGATGTCGGCGCGCATGTTGTCGCGGCAGATCAGGCCTTCCTTGCCGCGGCGGTCGATCTGCAGGGTGATCAGGCTGATCCGCATCAGCTCGGCGCGGTACAGCACGGGAATGATCAGCGCGCCGGTGAAATGCACTTTCGGGGTGGAACTCATGTCATTGACGATCAGGGCCACGCCCTGGTCGACCTTGCGGTAGAACGCCTTGAACAGGCCGGCCACGCCGAGCAGGAGGGCAAGCACGCAGCCCACGATGAAGAGGAAGGGGAGCACGGAAGCCAACGTCATTGATGATTCTCCTTGTTGCCCGGAAGCAGGTTGTCCTGGAAGTCGAGGGCGACCGCGTCGGCGCGGACCACCCGGTAATGGTGTTGTGCAGCCACGTGCTCGACCAGCACGATGCGCTCGCCGCGCTGCAGTTCGATGTCGCTGCGGATCTGCAATACCAGGCCGGCACCGCCGTCATCGACGGTGGCATGGCCACTGCGCGTGTCGACCTTCGGCGAAGCCACCACGCCGACCCGGCCCAGCAGCGAGGCCTGCGGCACCGGACGCAGGCGCAGCAGGAAGCGGCGGATGGGGCGCAGCAGCAGCGCGGTGACCGGCACGGCCGGCAGTGGTGCGAGCACCGCCACCACGGTGCCCAATGACCAGCGCAGCAGGTCGGGCAACGGCAGCAGCAGGTACAGATGGATGAAGTAGGTGAGGGTCCAGGCGAACAGGCTCAGCAGCGTCACCACCACCATGAGCGGCACACCTCCGAGACCCCAGCGCGCCAGCAGGGCGGACAGACCGCTGAGATGGGCGTCGCCTTCGAGGGCACCATCGGCACCGGCCTCGCCGAAACCGTCATCGACCAGGCCGAAGGCGGCAATCCCCCAATACAGAACCGCCACCGCCAGCGCGACGCTGTACGGGAGGGTCGGATAACCGAGTACGACGGTGAGGAATTCCTGCATCGTTTGCCTTCCTGGGCGGGGGCGCCAAGCGCCCGTTCGGAGCACGCCAACAGCGGCTCCGTCGATCCTCGTGCCGGCCCTCATGGCCAGCACGCTTGGGATCATCCTATGTGAAGAAGGTGTGCAGGCTCAAATGTGAAGGCCGGACACGCCAGAATGGACCACGACTCAATCCAGCACGGCGCAATCGGAGCGGCGGACTTCTTCCACGAACGTGCGCATTTTGTAGCCGTCCTTGATGCCCGGCTCCAGTTCGATGCCACTGGACACATCCACGCCCCACGGCAGGGTCGCCAGCACGGCGTCGTACACGTTTTCCGGGGTCAGGCCACCGGCCAGCAGGAACGGACGATGCAGTCCGGTCGGCACGCGCGACCAGTCGAAGGCCACGCCGGTACCGCCGCCGCCGCCCGGGGCATGGCTGTCGAACAGGAACCCGGCGGCGCTGGGGTAGCGCAGCTGCAGGGTGCGCGCATTGATCTCCTCACGCCCCCCCATGGCGATCGCCTTCAGGTACGGCATGTTGAAGCTGCGGCAGAAGCTTTCGTCTTCCTCGCCATGGAACTGCAGCAGGGTCGGCCGCACGGTACGCAGCACCTCACGCACTTCTTCCTTGCTGTTGTTGCGGAACAGCGCCACCACGTCGACCATCGGGGCGATCGCCTGGCGCATCGCGCGCGCTTCGGCCGGTGCGACCCGGCGGCTGCTCTCGCGGGCGAAAATGAAGCCCACCGCATCCACGCCCAGCTCACCGGCCAGGCGCACGTCGCCGGCGCGGGTCATGCCACAGAACTTGATGCGGGTACGGTAGTAGGAGCGGCTCATAGCGTTACCTCGGCGGGCAGATGCCAGTTGTCGGGGTACAGCGGCCCCAGGAACACCAGTCCCTGCGGAGGAGCGGTGGGACCGGCTACGGTTCGGTCGCGCCCGGCCAGCAGTTCGGCGATCCACTCCACCGGTTTCTCCCCACTGCCAACCAGAATCAACGAGCCGACAATATTGCGGACCATGTGATGAAGGAATGCATTGCCACGCACCGCCACCTCGATGACGTCGTCGTGGCGGCTGACCTGCAGTGACTGCAGCTCACGCCGCGCATGCAGGGCCTGGCACTGGACGGAGCGGAAGGCGCTGAAGTCGTTCTCGCCCAGCAGGGCCTGCCCGGCCAGGTGCATGCGCTCGGCATCGAGCGGGCGGCGCTCCCAGCTGAGGGTCTGCCGGCCCAGCGCCGGACGCACTTCGCGGTTGAGCAGGCGGTAGCGATAACGTCGTGCCCGCGCGGAGAAACGGGCATGGAAGTCATCGGCCACCGGCACGCACCAGCGCACCGCGATCGAACGCGGCAAGCGGGTGGTGGTGCCGAGCATCCAAGCGCGCGGATCACGCACCACGTCGGTCTCGAAGTGCACGACCTGGCACTGACCATGCACGCCGGCATCGGTGCGGCCGGCGCAGACCACCTGCACGGGGGTGTCGGCCACCGATGACAGGGCCTGTTCCAGGCTGGCCTGGACACTGGGTCCGCCCTCGCCCAGATTCTGCCATCCCCTGAAATCGCTGCCGTCGTACTCGACGCCGAGCGCGTAACGCATGTGCTACCTCGATGTTGCGGGTGGGGCGGCGCTCAGGCCGGGTCGCGCTCGGACCAGACCGCCAGTTCATTGCCACCGGGCTCGACGAACTGGAAACGGCTGCCGCCGGGAAAAGAGAACACGGTTCGCACGATCTGGCCACCGGCCGCGCGCACCGCCGCTTCCATCGGCGCCAGCTGGTCGGCATACAGCACCAGCAGTGGCGCGCCTTCGCTGGCGCGCTGTGGCTGGCCGCGGAAGAAGCCTCCCTGCAGGCGGCCATCATCGAAAGCGGTGTAGTCGCTGCCGTAATCGACAAACGACCAGCCGAACACGACCTCGAAGAACGCGCGGCTGGCAGCCGGGTCGCTCGAGGCGAATTCAACGTAGTCGAGACGGCGTTCGCGGGTCATGGCAGACGGGCCAAAAGTTCGCGGGCCTGCGCCTGGCAATGCAGATCACCACCTTCGGCAACCTCCTGCAGCAGGGTGCGCGCAGTCTGCGCGTCGCCCAGATCCAGATAGGCGATGGCCAGTTCCAGCCGCTCCTGGCCGACGCGCGGGGCCCAGTCATGGCCACTGTCTGCCGGAGATCCGACGGCGTCCTCGTCGGCAGCATGGTCGTCGTGCAGGTCAACCGGGGCACCCGCCTCATGCTCATGCGGTTCGGCAGGCAGATCGAACACGCCGCGGAACTGCGGCTCCTGTTCGGCCTGCAGCGCGTAGTCGGGCACGGCCACCTCGGCCGGTCCGGTCGGCGCGACCGGGGCAGCGGCAGCAGCATCGTCCCAGCGCGGCAGGTCGTTCACCGCAGCAGGCAGTTCAGCCAGTTCGTCGTCATCAAGCTCACCCGCCCGCCACTCGGCCGGCGCGGCATCCGCACGGATGTCCGCATCCGGCGCATCATGGTCGGCAGTGCTGGCCCAGGCCGGCATCGCCGGTTCCTGACGCCCGCCTTCGGCTGCGAAGCCCGACCCAGCGTCGTGCTCGGTCAGGGTATCGAGCGCGGCACCTGCCGGCAGCGCTGCGGCCAGGCCGGCGGCATCGTGCTCCTCGCGCAGCGGCGGCAGCGGCGAGGGCTTGCGACGACGCAGCAACCAGGCGCCCAGGGCAACCAGCACCAGCAGCGGCAGGCCCAGCCAGTACCACGGCGTGCCGGCGCCCGGCGCACCCGGCGCCTGTGCCAAGCGCTGCTGCGCGGCGGCCAGGTCATTGTCCTTCATCGCGATCAGTGACTGCTGCTGCTCCTTGAGCTTTTCGAGCTCCGCCACGCGCTGCTTCAGATCGCCGATCTCGGCATCGCGGGTGGCGATGTCCTCCTTGGCCTGGCGCAGTTGTTCGTTGCCCAGCATGTCACCCTCGCTGCCGGCAGTGGTGCCGGTGGTTGTGCCCGCGTGCGCGGCGTCGGTCGCCAGCGCCGGAGCGATTTCAAGTCGTGCCCCTGTGGCCGCAGCCGGGGAAGAAACGCTGCCATCGGCCTTGGCCACCGGCATCGGGGCGCCAGCCGGCTGCGGCACGGTGCGTGCCTGTCGCCACTGCGCGGCATGCTCGCGAACCAGCGCGGTGGCCTCGGCCGCATCCACCGCGGCCAGTGCGCTATCGCCCGGCATGCGCAGCACCGCGCCCTGCTTGAGCAGGTTGACGTTGCCTCGGATGAAGGCTTCGGGGTTGGCACGCAACAGCGCGATCATCGCCCGGTCGCGACTGATCTGATTGCCACGGGCCAGCGACCCGGCAATCTGCGAAAGGGTCTGCCCGCGCTGCACGGTCACGCTGCCGTCTGCGGCCAGTGCCGGTGCTGCCGGTGCTGCTGGTGCTGGCGCAGATGCCGCAGCGCGCGGACGCGGTGCAGCAGGTGCGGCGGTGGCAGGTGCCGGCGCGGGGACGGTCGCAGCGGCTGCGGGCGCATCGCGGACGATGGTGTCCGACAGCACCCCGGCCGGCGCGACGATCTCCGGTTCGGCCACGGCCAGTGCGCTGGCCGGTGCATCAACCAGGGCCGAGTACTCACGCACCAGCCGACCCTGGCCCCAGTCGGCCTCGACCAGGAAGCTCAGCGACGGTGTTTCCACAGGCGTCTGCGAGGTCACCCGCACCACCGCCCTGCCCTGTGCGTTGCGGGTCAACTCGAACTGCAGTTCGCTGACCAGGCCAGCCGGACGCTGCAGGCCAACGCGCTCGAAGGTGACCGGCGAGGCGAGCGCGACGCGCAGGTTCTCAAGTTCGGATGGATCGGCCGAGATCACCGGGATCTCGGCCAGCAACGGCTGTCCCGGCTTGGACAGGACCCGGATGTCGCCCAGACCCAGGGCCATGGCCGAACTGCTGACCAGAGCCAGCAGCGCGGCGGAGAGACAGGTGAGCGGACGCCATGCGCCCTTGGCTCGTTTATTCATGGGCGACACTATAAAGCGTGCGGACCAAGGTCCGCACCCACCGCGGAGGCGGCCTGCGGTAGTGCCGGCCGCTGGCCTGCAGGCACGGGCAGGCACCGACAAGGCAATGCCGGCCAGCGGCCGGCACTACCGGTCAGGCAACAGCGGCGATCACCGCGTCTCGGCGGCGACCAGCTCGGCCAGCTGCACCGCGTTGAGGGCAGCCCCCTTGCGCACGTTGTCGGACACGATCCACAGGTTCAGGCCACGCGGATGCGACAGGTCCTCGCGGATGCGGCCGACATATACCGCGTCCGTGCCCGAGGCATGGGTGACCGGCGTCGGGTAACCACCGGCTTCGTGACGATCCACCACTTCGATGCCCGGCGACTGTTCCAGCAGCGCGCGCGCTTCGGCCACGGTCACCTTGTCACGGGTTTCGATCGCCACCGATTCGGAGTGGCCGTAGAACACCGGCACACGCACCGCAGTCGGGTTCACCAGGATGCTGTCGTCGCCCAGGATCTTGCGGGTCTCCCAGACCAGCTTCATCTCTTCCTTGGTGAAGCCGTTGTCCAGGAAGTCGTCGATGTGCGGGATCAGGTTGAAGGCGATCTGCACCGGGAAACGCTGCGGATCGATTTCCTGGAAGCTCAACAGCTGGCCGGTCTGCTTGCCCAGTTCTTCCAGCGCCGAACGACCACCGCCGGATACCGACTGGTAGGTGGACACATTGATGCGCTCGATGCCGTACTTGCGGTGCAGCGGTGCCAGCGCGACCAGCATCTGCATGGTCGAGCAGTTCGGGTTGGCGATGATGCCACGCGGACGGTTGCCGATCTGGTCCGGGTTGACCTCCGACACCACCAGCGGCACGTCATCGTCGTAACGGAAGGCCGAGGAGTTGTCGATCACCACCGCGCCAGCGGCGGCGAACTTCGGGGCGTATTCCTTGGACACGCTGCCGCCGGCCGAGAACAGGGCGATATCCACGCCACTCGGGTCGAAGGTGGCCAGGTCCTGGATCTTGACCTTGCCGCCGTTGAACTCGACTTCACCGCCGGCCGAGCGCTCGGAAGCGAGCAGGCTCAGGGTGCCGACCGGGAAATCGCGCTCGGCCAGGATGGCCAGCATGGTCTCGCCGACCGCACCGGTGGCGCCGACGATGGCGACGTGGAAGCTGCGTTGTGCATTGCTCATGGGGGAACTCTCACGAAAACGGGAAGGGGGAAAACTCACGCACGACAGCTGGGTTCGGGGAGCCTCCTCGGATGGATGCGCGGAGGTTCCCTATCGTTTCCCGCTTTTTTCATCCATCGAGGCGCGCGCGGCAAGGGCCGCGTCGGCGTTGATCGCGCTCGGCATGTGCGACGGGCTGCCGTCCAGGCCAAGGCCGGCCAGCAGATTGTCCACGGCCATCTGCACCATCGCCGTACGCGTGGCCAGCGAGGCGCTGCCGATGTGCGGGGTCAGCACGATGTTGCGCAGGGCCAGCAGCTCCGGCCGCACGTTCGGCTCGCCTTCGTACACATCCAGGCCAGCAGCCGCCAGGCGACCGTTGGCCAGTGCATCGGCCAGCGCCAGTTCGTCGACGATGCCGCCGCGGGCGATGTTCACCAGCGTGGCGGACGGCTTCATCTTCGCCAGCGCGGCGGCATCGATGATGTGATGCGACGACGGGGAATACGGAAGTACGGTCAACAGATGGTCGGACTGCGCCAGCAGCGTATCCAGGTCCACGTAGGTGGCGCCGAGCACGGCTTCGACGTCGGCCGGCAAGCGCGAACGGTTGTGGTACAGCACCTTCATGCCGAAGCCGTGCGCACCGCGACGGGCGATACCCTGGCCGATGCGGCCCATGCCGAGGATGCCGAGCGTGCTGCCATGGATGTCGGCACCGAGCATGGTCTGGAACGACCACTGCCCCCACTGCCCCTCGCGCAGCCAGCGCTCGGATTCAGTGATCCGGCGTGCGGTGGCCATCAGCAGGGCGAAACCGAGATCGGCGGTGGTCTCGGTGAGGACGTCCGGGGTGTTGCTGGCGAGGATGCCGGCGGCGCTGAGCGCGTCGACATCCAGGTTGTTGTAGCCGACCCCGACATTCGCGATCACCTGCAGCTGCGCGGCATCGGCAACCTGGGCCGCGCCGATGCGCTCGTTGAGAGTGATGATCGCGCCGTCAACGTCAGCCAGCTGCGCGGCGATCTGCTGCGGCGACCAGGCGGTGACGGTATCGGTGGTGCGCAGCTGCACGCGATCGCGCAGCGGCACGATGGCCGCGTCGATCAGCGGCTGGCTCACCCACACCGTCGGCCGCGCATCAGCCATCAAGCTGGCCGGGAATGCGCGGGGTGATGGTGCCGACGTCACCGCACTGCGCGCGGTGGCGCAGCGCCTGGTCCATCAGCACCAGTGCCATCATCGCCTCGGCGATGGGGGTGGCGCGGATGCCGACGCAGGGATCATGGCGGCCGGTGGTGACCACCTCCACCACATTGCCGGCCGTATCCAGCGACTCACCCGGCAGGCGCAGGCTGGAGGTCGGCTTGAGCACCATCGAGGCGACCACCGGCTGGCCGGTGGAGATGCCACCGAGAATGCCGCCGGCGTGGTTGCTGGCAAAACCCTGCGGGGTCAGCAGGTCACGGTGTTCGGTGCCCTTCTGCATGGCGCTGGCGAAACCGTCGCCGATCTCCACGCCCTTCACCGCGTTGATGCTCATCAGTGCGGCTGCGAGCTCGCCATCAAGCTTGCCGTAGATCGGCTCGCCCCAGCCCGGTGGCACGTTGTCGGCGACCACGTCCACACAGGCGCCGACCGAATCACCGGACTTGCGCAGCGCATCCATGTACGCCTCCAGCTCGGGCACCTGTGCAGCGTGCGGCCAGAAGAACGGGTTGTCCTCGACCACCGACCAGTCGAAACCGGCCGGGGTGATCCCGCCCAGCTGCGACAGGTAGCCGCGCACGGTGATGCCGAAGCGTTCGGCCAGCCATTTCTTGGCGACCACGCCAGCAGCCACGCGCATGGTGGTCTCGCGCGCCGAAGAACGGCCGCCGCCACGCGGGTCGCGGATGCCGTACTTGTGCCAGTAGCTGTAGTCGGCATGCCCCGGACGGAACTGCTGGCCGATGTTGCTGTAGTCCTTGCTGCGCTGATCGGTGTTGCGGATCAGCAGCGCGATCGGGGTGCCGGTGGTCAGGCCCTCGTACACCCCGGACAGGATCTCGATTTCGTCGGCCTCTCGCCGCGCCGAGGTGTGCCGGCTCTTGCCGGTGGCACGGCGCTGCAGGTCATGACTGAATTCGGCCGCGTCCAGCGCCAGCCCCGGCGGGCAGCCATCGATCACGCAGCCGATGGCCGGCCCGTGCG
>Ga0265296_1001150_pt1 | contig 32234 bp, 26 predicted proteins | sample MunlanPumphouse1_FD_189073 | JGI IMG/M metagenome (GOLD analysis project Ga0265296, IMG submission 189073) | Groundwater microbial communities from a municipal landfill in Southern Ontario, Canada - Pumphouse #1 | ecosystem: Environmental > Aquatic > Deep subsurface > Groundwater | place...
AGCGCGGCGTCGGCAGCGGTGCCGACCTTGATCAGGCCGAAGCGCGTATGGCCCAGGCCCGCAACAATCTGATCACCGAGCAGACCAACCTCGCCGATGCGGAAACCAACTTCCTCAGCGCCGTCGGCCAGATGCCCGACCAGCTCGAGCGCCCGGCGCCGTTCATGGCGATGATGCCCGCCAACCTCAATGAAGCCCGCGCGCAGATGCTGGAAAACAGCCCGATCCTGCGCTCCGCCGAGTCGGATATTGCCGCTGCCGAGAAGCAGTTCGCCACCGCCAAATCGACCTTCTACCCGCGCTTCGACGCTGAGCTGGGCCGTACCGCCGACAACGATCTCGACGGCCAGAACGGCCACAACAACGAATGGCAGGCCATGCTGCGCATGCGTTTCAACCTGTATTCCGGTGGCAGCAACAAGGCCGATCTGGAATCCAAGTCGTACCTGGCCAACCAGGCGCTGGACATCCGCAACAACGCCCTGCGGCAGTTGAACGAAGAGCTCGGCCTGGCCTGGAACGCGCTGAACAACGCCAACGCTCAGGTGCCGATCGCTCAGCAGTACGTCGATCGCAGCACCTCGGTGCGTACTGCCTACCAGCGTCAATTCAGCCTCGGCGAACGCACCCTGCTGGATTTGCTCGACAGCGAAAACGAACTGTTCACCGCCTCGCGGCGTCTGGCGGAAATCAAGAACATTCAGTTATTTACTCAGTACCGAATCAAGGCGACCATGGGCCAATTGCTCAAAAGCCAGGGAGTGGTCGCGCCGTTGGCATCCGTTGTGCAGAACGACGTGAAGCCCAAGGTCCAGCTGCCTGGGATGAACTGAGTTATCCCTTTCAACTGTTAAAGAGTGTCGAGCGTGGAATCAGAAGTCAGTCGAGTTCAACTCAGCCATGATCCACGCGCGTTGCATGACGATCCGTTGCTGGATGGTCTGCTCGCCCTGTGCATGCTGCACCAGAAGCCTGCCAGCGCGGCGATGCTGACCACTGGCCTGCCGCTGCCCAAACAACGTTTGAGTGTCGAGTTGCTGCCGCGCGCAGCGGCTCGCGCCGGCCTGCAGGGGCGGGTGTTGCAGCGCAAGCTCGAAGAAATTCCGGCGATCGCCATGCCCGCGCTGTTGCTGCTCAAGGATGGCCGCAGTGCCGTCCTGCTCGGCTGGCAGGGCGACAACGAAGCACGAGTGCTGCTCAGCGAAAGCGATGGCGGCGAGTCGGTGGTCAGCCGTGAACTACTGACCGACGATTACACCGGCAAAGTGTTCTTCGCCCAGCCGCAGCACAAATTCGACGTCAACCACGGCACGCTGATCCCGCGTGCACGCTCGTGGTTTCGCGACACCCTCAAGCGTTCGCGCTGGCTGTACGCCGATGCGATCGCCGCCAGTTTCCTGATCAACATCATCGCCATGGCCGCGCCGCTGTTCGTGATGAACGTCTACGACCGCGTGGTACCGAACCAGGCCGAAGCAACCCTTTGGGTGCTGGCGCTGGGCATCACCGGCGCTTACATCTTCGACTTGATCCTCAAGAGCCTGCGCAGCCTGTGCCTGGATCTGGCCGGGAAGAAAACCGACCTGATCATCTCCGCCACGCTGTTCGAGCGCATTGTCGGCATGGCGATGAAATACCGCCCGGCGCGGGTCGGCAGTTTTGCCCAGAACATCCATGAGTTTCAGAGCCTGCGCGACTTTCTCGCGTCGCTGACCCTGACCAGTCTGATCGACCTGCCGTTCACCATCCTGATTTTCATCGTCATCGCCATTCTCGGCGGGCATCTGGTGTGGATTCCGGTGCTGGCGTTCCCGATTGCCCTGCTGATCGGCTACGCTTTGCAGAAGCCGTTGATCGCGACCATGGAACGGACCATGGCGCTGGGCGCCGAGCGCCAGTCGAGCCTGATCGAAACCCTCGCCGGCCTGGATGCGGTCAAGGTCAACAACGCTGAAAGCGAGCGCCAGTATCAGTGGGAGCAGACCATCGGCACCCTCAGCCGTCTCGAGCTGCGAGTGAAAATGCTCTCCGGTCTGGCAATGAACATCACCTTGCTGATCCAGCAACTGGCCGGGGTGATCATGATCGTCTTCGGCGTGTACCAGATCATCGCCGGCAACCTGAGCATGGGCGGGCTGATTGCCTGCTACATGCTCAGTGGTCGTGCGCTGAGCCCGCTGGCGTCGCTGTCCGGCCTGCTCACGCGCTATCAACAGGCGCGGGTGACCATGACCTCGGTCGACCAGATGATGGAGCTGCCGCAGGAGCGCAACTTCGAGGAGCGCCCGTTGAGCCGCAAGGTTCTGCAGGGTGCGATCGAATGCCGGCAGCTCAGCTTCACCTATCCGGACCAGCAGAACCCGGCGCTGAAGAACATCAACCTGGTCATCCGTCCCGGCGAGAAGATCGGCATCATCGGTCGCAGCGGCTCGGGCAAAAGCTCGCTGGCGAAACTGCTGGTGGGCCTGTATCAACCGGACGACGGTGCCTTGCTGGTCGACGGCGTGGACATCCGTCAGATCGACGTCAGCGAACTGCGCTACAACATCGGCTACGTGCCGCAGGACATCCAGCTGCTGTCCGGCACCCTGCGTGACAACCTGGTGTCCGGCGCGCGTTACGTCGAAGACGAGCTGGTGCTGCAAGCCGCCGAACTGGCCGGCGTCCACGAATTCGCCCGTCTGCACCCGCAAGGCTACGAGCTGCAAGTCGGCGAGCGTGGGCAGAACCTTTCCGGCGGCCAGCGGCAGAACGTCGCCCTGGCCCGGGCGCTGTTGCTCAATCCGCCGATTCTGCTGATGGATGAGCCAACCAGTGCGATGGACAACACCGGCGAAGAACGCCTCAAGCAACGCCTCGCAGCAGTGATTGAAAACAAGACCGTGGTGCTGGTCACGCACCGGGCATCGCTGTTGTCGCTGGTCGATCGCCTGCTGGTGATCGATCGCGGGCAGATTCTCGCCGACGGCCCGAAAGCCGCCGTGATGGAAGCGTTGAAGAAGGGGCAGATCAGTGTTGCTTAAGTCCGGTGTCAAGGAGTCGATCCGTCGCTACTTCAAGGGCTCTGCCTCGCTGCAGGGCCAGCCGCTGCCAGAGGTCAACAAGGCGCTGATCGAAGACGCCCCGCGCGTCGTGCGCCTGACCATCTGGGCGATCATCGGCTTCTTCGTGTTCCTCATGCTCTGGGCCAACTTCGCCGTGATCGACGAAGTGACCAAGGGCGACGGCAAGGCGATTCCGTCGTCGAAGATCCAGAAAATCCAGAACCTGGAGGGCGGTATCGTCTCCGAGCTGTTCGTCAAGGAAGGCCAGATCGTTGAGGCCGGCGCGCCGCTGATTCGTCTCGACGACACCCGATTTGCCTCCAACGTCGGCGAAACCGAGGCTGATCGCCTGTCGATGCTGCTGCGGGTCGAGCGTCTGAGCGCGGAAGTCGATGATCGTCCGCTGAATTTCCCCGAGGACGTACTCAAAGCCGTGCCGGGCCAGGCGAAAAGTGAAGAGTCGCTGTACATCAGCCGCCGTCAGCAGTTACACGATGAAATCGGCGGCTTGCAGGAGCAGTTGATCCAGCGTCAGCAAGAGCTGCGTGAGTTCAGCTCCAAGCAGGCGCAGTACCGTCAGCAACTCGGCTTGCAGCGTCAGGAAATCAACATGTCCGAGCCGCTGGTGGCGCAGGGCGCGGTCTCGCCGGTGGAAGTGTTGCGCCTCAAGCGTGCCGAAGTGGAAACCCGTGGCCAGCTCGATGCGACCACGCTGGCCATCCCGCGCGCCGAATCGGCGATCAAGGAAGTGCAGCGCAAGATCGACGAAACCCGCGGCAAATTCCGCAGCGAAGCGCTGACCCAGCTCAACGAAGCACGCACCGATCTGAACAAGGCCCAGGCCACCGGCAAGGCGCTGGAAGACCGCGTCAGCCGTACGCTGGTTACCTCGCCGGTGCGGGGCATCGTCAACAAGTTGCTGGTCAACACTATCGGCGGCGTGATCCAGCCGGGCAGCGACATGGTCGAAATCGTGCCGCTGGATGACACCCTGCTGGTCGAAGCCAAGATTCGCCCGCAAGACATTGCGTTCCTGCATCCGGGACAGGAAGCGATCGTCAAATTCACCGCCTATGACTACACCATTTACGGCGGCCTGAAGGCACAGCTGGAGCAGATCGGTGCGGACACCATCACCGACGAAGACAAGAAAACCACCTACTACGTGATCAAAGTGCGCACCGAGCGCAGTCATTTGGGCACGGATGAAAAGCCACTGCTGATTATCCCGGGGATGGTGGCGTCGGTGGATATCATCACCGGCAAGAAGTCGGTGTTGAGCTATTTGCTCAAGCCGATCATTCGCGCGCGGGCCGAGGCGTTGCACGAGCGCTAGGTCTTCAGCGCTGTTAATGGCCCCTTCGCGAGCAGGCTCGCTCCCACAGGAGATTGCATTCCAACTGTGGGAGCGAGCCTGCTCGCGAAGGCGTCCTCCGAAGCGCTACATATCCGTCGGTAAGTGACACAAATCGTCACTCCACCCCCTCACCATTCGCCATATCGTTATTCATTAACGGTATTTAATTTCCAATTCTTATAGCTATAAAGTCACCCACCTGCGTACCTGCCGACCAATCGGCGCGCCGCACGACCTGAACCGACACGCAATCCAGCGTGAGTGTCTGATCGACGAGCGCGTCCGTGAGCGCGCCGTGCGTGGGAGATGATTGATGTCCGCCGCTACTGCCAACGAAAGCGCCGCAACTGCCGCGCCGCAAATCTTCGAAATTCGCCCCTTCAGCGGTGCCGTCGGCGCCGAGATCGTTGGCCTCGACCTGCGCCGGCCGGTCAATGATCAGGACTTCGCGCGGATTCACCGCGCGCACCTGGATTACCACGTCGTGGTCTTTCGCGATCAGCAGATCACCCCGCAACAGCAAATCGATTTCAGCCGCCGTTTCGGCGTGTTGCAGATCCACGTGCTCAAGCAATTCCTGCTGGCCAACCACCCGGAAATCCTCATCGTTTCCAACATCATCGAGAACGGCCAGAACATCGGTCTCGGTGACGCCGGCAAATTCTGGCATTCCGATCTCTCCTATAAGGAACTGCCGAGTCTCGGCTCGATGCTGCACGCCCAAGAGCTGCCCGCCGAGGGCGGCGACACGCTGTTCGCCGACATGCACAAAGCCTGGGACAACCTGCCGGCTGCGTTGCGTAATGCGATTGAAGGGCGCTTTGCCGCGCATTCCTACACGGCGCGCTACAGCGAGACAAAATTCGAGGGCAACTGGCGCCCGACCCTGACCCCGGAGCAACTGGCTCAGGTCGCCGAAGTGGTGCACCCAGTGGTGCGCACTCATCCGGAAAACGGCCGCAAAGCCTTGTTCGTCAGCGAAGGCTTCACCACGCGCATCGTCGGTCTGCCGGAAGACGAAAGTCGTCAGTTGCTCGGCGAACTCTTCGCCCACAGCGTGCTGCCGCAAAACATCTACCGCCATCAGTGGGAACCGCATGATCTGGTGTTCTGGGACAACCGCTCGCTGATCCACCTCGCCGCCGGCTGCCCTGCGCATCTGCGCCGCAAGCTGTATCGCACGACCATTCAGGGCGACGCGCCTTTCTGATTTGCCGGAGATCGACCATGAACGCCCCTTTGCCAGGCCACGCGGCCAGCAACCCGATCGCCCGCAGCGAAGCGTTGCTGGCCGTCGATCACGTCAGCCTCGAATACCGCACGCCGCAACGCGTGGTGCGCGCCACCCATCAAGTCAGTTTCGCCGTCGACCCGGCTGATCGGTTCGTCCTGCTCGGCCCGTCCGGTTGCGGGAAATCGACCTTGCTCAAAGCGGTCGCCGGATTCATCCAGCCCTGCGAAGGCGAGATCCGCCTGCAAGGCCAGCGCGTCGATGCGCCGGGGCCGGACCGCATTGTGGTGTTTCAGGAATTCGACCAGTTGCCGCCGTGGAAAACCGTTAAGCAAAACGTGATGTTCCCGCTGCTGGCCTCGCGCACCTTGAGCAAGAAAGACGCCGAAGAGCGTGCGCTGCACTACCTGGAAAAGGTCGGTCTGGCAGCGTTTGCCGATGCCTATCCACACACCTTGTCCGGCGGCATGAAGGCGCGGGTGGCGATCGCCCGGGCGTTGGCCATGCAACCAAAAATTCTTTTGATGGACGAACCCTTCGCTGCACTCGATGCGTTGACCCGCCGCAAGATGCAGGAGGAGTTGCTGCTGCTCTGGGAAGAGGTGCGCTTCACCTTGTTGTTCGTCACCCATTCGATTGAAGAAGCCCTGGTGGTGGGCAATCGCATCCTCTTGTTGTCGCCACATCCGGGGCGGGTGCGCGCCGAAGTGCACAGCCATCAATACGACCTGCACAGCCTCGGCGGCGTGGCGTTTCAGGAATCGGCGCGGCGCATTCATCGTCTGCTGTTCGATGAGGGCCAGGCGCCGGAGACCGAACGTGATCACCACTTCAACGACATTCGCATCGCCTATTGAACGGCCAGGAGGTCTACCCGATGAGCCATTCATCATCCGTGCGTGAAGAATTCGAAACCGTGCTCGAGCCGCTGACCGCAGTGCCGGTCGAGCGCGAATTGCCGCTTGGCACGCGCCTGTGGCAACAGGGCTGGTTGCGCAAAAGCCTGATCCTGATCGTGCTGGCGATCATCTGGGAAGTGGTCGCGCGGATTCAGAACAACGACCTGATGCTGCCGAGTTTTTTGCAAACCGCGCAGGCGCTGTTCGACGGTCTGCTCAGTGGCGAGTTGCTGGCCAAGGTGTGGATCTCCCTGGTGGTGCTGATCAAGGGCTACCTGATCGGCATCGTCCTCGCGTTCGCTCTGACGACATTGGCGGTCTCGACCCAGTTGGGACGTGATCTGCTCAGTACGATGACTTCGATGTTCAACCCGTTGCCGGCGATCGCCCTGCTGCCGCTGGCGCTGCTCTGGTTCGGCTTGGGGCAGAACAGTCTGATTTTCGTGCTGGTGCATTCAGTGTTGTGGGCGCTGGCGCTGAACACCTATGCCGGATTTCTCGGCGTCTCCGAAACGCTGCGTATGGCCGGGCGCAATTATGGTCTCAAGGGGTTGCGCCTTGTGTTGTTCATACTCATCCCGGCGGCACTGCCGTCGATTCTCGCCGGCTTGAAAATTGGCTGGGCGTTTGCCTGGCGCACCTTGATCGCTGCCGAACTGGTGTTTGGCGCGACGAGTGGCAAGGGCGGGCTGGGCTGGTACATCTTCCAGAATCGCAATGAGCTGTACACCGACAAGGTGTTTGCCGGGTTGGCGGTGGTGATCCTGATTGGTCTGCTGGTGGAAAATCTGGTGTTTGCCACCCTCGAGCGCGTGACCGTCAAGCGCTGGGGTATGCAGCGCTGAGGTCTTCGTTGGCTGGGCCGGCCTCTTCGCGAGCAGGCTCGCTCCCACATGAGAACGCATTCCAAGGTGGGAGCGAGCCTGCTCGCGAAGAGGCCAGCGCTGGCATCGTCACTCTTTAGGGATGTTTGCTAGCATTGCGCCCGGATCAATCCAGATCAGCCAAGAGTGCTCAGCATGCAACTCCCGGACATGAACCTTCTGGTCGCCCTCGATGCCTTGCTCGACGAGGGCAGTGTGGTCGGCGCGGCGCGGCGGATGAACCTCAGCCCGGCGGCCATGAGCCGCACGCTGACGCGGATTCGCGAAGCCATCGGCGATCCGATTCTGGTGCGCGCCGGGCGTGGCCTGGTGCCGACCCCCAAAGCCCTCGAACTGCGCGAACAGGTGCGCGACGTGGTCGAGCAGGCGGCGCTGCTGTTCCGCTCCGCCGACAGCGTCGAGCTGGGCACCTTGCGCCGGCGCTTCAGCATTCGCGCCAATGATTTCTTCGTCGGCGTTTACGGCGGCAAGCTGTTCGACACCCTCGACCAACTCGCCCCGCATTGCGAATTACGCTTCGTCCCGGAAGGCGACGGCGACGATGAGGCACTGCGCGAAGGGCGCATTGATCTGAGCGTCAGCAACACCCGTCCGCTTACGCCGGAAGTGAAAGTGCAGAACCTGTTCTCCACGCATTTCGTCGGCCTGGTGCGCGAAAATCATCCGTTGCTCGATGGCGAAATCACCGCTGAGCGCTACGCCGGTTTTTCCCACATCAGCATGTCGCGCCGTGGCATCGCTCGCGGCCCGATCGACACGGCGTTGAATGCGTTGGGGCTGGAGCGTCGAGTGGCGGTGATCGCGCCGAGTTTTCATGCGGCGATGTTTGCCCTGCCCGACTCCGACCTGATTTTGCCGGTGCCCAAAGAAGCCCTGCTCAGCGTGCGGCGGCTGGGCCTGAAACTGCGTTCATTCGACCTGCCGATTCCGCTGCCCATGCTGATGCTGACCCAGGCCTGGCACCCGCGCTTCGACAAGGACCCAGCCCACCGCTGGCTGCGCGAAACCCTCAAGACCTGCTGCGATGAAACGTGGCTGGCGGCACAGCCCTGATCTCTGCGCCAACACCAAACCCTGTGGGAGCGAGCTTGCTCGCGAATGCGTCAGGTCAGCTGTATTAACGGCGACTGACAAACTGCTTTCGCGAGCAAGCTCGCTCCCACAGGGGGATTTAAATACTGCACGCAATGCACTTATAACCTGCCCATAAGTCAATTTTCGTCAGCATCAAGCCCCACTAAAATGCTCCGGTATTTCACCCCCGGAGTTTTCATTCATGACATCCCTGACGGTCACGGCGCCTCTCGTCGCGACCAGCCCGGCGACGGCGGCTGCGCCACCGGTGTTCGGGGCGCGGATCATCATTGGTCTGGTCGGCGTGCTGTTGGCCGTGCTGGTCTCGGGCCTCAACGAGATGGTCACCAAAGTCGCACTCGCCGACATTCGCGGCGCGCTGCACATTGGCTACGACGAAGGCACCTGGCTGGTCGCCAGCTACACGGCGACGTCGGTCGCGGCCATGGCCTTCGCGCCGTGGTGCTCGGTGACCTTCTCGCTGCGCCGCTTCACCCTCTGCGCCATCGGCCTGTTTACCCTGCTCGGCGTGCTGTGCCCGTTCGCCCCGAACTACGAAAGTCTGCTGCTGATGCGCATCCTCCAGGGCCTCGCCGGTGGTGCATTGCCGCCGATGCTGATGACCGTCGCGCTGCGCTTTCTCCCGGCGAACATCAAACTCTACGGACTGGCCGGCTACGCACTGACCGCGACTTTCGGCCCGGGACTCGGCACGCCGCTGGCCGGTCTGTGGACTGAATACGTCGGCTGGCAGTGGACGTTCTGGCAGATCATCGTGCCGTGCCTGATCGCCATGGCCGCAGTGGCTTACGGATTGCCGCAGGATCCGCTGCGGCTGGAACGTCTCAAGACGTTCAACTGGAAGGGCCTGCTGCTGGGCTTTCCGGCGATCTGCATGCTGGTGATCGGTTTGTTGCAGGGCAATCGACTGGACTGGTTCGAGTCGAATCTGATCTGTGGATTGCTTGGTGCCGGTTCGCTGCTGCTGGTGGCGTTTCTGATCAATGAGTGGTCGCAGCCGATTCCGTTTTTCAAACTGCAGATGCTCGGCATCCGCAACCTGTTGTTCGCCCTGATGACCCTCGCGGGGGTGTTGATCGTGCTGCTGGCGGTGGTGTTGATTCCGTCGAGTTATCTGGCCCAGGTGCAAGGTTATCGTCCGGCGCAAACCGCGCCGATCATGCTCATTGCCGCGCTGCCGCAGTTGATCGCGCTGCCATTGGTGGCGGCGCTATGCAACTTGCGCTGGGTCGATTGTCGCTGGGTGCTCGGCATGGGTCTGAGCATGCTCGCGCTGTCCTGCCTGGGCGGTTCGCACCTGACTTCGGCGTGGATTCGCGATGATTTCTACGTCCTGCAATGGCTGCAGATTTTCGGCCAGCCGATGGCGGTGTTGCCGCTGTTGATGTTGTCGACCGGCAGTATCACGCCGATGGAAGGACCGTTCGCGTCGGCGTGGTTCAACACCGTCAAAGGCCTGGCTGCCGTGGTTGCCACCGGCGTCATCGAAGCGCTGACCACCGCGCGCCTGCATTTCCATTCAACCATGTTGGTCGACAGCCTCGGCAATTCGCCGCTGGCCGATCACAGCGATCCGGGTCTCGCTCACCGCGTGCACGAGCAGGCGGTGGTGCTGACTTCGTCCGATTTGTACCTGTGCATGGCCGGCGTTGCCGTGGCGTTGATCCTGCTGATTTTCTGGCTGCCGACGCGGATTTATCCGCCGCGCGCGCCGACCTGATCGCTGTACTGAAACTGAAGGTTTTTTATGACTCAATCCAAGCAAAAACTCGCGGTGGCCGTGGCTGCCGCGCTGGCGGTGGGCGTGCTGGTGTACCTGGCAATGCCCGGGCTGTTCGGCCAACGCACCGAGCAAACCACCAACGACGCCTTCGTCTCCGCCGACTACACGCTGGTGGTGCCGCGCGTGGCCGGGTTCATCAAGCAGGTGCTGGTCGAAGACAATCAGCAGGTCAAGGCTGGGCAATTGTTGGCGCTGATCGATGACCGTGATCTCCGCGCAGCGGCGGAAGCGGCGGATGCGCAAACCCTGGTCGCGCGTGCGCAGTTGCAGAACGCCAACGCGACTCTCGAGCGGCAGGCTTCGCTAATCGCTCAGGCGCAGGCCACCGTGGTCTCGGCCAAAGCGGAAATGGCTTTTGCGCAGCAGGAACTGAACCGCTACAACCATCTCGCCGGTGTCGGCGCTGGCACCGTGCAGAACGCGCAACAGGCGCGCACGCGCATCGATCAGGCTTCGGCGCGTCTCGATACCGCGACGGCGAAACTGGCGGCCGAACGCAAACAAGTCGAAATCCTCACTGCCCAGCGCAACGCCGCTGAAGGCAATCTGAAACACGCGCAGGCGGCACTGGAAATCGCCAGTTTCAACCTCTCTTACACGCGCATCACCGCGCCGCAGGACGGCATGATCGGCGAGCGCGCGGTGCGCGTCGGCGCCTACGTCACCCCGGGCAGCAAGCTGTTGGCGGTGGTGCCGTTGCAGCAGGCCTATGTGGTGGCCAATTTTCAGGAAACCCAGTTGACCGACGTGCAGCCCGGGCAGGATGTGCAAGTGCGGGTCGACAGCTTGGGCGGTGAAGCCCTGACCGGCCGCGTCGAGAGCATTGCGCCGGCAACTGGCGTGACCTTTGCGGCGGTGAAACCGGATAACGCCACCGGTAATTTCACCAAGGTTGTGCAGCGGATTCCGGTGAAGATCTTGCTGGAACCGGGCCAGCCACTGGCCGAGCGGTTGCGGGTGGGGATGTCCGTCGAGGCGAGTATTGATACCGCCAGTTCAAAGGCGTCCGGGCGCGAGGTGACGCAGCGATGATCGGTGTTGAATCGGCTGTCGCCTTCGCGAGCAGGCTCGCTCCCACAGGGACAACGCATTGCAGAATGTGGGAGCGAGCCTGCTCGCGAAAAAGCCAGTGGCAGCAGCTAACCTTCAGTGCCTTGCTCACAATGAGTCTCACCGCCTGCACTGTCGGCCCAGACTTCCAGAAACCCGAAACCAAGCAGCCTGCCGACTGGGCCAAACCGAGCCAATCCGCCCCGAGCCAGGCCGTCAGCGAGCCCCTGAACGAACGCTGGTGGGAAACCTTCCACGACCCGCAACTTTCCGCACTCACCCAGCGCGCGCTGAACAACAACCTCGACCTGCAACTGGCCAGCAGCCGCCTGCAACAAAGCCGCGCCGCGCGCCAGGTGATCACCGCCGAGCGTTATCCGCACAGCACCGCCAGCGGCAGCTACGGGCGCAAACGCAACAGTGGCAAAGGCTTGAACGATCCATCGGGAAATAACGGCGACGAGGCCTTCAACCTGTGGGATGCCGGCTTCTTGGCGTCATGGGAACTGGACTTCTGGGGCCGCGTGCGCCGTGAAACCGAAGCCGCTGATGCCAATCTCGAAGTGGCAGAAAACGACCGTCGCGGTGTGCTGCTGACGGTGCTCGCCGACACCGCGCAAAACTACATTCAGCTGCGCGGCGTACAGAACACCCGCGCTGTCACCGAGCAGAACCTCGACGTCGCCCGCCACAGCCTGAAACTCTCGCAGCTGCGGCTGGCCGATGGCGTGGCGACCGACCTGGACGTCGCCGAAGCTGCCGCGCAAGTCGCCGCCATCGAGGCACGGCTGCCGGCGCTCGAGCAGCGTCAGGCGCAACTGATCAACGCGATCAGTCTGCTGATGGGCGAACCGCCGCAGGCCCTCGCTCAAGCGTTATCCACAGACGCGGCAGTGCCGCAGTCGCCACTGCAAGTCGCCATCGGCCTGCCATCGCAATTGGCCGAACGCCGTCCGGATATCCGCCAGGCCGAAGCGCGTCTGCACGCCGCCACCGCCAACATCGGTGTGGCCAAGGGCGATTTCTATCCGCGCATCACCCTGTCCGGCAACTTCGGTTCACAGGCCATGCAACTGAGCGATTTCGGTTCATGGGGCTCGCGTGCCTTTGCCATCGGCCCGCAATTCAGCTTGCCGTTGTTCGACGGCGGTCGCCTTCGCGGCATGCTGCAACTGCGCGAAGCCCAGCAACAAGAAAAGGCCATCGCCTACCAGCAGACTGTGCTGCGTGCCTGGCATGAAATCGACGACCAACTGACCGCCTACAACGCCAGCCAGCGCCGGCGCGACAGCCTCGCCGAAGCCGTGCGCCAGAACCAGATCGCCCTGCGCACCGCGCAACAGCAATACGTCGAAGGCGTGGTCGATTTCGTCAACGTCCTCACCGTGCAAAGCGCCTTGCTCGCCACGCAGGAACAATGGGTGGAAAGCTCGACCGGCGTTTCCCTGGCGATGGTCGGTTTGTACAAGGCGCTCGGCGGCGGATGGCAGTCGGTTTATCCGGCAGCGCAACTGGCCGCAGGCTCACCTGACGTCGCCAGACCCTGAACCCGCAGCGCCAGCTATGATCAACTCCATTGCAGCAAACGGCGCAACGCCGGACCTGAATTGCAGAGGAGTTGCATCATGGAAAATCCGCAGCACAGCCTGCCGGCCCTGTTCAAACAACTCGGCCTCGATGACGATCCGACCGGCATCGAACAATTCATCGCCAGCCATTCACCGCTCAAACCGGATTTGCATCTGGCTGACGCGTTTTTCTGGACAGCAGGTCAGGCGCAGTTTCTGCGCGAGGAGATTCTGGATGATGCGGATTGGGCGGAAGTGGTGGATCAGTTGAATGTGATGTTGCGTAAGGGGCGGGTGGGGTGATCATCGCGAAGTTGTATCCTCGTTGAACGCCACAGTTGTCCACATGGCATAAATAGACCAAAATCACGTCCTAATTTGAGGTTCTTATTATGCAAAGCGTTCTCGCCGATATGGCTGTCAGTGTCTCTGAACTGAAGAAAAATCCTACTGCCGTGTTGAACGGTGCACATGGGGGGGCCGTCGCTGTCCTCAACCACAATCGCGTCATGGGCTATATGGTGCCGGCCGAAGTTTATGAAGCAATGATGGAGCGGCTTGATGATCTTGAGCTGGCTGACATTGTTCGTTCGCGCCTCCACGAAACGCCCATTTCGGTAAGCCTGGATGACTTATAAGCTTGAGTTTCTGCCGTCTGCGCACAAAGAGTGGAACAAGCTGGGTCATACGTTGCGGGAGCAGTTCAAAAAGAAGCTGGGTGAGAGGCTGAAGCTTCCGAGAATCCCGGCTGACGCCCTCCACAGCATGCCCGACTGCTACAAAATCAAACTCAAAGCCTCGGGATATCGATTGGTTTACCAAGTCATCGACGAACGAGTCGTGGTTTCCGTGCTAGCGGTTGGCAAGCGCGAACGCAGCAGCGTTTACGATGCTGCCAGGAACCGTTGAACGAGCCCCCGCTTCATTCAAGTGGCCGATGTTTGTCGATGAGATTCTTGAGTGACCGGACTGGGCCACCAAAGTGCGGGATCAGTTGATGTATCGTCTGGCATGAGGCGCAGCATGTAAAAAAAATTGCGCGAAAAGGCTCAGATGTAAAAAAAACCTCCTTACTGTAAAAAAAATTTCGTTTTGTCCGTCGCATTAGATTTTTTCTTCGAAAAATTACAAATCCAACTCGTGGTACGCCTCGGCCAAGCGTAGGGAGATTTGTTTCAAAACTTGACTGAAATTCCCCTCCAATGCGATATTGATAGTTAGCAAACTAACAGTGTCCGTTATCCCGTGTCCGATTCCCTCGACAGTCTCCAGATGAACATCAGCAGCGCCATGGTGGTGGCCGCCCGGCATTGGCGGAAGATCTGCCAGACCACGCTGGTCAACTATGGAATTTCCGAAGCCTGCGCCGTGCCCTTGTTGATGATCGGGCGTTTGGGCGAGGGCGTGCGTCAGGTGCAAGTCGCCCAGGCTGCGGGGATGGAGAGTCCTTCACTGGTGCGTTTGCTCGATCAGCTGTGCCACGCCGGTTACGTCTGTCGCACCGAAGATGCCCAGGATCGCCGCGCCAAGTGCCTGAGCCTTACCGATACCGGCCGCGAGCTGGTGCAGGCGGTGGAGGCCGAGCTGGTGCGCTTGCGTCATGAGGTGCTGGAAGGCATCGAGCGCAGCGATCTGGAAGCTACGCTTCGGGTACTGAGGGCTTTTGAGGCGGCGAGTTCGCCTGTGGTGGTCAATTCTTGAACGGTTTTTTCACTGGCATGCCGCCGGCCCGTGACTGGTTTTACGGGGTCCGTACTTTTGCAGCGTCGATGATTGCGCTGTACATCGCCTTGCTCATGCAAATGCCGCGTCCGTATTGGGCGATGGCCACGGTGTACATCGTCTCCAGCCCGTTTCTCGGCCCGACCAGCTCCAAAGCGCTGTACCGCGCGGCCGGTACATTTCTCGGCGCAGCGGCGGCGGTGCTGTTCGTGCCGATGTTCGTGCAGAGCCCCTATGTGCTGGTGGTGGTGATCGCGTTGTGGACCGGCATTCTGCTGTTCATGTCCCTGCATCTGCGCACGGCCAACAGCTATGCGCTGATGCTGGCCGGCTACACCTTGCCGCTGATTGCCCTGCCGGTGGTCGATAATCCGCTGGCGGTGTGGGACGTGGCCGAGGCGCGTACCGAAGAGATTTTCCTTGGCATCGCCGTCGCTGCGGTAGTCGGTGCGATGTTCTGGCCGCGTCGGCTGGCGCCGGTGTTCAACGATGCCGTGAGCAAGTGGTTCGCCGATGCGACGAGCTACAGCCTGAAGTTTCTCAGCCGCGATGTGCAGCCGGAAGAAGTCACCGCGCTGCGCATGGCCATGGTCGCCAACTTCAACAGCCTCGAGTTGATGATCGGCCAGTTGCCCCACGAAGGCGCGCGGCCACAAACCGTGCGCAACACCAAGGAATTGCGCGGGCGCATGATCCATCTGTTGCCGGTGATCGATGCCCTTGAGGATTCGCTGTACGCCCTCGAACGCCGCACCCCGGAACTGGTGGAGAAATTCCAGCCGTTGCTGACCGCGACCCGGGAATGGCTGGGCTACGCGGACGCCAACCTTGAGCGCTGGCAAGCACTCAGAGATCAACTCGACGCGCTGCAACCGAGCGCCGAAGCGCTGGAGGAGCGCAAACAGTTGCTGTTCTCCAATGCGATTTACCGCCTCGGTGAATTCATCGATCTGTGGCAGGACTGCCGCAGCCTGCAGGATGCGATTCTTTGCGAGCGCCAGGACAGCTGGCGCGCGGTGTACCGGCACTGGCGCCTGGGCCGGTTGACGCCGTTCATCGATCGCGGGCTGATGTTGTATTCGGTGGCCTCGACCATTCTGGCGATCATCGTTGCTTCGGTGCTGTGGATCCTGCTCGGCTGGCCGGACGGCGGCAGCGCGGTGATCCTGGCAGCGGTGGCGTGCAGCTTCTTTGCCTCGATGGACGACCCGGCGCCGCAGATTTACCGGTTCTTTTTCTGGACCGGGATGTCGGTGCTGTTCGCCAGCCTTTATCTGTTTCTGATTCTGCCCAACCTGCACGACTTCCCGATGCTGGTGCTGGCGTTTGCCGTGCCGTTCATTTGCGTCGGCACGCTGACCGTGCAGCCGCGCTTCTACCTCGGCATGCTGCTGACGCTGGTTAATACCTCGTCGTTCATCAGTATTCAGGGTGCTTACGACGCGGACTTTTTCGCCTTTGCCAACTCCAACCTCGCCGGGCCGCTGGGGCTGTTGTTCGCCTTTATCTGGACGCTGGTGGCGCGACCGTTCGGCGCCGAGCTGGCGGCCAAGCGTCTGACCCGGTTCAGCTGGAAAGACATCGTCAGCATGACCGAGCCGGCCAGTCTGGCCGAGCATCGGCACTTGGGCGTGCAACTGCTCGATCGGCTGATGCAGCACCTGCCGCGTCTGGCCCTGACCGGTCAGGACACCGGTATTGCCATGCGTGAAGTGCGTGTCGGTCTGAACATGCTCGATCTGCTTGCCTACACCCCGCGCGTCACCGGCGTGCCAAACGCCCTGTTGCGACAAGTGGTGGGCGAGGTCGGCGAGTATTTCCGCGCGTGCCTCAAAGCCGACGAACGCCTGCCGGCACCGAGCGGTCTGCTGATGACCCTTGATCGCACCCGCCGTGCGCTGAACGGCCAAGGCGACGATGAAACCCGTCGACACCTGTTGCACGCCTTGAGCGGTCTGCGTCTGGCCTTGCTGCCCGGCGTCGAGTTCGTCTCCAGCGCCGAGCCCGAAGAACCGCTGCCCGATGGAGCGCCCCTATGATCGGTGATCTGGATATCAGCGGCATCTTCCTGCCGACCCTGCTGGTGCTGATGGGCATCACTTACGTGCTGTTTTTGTTGGTGCATGGCGTGCTGCAACGCCTGCACTTTTACCGTCTGGTCTGGCACCGGGCATTGTTCAACGTGGCGCTCTACGCCGTGCTGCTGTACGGCGTGGACTCACTCAGTCGATACCTGATGACATGAAAAAACCGTTTCTGACCATCGGTCGCGTGGTCCTGACCCTGCTGATCGTGACTTTTGCCGTTGTCCTCGTCTGGCGCATGGTGATGTATTACATGTTCGCGCCATGGACCCGCGACGGCCATATTCGCGCCGACATCATCCAGATCGCTCCGGACGTGTCCGGGCTGATCCAGCAGGTCGAGGTAAAGGACAACCAGTTGATCAAGCGTGGTCAGGTGCTGTTCAGCATCGACCAGGATCGCTTCAAACTGGCTCTGCGCCAGGCCAAGGCCGCCGTTGCCGATCGCGAAGAAACCCTCGCCCAGGCGCAGCGTGAAGCCAAGCGTAACCGTGGCCTCGGCAACCTGGTGCCGGCCGAACAACTGGAAGAAAGCCAGTCGCGGGTGGCCCGTGCACAATCGGCGCTGGCCGAGGCGCTGGTGGCGGTCGACAGTGCGCAGCTCAACCTCGATCGCTCGGTGATCCGCAGCCCGGTCGATGGTTACGTCAACGACCGCGCGCCGCGTCCGCAGGAATTCGTCACCGCCGGGCGCCCGGTGTTGTCGGTGGTCGACAGCAACTCCTTCCACATCGATGGCTATTTTGAAGAAACCAAACTCGACGGCATCCACGTCGGGCAATCGGTGGATATCCGCGTGATCGGCGACCGCGCCAGGTTGCGCGGGCATGTCGAAAGTATCGTCGCCGGCATCGAAGACCGCGACCGCACCAGCGGCAGCAACCTGCTGCCCAACGTCAACCCGGCGTTCAGTTGGGTGCGCCTGGCGCAGCGGATTCCGGTGCGCATCGCTTTTGATGAGGTGCCGGCCGACTTCCGCATGATTGCCGGGCGTACCGCCACCGTGTCGATCATCGACGACCAACATGAGGAGTCGCAGCCATGAGCAGGGCCTGGTTGATCGCCGGGTTGGGCGTGATGCTCTCGGCCTGTCAGATGGTCGGCCCGGATTATCAGGTGCCCGCCGACGCGGCGGTGCAGCGCAAGGATATTCAGGGTGAGCTGGCAGTCGCCGGCAAACCGGTGGTCTCGGCGCCGGTGCCGGCGGACTGGTGGCGGCTGTATAAAGACCCGCGCCTTGATCAACTGGTGCAGCAGGCCATGGCTTCCAATACCGATTTGCGTGTAGCGGCGGCGAACCTGTCGCGGGCACGTGCTCAGGTGGATGAAGCCGAGGCCGCTGGTGGCTGGAGCGGCGGGGTGAAAATGGGCGCGCAACGTTTGCAGGAATCCGGTCAGGCGTTCCTGCTGCCGGAGAAAGTCCCGGTGGCCAACATTGCCGATATCGGCATCAGCGCTTCGTACCAGTTCGACCTGTGGGGCACCTTGCAGCGCGGTATCGAAGCGGCCAAAGCCAATGCCGATGCGACTCAGGCCGCCGCCGACACTGCGCGTATCACCTTGGTGGCGGACGTGGTTCGTGCTTACACCCAGGTCTGCGCAGCCAACGAAGAGCGGGAAATCGCCGAGCATTCTCTCGACCTGCAATCGCAGAGCACCACGCTGATCCAGCGTCTGCGTGACGCCGGGCGGGGCGACGAGACCCAGGTCACCCGTTCGCAGACCCAATTCAAATCCCTGCGCGCCGACTTGCCGCGCTATGAAGCAGCGCGTCAGGCCGGGCTGTTCCGTCTGTCGATGCTGCTGGCCAAACCGGTCGAACAGTTGCCGGCAGGTACCGCCAGTTGCGCTGAGTTGCCGAAGATCGCGCAACTGGTGCCGGTCGGTGACGGCGCTGCGCTGCTCAAGCGCCGCCCGGATATTCGTCAGGCCGAGCGGCGTCTCGCAGCGGCAACCGCCGGCATCGGCATCGCCACCGGTGAGCTGTACCCGGACATCAGCATCGGCGCGACCATCGGCACGGTCGGCATCATCGATGACCTCGGTGATCCATCGACCAACCGCTGGGGCTTCGGTCCGTCGTTGAGCTGGAAAGTGCCGACCAACGGCGCCCGTGCGCGCATTCGTGAAGCCGAGGCCAACACTCAAGGCGCGCTGGCGCATTTCGACGGCGTGGTGCTCAACGCCATCCGCGAAACGCAGACCGGTCTGGCCCAGTACAGCGCGCTGCTGCAACGCCGCGATGCGCTGGCCGAAGCCGAGCAGTCGGCCAAGCTCGCCGCCGAGCAGACGCACCGCTTCTTCCAGGCCGGCCGCGAGTCGTTCCTTGCCGACCTGCAAGCGACCCGCACCTACACCGATGTCACCGCGCAACTGGCCGCCGCCAACACCCAGGTCGCAATGAGCCAGATCGATTTGTTCCTCGCCCTGGGCGGTGGCTGGGAAAGCGGACGAACGAACACCTCGAGCGCCAGCAAACCCTGAGGCCGTTGCTATGCTTTGAAGTGTTGGAGGGGCGCCCCATGCCAAGCGCTCCTGCAATGCACATTGCTCGTGCTGGCCCAGGGGAAACCAATAATGAAAAACCCTTACGCTCTCGGCTTCTGGTGCGCTCTGGTCGCACTGGTGCTGCTCTCGGCCACGTATTTCTACGGGATCATGCTGGCCCACCAGATCGATACGGCGATGATCTTCCTCGACAGCGCCGTTGCGCTGATCGCGGTGATGGCGATCGTCGTCGTCGCGTGGACCTCGATTCAGCTGCAACGGGTCAAGAAGCGCCAGCTCGAACGGGGCAGGATGCTCGTGCTGATCTGGGACACCAAAGTCGCCCTGCGCCGGGTTGAAACCGTGTTCGACCGCTACTTCTGGGGCAGCTATTGGCAGCCCGGGCGAACCTTCGCCGAAGTCATGGGCGAGCTCACCGGCACGCCGCTGGAAAAAAGCCTCGAAGCCCTGAAGAAGCAATGCCTGGAACTCGACAAGCAGATCGCCGATGACGGCTGGCACTGGCTGAACAACGCCCGCGAGCTGTCCGACGTCGCCACGGCCATGGCCCGCGAACGCTATCAGCTGGATTTCTGCGATGTGCGAGCGGATACCACCGGCGGAGCGGTGATCGATCGTGACTTCGAAGTGCTGGTGTATACCTGGACCGCGCGGCTGAAGAGCTTTGATCATCAGCTGGATGAAATCGAGGTTCAGTACTCCTGATTTGCTGTGAATCCACCGACCTCTTCGCGAGCAGGCTCGCTCCCACAGGTACAGCACTGTCCTGGTGGGAGCGAGCCTGCTCGCGAAGAGGCCCGCAAAAACACCGAAACTCTTCGCTCCTGCCGACTGTCCATTCCCCCCATAGACACTCTTTAACCTTTAAACATTGAGCCGTCGCCCGCGCCCGGTGCTAATCTCCATCGCTTAATTGCGCACAGTCGAGCCGCGGCCCGATCCCGGGTTCAAGGAAGACGACTTCATCCACAGCCACGGAAACCGATCAGGTCATTCATGAATAAATCAGCAGGCGTGCTTCTCGGAATTGTTGTTGCCATTGGCGCGATCAGCGCAGGCGGGGCGTGGTACACCGGGACCAAGATCGAAGGCGTACTGAACAACGCCGTGACCAACGCCAACAAAGAGTTGCAGACCGCCATGGCCGGCTCCAACGGCACCGCGTCGCTGGAACTGGTGTCGCTGGAGCGCCACACCTTCACCAGCACCGCGCACTATCGCCTCAAGGGCGAGGGCGAGATGTTCGGCGATGCGCCGGTCGAGCTGCTGTTCGTCGACCACATCGAACACGGCCCGCTGCCGTTCTCGCGTCTGGTTTCGCTGAAGTGGCTGCCGGTCATGGCCACCAGCAACTATGAGCTGGAAAAGAGCCCGTCCACGGAAAAATGGTTCGCCGCCACCAACGGCGCCGCGCCGCTCAAGGGCGTGACCAACATCGGCTACGACGAATCGACCACCAGCACTCTGAATCTGGTGCCGTTCGAAACTGCGCTGGATGAGCAGTCGAGCCTGAAGTTTTCCGGTCTTAGCATGGACATCGCCGCCAGCGCCCAGGCGCAGAAGGTCAAGGCCGACGGTTACATGGATAACCTGAAACTGGTCACCGTGTCGGAAGACCAGGCGCCGGTGCAGGTCGAGCTCAACGGCCTGACCCTGGCCAGCAACCTCGCCAAGAGCAGCTACGGCTACTACACCGGGGAAAACACCCTGGAAGTGACCAGCAGCAAAACCACCTTCGGCGCCAAGCCGATGGTGCTGGGCGTGAAGAACTTCGAAATGAAGAACCGCACCGAAGAAAGCGGCAGCAACGCCTCGGGGCGTGCCGACTACAAAATCGGCGAAGTGACGCTCAACGACAAGAAAGTCGGTTCGGCGGCCATGGCCATGAGCCTGAAGAACCTCGACATTCCGTCGACCATGTCGCTGATGCAGATCTACCAGACCAAATTGCAGCCGTATGAAAAAGCTGCCGCCGAGGCCGCCGCACAGGGTTTGCCGGCACCGGAGCTGAATCTGACCGAAGCGGAAAACGCCCAGGTCAAAGCCGATCTGCAGAAGTTGCTGGCGGCCGGCCCGCAACTGGCGCTGGAGAATCTGTCGTTCAACACCGCCAACGGTGAAAGCCGCGCCAATCTGGTGATCGACCTGACCAAGCCGCAATCGATGGACCTGCCGCCGGATCAACTCGGCAAGCAACTGATCGCGCTGCTCGACCTGAACATTCAAGTGTCCAAGCCGATGCTCGTCGATCTGCTCAGCGTGCAGGCGCAACTCGATGGCCAGACTGACGCCAAAGCCATCGTCGATCAGTCCAAGGAAGCGGCGGACATGTTCGCCGGCATGGCGGTCGGCTCGCAATTGGCTGTCGCCGACGGCACCAACGTGGTGACCAAACTGCATTACGCGGCCAATCAGGTCGAATTCAACGGCCAGAAAATGACCGTCGAGCAGTTCATCGGCTTCCTCATGAGCAAGTTTGCCGGCGTCACCCAAGAGCAATAAGCCCACCGCGCGCCCTCCAGACGCCCGGCCCCTGTGTAAACAGGCGCCGGGCGTTTTGCTGTACGGGTTTTGTACAGACAGGCCGATTCTGAACAATTATTGCGTTGTGAAAACTCGACTACGCTTGCGTGCAGACTGCCTCACCAAGCTTGGCCGAAGGCTGTCATTGTCGGCCACCGTTACGAATGGGCAAGGAGGGCATTGCGACCCGGCTGGCCATGTAAGGATGCTGACAAATGCCGCGTATTGATGGCCCTGTATTACATCGTGGTTTGCGCCCTTTGTTCCGATTCGCCCTGTGCAGCCAGTTGCTCTGGCCAGTGCTGGCGTCGGCCGACACACCCTACGACGAGATGGTGCGCGATGCCCGCGCCGGGCATTACACGCCTGCGCTGACGGTTTTGCGTCAGGTGCCGCCGGGCCAGGCCAGCGACGGCCAGGTCAGCGATCACCTGCAAATCGCCAGTTGGGCCGGACTCGATGCCGAAGTGGTCAAGGTCTATGAAACCCAGGGTCGCGACCGCGTCCTGCCGGTGCAGGCACTGACCGCCGCCGCGCGTGCCTATCGCAACCTCAAGCGCTGGGATCAGGCTACCCAGGTGTACAACAAGGCGCTGGCGCTGGAGCCGGACAACGCTGACCTGCAACTGGGCCTCGCGCTGACTCAGGCCGATGCCGGCAAGCCCGATCAGGCCGTCACCCGCGCGCAGTCGCTGGTTGCCGCCAAACCCGACGATCCGTCACGCCGTCTCGCCTTGGGCTACGCACTCGGTCGCGCCGGCAAACCTTACGATGCGCTGTTCGAGTTCGATCAGGCCTTCATCCGTGCCGGCAACAAACCGGAAGTCGCCCGCGAGTACGTGGTCGCCCTGCAAAAGGCCCGCCTGCCTGAACCGGCGCTGCGTCTGGCCAGTCAACGTCCCGGTTTGATTGATCCGGTGACCTTGCGCCGCCTCGAAGGTGATCTCGCCGCCGAACGCGTGCGCCTCGCCGAACTGGCCACCCGCAGCGAGAAGGAACGCTACGTCATTGCCGACCGCGCGCTGGCCGATTACGACAAATTGCTCGCAACCTGGACGCCCGACGCCACTGCTCACGACGACGTGACGCGCTGGCGCATCGACCGCATGGGCGCGCTCAAGGCCCGCGCGCGCACTGCCGACGTCATCAGTGAATACCAGAAACTGCAAGCCGAAGGCGTGGAGATTCCGACCTACGCTCTGCGCTGGGTGGCGGCGTCTTATCTGGATCAGCGCGAGCCTGAGATTGCCACCGATCTGTATCGCCAGGTGCTTTCGGCGCCGGACGCCGATGTCGGTGATCGTCTTGAGGACACCACTGCGCTGTACTACTCGCTGCTGGAAAGCGACCGCGCCGACGAAGCTCGCAAGGTCGCCGAGGACGCAGCGAAAGCCCAGCGTCCGCGTGTCGAGCTCAAGGGTTTGCCGGTCGGCAACCCCAACGACGAATGGATGGATGCCCAGCAACTGGCCGCCCAGGCCGGTACCTACGGTTCCGATCTTCCGCACGGTGAAGAGCGTTTGCAGACGCTGGTCGATCAAGCGCCGGGCAACCTTGGCTTGCGTCTGGCCCAGGCCGATCTCTACCTCGCCCGCCAGATGCCGCGCCGCGCGGAAAGCCAGCTCAAGGAAACCGAGAGCATGGCCCCGCGCGATGCGGGCCTGGAAGTCGCTCAGGCGCGCACCGCGATGGAGTTGCAGGAGTGGCGGCAGAACGATGCGCTGGTCGACGACGTGGTCGCGCGCTATCCGGACAACCGGCAGGTGCAGCGCCTGGCCCGCGAACGGGAAGTGCATGACATGGCCGAACTGCGCGTTGAAGCCTACGGCGGCAAGGCAAATGGTGGCGGCAGTGGCGATGCCGGTGCGGTCAGCGGCAGCCGTGATTTCGGTATCCAGAGCACGTTGTACAGCCCACCGATCAACGAAGACTGGCGCGTGTTTGCCGGCGCCGGTTATGCCACCGGTGATTTCGCCGAAGGCACCGGTCACCATCGCTTCCAGCGGGTCGGCCTGGAAAGGCGCACCCGTGACATGACCCTCGAAGCCGAGGTGTCGAATCACGATTACGGCTTCGGTGACAAACAGGGCGCGCGCCTGGCGATTGCCCGCGACATCAATGATCACTGGCAATACGGCGGCAGTCTCGAATACCTCTCGGCGGAAACCCCGCTGCGCGCGCTCAACAGCGATATCAAGGCCAACGGCGGCAGTGCGTTCCTGCGCTGGCGCGCCAACGAAAGCCGCGAGTGGCGCGTGTCGGTCAGCCCGTCGCACTTCAGCGATGGCAACAACCGCGTCGAAGCCTTGGTGACCGGGCGCGAGGGCATCTATACCGCGCCGAACATTCAGGTCGACGCCGGCCTGGAAGTCGGCACCAGCCACAACTCGAAATCCGACGACGTGCCGTACTTCAACCCCAAGTCGGACTTCAGCGTGATGCCGCTGGTCAACGTCAATCACGTGCTCTACCACCGCTACGAGACTTCCTGGAGCCAGCAATTCCAGGCCGGCGCGGGCACCTATAGCCAGCGCGACCACGGCACCGGCGGCATGGCATTGCTCGGTTATGGCCAACGGTACGCCTGGAACGACGTGTTCGATGTGGGCGGCATGTTCAGTGTGATCAACCGGCCTTACGACGGTGATCGGGAAACTGATCTGCGTCTGCTCGTCGACCTCACTTTCCGCTTCTAGAAGAGTTTGAAGATGCCTTTTATCTCGCGTTTCATCCTTCTGCTGGGAGCGCTGCTGATCAGCGCCTGCGCCCAGCAAGCCCCGGCCTTCGCGCCGCCCTCCGAGCGCCCGGTCGCGGCCAGTGAACAACCGTGGCCAAAAAACCATGTGCTCGGCATCGCCTATCACGATGTCGAAGACCGTGATCCCGATCAGGCCGTAGTGGCGGTGCGCACCGAGCGCATGATCGAGCAGCTCGCCTGGCTGCGCGAAAACGGCTACAAACCAGTGACCGTCGACCAGATCATGGCCGCGCGCAAGGGTGGCCCGGAGCTGCCGGCGAGAGCGGTGCTGCTCAGTTTCGACGACGGTTATGCCAGCTTCTATACCCGCGTGCTGCCGGTGCTGCGCGCCTACAACTGGCCAGCCTTGCTGGCGCCGGTGGGCACCTGGATCGACACGCCGCTCAATCAACCGGTGGATTTCGCCGGCACGCCGCGTAACCGTGACAACTTCCTGACCTGGCAGCAGATCCGCGAAATTTCCAAGTCCGGGTTGGTAGAGATCGCCGCTCACACCGATGCCAACCACAAAGGCATCCTTGGCAACCCGCAGGGCAACCTGCAACCGGCCGCCGCGACCCGGCGTTATGACCCGGTGACCAAGCGCTATGAATCCGAAGCCGATTTCCAGGCACGCATTCGTACCGACGTGAAGAACATTTCCGAGAAGATCCGCAAGGCCACCGGTTACAAACCACGGGTCTGGGTCTGGCCGTACGGCACCGCCGACGGTACCTCGCTGACCGTGGTCGGTGAGGAGGGCTATGAAATGGCCCTGACGCTGGACGACGGCCTCGACACCCTCGATAACCTGATGAGCGGGCCGCGCTTTCTCGTCGCCTCCGATCCTGACGGCGAGCATTTCGCCAACAGCATCGTCTCGGTGCAGGCCGAAGCGCCGATGCGCGTGGTGCATGTCGATCTCGACAACGTCTACGACCCGGACCCGGCCCAGCAGGACATCAACCTCGGCAAACTGGTGCAGCGCATGGCTGACCTGGGCGCCAGCACGGTGTTCCTGCAAGCCTTCGCCGACCCCAAGGGCGATGGTCTGGTGCATTCGCTGTACTTCCCCAACCGTCACTTGCCGATGCGCGCCGACCTGTTCGACCGCGTCGCCTGGCAACTGCGCACCCGTGCCCATGTGAAAGTCTTTGCATGGATGCCGGTGCTGAGTTTCGAACTGGATTCGAAGCTGCCGCGTGTAACCCGCTGGGACCCGAAAACCGCCATCACCTCGGTCGACCCGAAGCAGTACAAACGCCTGTCACCGTTCAATCCCGAAGTGCGCAAGATCATCGGTGAAATCTATGAAGATGTGGCGCGGCTGACCTCGGTCGACGGCATTCTCTACCACGACGATGCGGTGCTCTCGGATTTCGAGGACGCCAGCCCGGATGCCCTGAAGGCCTATGCCGCTCAAGGTCTGCCGGGTTCGATTGCCGCGCTGCGCGACGATCCGGCGGCGATGCAACGCTGGACGCGTTTCAAGAGCCGCTACCTGATCGACTTCACCAACGAACTGACCGCGAAGGTCCGTGCGATTCGCGGCCCGCAAGTGCTGACCGCGCGCAACATCTTCGCCGAACCGATGCTCAATCCAGAGAGCGAAGCGTGGTTCGCGCAGAACCTCGATGACTTCCTCGCCACCTACGACTGGACGGCGCCAATGGCCATGCCGTTGATGGAAAAACAGACGCTGGCCGAGTCCGGCCCGTGGCTGGAAGAACTGGTCGCCACAGTGAAGAAACGCCCCGGCGCGCTCAACCGCACCGTGTTCGAATTGCAGGCGCGTGACTGGAACCAGAAGGATCAGGCCGATATCGACGCCGTGCATCTGGCGGACTGGATGGGCCGGCTCAAGCGTCAGGGCGCGACCAGTTTCGGTTACTACCCGGACAACTTCCTCGACAACCTGCCAGACCTGAAAACCGTAAGGCCTGCACTCTCCAACAAATGGAATCCATAACATGCTGGATAGACTGTTAGCCCTGCTTGTTCTGGCGATTGTCCTTGGCGTGCCGCTGGGGCTGATCTTCCTCGTGACCGGCCAGTTCCTGATGTCGTTCGTGTTCTTCTACCCACTGTTCATGTCCGGGTTGTGGATCGCCGGCGGCCTGTATTTCTGGCTGCACTGGGAGCGCCACTGGCCATGGCAGGACGACACGCTGCCGCCGCCGCTGGAAGGCGAGCCGCTGATTTCGATCCTGATTCCTTGCTACAACGAAGGCGATAACGCTGCCGATACCATTTACGCGGCGCTGGCCCAGCACTACCCGAACATCGAAGTGATCGCGATCAACGACGGCTCCAAGGACAACACCGCCGAAGTGCTCGATGCGCTGGCCAAGGAAGATCCGCGACTGCGGGTGCTGCATCTGGCGGAAAACCAGGGCAAGGCTGTGGCTCTGCGCATGGGCGCGATCGCTGCGCGCAGCGAGTATCTGGTGTGCATCGATGGCGACGCCTTGCTGGCCCCGAACACTGCGGCTTATCTGGTCGCGCCGATGCTGGATAACGCACGTCTTGGCGCAGTGACCGGCAACCCGCGCATCCGCACGCGTTCGACCTTGATCGGGCGGGTGCAGGTCGGCGAGTTCTCTTCGATCATCGGTCTGATCAAACGCACGCAACGGGTGTTCGGGCGCATCTTTACCGTCTCCGGCGTGATCGTCGCGTTCCGCCGTACTGCGCTGAACCGGGTCGGCTACTGGAGCCCGGACATGATCACCGAAGACATCGACATCAGCTGGAAGCTGCAACTGGATCACTGGAGCATCTTCTACGAACCGCGCGCGCTGTGCTGGATCCTCATGCCGGAAACCCTCGGTGGCCTGTGGAAGCAGCGTCTGCGCTGGGCTCAGGGCGGCGCCGAAGTGCTGTTCAAGAACATTCGGGGCATCTGGCAGTACCGCCATCGCTACCTGTGGCCGCTGCTGTTCGAGTACTGCCTGTCCACCGGTTGGGCGTTCACTTTCCTGCTGTCGGTGATTTTCTGGGGCATGGGCAAGTTCATGGTCATGCCCGACGCGATCGCCGTCGATCACCTGATGCCGCCGGCCTTCACCGGTCTGTTGCTGGCGTTCGTCTGCCTGGTGCAGTTCGCTGTCAGCATCATCATCGATCGGCGCTATGAACCGGGTCTGGGCAAGACCATGTTCTGGGTGGTCTGGTATCCGCTGGTGTTCTGGCTCGTCAGTCTGCTGACCACCCTGGTCAGCTTCCCCAAGGTGTTGTTCAGCCAACACAAAAAACGCGCGCGCTGGGTCAGTCCTGATCGGGGTATCAAACCGCTGGGCGACGACCAGGAGGAAGTCATCAAATGAAAATTATCCGGACTCGCCAACGGCCCTTTCTGGTGGTGATCGACGTGATCCTCACCGTCATGGCCTGGGTCGGCCTGCTGTTCCTGCTGGTACGCGGGTTATGGCCATTGATCGAAACCACCGGCGGCCCGCGCATCGATCATTCGGCATTCGATGCCCTGGGCACTTTGCAGGTCTATATGTGGGTGGCGCTGGTCAACGCGGTGATCCTGATCGGTTGGGCGCGTTACCAGCAACGCAAAAGCCGCAGCTTCGCCCAGCGCCGTTTGCCGTCGCCGGTAATTGGTGATGAAGGTCTGAGCAAGAGTTTCAAACTGTGCGACGAGCGTTTCCAGAAACTGCGCACGCCGGGGGTGATGACCATTCACAACGACCAGGACGGCGACATCAGCCATGTGGAAACGCATTTGTGGCCGCTTCAGCAGCAAGCACTACCGGCGCCGCTGGCACCCTTGGAGCATCCACGGGTAATCTTTCTGCATGCCGAAGAAGACGACAGTCGCGAGCCGGTGAAACGCCTGACCTGATCTCGTACAGCATCGGTGTCAGGCCTGAATCAGCGTCCAGGCCTCTTTCATTCGCAGAGGTTGCTTCATTCGCTCGGCCAGCAGCGCCATTGCGCGTTGCTTGTCGCAGGCCACCGCCGCAACGACGATGCCGTCTTTTGCAAACAGGCCAATGAACGGCGGCTGTTCCGGCTCACCGCTGAACTCGACCTCGTCCCACTCCTGCGCATGACCGAGATAGTCGTAGTTCTTGCCGAAGTGGTATGTCCAGAAAAACGGCACATCCAGATAATGCTCCTCGCCACCCAGCATGTTGCTGGCGGCGATCCGCGCGTGTTGCTGGGCCAGGCGCCAATGCTCGATGCGAGTTGGCTGGCCGCTCAGCGGAAACGTGGCGATATCACCGATGGCCCATAAACCATCGCTCACGCGCATGCCGTCGTCGACACGCAACGATTGGTCTTCTTCCTTGGGCAATGATTCGAAAGGTTCAGTGGCCGGGTGAACGCCGACGCCGGCGAGAACCAGATCCGCTGCCAAGCGCAGACCGTTGTCGAGCAGCACGCCCTCGACCTTGTCCTCGCCAAGGATCTGCGTAGCCTCGTGTTCACTGATGAACTTCACCCCGTGCTCTTCGTGCAACCCGCGAATCGCTTTGCCCACGGCCTCGCCGAATTGTTTGGCAAACGGGACTGAGTGGCGTGCCAGCACGGTAACGTCGAGGCCGTACTCGCGCAGGGCCGATGCGCATTCGAGGGCGATGAAACTGTCTCCGATGATCACCGCGCGCTGGCCCGGTTGAGCGGCGTTGATGATCTGTTCAGCCTGGGCTTTCGACCGCAGGACGAAAACGTTCGCCAGCCCGGCACCAGGCAACTCCAAAGGATTGGGCGCGCCACCGGTGGCGAGTACAGCGGCGTCGTATTGCAGGATGCCGCCGTTGTTCAAATGCAGTGTTTTGCCTGGGGCGTCGAGTGAAGTCACTTCGCCTTGCACACGTTCAATCCGTTGCGCTTGATAGAACGCCTCATCGCGCAGCGGCGGGACATCTTTGGGCGACATTACCCCGGCGAGGACAAATTTGCTCAACACCGTGCGGTCGTATCCGGCACCCGGTTCGCCATCGACCAGCACGATGCGCCCGCCAAAACCTTTCTCCCGCAGGGCCGCCGCGCAAGCCGTACCCGCCGCCCCGGCGCCGACCACCACGAACGTTCTTGGGTCGTCAGCGGGCGGGGTGTGCGGATCGGGCAACGGCTGGTCATCGACCCATACTTCATCGCCGCGCAACTCCAGCGGATAGCGCTTGAGACTGTCCAGCGACGGCGGCTCGCACAGGCCACCGTCCTCGGCGCGGTACGCGGCTTTGTGCCAAGGGCAAATCAACCTGCCGTGACACAACGCACCCTCGGCCAGTGGCGCACCGGCGTGTGGACACAGGCCCTGAAACGCTCGCAACTCGCCGTTGGCACGCAGCAGGACGATCTTGCAGTCGCCGATTTCGACTTGCAGGCCACGGTCTTGCGGGACATCGGCGAAACGGGCGACACGGTGCAGGGACATGTTCGGCTTCCTCGCAGGCATTTCTCTTGTGAGTTGGCGGCGCCGCGCGAGGTTCAGCCATTTGCTACTGCCAAGGCACGAACGGTACGGCTATAGTTTGCGGGCCGACGACGGCCTCACTGCACAAGGTGCTCCCGGAATGACCCGATTGACCTCTCTCAACCCATGGCTGGCGGCCATCGCCGTGACCCTTTGCGTGCAGTTCCCGGCACAGGCCCAGGAACGCTTCACCCTGAGCATCCCCGGCGTGTCGGATAACCGTCTGTTCACCTCGGCAGCGGCAAGTGACGCACCCGGTTGCGGCGGCAAGAACCAGTCGCCGGCGTTGAGCTGGAACGCCGGCCCGGCCGGTACCCAGAGCTACGCCATCGTCATGCACGACCCGGATGGCCAGAAAGGCTTGGGCGTGGATCACTGGATTCACTACGGCATCAAACCCACTACCCACCAGATCGCGGCCGGCGTCGGTGCCAAATCCGCCCTCGAAGGCGTCGGCGGCACCAACAGCAAAGGCAACACCCACTACATGGGTCCGTGCCCGCCAGTGGGCGACAGCGCGCACCACTACATCATCCAGATCTACGCCCTCGACCTCGCCCCGGATGCCCTGCCTGCCGGCCTGACCCGCGCCGAGCTGATGGAGAAAATCAAAGGCCATGTGCTGCGCAACAGCAGCGCGGTGCGGCGTTATCACCGCTGAGGTTCGGCCGCTCCCGGGCGGCTGATTGCCCTGAATCTCCAGCCATTTGGCATTGCCCCGCGAAAACGCGCACTATCAAGTCATTGCCAATGCGCTGGAGGACACCGTGGCAGCAAAAATCGACCGCATCGCCCAGCTACTCAACTGCCCGGAAAAGGGCGAACAAATGCGGCGTGCAGTAACCGAGACACGTAAGGAATTTCTGCTGAATCAGCCGGAAGAAGACCTCGTTGAAGAAGATGAGGTATTTGACGAGGCTGAGGAGGAGGGGGATGACGACGATGAATATGATGAGTTTGACTGGACGACGGAGTGACGGCGTTCCAGCGACCTCGTCATAGCTCACAAAAAAGCCCCGGACCATCACAGTCCGGGGCTTTCTCATTTGATTCATGGTGCACCAGGCGGGATTCGAACCCACGACCCCTGCCTTCGGAGGGCAGTACTCTATCCAGCTGAGCTACTGGTGCAGCGGGCGACATCATACCTAGGTCGGCTCGGGGCGTCCATGCCGGGTTTGGCGGGTTTTGTCAGTGTGCGTGTCGGCGCAAAATCGCTGTATTCCTTAAAGCGGTAACGTCCTGCAAAACCCTCGCTTGGCGCTTTGCCGGGGTTGATCTAAGGTTTTTCCTGCGGCACGGGTTTTCAGTACGTTGATCTGAAAAGCGGCATTTTTGTTCTTTTTTTCGAACGACCTATTGTCCTTTACCCCCTTTGAACCTACGATCCGTTTGAGATTTCAAACGCTCTTTGGCGGGTGTTGCAGCGCAGGTGCGCCCGGTCGTGCACTGTTGATGCGCCACAATCCGTTCACTGATTTCCCTGACGGCAGCCTTGCGAGGCGCCTTTCTACAATCATAATTTGCTCCGCGCAGGCCGCGGTGCTGTTAAGGAAAGCCGACATGCAGCTTAAAGACACCCAGTTGTTCCGCCAGCAAGCCTTCATCGATGGCGCTTGGGTCGATGCCGACAACGGTCAGACGATCAAGGTCAACAACCCGGCCACCGGCGAAATCCTCGGCACCGTGCCGAAGATGGGCGCCGCTGAAACCCGCCGTGCCATTGAAGCTGCTGACAAAGCGCTGCCGGCCTGGCGTGCGCTGACCGCCAAAGAGCGTGCCGGCAAGCTGCGTCGCTGGTTCGAACTGATGATCGAGAACCAGGACGACCTCGCGCGCCTGATGACCCTTGAGCAGGGCAAGCCGCTGGCCGAAGCCAAGGGCGAAATCGTTTACGCCGCATCGTTCATCGAGTGGTTCGCCGAAGAAGCCAAGCGCATCTACGGTGATGTGATTCCAGGCCACCAGCCGGACAAGCGCCTGATCGTGATCAAGCAGCCGATCGGCGTCACCGCTGCGATCACTCCGTGGAACTTCCCGGCAGCAATGATCACTCGCAAGGCCGGCCCAGCACTGGCCGCCGGTTGCACCATGGTGCTCAAGCCAGCATCGCAAACTCCATTTTCCGCTTTCGCCCTCGCCGAACTGGCTCAGCGCGCGGGCATTCCGGCGGGTGTGTTCAGCGTGGTGTCCGGCAGCGCCGGTGACATCGGCAGCGAGCTGACCAGCAACCCGATCGTGCGCAAACTGTCCTTCACCGGCTCGACCGAAATCGGTCGCCAGTTGATGGCCGAATGCGCCAAGGACATCAAGAA
>Ga0265296_1001151_pt1 | contig 32233 bp, 28 predicted proteins | sample MunlanPumphouse1_FD_189073 | JGI IMG/M metagenome (GOLD analysis project Ga0265296, IMG submission 189073) | Groundwater microbial communities from a municipal landfill in Southern Ontario, Canada - Pumphouse #1 | ecosystem: Environmental > Aquatic > Deep subsurface > Groundwater | place...
GTCCTCGAGACCACCCGCTATCGGCGCGCCGACGGCGAACAGGGGGAGCGGACGACCGGTTTCAACTGCGTCTGCTTCAACGAGGCGACGGCGGAGAACTACATCGCCCCTTATGCCCGCAAGGGCAGCCGGGTCGTCATCCAGGGCCATGTCGAGAACGACAGCTGGACCGGCAAGGACGGCGTCGAACACTACGACCTGCGGGTGGTGGTGGACGACATGCGGCTGAAGAACCGGCGCGACGCCGCCTCGAATCGTGAGCCGGCCGCCGGCGACGCCAGCCCGGAAACGGCGACCGGCTATGATCTGAACGACGACATCCCCTTCTGATCGCAACCGCATTGGAAGATGGACGGCATGGCCCGGCGCAGACGCGCCGGGCCATTGTCGCGTCAGTCTCGGAAAGAGGGAGGAAGGGCGGTCGGGGGCGAGCCGATCGGGCTCGCTGACCATGAGTATCCCTATGACCGTCACCATCTGGACCGAGGATCGTATCCTCCGCCTGACCGCCTTGTGGCTGGAGGGGCGGACCGCCGCCGCCATCGCGTGCGATCTCGGCCGCGGCGTCTCGCGCTGCGCCGTCCTGGGCAAGGTCTATCGCTTGGGCCTGGCCCGCGGACCGGAGGCCCGGCGCGCGCGCCCAGCGGCGCCGCTCCGGGCGACCGTGCGGCAGGCGGTCGTCGCCTTGCGGCCTGCCGCACGGTCGCCCGGGGCCGTGAAGGCCAGGTCGGCGGTCGCGCCTTCCGCTGAGATGATCGCTGCGCCGCCCGACCCGACGGCGACCATCCTGTCGGTGAGGGTCGGCCAGTGCCGTTGGCCCTACGGCTATTCCGGGGAGGCGGGGTTCGGCCTTTGCGGGCGTCCGGTGGCGCGCGGCGCCTTCTGCGCGGCGCACGCCGCGGTTGGCTATCAGAAGCGGTCCGGTTCGGCGGAGAGCCTGCTGAGAATGGTGGGCTTCGACTGAGGCCTGCTTCGGCGTGCAGCACGACGGCGTGGCCGTCGTCGCGGTCCAGGGCGGCCGCATGTTATCCGTTGCTGTCGGCGCGACGGCGCCGAAAGGCGTCCTCGTCCGAAGAGGGACGAGGACATGCCCCCACACAACGACTTCCCATCCTGACACGTCACCCCGGCCGTCAACGGCTTCGCCGTTTCCCTCCGCGGCCCGCAAGAGGCGGACCGCTGCGGTGACTGCCGGGGACCCCGACGTGGCCAGGAATGGGGTCGTTGCGCATGGGGCGCTTCGGCGTTTCAGAACTGGAATGACACCATGCACAGCTCGAACCCCGCCTTCATCACAGCCTTCACGACGACATCCGACACCGCCTTCGACAACCTGGCCACAGCGCTTGGCGATCAGCGTCCGCAACCCGCCGAGGAAGCCCTGGTCCAACTCGGGCGAGCGCTCATGACCGAACTGCTGGACGTGATCGCGGACACGGCGCTGGAGGACTTCCAGACACTCCTGGGCGAAGCTCTGATCGGTGCCTTCCATTCGGCGGCCGGGCGGATCGAACGGGACGCCGATCGGGCGCGCGATGCGATGCGCCGGCTCGACCGCGACTTCGACGGATCAGAGGCTGCGGACGTCGAGCTGCAGGAGGCGACCGTCAAGGCCCGAGCCGGAGACGCGGCGACGCAGGCGGCGGAGAGGATTCGGGATGCGGCCTCCGACGCCTGGACGGTTTCGACCGGCGAGGTCTGGACGGCCTGGAAAGGCAGCCGCCGGGGGAGCTTCCTGACGGCAGCCCAGCTGGAGGCCAAGCAGGCTATCCGGGCGGTTCGGGATCGAAGGGCGGGAGACGCCCATCATGCTGGACCTGTCGTGGCCTTCCGGGGCGCGCCGTCGGCCGATGCGGCGGAGGACGCGGCGCGCATCTTCGACGCCCTGAACTGGGCGCTAGCGGAGTGGCCTGACATGGCGCTCGCGACGACCGGGGCGAAAGGCGCGGAGAAGCTGGCGATCCGATGGGCCCAGCAAAAGGGGGTGACGCTCATCCTCGCCCGGGCCGACTTCGACGCCCACGGCAAGGCGGCTCCCTTCAGGGCGAACGACGAACTGATCGCGCTCGAGCCGACCTGCTGCCTCACGCTCGCGCGGTCACTGGACGAGGCGAAGGCAGCGGATGGACGTCCGTTCGGGCCGGCGCTCAACCTCGGGCAGAAGGCGATGGAGCAGGGCGTCCGGCATCTGGCGGTTCGGTCGCGACCGCACTGATGGACGTCCATCGCATGGGCTTTCGATCTGACCCGCTCGGCTTCGGCCGGGCGGGTTTCTTCGTGTCGTCTGGAGGGCGTGGCGGGCGGCGCGGTTCGGAGGAAGGTCCCGGCTGGCACTGTTTGCGGAGGTTTGATCAGGTGCGGGAGATGTTGACGGCGATGTCCGGAAATCTGCGAAAAGGGGCTTAGGGCAAGATAAAAGGAGGAGATCGGCAGGTCCTGTTTCGGCTATATTCTCCATGACTTAGGCGGCGGATGGGGAAACTCTGACGACTTGCGGCAAGTCGCGGAATCTCCTGGTCGCCGGAGGCAGTGGATGGAGCTGTCGATGTTGGTGCGTGACCGCTTTGCAGAGCTTCTGACGGAGGCGCCGGAGCCCGACGGCGACGGCTTGCGGGTCCAGCTGCCGGGGAGGCTGAAACGCGACCAGTGCGACGTCCGCACCGCCATGTTCATTCGCCTGGCGGCGTCGAGAAACTTCGCTTTAGGGGACCGCGCCGGCGCGCTGAGGGCGGCGCAGAACCGGTCCGGTCGCGCCTTTCGGCTCGATGTTCGTCAGCGGGTGATCGTCAAGGCCATGGTCTCGCGTCATCTCGGAAAGGGGGCGGCCCGGGCCGCCGCGCTGGCGGCGCATGTCGTCTATCTGGGACGGCAGGGCGCCGGCGTCGCAGGCGAGCGGGCCGAGTTCTTCGACCGCGAAATCGACAGTCTCGACGCCCGCGCAGCCGTCCAGACCTGGGGCGGTGATCGGCACCACTTCCGCCTGATCGTCTCGCCGGAGAACGGGGAGCGGATACGGGACCTGAGGGACTATGTGCGAGACGTCATGGGGAGGGTCGGGTCGGACCTCGGTCAGCCGGACCTGGCCTGGATCGCGACCTGCCACTACGACACCGACCAGCCGCACGCCCATGTCCTCGTGCGGGGTCGGCGGTCCGATGGCCGGGACCTTGTCATCCCCCGAGGCTACATCGGCTACGGACTACGCGCCCGCGCCCAGGAGGCGGCGCAGGAACGCCTGGGCGACCTATCGCGCGTGGATGCCGAGCGAAGGGTCTGGAAGGAAACCCAGGCGGATCGGTTCACGGCGCTGGATCGGAGGCTCCTGGCGGCGGCCGACAAGAACGGATTGGTCGACGACGGCGTGGGCGGGACCGACGCCTGGTCGGCCCTGACGAGAGGAAGATTGCGGACCCTGGAGGAGCTCGGTCTGGCGACGCGGGAGGGACGAGGATTTCGGCTCCGTCCCGATCTGGAGGCGACGCTGCGGGAACTGGAAGTCCGGCGGGACATTATCCGGACCCTGAACCACAGGCGGCTGGAAAGCGGACGCGTCGCACAGGTCGCGCGGCCGGGACGGTTAGTGGGCGAGGTCGTCAAGGTGGGAGCACACGATGAGCTGGGGGCCAGGCGCTTCGTCATCGTGCGCGACGGCCAGGGCGTGGAGCAGTACGCGCGGCTCTCGGTCGGGGCGGTGGCGTTGGTTCCGGGGCAGCAGGTAGGCTTGGATGTGGGGGCGGCGGGGCTGGCGCAGATCATTCCGGGACGGGGGAGGGGCATGGAGCGTGGCTAGTCATTCGCTGCGCCAAGGGCGGACTTTGGCCCCGTTTGCCGGAGCGGTCGGCTGGCGACTCGGACTAGGGCTTCAGTCATGACCCGTGACGAGCTCGACGATATTCTGGAACGCATGAATGAGGCATGCGCCACCTTAGGGGAGCCGGGGGGCGGTCCTGGGCTGATCACCGTGGAAAGCGGCTGGTGGGTCGCGCATCTCTCGGGCGTTCGTGCGACCTGTTCAGCGCTTCACGACGGACTGCGGTATCGGGACGTGCAGGTTCACGTCGGGAGCAGCCTTGAGACGCAGGTGCTTTCCCGGGACGACGCCGGAGAGCGGGGCGCGCCTTACCGAGATTTGACGCTTCGCCCGATCGACGCAGGTAGCAGCTAGGTCTGGACCTGGGTGGCCACCTTCGACGGCACCTAACGGAACGGCGAGATGGCGGGATCGACAGGACCGAACTCGAACTCTATCCAATCGTCGCCCTCGTCCTCGGCGCCTTTTATCACGCGGATCTCGGAAGGAAGTCGGCCTTCCATCAGTTGGCGGAGAAACCAGCCTTCGATGCGATTGGGTCCTGCTGAGGGCCGTGCGCGGCGGGCCTCGACGTTCTTGGCGCCATCATCGGCGAAGGTGCGCAAGCCAGCCAGCACCTCCACCAATTCGCGCGCGCCTACCTTCATAGTCTTGCTATTCATCGTATAGCCTCCGTGGTGGCCGAGGTCGTACCCATCTTCTCGCGCCCGCATCGCGCCGTTAACCGGCATCATCGCGGGAGCGGGCAAGGCGGAGCTCATGGTTTCAAAGACCGCTGCGAATGCGGCACGGTTCGGTCCGTCCGGGCGCATGCCAAGCCGCACCTCTATGGTCCGTTTCGACGGCTCATTCGAAAGCACGGGGCTGGGATGTTCGCGGACGGTCACTGTTACGACGAAATCGACAGACTGGTGCTGACGAAGAAACTCTTGGACGATCGCGTCGATACTGTGGGTTCCCTGGCCGTGCGTTGGCCGCAAGGCGGAGGCGGATGCGTCCCCGACGATGATCCCCTTCAAGCCTTCAACGCCGCGGAGCTGCTGAGCTTTTGCCTTCAATGCCCTATAGAGCGGATTGTCATCCTTGATCGTCGGCGCCGCATAGGCCGCGTAGCCGCCGCTGCTATAGGGCGTTCTGGACGGATCAATCGTCAGGTTGAAGGCGATGTCGTCTTCATCAACCTCGAGCCGAAGCACTGTCGCTCCGGCTGCCATTTGGGCTCGTAGAGCCGGTACGACGCTAATCTGAATAAGATCGTCGAGGCGGCCCCGGGACGGCAGGCGTAGGGACCGCTTGGCGCCGCGACGTGTCACAATCTCACGGGAGCCGACCTGGAGATCCATCCCGCCTATCGGCAGGCCAAGCCTGGACTTGGCCTTCTCGATCTTGTCCATCAGTTCGTGGACAGGATTGGCTTCGTCGAGACCCTCATCCGATATGCTGGTGACGTCGGTCGTGAAGGCAATTGATCCATCGAACACGATGTCTGGCCGGCGTCCCGTTTCCAACGGCTGCTCAAGCGTCAGCCGCCCTTGCTGGGATAGGGCATGGATGATGACCACTTCCCACATAGCGGCCATCCGATCGCGATTGCGCCGATTCAGACGCGCGACAAACTGGTCGATCGCCTCCGCCGGCAGTACGCGCCGCAACTCTTCGAGGCGGCGTTGAAGTGCTCTTTGGGAGAAGATCATTCTGCACAGCTATTCAACGGCGATGCTGTTGAAAAGGCACCGCATGAGTGCAACTGCCACATTTGTCCGCCTACAGTCAGAAGTGTAGAGCGATCCTCCAGTGCGCCAATGGGGGCTTGGCCAAGACCTCTCGAGGCGAGGAGGGACCGTACGTCTCGGTGCGATGGGTCCGGTCGTCTGCGGCGGCGGACGCCATATCGAACTAACCTAGGAGAAGAGGGATGAGCGACGGCGAGGCCGAGGCCGACGGTTATGAGATCGACACCGACGCCTATAGTGAGCTGATTGGTGAAAACTACTTCGATCTGATCATGAGGAAGGCACCGCCGGTTGTCTTTTATCGGGTCGCAAAATCGGTCGATCACTACAACAAGGCTCGCAAGCTTGTCGGCGTGGACGAGGAGATGGGCGCCATCCGGCTGATCGCGGCGGAAGAAGAACTGGTCGTCGCGATCTTTCGCTGGCTGGAGTCCAACGAAGCGGTGTTCCCTGAGGCTGGGGGCTTCCTAAAAAAGTACAAGGATCACCGCGTCAAGTTGGCATTCACCCCGGTGCTGAGCCAGTTTGAGTATGCACTCAGACATCTTGTCGAATCCGGGTTCACAGCAGAGGGTCTGGAAGACCGTATTCACTGGCGATCGACGCCGGCGATTGTCGATGACAAGGTGGTTTTTCGGATCACCGACAACGACGGCAAGGAGATCATCACCCACAATCCGCTGATGATCAGCGTTACCCGTGAGGGACTGTCGCCAGAACAGGTGATAGACGCGCTTTACGCGGACTTTGAGGGGATGGTTCGCCACCAGAGCGGCGTGGACCTGCCGAAGTTCGTTACGCAGCGGGCGTCGTATCGAGATTTTCTGCTTTACGCCTACGACGACGTCCCCACCTACACGATGAACGAGAGCCTAGAGGAGCTCGTCCAGGTGTTCGACGTGGCGCTTCGGCGCTTGCTCCTTGTTCTCGCCGTGCTTCTGAACGGCGATCCTCCCGGCAAAGCCTGGGGCGTCGTCGCGCAATTCTACGCGCTCTATCGCAAGGTGCTGGTCGCTTGCGAGATCATCAAGGCCGCCAAGGCGCCGGTGGTGTCGACGGTCCCCGACACAATGGTCGAGTTCTCCGTCAAGGAGCGGTGACAGCTAGGTTGATTGAGTGATGCAGGTCGGCTGGCTCTTCGGCGGATGGACCTGACCTGTCCACAAGTCTGGAACAAAAAGAGAACATTTAGCTTGAGGCCGGCAGGCGAGGCGCCGTAGAGCGGCATCGGTCGGTTGGCTGGTCTGGAGCTAAACCATGGATACGAACGAAGGTCGGTGCGGACCGATGTCGAGTGAACCGACGAGGGAGGATCTCGCGCTCGGGCGGTTGATGGCCTTGTGGCAGCACGGCGAGGCGGCGCGGCACGATCCCGTTCTGCTGAATATGCAGGCGCGTATTGCTGCGGAGTTGCGGCGGGTTTCGCCGGGCGCAGCGGAAAAGGGCATGGCGCTGTTCGAGCGGCTGACGACTGGGAAGCGGGGCGGCGTCATCGTCCTTCAGTGATTGGTCATGGGCTATCGAAATCCTGAGCGGCGTGACCTGGCCCATCACCTGGCCACGCCGGCGACAATCAGTGACATGGCGCGTATCGGTTGGGTGGTGATGGCCAGGTGTCAGGCCTGCCAATTGGATCTCCGCATCGACCTAGAACTGATGGTGCGGCTGAACGGCGCCGACCTGGTGCTTTTCGGCCGGACGTGCCGCTGCCGGCGCATGGGTTGTTCGGGACGAATGCTTTTCATGGGAACGCCGCCAGGTGAGCAGCATGGCCTGTTCTGGCCGCTGAGGGCGGTCGACATGACGGTGGCCCATGATGCCCGCTAGACTCCACACCGGAGCGGACGCATGAGAGGCTGGCGCCATGTGCAACAGCTATCGCCTCCACGTCCCGGTGAACGTGATCGGGGATGTCTTCCGCCAAGTGGATCGCCCGCTGCGTTTTCCAGACGGCCAGCCCAACTTGTCGGCGACGGACGACATCCGGATTGGTGATCGCGCGCCGATCATCATGCTCGATGGCGATGCGCCCCAACTGAGGATGACGCCCTGGTCGTGGATGGGGTCTGGCGGTCGGCCGGTGTTCAATTTCCGATCGGACGGGCGGCGTTTCGACGACTCGACGCGGTGCCTGATCCCGGCCGATGGCTTCTATGAATTCACGGCGGCTCAGCCGGGGCAGAAACGCAAGACGAAGTGGCTGTTCACTATGACGGGCGAGCCTTGGTTCTGGATCGCAGGCATTGTCCGCGACGGCGCCTTTGCCATGCTGACGACGGAGCCTGGGCCGGACATCGCGCCCTATCATGATCGGCAGGTGGTTCTGCTGGAGCCTGGGAAAGGGATCGCTTGGCTGGAGTTGTCCAGATCTGAGAGCGAGATGTTGAAGGCCGCAACTGGCGGCGCGCTGTCAGTCGTTCAGGTGTGGCCTTCCTCGACTGCATGATCCTCGGACCCTTCGACTTGCCTCTGGCCGTTCAACCGGCGACAGTCGCGGCGTCCCCGGCTGGCCGCCGCTATGTACAGGCGAAAGCTAAAGGCGTCGGCGCGCGAGCTCTCGTGTTCTCAACAGCCCGGCGGACACCATCCCCCTCATTGTGGCGCTTCTCATGGCGGCGATGTAGGCTTTTGCAGAAGTGATTTGGGGCGCGGATGCGAACGAACCTGGCAGGCATGAAGATCGATCCGAAGGCGCTGCGTTTGCAGGGCAGGCGCCGCCATGCGTGTTGATCTCGATCATCTGCCGGCCAAGCAGCAGCGCGAGCTGGAGCGCGTCCGCACGACTCTGCTGACCGAGTTCGACGCCGCGATCAAAAGCGGGGGTGGGGGGACCCAGTCCTGGCGGCGAGACGGCCGGGTGCTGAAGATCATCCTGTTCGGATCTTACGCCCGCACCGACTGGGTCGATGAACCCGATAACGGCTATCTGTCGGATTTCGATCTGCTGGTGATCGTCAGTCATGAGAAGCTGACCGACATTGCTGACTACTGGTACGTTGCCGAGGACAAGATTTTGCGCGATCCCGCCGTGGGGCGGACGGTCAACATCATCGTCCACACCATGGCCGAGGTGAACCAGGCGCTGACGCGGGGCGAGTATTTCTGGACCGACATCCTGCGCGATGGCGTGGTTCTGTACCAGTTGCCGGGAAATCCGTTTGCCCAGCCGAAGCCGATGACGGCGGCTGAGGCCTACAAGACCGCGCAGCGACACTTCGAAATGAAGATGAAGGATTTGGACCTTCGGATCGAAAACGCCAGACAGAACGTCGCCCTTAGCGGAGAGGGCCAACACGTCCGCAAATGGGCGGCATTTCTGCTGCATCAGGCGACCGAGACAGCCTATGCCTGCTTCCTGTTGACCCACACCTTCTATTTCCCGCGCTCCCACAACATCAAATTCCTCCGTTCGTTGGCTGAGGACACCGACAAGCGCCTGGCTGCCGCCTGGCCTCGAGAACAGCGCGCCGACCGCCGGCGTTTCGAGCTGCTGAAGAGGGCCTATGTCGAAGCGCGCTATTCCGACCAGTACGACGTCGAGGCCGAGGACCTGACGCTCCAGCTCGAAGCCGTAGTCCGCCTTCGTGACTTGGTCGCCGCCGTCAGCCAAGAACGCATCGCAGAGCTTTCTCGAGACGCCGAAGCCGGAGCCTGAGGGCGGAGTGGCGAGTCGTTGGCGGTGGTCCGCATTGCGCCCTGATGAGACATTAGCTCAGATCCGATCTTCGGACATCGCGCCGGTAGCTCAATGCGCTCCCGAATTTCAGGCTCGCGCACGCACATTTGGGGGTGCGGCGACGGATTTTGGCAAACTTCGCGCAGTGCGTGATCTGCCCGGTAAGCGTCAGGTAGACTGAAGAGGCGCAGCGAAAGCGGTGGACGATGGGCGTTGCGTCATGGTCGAATGCCAGCCCCATGTCCGCGCGCACTGCGCTGTTGAGACGCTAAGACCATGAACGTTGACGAACTATACAGGCTGGCAACTTGGTACAACAACCAGTTTGTGGAACTTAATAGGCTCTATAGAGCGCTTCTCGAGCCCATCAATCACAACGCAAACCAGCCAGACAAGCGTCCAGTTGAAAGCGAATTGAACGCACTCACTGAGTTTTTAACAGGTCAGCACTTCGATGAACTTTCCATCGAGCAGCTAAAGATGCTGAGCTCACTAGGGGTTGATGCCTACCTCGGGGCCGAAGGTGCTGCCTACGTCGACGCGTCGGTCAGGACGTCCAACTATGACCCTGCCACAGCTGTCCAGCGACTAAATCAGGCTACTCAGTCCATCAACGACACGCGCGGCAAGCTGGCAGCTTACCTGGAGGCAGTGAACGGCCTTGATTTTGGCCCTGACGACGTCGTGGCCGAGGGTGGCCTCATCACAATCCGTGTTGGCTTCCAGAACGATGTGGCGATCAACAATGTCACTGATTGGAAGGATACCGCTAAGGAATGGTATGACATTATTCGCGGGCTTTCTATGGCGTGCGAGGAACGTCCCGAAGATGTAAAAGTCATCGGTGCTGCAACCGGATCTATAATCTTGATTATGGCCGGTACAGCGGCGTTCACGGCTCTGCTCGCTCAAATATCGAAACACATCGCTGCGGCTGCTAAGGATGTCATCAGCGTTCGTATGGAGGTTGAGAACCTGAGGCAGAAGAAATTGCTCACCAAGGGCATGGAGGTCGAACTAAAGAAGATTGAGAAGGAGAAAACTGACAACGCCGTGACTGCCATCGAGCAGCTACTTGAGGGCAGGGTTAAGGGTCAAAACGGCGACGTCAGTGTGGCTCTGACCGCCTCTATCAAGAAACTACTGACCTTCAGCGAAAAAGGAGGGACAGTCGATTTCGTTGCGCCTGATGTTGATGAGACGGAAGGCGAAGATGGCGACGGCGCCCAAGACGGCAGCCTGAAGGCCGCCCTCATCGAGGCAAAAGCCGCCATCCGTGAATACCAGGGTGAGCGAGAGAGCCTGAAGCTTCTTTCGGACGGCAGCGAGCGTTTCTAGCGTCCCGTCCATGTGGAGCGAAAGGAAGCGATCCGGCGACGGTTTGCGGGCCGCCGCCGGATCATGCCGGTCGGGAAAGGTCGGTGTCCCGGCGACGACCTTGACTATAAGCTCGGCCGCGCGGTCATGTCTGCGTGATTTGGCGGTGGGACGCGACGCACGCGGCTGACATCGCCTCCGGCGCAGGGCTGGTTTACTGGACGATCGCGTTCAGCCAGCCCTTGGAGCTGAGGGCACCGAGGGCGATCTCAATCTGACGCGGTGAAAACTGCTTCTTGCGTTCGTTCCAGGCATAGACCTTTGCGCGTACGTCTTCGGATGAAGTCGCCTGCTCGCGGGTCGCGACCCAGTGGACCGTCGCCAGAAGCTCAAGCCCGAAGGGGGTTTCGAAGCCTTCGACGAGGTTTCCGACCCGGTCGAAGCGCAGCTTTGTCTCCTGGTCGTCGGCGAGGAAGGCCTCGGCGTCCTTCACCGCGCCTGGCACCAGTTCAAGCTGCTTGTCCGGGGCGTCGCCGCCGTCATGATAGCCGGAGACCATGTGGCCTTCGATCTTGACCAGCACATGCCGCAGGTTGTCCGCGTAGGGGCCATAGTGATGCTTGATGTAGTTCAGGCGAAGGGGCTGTCCAGCCTCTTGCATGAAATACATCAGCTTCTGAAGCTCGATCAGGGTCACGAACGGGTCCAGCAGCCCGCTGAGGTAGCGGTTGACCAGGACCACGAGCGCGGCCCGGCCCGGGGTGATCGCGGGGATATCGCGTGATCTGGTGGCCACGGGCGCGGTCATGGGCTCGAAGACCATGACGCGGACGTCCTTAAGGGGCTCCATGGCCGCGACGATCAACGGGCGAACCTCGGTCCAGTCCAGACCGCCTAATCCCGCGCCGAGCGGCGGAATAGCGATCGAGCGGATGTCACGCTCGCGGATTTCATCGACCAGGGCCTCGAGGCCGGACTCTATGTCCTCGATCCGGCTCTTGCCCTTCCAATGGCGCTTGGTCGGGAAGTTGATGACGAACCTGGGATTGGTGAGGCTGCGGGTCTCATGGAGGAACATCCGCCCGGGCTGGACCGCCTCGCTGGCGCACGCTGCAGCATAGGCCCTGAAGTTCTCAGGAAACCGGTTCTTGAACTGCAAGGCGATGCCGCGGCCCATGACGCCGACGCAGTTGACCGTATTGACCAGCGCCTCGGCGTCGGCCTGAAGGATATCGCCTGTGGTGAATTCGATCATGCCGCTCCCCCATAGTACCAGTCGCGCCGGATTTCGATGGGGGGACGATGACCCCCGTGCCCCATGGCGTCAGAGACAGGTTGCACATAGGCGTTTGAAAAGACGCCGACGCGTTCGACCAGATGCCAGGGAAAGCTCTGCTCGAGCAGGAACTCAGCCTGTTTGCCTTCCTTGGGCGCGCCGGCCCATTGACGGGTCTGAACCGAATCCCAGTTGATCTGGTCGAGTTGATCCAGGTTCACGCGATCCTCGAAGTAGTAAGCGCCCGCGTTCGACAGCGTGAACGCCCAGCGACGGTTATTCGCCTCCGCCCAGGCCACGGTCGCCCGCAGGTCTGCTTCCAGATGCACGATGGGCTCTTGGCCGCCCTTGTAGGCAAGGTCTTGGCTTCGAACATATATCAGATACAGCATTACTGATCGAGAACAAAAATAGAACGGCGCGCAGTCGCCGACGTGCAGGTCAGGGTGGTTCTGAAGGCGAAGTTCCCGGAGGCGGCGCTGCTTTATGGTGTTCATGCCGATCGTGGTTCCCGGAACGGCTTGGGCTGCGATAGCGGCGTCGCACAACAGCATGCCACCGGCGATCGAGGCGAGCCGGTCCACGTGAACGATGTGGTAGATTTTCGGGTTTGCGGGAACAGGCACGACTCAACCCAAAATCTGAAAGCGGCGCTTTTCGGGGCGCGTCAGGCGCCTGTCGCCGCCGGGCTGTCTAAGTCCTTCCAAGATCGCTTGTCCCCCAACGGCTGCACTAGCCTCCGTCAGGCTATCCTAGCCCGGTGCGGTCTGGCAATTCGAGCGCCCGAGATGGTGGTCGTCCCTGTCCCCAATCGAGGCGGAGCGGGAGATTCTAAGGACCGGCAATATGCGACTTGCCAAGTGAATCCGGGTGATTCAGTCTTGGGGTGCGTCTGATTTGACGCCGGGGCGTGAGAACCTCGCTTGAGCAGATCCTGAAAATCCCACTTCGCGCTCCGTGGCAGCGGCGTGGCCAGCGTGCATGTCCAGGCTCCTCGCGGGCTAAAGACGTTGGCGCATGTGTTTGAGCATGTTCTCAACACCCGGTGCTTCGGCCGGGCTCGCCTCTGAACCGGAGGCGAGCCCGTGTCGGATGGATTGGAAAAGCTGCAGCCTGAAGCGCCCTTGACGCTGGACGTCCTGCATGGCCGATACGCCTCATGGTTCCGGGCGCGGCTGGTTCGTCGCTATGGGGCACAGGACGCCGAGGATATCCTGCAGGAGGCCTGGCTCCGGCTGGCGCCCTATCAGGGCGTGGCGGGCATTCGCCATCCCAAGGCCCTGCTGCTGAAGATCGCCTCCAACCTCGCCGCCGACAAGTTCGGGCGTCGCCGGCGCAGGGACCTGCATGCGGGTGAGACGGTCGCGGCGCAGGGATGGAATATCGAGCTGCCGTCCCAGACTGACGAGATGTTCGCCAAGCAGGTGGTGATGGGATTGCCGCAACCTCTGCGGGACGTTTTTGTGCTATCGAGGATCAAGGGTCTGTCAAACCGGCAGATCGCCGAACAACTCGGGATCAGTCCGAAAACGGTGGAATGGCGCATGACCAAGGCTCTGGCTCACTGCACAGCCCAGTTTCGACGCTAGAGATGGTGCGCGCCATGCCCAACCCGAAGGTGCGGGTTGAACCTGCCGAAACCGAGGCCGCAGCCTGGCATATCCGCCTGGGTGAACCGCGTGTCAGCGGGGAGACCATCGAGGCCTTCTTCTCGTGGCGGGAGAAGCCCGAGAACGCCGACGCCTATCGCCGCGTCGAAAAGGCCTGGGCGGAAACGGGCGGCCTGGAGAATGATCCCGACATTCTGGGAGCGGTGGAAGCCGCCATGACGCGGAAGGGCGACGGCGGGAAGAAGACCAGGGACCGGCGTCGGTTGTTCGGCCTGATCGCGGTCTGCGCCTCCGTGGTGCTGGGGGTGACCGCCTGGACCCTCCTGCAGGATCGCAATGTCTATGAGACTTCGGTCGGGGAGACGCGGGTGGTGCAACTGGCCGACGGGTCGTCTGTGCGCCTGGACACCGCGTCCCGCATACAGGTGCGCTTCGACGGCGATCGTCGTCTGATCGATCTGGAGCAGGGGCAGGCCCTTTTCACCGTGGCGCATGATGCGAGCCGGCCCTTTGTCGTGGCCGCTGGAAACGCCCAGGTGACGGCTGTGGGGACAGTGTTCGATGTCCGTCGCGAGAACGGGGAGGTGAGGGTGACCCTCGTCTCTGGCGCCGTGGACGTCGTGGGCGCCAAGCGCGCGCCGCAGCGTCTGGTCGCGGGACATCAGGCGAGGGTGACCGCCGACAGGGTCGGCGCCAGGGCCGTCGATGTCGCGGCCGAGACCAGCTGGACCGAAGGGCGCATCATGTTCCGGGACGCGCCGCTGAAACAGGCCGTGGCCGAGGTGAACCGCTACCTGACCGACAAGATCGAACTGGATGCGCCGGGTCTGGAGACGGAGTCCGTCAGCGGGGTGTTCAGGACCGGGGATCGGGATGCCTTTGTTTCCGCCGCCACGGCCGCCCTGGATCTCAAGGCGTCAGCAGGAAAGGGCGGGGGCGTTCGTCTGACGGCTGAGAAATAAATCGGGGCGGGCTCCGGGGTAGGAGGGTGGCTCAGCAGTCCCTTCCCTGACGCCATCTTGCGTCGAGGGGAGCCTGACTATGAATCGCGTAAGTCTCTTGTCCTGCAGTGCGCTGGTCGCCTGCGTCGCGGCGGCGGGTACGTCCGCCTGCGCCCAGGATATTCGTGAATATGATGTCCCGGCCGGCGCGCTGGGAGACGCGCTGCAGCAGTATGCGACCCAGTCTGATCAGCAGCTTTTCTATTCCGGTTCCCTGGTCGCGGGCTTGCAGACGCAGGGACTGCGCGGGCGCTTTTCGTCATCGGACGCTCTGAACCGTCTCCTCTCAGGCACGGGCCTGGCCTGGTCCCGCACGGACGTCGGCGTCATCGTGTTGCGGAGAGAGGGCAGGGCAAAAAACGCCGAGGCGGCGACGGTGGTCGACGACGTCATTGTCACCGGGACCCTGCTGAAGTTGTCAGGCGACCTCGCCTCGCCGGTGGTGATCCTCGATCGTGATGCCCTGGATCGACGGGGTTTCGGGACGGTGGCCGAGACCCTGGCCAGCCTGCCGCAGAACTACGCCGGATCGGCGACGCCGATCGTTCAGGCCGCTGGCTCGGACGTCGGGGCGTCCAACAACGTCTACGCCACGGGTGTGAATCTTCGGGGGCTGGGGCCAGCCTCAACTTTAGTTCTCATCAATGGACGACGGATGGCGGGCACGGGATCGCGAGCCGAGTTCGCGGATGTCTCCGCCCTGCCGTCCGCGGCGGTGCAGCGGGTGGACGTCTTGCTGGACGGCGCCTCGGCGCTCTACGGCTCCGATGCAATCGCGGGCGTGGTCAATGTGATCATGAGGCGGTCGTTCGATGGCCAGGAGACGCGCTTGCGCGGCTCGGTAGCGAAGGGCGGCGGCGAAGACCTGATCTTTTCGCATCTGGCAGGACGAAGCTGGTCAAGCGGCTCGGCCTATCTCGCCTACGAATATCAGGCTGTAAATGGTCTCAGCAGCCTGGACCGGCCCTATACGGCCGATGGGGACCTGCGGCCTTTCGGCGGAACAGACCACCGGCTCATCTATAGCGCGCCCGGGAACATCGTCGTGTTTTCAGGCGGAGCCTACGTCCCCCAGTTCGCTATCCGGCCAAACGCGAGCGGCGCAGCCCAGGGACCGGCGGACTTTGTTGCGGGGGCTGAAAACCTCCAGACGGCCAGTCTCGGCGTCGACCTGCTGCCGTCGCTGGAGCGACATAGCGTCTATGGCCGCTTCACGCAGTCCCTGGGCGATCGCCTCGAGATCAGCGGGGACCTGCGCTACAATCGCAGGGACCACGACGTCGCTACGGCGGCGAGCGCTGGCGTCTTCACGGTGACACGCGCCAATCCCTGGTTCGTCTCGCCGACGGGCGCCGCCTCCCATACGGTCGCCTACTCGTTCGCGCGCGATCTTGGGCCGGGGCGGAGCAACGGTCGTTCGGAGAGCCTGGGCGTCACCTTCGGGGGGCGGTTTGATCTGACCTCGGCCTGGTCGGTGGAGGCCTATGTGGCCGGGGCGGAGGAGCGTGGCGACTTCGGCAACTCCAACCGGATCAACAGCCGTTTTCTCGCAGAGGCCCTCGGCAATATCCCTGACGATCCCGCGACGTCCTATCGGGCGTCGGTCGACGGCTACTACAACCTTTTCGGAGACGGGCGCGCCAACAGCCGCGCCGTCCTCGACTTCATCGGCAGTGGAGGAAGTCAGGTCGACAACCGGAGCCGCGCGACCTCGGCCAACATCCTGGCGCAGGGTCCGATCTACCGCCTTCCGGGCGGGGAGGTCGCGGTCGCGCTCGGCGCGCAGTTCCGCCAGGAGAGTTTCGAAACCCGGGGCGAGACCTTCATCTCCGGCGTGACGCCCATTCTCAGGGTCACGCCGCGCCGCGAGCGGTCGATCGCTGCAGTTTTCGCGGAGGCTCGCATCCCGCTGGTCGGCGCCGACAACGCCCGGCCGGGCCTGCGGAGCCTGGATCTGTCCCTGGCCGCGCGGTTCGAGGACTATGACGACTTTGGAACGACGACCAATCCCAAGGTCGGTCTGGTCTGGTCTCCCGTGGAAAACCTTGGCGTGCGGGCGTCCTGGGGAACCTCATTCCGCGCCGGCGCCCTGCCGCAGCTCTTCGATCCCATGGGCGTTTCGCCGCTTTTCCTGAGCGGCGAGAACGGGAGCAACGTCCTCACCCTGCAACTGAACGGAGGCAATGCCGACCTCAAGCCCGAGACGGCGGAAACCCTGACCCTGGGCTTCGACTATCGGCCGCGCACGGGCTCCAGCTTTAGCTTCAACTATTTCGACACGCGGTTCACGGATCGGATCGGCCGACCGCTGACGGAGAACGCCCGCGCAGCCCTGACCGACCCTGCGGCCCGACCGTTTGTCACCTTCGTCAATCCGTCGGCGAGCGCCGCCGATCTGGCGCTGATCGAGAGCTATTCCGGTCTGCCCGGCTTTTCCACCCTCTACCCGAGCAACGCCTACGGGGCGATCGTCGACGGGCGCTGGGTCAACACCGGGGCGGTCCGCGTCAGGGGGCTGGACGCTTCCGGAAATGCGAACTGGCGGCTTGGAAGCGGGATGGTTTCCGTCGACGGCGCGGCGTCATGGATCCTCGACTATGAAACCCGACCGACGCCGACGGCGGCGGTGCGCCAGGTGGCTGGGCTCATCGGCTACCCGGCGAAGTTTCGGGCCCGAAGCGGCGTGACATGGACGTTCAGGGAAGTGGATCTCGCGCTGCACTGGACGCATGCAGCCGCCTACAGGGACAATCTCGGCGCGCGCATCGACGCCTCCAACACCCTGGATGCGCGTTTCGGCTGGAGCCCGGGAGGCGCCGCGTCGGGGCTGCGGCTGGCTCTCGCGATCGAGAACCTCCTCGATGAGGACCCGCCCTTCTATGATGCGCCCACCGGCTATGGATTTGACGCCGGTCAGGCGAGCCTGCTCGGACGCGCCTTGTCCCTCCAGCTGATCAAGCGCTGGTGAGGTCCCGCCATGCTGAGGATTGCAAACCGCCTCGCTGCGGCCATGGCGGCCGCCTGTCTTTCGTTCGCCGTCGCACAGGCTGCAGATGACCATGGCACTCGCCCGATCGCGGTGGAGGACATCGTCTCCCTTGAAGCCTTTGGTCGCGGCGGCGTCTCTCCCGACGGACGCTGGGCTGTCTACGAGAAGCGGGGTGCGTACGACACGGCGCCCCGCTTTGACCTGGCATGGCGCTCCGCCTGGACCATTATGGATCTCTGGATCGTCGATCTTGAGGCTCCGGGCGCTCCGCCGACCCTTCTCCTGCCGGGTGAAGGGCCGGGGCTTCAGAGGCTGGCCTGGTCGCCGTCCGGAAAACGTCTTCTCATCACCCGACTGCAGGGGTCGACCTATGAGTACGGCGTCGTCGATGTAGCAGCGCGGCACGTCCGTTGGACGGGTCTTGCCGCGGAAATCTCCACCACCGGCGCCGTGGCCGAATGGGTTTCAGATGACGCCCTGCTGTTGATGGCCAGGCCGGACGGCCAACTGCCCGCTGTCATGAGGCTGGACGGCGGCGTCCAGCCGCGCATGACGGAGGCTTGGGGGAAGACCGCCGGCGGCGCGGAGGCGTCGCGAACCGTGGTCGAAACCCGAGGCGGGATCGAAACCGCGGAGCGCCCGACGCCCTCACGCGAACTCTGGCGGCTCGACCTCGCGGCTGGAGAGCGGAGGGTTCTGGCCGAGGGTCGACTGACGGACTTCGCCGTTTCACCCGACGGACGACGTGTCGCCATTGTCCAGGGAGACGGTCGGGTCCCGATCTCGCCGGATCGTGTCATCCAGATCGAGAGCGGCAGCCGAGAGCGGCTCAGCCTGCTCGATCTCGAGACCGGAGAGACGAGGCGGCCCATGCCCGACTTCGATGTCGCGCCCCATCTACTTCGGTGGTCGCCGGATGCGAAGGAGGTGCTGGTGTGGGCGCGCATGGACGGAGCGGGATGGACTGAAGGGTCGCTGGTCCGCGCGTCCGCGGACGTCGCCCGTCGGGTTGATATCGGCACGCTGACGCCCGGAACGGACGCCGAGATCCTGTGGGGGGTCAAGGCGGACTGGATCGGAGACGATCCGGTCATTCTCGCGCGCAGCGCGGAGTCCCGCCGCCTCGACTGGCGTCTGATTGCCCATGGAACGGCGCCGAAGACGCTGACGGCCGCGCTTGGCGGCGCGCCGACCCGCATCGCGAGCGCGGGCAGGAAAGCGCTCTACGTCTTTGCCGACGGTGGATACTGGTCGATGAACGCCGAGGGCCTCCGTCGCATGACCCCGGACGACGTCGTGGTTCGCGAGGCGATCGCCTTCGACCCTGAACGCTTCAAACGGCAGGCCGTCAATGAGGCGCCCCGTCGCGACTGGGCTTTCGCCCTGAACGCTGCAGGGGAAAGCCTGGTGGTGGGAGGGGATGGCGGCCTGCGTCGGATCGGCGAAGGCGGGGGCGCCAACATCCGGTCGTTGACGACCTCTTCCGGAGCCGCCCTCGTGCTTCGGCGGAAAGGTCTCGCCGAAATCCTTCAGCTGCGCATGACGGACGTAACGCGTGATCTGGATGCCGTGAACTCCGCCCTCACGGAAGTGGAGCCGACCACGCCGATGCCGATTTCTCATCCTGATGCTGAGGGAAGGCCGACCACCAGTTGGCTCTTCTTGCCGCGCGGGGCGGGTAGCGTCCCGCTACGAGGGTTGGTGGTGAAGGTCTATCCTGGCACGGTCGACAATCTCGTCTGGTCGGATCCCTTGGTGCTGACCTACGGCATTCGCGCCCAGGTTCTCGTGGCGGCAGGTTTCGCCGTCCTTAGCGCCTCGACGCCCTCGGGCACGCCGGAAACCCGGGGCGACCTCTATGCGCGGAGCATCGACCTTGCGGTGGATGCCGCCCTCGTCGCCCACCCGGAACTGCCTGCTGATCGCATGGCGGTCTTCGGCCATAGTTTCGGGGGCTACGCCGCTCTCGAGATCGCCGCCCGCTCGACCCGCTACAAGTCCTATATCGCGTCGGCCGCGTTCAGCGACATGTTCGGCGCCTGGGGGGAGTTCGAACCTACCAGCCGGATTCAGCCTGAAGAGGGGATTAGGACTCGAAGCAGCCAGGGGGCCGCGGAAACGGGACAGCATGGCTTCGGGGCGCCGCCCTGGCGGGCGATCCAGGCCTACCAGGCATCGAGCCCATACCTGATCGCGAACCGCATAAGCGCGCCGGTGCTGCTTCTGACCGCGGACATGGACTTCGTGCCTGTCACCCAGGCCGAAAGAATCTTCAGCGTCCTGCACCGGACCGGAGGAACAGCCCGGCTGGTGACCTACTGGGGGGAGAACCATCACATTTGGAGTCCGGCGAACATCCGCGATCTCTATGGGCAGATCTTCGCCTGGCTGGATGAGACGCTCCGCCTTCCGGATCGCCTTACCGCGCTGGACCCAGACGTCGCTCCCAGGTCCGAACCCAGCCTTCGAACGCCGCCGCGACCATGATCGCCGAATAGCCGCCGCGCCAGACCAGCGCCTCACGGGTGAGCGCCCGGTCCGCCGCTGCGGCATCGACCAGGCCGAGGGCGGCGAGGCGGCCGTCGATGAGCCAGCCTCTGAGGAAGGGCAGGTTGTCGAGGATCAGGCGGCCGTAAATCTGGGTCATATCGCCCTTCGAGCGTCGATCGATGATCTGGGCGGGCAGTCGATCCCGGAAGGCGTGGCGCGCCAAGCCCCGTTCCCGGGCGCCTAAAGTGAGGACGGGAGCGGGCAGGGCGAGGCAGGCCTCGATCACCGGCTGGGCGCAGAGCGGGTTGCGGACGTCGATTGTTCGGGAAAGCACGGACGGGCCGTGGCGGGAGACGCTGTCCGCCAGCCCGGCGATCTGGAAAGCCTTTGCCGGACCGAAGGCGTCCGAATCCTGCAGCCAGGGATGGAGGGCCCGCGGTCCTCGTGGCGGCGCGAGGATGGCATGTGCGCGGCTGGGCGGAGAATGGCTCAGGCGGCTTCTGCGCCGCGCTTCGCTCGCGAAGGTCCAGAGCGACTTCTCATTGGACGCGGCGAGTTCCCGGACCTCCGCCGAAAGCAGGGCGCGCCATCCCCTGAGGCGCTGGTGGTCGATGAAGACGTCGATCGTAGCGTTCTGCAGGAGGATGGTGTCCCCACCGCGACCGGTCATCAGGCCGGTGACGCCATGCGCGAGGAGACGGCGCGTCCATTCCATGTCTTGCGGCCGGTCGAGCCCGTTGAGGCCGGGGCGGAAGCCCTGGGAAATGGCCTGGAACCACTCCTCGTTCATTGGGGCTCCGGCGTGTGGGACGTAGACCGGGGCAAAGCCGAGTTTTCGCCCCAGTGCGGCGGCGTAGGTCCGTTCGTCCGATTCAGGGGAGGAACCATAGGCGTTGAGCCAGAGTGTCGTCGCATCCGGCGCGACGTGCTGGAGGCTCGCCGCGACAATGGAGGAATCCAGGCCGCCGGAGACCTCCGCCGCCAGCGGACCTGAAAGTTCGGCGAGGGCGGAGACCGTCTCGTCGACTGCGGCACGAAGACGGTCGGCGGCTTCTCCCGGCGAGGGCCATGCGCCCAGGCTGGCTTTCGCAATGTCTTGAGGTCGCCAGATCTCCACGGCTTGTCGCGACAGAGGCAGGGGCTGCACCGTACCGGGCTGAAGGGCGGCAGCACCCTCGATCAGGAGAGCGCCCGTACCGGAAAGCGGGTCGCGCAGGTCATGGTCGATGCGGTCCAGGTTGATCCGCCAGGGCGGGCGAAGACGCCGCAAGAGCCAGTCGAACGCGGAGGAACATACGATCAACAGACCATCCTGCGTCCAGGCGAAGCACTCCAGAGCGCCCGAAGGGTCGCGGAGCAGAGCGGCTGGCTGGTCCTGGGCGCCGAATTGGACACCGATGAACCGGCCCCAGAAACGCGCCGCCAGTTTTCGCTCGTAATCCCACGGATCACCGGGTTGAGCGCCTGGGAGGAGAGGCGAGCGGCGGTCGAATACATCGCCGACAAGGGTCCAGTTGGACACCTGCCTGACGCGAGGGGCCTGCGGTCCCTTCACGGCGAGCCAGGCGCCGGCATTGAGGCCTGAGACTGCGAAGTCTTCTTGCGAGGCTCGACCCGAGAGCTCCATGGCAAGGGCGCGCGCTCTGTCGTCGTCCGACATGAGGGAGACAAGGAGAAAGTCGCCCACGGCTCAAGCCGTCATGATCGGCGTGAAGCGCAGGACCCGCTCAAGCCGGTCGCCGACCACGAGGTCGTCGATCTGTAGCCAGCAGTGTGCGGCGAAGGGCCAGGTGCGCACCCCGAACACCCAGTCGGTCGCGACGCCCCGACCGGCCAGATAGTACCTGAGCTGGAAGGCTCGCTGGAGGCACTCACCTTCGAATGGAACCCAGGGCCGGGCCTTGCGCTCAGCCGCCAGCAGCGTGTTGAGCGCGTCTTCGTCCAGGGATGCGAAGGGGCGCTTCGGCCCTTTCGGGAAACGGAACCGCACCAACTCGGATAGAGACCTGCCCCGATAGGCTGCGGTCGCCGCCGCAAGCGACAGAAGGGCGCCGAGAATGTCGGACGTCTTGGCCCGCGAGGGCGTCGCCTCGCGACGCGGCGGGGTGGATGTGGGCCGCAGCGGCCGGGGTTGGGCATCAAGGCCGACGCCCGCCTGGCGCAGGGCGTCGGCTATCGCGCCGTCTTGCAGTGCGACCTCTCCGTTCAAGTGCGGGGAGACGAGAGTCCCGACGTCCGTCAGGCAGTCGTAGCGGTCGTTCCCGACATCGAGCACAATGAGGTCCCCATCGAGGGTGGCGAGATGGATGTCGGGTGGGCACCACATGGTCGTCGTCATGACGGTCTCTTCTGCATTTCTATTTCCGGTCGGCCCATACATCGGGGGGCGGTGATTTCCCGGACGGGCGCCGAGGACGCAGGCGACCGCCGTAGGCAGCCGCCTGCTCTGCATCAACCCATCGGGGGGTAGAGGCTGTCGCGAACGATGAACTCGGTATATTCGCCGTCAATGCCGTCGCGCGTGAGCGCCTTGGCGCTCCCCAGGCTGATGCGTTTGAAATTGAATCCGGTCATCACACTCTCCTTGGTTTGATCGCCACGGATGTGGCCAGGGGAGTGAGCGCCCGGGTGGACCGGCAATAAAGCTATATCCGACGTATATTCAGCATCAGCGGCCGGGCTTGGGTCGTTTGATGGCCAGTTCGGCACGGCCGGAGTCCAGCCATTCCCTGGTCGGATCGGCCGAGCGGACCTGGTCGATCAAACCGTCGAACAGGGCGGCGACGGCGCTGACCAGACTACGAGTATCCAGTTCGGCGATGCGGTCGCCGACCGCGCGCTCCAGCTTCTGGACGCCGACGATCACCACGGTCGAGAGCATGTTGTCCGCCGTGTTGAGCGCGTATTGAGGCGTGCCGATCAGGATGGAGAATATGATGGCGTGCGGGTCGCTGGCTGTGGCTTTGGCGAAGCGGTGGATGTGGTCGAGGTTGAGCCGGGTCACGCCCGCCTCGAACCGCTGATAGGTGCGGATCGACATATGCATGGCGGCCGCGGTCTGCCGAGCGGACATGCCCCGGGCCTTGCGCACCAGCTTGAGCGCCGCGGAGAGCAGTTCGCTGTCACGCATCGGCTCCGACGCAAACACCACCTTCCACCCCCAGTCCCGATTCCGAACCTGCGGCCGCAGGCGTTACCATTATCCGCTCAACTCAAGGGTGAGCACAGAAATCGCGGTTCTGCGACAATAAGCGGCGCAGAATGGCGCGCTTTACGGCGCGGTTTGCGACGTTCTTCGTCGTGAAGTCGTCTTTTTCGAGCATGGCTATGGCGGCGAGACGAGGCTTGGCCGCTACTTGGGGTCGAAGGTCGGAGGCGATCATGACCCGAAGACGCGACCCATTCACGATGGCTCTGGAGAGCCTGCGATCCCGCGCCGAGCAGGGCGTCTATGTCCCTGGAAGCCCCGTCGTCATCATGGATGAGGCACGCAGACTGAACCTGTCTACCACGCCGGTGCGCGAGGCCCTCGTCTGGCTCAGCGGCTACGGTCTGATCGAGAGATCGCCGACCGGAGGATTTCTCGCTCCGCGACTGGATCGCGCCATCATCAGGGACAGGTACGCCTTTCGGCTCCAGTGTGTCGTGCAGAGCCTCACGGGCGGGGGCGACGGAGCGAGTTCGGAACAAGCGCTGCGGGGGACGCACGATTCAGGACGCGACCTGCGAGGCCACATGCTCCGGGCCGTCAAGCGGACGGGGAACGCGGCTCTGGTGGACGCCTACCAGAGGGTGTGCAGCCAGCTCGTTCACCTGGAGGCCGCCGAGACCCGGCTTTTCGGCGATATGGAGGAGGAGACAAGCCGCATCATAGACCAGTTCGGCCAGCCCTGGGCCGTCTCGGCCTCTAGTCTCGTCGAGGCGCTGACGGCCTATCATCAGCGCAGGATCGAAGCCGCGCCCCTGCTGATGCTCGAGGTCGAAGCCGGGCGAGGGGAGGCTGGCGATGGGGAGTGACCTTCGTCCCCGACTGGCCGGCCTGGCGGTCGGACTCCTACTCGGCATGCAGGCCGCGACCCAGGCCTTCGCCTGGACCTATCGATGGGCTCCTGAGCTGGGGGGCGCGCTGCGTTCGGGGCCCGATTTCGCCCTTTACGCGCCTTGGTCGATCATCCTCTGGCGATACGCCTTCGGCGAGGAGGCAGGCGAGGCCCTGGCGCGCTGTGCACCCCTCATCCTGCTCGGCGGCGCTCTTGGGCTAGGCGCGGGCGCGGCGGCGGGCGGTCGCGGCCTGGTGCGTCTTCGCGGGTGGGGCGGGCCGCGCGATGCGCGTCGCGCCGGGCTGACGGCCGTTGGGGGCTGCGTGGTGGGCATGCTAGGCGGCCGGTTGCTCGCCACCACCGATCTGCGGCCGACCCTGGTCACCGGAGGCACGCGGTCAGGCAAGGGCCGGGGCCATGTGATGCCGACGCTGCTGTCCTGGGGCTCAAGCGTGCTGGTACATGATCCGAAGCGCGAGCTGTGGAAGTTAAGTGCAGGATGGCGCTCTAGTTTTAGTCATGCCCTCTATTTCGACCCCCGCGATCCGGCTTCGGCCTGCTGGAATCCGCTGGCGGAGATCCAGCCGGGGCCGGGTGAACTGGCCCAGGTGCAGAGGTTGGTGGCTATCCTTTCGGACCCGGCTGGCGGACGAGAGGACGAGGCCATCTGGGACAAGGCGGCCTCCGAAATTCTCGAGGCCGTGATCCTGCATGTCCTCTATACGGCCGCCGACGGCGACAAGACCCTTCTCACGGTCCGGCGGCTGCTGGCCGATCTGGACCGGACGGCCGAGATCATGACCCGCGCTCTTCACCGGCCCGGGCCGGATGGGGAGGGTGAGGCCCATCCCTTCATCGCCACCGCCGTCCGGGGCTATGTCGCGATGCATGATCGCTTTCGCACCTCCGTCCAGGGGACCGCGCGGTCCTATCTCAAGTGGCTGGCGGGCGAGGATATCGAGCGGGTCCTGTCACGCTCTGATTTCGCCCTGGGCGATCTGGTCTGCGCCGAGACGCCTGTGTCTCTCTATGTCCAGGTGGCGCCGGCGGACGCCGCCGCCCTGAGACCCCTGGTGCGCCTCTTCTTCTACGCCGCCGCCCAGACGCTGACGGTTGATGAAGAGCGGGCAGCCGACGGGCGCCCAAAGAAGCGCAAGCTGCTGATGCTGATGGACGAGTTTCCCCTGCTGGGGCGGATCAGCTTCTTCGAGAAATCCCTGCGCCTTCTCAGCGGCTACGGCGTGAAGGTCATGTTTGTCGCCCAATCCCTCAACGACATCGTCGAGACCTACGGCCCCAACAACACCATCCTCGACAACTGCGCCGTCTACACCGCCTTCGCCGCACTCGATCCGCTGACGCAGGACAAGGTGTCGAGAATGACCGGCGTCGTGCTGGAGACCCGAACGGGACGAAGCGGCCCGGCGGGCTTCGGCGCCGGTCGGAGTTCGGTGTCGCGGTCGCAGACGGACCGACCGCTCCTTGAGCCAGGCGAGGTGCGGGGCCTGCCTGACGAGGAGCAGATCGTCTTCGCCGCCGGCGTCCGGCCTCTTCGCGCGCGCAAGCTTCGCTACGACGCCGTGCAGCCCTTCCGGTCCCGAGCCCGGGCTGCGGCCCCGGATCAGTCGGCGCGGCTGGATACGCCGGGCGTTCCTCCGCATCCCTGGTCGGGCAGGCGCGGCTTCGGAGAGGACGCGAGCGCCACCCTGCCGCTGTTCAAGGAGGCCGCCGCAGCCATGGATGATCGCAAGGCCGCCGCCCATATGGCCGAGGCCTACAACGAGATGTTCAGGGGGCTCGCGGCCCAGAGGGCGGTGCTCGACCATATGCAGGGAGGGCGGGATGGCTAGACAGTCCGGAGGAACCTGCCGCGTCCAGGTCTACCTCAGCGACCCCAAGGTGGTGACGGGCCTGAACCGCGAGGCGCGGGCCGGCCGGATGGCGCTGAGCCAGGCGGCAGGGCGTGCCATCGCCCGCGGGCTCCAGACCGCCGTCCGGGGCGACGCCGACGACCGCCTTGAAACCCTGGAGCGGGCGTTGCGCGACCACATGCGCTCGACCGCCCGCGACATGCAGATCGTGCAGGAGCTTCTGGTCGAGATGGCCAGGGCCTTCTTTCACCGGCTGCCGGACGCGGAGCCGGAAGAGGATCCGACCGTCCAGGCCTCGGTCGATCGGCGGATAGACCGGATGCTGGATGACACGGCCGCCCGCATCGTCGCCGGACGGATGCGGACGCGGGCGACCGCGGCCATGGCCCGGGGCGTGGAACGTGACGCCTGAACCGGCAGCGACCGGCGAGCGTCGACTTGAGGCGCTCCGGCATGCGCTCGGCGAACCCATCCTGGCGGCCCTTGCGGATCCCCGTGTGGTCGAGGTGCTGGCCAATCCCGATGGCCGTCTGATCCTCGACCGGTTGGGCGAGGGACGCGTAGATACGGGGATGCGGCTGGCGGCGGAGGACCGTGAACGCGCCATCCGCCTCGTCGCCGATTTCGGGGGCGAGACGACGGGACGAGCCCAGCCAAGGCTGTCGGGCGTCCTCCCCGGTGGCGGCGAGCGGTTCCAGGCCGTTCTGCCGCCGGTGTCGTCCGCGCCGGCCTTCTCGATCCGGAAACGTCCGGCGGTCGTCTGGACGCTCGACGACTATGTCCGCGACGGGGTCATGAGCGCAGCCCAGGCGCATGCGCTCCGCGCCGCCGTGACCGGGCGACAGAATATCCTGATCTCGGGCGGGACCGGGTCCGGCAAGACCACCCTGGCCAACGCCATCCTGGCGGAGCCGGCCTTTGCCGGGGACCGGGTCTTCCTGATCGAGGATACGGCGGAACTGCAGTGCTCCGCCTGGGACCTCGTCGCCGTGCTGACGCGCCGGGCTCCAGCGGCGATCAGCGTGGCGGATCTGGTGAGGGACGCTCTGCGCATGCGGCCTGATCGCATCGTCATAGGCGAGATGCGGGACGGGGCGGCCGCGCTGGAAACCCTCAAGAGCTGGAACACCGGCCACCCGGGCGGACTGTCGACCCTGCACGCCAATTCCGCCGAGGACGTGCTGCGCCGGCTCGAAGACCTGATCGGCGAGGTGGCCGTGCGCATGCCCCGGCGCCTCATCGGCCAGTCTGTCGATCGTATCGTCCATATCTGCCGGACGAAGGCGGGGCGGCGGGTGACCGGCGTGCTCGGGGTCGATGGCGAGGACGACGGCGCCTATCGCATCGACCGTCTGGCCTGACGCCCTCTACGTCGCACGTATGCATCTGTCGCCCTGCGCCCCGGCGCGGCGTATCGCCGGGCGTCGTTCGGGCTGGGCGTTGGGCTTCAGACGCGCGGGCAGAGGCGTGCTTCCTCGATCAATTGGCTCTGACTCTTCGGGACGGCGTCCGCCGGGCGCGTGCGTCCGGGCGCGTCATCGGCCGCCCTCCTGATGGGAAATGGCGGGTCGTCGCAAGTCGTTGCAAGTCCTGGCGCCCCTAACCCTCATGAAGCGTCTCGGTTTTCTCCGACACGAGGTCTGGCGCGCGCGACTTGTCAGTGAGTTGGTTCAGACTTGCATTCAAGTCACGGAAAACATTGAATAAATATTGTTGACAGGGTGTGGATAAGTTTGCTTGCAATGAGTCGGGGCGTCCTGAAACGTCCTGAACTGGAAAGCAAACCATGAGCGGACATCTTTCACGTCGCCTCGGCGGCGCAGCGATGACCTGCGCCCTGATGGCGGCCGGCCCCGCCCTCGCCGGGGGATCGGGCATGCCCTGGGAGGGACCCCTGCAGCAGGTGGTGCAGTCCATCACCGGACCCGTCGTCCAGGCGGTCGCCGTGGTGGCGGTGGTGATCTTCGGCGTGGCTGTGGCCATGAGCGAGAGCGGGTCCAATTTGCGGCGCGGTCTCGGCATTATGTTCGGCCTCTGCATCGCCTTCGCCGCCTCGACCTTCTTCCTCGACTTCTTCGGCTTCGCCGGCGGCGTGGAGGTCGCGTGATGGCGGGCGGAAGCGATCATCCCGAGGGCTGGACCCTGCCGGTGGCCCAGGCCCTGGCGACGCCGGTGCTGATGGCGGGCATGCCGCGGGAATACGCCATCGCCATGGGCACCATCGCCCTGGTGCTGGGCCTGGCGCTCCGCATCTGGTGGCTGGGGTTGCTGTGGTGGGCCTGCACCCATGCGGTCGGCCTCTGGGCCGCGCGATCTGATCCTCGCTTCTTCGATGTCCTGCGGCGGCACCTGGCGCTGCCCGGCCATCTGGACGCCTGAAATGCGCTTCCTCGACGAACATCGCCGTCGTCCGGCCAGTCTGGCCGACCACCTGCCCTGGGCCGCCCTGGTCGCGCCGGGCGTGGCGCTGAACAAGGACGGGTCCTTCATGACGGGCTTCCGTTTTCGCGGGCCGGACCTGGAGTCGTCCACCGAGGAAGAACTCATGGCCGTGCGCGCCCGGCTCAACAACGCGCTTCGCCGACTGGGAACAGGTTGGTGCCTGCATGTCGAGGCGCGCCGGCGACCGGCGGCGCCCTATCCGGAGAGCGACTTCGACATCGACGCGGCCTGGCTGATCGACGCCGAACGCCGCCGACGGTTCGAGGACGCCGATCCGGCCTTCGAGACCGATTACCGGCTGGCCCTGACCTGGCTGCCGCCGGCGGACGACAGCCGCCGCATGGAGCGCTGGATGTTCGACGGCCTCTCGGCCGGAGCGACCGACTGGCGCCAGGTTCTCGAGCGGTTTCGGCGGGAGGCGGGGGCGACCTTTGATCTCCTGTCCGACGCCCTCCCTGAAATCTTCTGGCTCGATGACGCAGAGCTGCTGACCTGGCTCCATGACACGGTTTCGACCCGGTCGATGACGGTCGAGCCGCCCAATCCGCCCATGTTCCTCGACGCCTGGCTGGCCGACACGGCCATGACGGGAGGCGCGACGCCTCGGCTGGGCGAGCAGTGGCTCAAGGTGGTGTCCGTGCGCGGCCTGCCCGCCGCCACACGGCCCGGGTTGCTGGACGCGCTCGGCGCCCTGCCGTTCGCCTATCGCTGGACGGCGCGCTGGATCGCGCTCGACAAGGCGGAGGCCGAACTCGAGATCGTCAAGCTGCGCAAACGCTGGTTCGCCAAGCGAAAGGGCGTGGGGGTGCTTCTGCGTGAGGCGGTGACGAAGGAGGAGACGCCGCTTCTCGATACGGACTCCGTGTCCAAGACAGAGGAGTGCGACGGCGCCCTGGCGGCGCTCGGCGCCGACGCCTGCGCCTTCGGCTACCTGACCCTCACCGTCACCGTTCTCGATGCGTCTCCGTCCGGAGCGGCGGCCAAGGCGCGGGCGATCGAGGGCGTACTGAACGCCCAGGGCCTCATCGCCCGGGTCGAAGACCTGAACGCCGTGGAGGCCTGGCTCGGGTCCTTGCCGGGCGAGCCCTACGCCGACGTGCGGCGGCCCCTGGTCTCGACGCTCAACCTCGCCGACCTCCTGCCGGTCTCGGCCGTCTGGGCCGGACCGGCCGGCGACGACGCCCTGGACGGGCCGCCCCTGGCCACGGCGCGCACGACCGGATCCACGCCGTTCCGGCTGGTCCTACATGTGGGCGATGTCGGCCACGCCATGGTCGTGGGGCCGACAGGCGCGGGCAAGAGCGCCCTCCTGTCCTTTCTCGCCCTGCAGTGGTTCCGCTATACAGACGCCCGGGTCGTCTTCTTCGACAAGGGGCGGTCGGCGCGGGCGGCGACCCTGGCCGCCGGGGGATGTTGGCGCGCCCTGGAGCCTGGCGGCGCCGTCGCCTTGCAACCGCTGGCGGGGATCGACGCTCCTGGTGAGCGGGCCTGGGCGGCGGAGTGGATCGGGGAGGCGTTGCGCTTCGCGGGCGTGGAGCCGCGTCCCGAGCTGCGCGAGGAGATCTGGTCGGCGCTGAACGCGCTGGCGGCCGCGCCTCGCGCGCAGCGCACCCTGACGGTCTTCTGCGCCCTGGTGCAGAACCGGGACGTCTCAACGGCGCTCGAGCCGCTGACGCTGAAGGGGCCCCATGGGAGCCTGCTGGACGGCGCCGACAGCGACCTGGCGCCCAGCCGCTTCGACACCTTTGAACTTGAGACCCTGATGGCCACGCCGTCGGTGGTCGTTCCCGCCCTGTCAGCCCTGTTTCATCAGCTCGAGGCTGGCTTTGACGGGCGGCCGACCCTGCTGGTGCTCGATGAGGCCTGGCTTTTCCTGGGGGAGGGCGCCTTCGCCGCCAAGATCCGGGAATGGCTGAAGACCCTGCGCAAGAAGAGGGTCGCCGTAGTCTTCGCCACCCAGAGCCTGGACGACGTCGCGGCGTCGCCGATCGCCGCGACCCTGATCGAGAGCTGCCCCACCCAGGTCTTCCTGCCCAATCCCCGGGCGCTGGAGCCGGCGTCCGGCGACCTCTACCGGGCCTTCGGCCTGACGCGGCGCCAGCTCGAGCTCATCGCCTTCGCGCCGCCGAAGCGCGCCTACTACTGGCGTCAACCCCGGGGCAGGCGGCTGTTCGATCTCCGCCTGACCGGCGTGGCCCTGGCCCTTTGCGGCGCCGGATCGCCCGAAGATCAGGCTCTGATCGACGTGGTCCTCGCACGGAGCGGCCCCGAACGGTTCGCGCGTGAATTCCTCAAAGCCAAGGGAGTGCAGAATGTCGACGATGTCCTCGACGCCTTCGCGCCGCCGCTTGCAGCGGAATAGGCGCTTCGCCGCGGCGGTCGCCGCGATCCTCGTCGTCCTGGGAACAGGGACGGCAAGCGCGCAACAGATCGTCTTCGATCCGAAGAACCATCTGGAGAATGCGCTGCAGACGGCGCGCCAGCTGGAGAGCCTCGCCAACGAGGCGCGCAGCCTGGCGGCCTCGCCCTACAGTCATCTGGCGCAGAACAGCCAGGCCCTTCGCGAGATGGCCGAGCTGGCCCGGAGCGTCGAAGGTCTGGGGGCGACGGCGGCCGAGCTTGAGCGGCAGTTTCAAAGCCTCTACGCGGGCGATCTGGGCAGCGCCGACCTGGAGGCCCTGATCAGGCAGGGTGAGGGCCGCAGCGACAACGCCCGACGCACGGCCTTCGATCTGGCGCGTCACGCCGCCGAACTGGAGCGGCTGGGGCAGGGGCGGGACGGACGGCTCAGCGGCGCCCTGTCCGCCAGCCAGTCGGCCTCGGGGCAGACGGCCGCGGTGCAGTCATCGAACCAGATTCTCGCGGTTCTGGCCGAAGACCTGGCCGCCATGCGCTCGATCATGCTGGCCCAGTCCCGGCTGCTGGCCGAACAGGCGGCCCGTCAGACGGCCGACCAGGTGGCGGGCGACGCGGCGCGGCGTCGGGCCTGGGCGCGAGAGGTGGTCGCGCCGCCGCCGCCGGCCTTCGATCCCTTCTCCCGCGCGAGGGATTGAGGCCATGGCCGTCGGCATGGAGACCCCCAACGAACTGATGACGGTGTTCTCGAACACCGTCACGGCCGGGTTCGCCGCCCTGGAGGGCTCGGTCAACAATGTCTTCGGGATGCTGATCGTCCTGGTCGTCGCCCTGACCGGCATCCAGTGGGCCCTGTCGCCCCAGCGCGAGATTCTCGCGGCCGGCTTCGGCAAGATCCTCCTGGTCGGGGCCTTCGCCTGGCTGATCAACGACTGGCAGGCCCTGTCAGAAACCATCTACGCCGGCTTCATCGAACTGGGCCTGACGGCCGGCGGGGGCGATCTGAGCCGTGAGGACTTTCTCAATCCCGGCGCCATCCTGGCCCAGGGCTGGGGCATCGTTAAGGCCCTGGGCGACACGCCGGCCCCGGTCGCCAATCCGCTCGACGTCGTCGGCAACCTGACCGACGCCCTGATCCTCGGCGTAGCCATGATCGGCATCATGCTGGCCTTCGCTGTGCTCGCGCTGCAGATCATCGTCGCCCTGCTGGAGTTCAAGATCGTCACCCTGGGTGGTTTCGTCCTCCTGCCTTTCGGGATCTGGAGCCGGACCGCCTTCCTCGCCGAACGGCCCCTGGGCTACGTCGTCTCTTCGGGCCTCAAGGTCCTGGCCCTGGCCATCGTCGTCTCCGGCGCCCGCACCGTCTTCGACCAGCTCCAGCCGTCAGCCAATCCCGACATTTATGAAGCCCTCAGCATCCTGGTGGCCTCCATCCTCCTCGCCATGCTGGCCATCTTCATTCCCAGCCTCGCCTCCGCCCTGGTGACGGGCGGACCGGCCCTGGGCGCCGGCGCAGCCATGGCCGGCGGACTGGCGGTCGGCGGGGCAGGCCTGCTGACCGGCGCGGCGCTCGCCGGCGCCGGAGCCGTGGCCGGAGGCGGCGCAGCCCGTCTGGCAGGACC
>Ga0265296_1001152_pt1 | contig 32217 bp, 21 predicted proteins | sample MunlanPumphouse1_FD_189073 | JGI IMG/M metagenome (GOLD analysis project Ga0265296, IMG submission 189073) | Groundwater microbial communities from a municipal landfill in Southern Ontario, Canada - Pumphouse #1 | ecosystem: Environmental > Aquatic > Deep subsurface > Groundwater | place...
TCGTCACCGCGCATAATGGCTGCCTCCAGATAACATATTGTTATCATTGACCATAGCATCTCTTAAGCCTTATGCACAGCGATATTTAAAGGTCATCAAGAAAAGTGTTTTTCAACAACCTGCTAGTTAATTATGCATCGCGCCAATATCGGCAACTCAGAAATTTCCCCGAATCTCTCTCAGACAGAAGCAGCAAGGATGTTGTAACATATCTCCTGGATTAAGTAATTTTACTTGACTTAACCTGTCCGGAGTGCAAGGTTGAAGTATTAATAAGGGAGGATTAGATATGGAACCAAGGAAATTTTATCGGAATCTGTTGTGGCTCTTACCGGTGGCGATAATATTGGGTTTCTCACCAGTCGCTCAGGCCCAACCTGGCGTGCAAACATGGGAAGGACAATATTCATTTACAATGACCAGAACCCAAAGGAGTGGACAGACCGGCCTCTTCGTCAAGCAAACCCAGAACGTAGCGGGCACGGTGCGTTTGTACATAGACGCAGTGAACGTGATCCCGGTTCCGGGCCCCACGGGATATTATATGGAGATATTTGACAATTCACCCACACCCATCCTGCAAGTAGGCTTCAAGCAGTTGGAGATAATCGCGTCGAGAAAGATCAAAGCCAAGCCCAAGGACCCCTCGTCGTTGTTAGGGGTGGGCGCGGGAGAATTTTACTACGATGGTAACGGCGGCCCACTCCCTGCAGGACCAGCATGCGCCAATATTACTGCCGGCACGTTGAAGATGGATGCCTTGGGCAATCCCGCCTCGGCTGTCCTGACCATAGCCCTGACCGGCGCCGGGATGGATATCAATAACAATAACAAAAAATTTGTTTGGAGCGGCACCGCCAAGATCACCATGGTCCCCGTGCCGTAGGACAGCCAGGCCCGAGAAAATATCTAGAGCCGGCCCCCATGGGGGGCCGGTTTTTTTATGGGCGCGGTTTTCCCAGCCGCAAATTTTCTTCGGTTGGCGTTCTCGAGAAGGACAAAGATAGGGAAAGATTCATCACCAGGCCTGTCTGAAGGTGCTGGCCAAGCACCGCCTTTATTGATGGCGGGTTGACGCTGGTTTGCCCTTTAGGCGGCAAAGAATCTGGAGCGTAAATCCTGAAAAGGCAGCAGCACCTCGTCGATGGCCCGGTTCAAGAGTTCCAGGTAGAGGCCGGTGTCGTAGGAGTCGATGGCGGCCGGGTGGGCGGCGAAAGCCCACGGTCCCTTTTATGGGACCACCCCGGCTTAGCTAAACAGTTGCTCATGGGCCGATGGCTCAACCATAAACCATGAAAAGGCTGGTGGGGCTGGCCTCCGTGCCCGCCATTCCGGAAGGCGGCCAGAGACGGCCGCTCCACTGAATCACCCCGGTCTATGAATTTTTCAAAACAGCAGAAAAAGGCACGCGGCCCCGCCAAAACCCCAAGCCTAAGCCCAGCGACTTTGCCGCGGCCCTGGAAACCCAGGAGCCGGAGAGCGATTTCACCTCTCTTTACCGGTTACCTCGCCGTCCCCCGCAGAAGTATCATTGCAAGCCGATCTTGGCAATGCGGCTGCCCCAGACCGTCTTTTTGACGATGGTTTCATTGACCACCCAGGCCTTGGAGCGATCCTGGGGATCAAGGGTCACCGCGGAGTAGCCGCCCCAACTCGCATGCGGATCGGGGGGATTAACGAGGTTGCAAAAGGTGCTGCTGGTGTAGAGAACGGTGCCGCCTGCAACCAGAGACCCGTCGCTCGGAAGGTTGGCATACTTACCTCCGGAGACCCGCACCTGCGCGTTGATATTGGTATCCACGGAGGTCCAGGTTACAAACACGTCCTTATTGGCATTCGCGGCAATGGAGGCGTTAAAGTCGAATGACGTCGGACTTGCATAAAATGTCCCTGTTTTGCCGACGCCAGGGTTATTCAGGTCGGTGGTGTCAAATTCATAGAATCTGGTGATCGCGCGTCCGTGGCCGTCGTCAATGCTGTGTATTTGAAATAGGGAATTGCCCACCTGGGTGCTGGCATTTACAAAACGGGCGTCCGCGGTGTCCAGATGAATGACGGTGCCGGGTTGGGGGGCAGAAGGTGGAAAGTGATACGCCGGCACGGCAATATTGGCTTGCCTGAGAGTTTGATCATGAATGTCACGGCTGGAATTGGTCAGGGCATAAAGAGTCACGTGATTGCTGTCAGGCTGCGCGGACACCAAAAAGGAGGTGCCGTTTTGATCCAGGACAAAGGGAGGTTGGGGGGTGAAATCCAGGCCGGTCCATATGGTGACATTGTTCAGCGCTAGGCCGTTATAAAGGAGCGATTTGGCCACCGAGAACATCCGGGAATCAAGAAAGACGTCATCACGAAAGACATTGGCGGAAATTATGACCGCATCCTGGTCCATGCCCAGCATGGGGAAATCCCAAAAATCACCGGCGCTGGGGTTAGTGATCTTATAAATCCAAAAGGCTCCGGTCGGATTTGAGGTCTTGGAAACGGCGATGAAGAACAGCTGATTTTTTGAAGAGTCAATCCGCAGGTCATCCCGAATAGAGTCCGCGGTGATGACCCAACGGTCCCAGGTCTGGTCGTAAACGACGCGGGCATCGAAGATAGCCGTGGTAGTGTATTTAAAAAAACTGGACAATTTTCCGGATTTAACCTTGCCCCCGGTTTTGGAATAGATATCCAAATGGGAATTGGTAACTTGGACATAATGGTTGAGCCCCATGGCCCCGTGGGTATTAAGCGGGTTCTTGCCCCCGGCGGTTGCCGAATTGACCCCATTGAAATTGGGTCCTATGAGCATGGGCGGCGCCAGGGGGGCCAGGGCCGCCAGGGGACCTCCCGGTTGCATGGCCGAGCGGATGCCGGAGGCTGCCTGCATCTTGAGGTTATGATATAAATCCCGGCCCATCACCGTCAAGAAAGGTTTGGGCCAGGTCACCGGCTCAGGGGCCGCAACCTCGCCGGCCTCGTCAGCTTCAAGCACGTCATGGGAAATCGCTGGAGCCACCGTTAACTTAGGTCCCCGTTTGGGCTGCTCCACATCAGCGGCGCCGGCAACCTCACCCGACGCCCCGGTCCCGGTTAGAATGAAAATGCACACCGCGACCAACAAATTACCGATGATAGCAGACATGATCTTAAGATTAAGGCGTGCCATGTTCTCCCCCCTTTCATCAGTGCCGGGATCAGGCAGCAGTTGCGGCCGCCGCCCCGTTTCCTCGGGATTATTGGTGATCAGGGGTAGAGAGGCGGGTTGGTACGGAACCTGTCTCTTTATTCCCCTTCCCGAAACTTATTACCCAAGATTATGCGGCCGCACTGGCGCCGCAGTCGAAAAATGGTTTTAGGAACCTTTGCTTCGGTGAGACTCTCCCAAAGTTGCCCTTAGTTAAGCATACTTCTATCAACAACAGCATAGTAACACAAATTACGCCGAAATGCGTAATTTAATCTCAATGCTGTTCATTTAAGCACCGGGAGATGAGAATGGGTCATTTCTCTTGTCATTCTGAGGGAGCCGCAGGCGACCGGAGAATCTCTCAAGCCGGGATGCTTCGCGGCGCTCAGCATGACAAGAAGATGATAAAAAAGGGTGGGCACTGCCCACCAAGTCCTTATGAAGGAACCTTAAGTGAACCGTATTGAATCTAATTCTAAATCTTGGGTAGACCACACCCTTACACCAAAACACCTCAATGCTTTACAGCTTAAAGATCCAAGGCCGGCATCGTCCGGTAATGGTGCGCCGGGGGAAAGGTGGAGGCCACCGGTACGTGCCACCTCCGGGCATGATGAGATATCCGGGCGTCCCCTCTTAAAAAAGGGGGGAATAAGAACTGTTTCTCATCAGGTGCAATAGCTGTTTTTCAACGCCCTTAGTCATCGCAACTCTCTAAAGGGCAGCAGCACTTCGTCGGTGGCCCGGTTCAAGAGTTCCAGGTAGAGGCCGGTGTCGTAGGAGTCGATGGTGTCCAGGAAGGGCGCGGCCCGGACCCGGGTCTCCTTGGGGCCCTTCCTTTCCAGTTGCACATAGCGCACCTTCTCTCCGGGGACCAGGTGGATGCCCGCGTCCTGAAGCTGCCTGGCCGCCAGTACGGTGGCGGTAGCCACCCGGTAGTCCTCCACGGGTTGGGAGAGCACCCGGGTGATCACCAGGTCCCGGGGGGCAAGTTCCCCCTCCTGGAGACGGCGGCGGAAGCCCGCGGCCATCTCCTCCAGGGCCGGTGACAACGCGGCCAGGTCGGCGGGGGTGGCCGCGGCAGTCAGGCTCTGCAGCAGGGCCTCCTGGGCCTGGCGCACGAAGCGCGGGGTGTCCCGGCGGCGGCAGATCAACCCCCGCACCTTGAGGGAGCCGTCTTCGAAGACCCCGAAGTAGCGGGTGGCCACCGGCCTTCGGGGGTTCTGGCGGGAGGCCGGAAAAACGATCCAGCGGTAGATCCCTTCCAGGGCCAGTTTGACGCCGGTGATCCCGGAGATTTCTTGACAGAGCTCCTCCAACTCCCCGGCAGTCAAGCCCGCTTTTTGAATCCACAGACAGTCGGTCAGGCCGTGGAGCACCGCGTAGCCCCGGTTTTCGCAGACCTCTTTGGCCGTGAGCAGCTTGTCCCGCCCGTAAGCAGTCACCGCCTCATGGGCCTCAATGCGCCCGAAACGGGCGTTTTTATAGCCCAGGTAGCCGAAACAGGTGACCAGCATCCATTTCAAGGCGTTCTGGCGGTTTTTATACTGCCGCGCGTCCGTCGGCGACACCTCCTTTGCCCGGGCCTTGAGGGCCTCCCGGAGACGCAAAATAGGCCGCAACGTCCGGGGCACCAGCCCCTCCCGCCGTTGACAGAGGCGGTAGCCGGCCTCGGGCACGGGATTATCAGTGGCCAGTGGCCAGGGGCCAGTGGTCAGTATGCCATCATTTTGATTGCCGGCCACTAGATCCATAGGGGATGGGGGGGAGGGGCCGAGCATTATGGCGTTGTTTGGGCCGTTCCTATTTTCCTCAAGGAATTGCTTCTTTAATCCCGGGTTAACAGGGGAAGAGGGGAAAAGGGGAATTAAATCTTCCCGGCCCAGGTTCATATCCTCCATTTCCACTTCCCCTTTTCCCCTTTTAACCTTTTCCCCCCTAATTAATCCCCTATCCCCCTCCCCGGCACAACACGCACAATTCACGGTCTCGGGTGAGATATTGTGGATGGCCATGATGGTGGGGTACATGGACGCGAAGTCCAGTTCCGCCACCTGGAAATGGACGCCCACCGGGGGCATGAACACCAGGCCGCCCTTGTCGATGGTGAGCAGTTCCCCCGCGCTCTTGAAGCGCTCCGGGTCGCCTTTGCGCCAGGGGATGAGGATGCCGTCGGCCACCGCCCGGGCCAGTTGCATGGAGGTGATGAGGGTCCCGGGGCTGGTGCGGGCCGCCTGCTGCAGAGGCAGCTGGCCGATGCGGGCGATCTGGATAAGCCCCAAGAGGCCCGCTTCCCGGAAGAAAAAGGAGTTGCGGCGGTCCACGTGCCAGCGGCCGAAGAAGGGCGCGGACGCTCCCTGATAGATGATCTGGCCGTAGGAAAAGTAGCTGCGCCCGCTCTTGAACTTCCGGGCCACCGGTCCGGCCTCCCGGTCCAGGGGCAGGGCGCGCCCATAGTCCTGACTCCACTGCCAGAGCAGGGGGATGATTTTTTCGTCGCCCCAGTCGCTCAAGACCAGGTCGGGGTCGAGGCGTGCCAGCCAGCGGGCCGCGTCCGCCACCAGACCGGGAGCGTCCGGGGCCTCCAGCTCCAGGGTGCGCCCTTCCCAGCCCAGGGCCACGCTGTTGCCCGCGCCCAGGGGGATAAGGGGGTCTTGGGTGAGGCCTATGGTCATGGTGGCCAGGGGGGGGAGGGTAAATTCCAGGGCGAAGGGGTCTTCCCGGGGAGCCAGGGCCAGCAGCCGTCCGGCCTCGGCCTCCAGGTCATACCAGGCGCAGGGCCACACCTTCTTGGTGTAAAGATAGTAAGCCGCCAGGTCCAGATCACAGTTATAACCGGCCAGGTCTCCTTCTAAAGCCCCCAGCCAGGCCCGGAGCCGGGGCAGAAGATCGTAGGCCTTGACTTCCAGGGCCAAGACCGGGATTTCCCGGCCGCTGAGCAGCTCTATCCCCTGGGTGAAATAGGTCCGCCGCACCCAGGCCCGGCCGCCCAGGGCCCGGGCCAGGCGGCGCAGGCGGTTACCAGACCCCCCCAGATAAAGGCGATAGGGGAACTCGTCCTCCAGCCGCAGGCGCTCCCCCGCCGCGGTGATGAACCACAACACCATGCGGGATTGCCAGGGATAGAGATCGAAGAGCCAGCCGGTGGTTTCCATGGGTTTGGGTGGGAGTGAGATTATTTGGGGGGCCTGTGGGGGCGAACCTTAGAAATTATCTCAAAACCCATATTCCCCTCAAAATGTCATTCTGAGCGAACTTCCATGACCCAAAGGGGCACAACGAATCATGAAAATGCGGCACCGCGGCGCTCGGAGGTTATCAATGGTGGGGCGGCCGTCTCTGGCCGCCGGGAGATAGGCGGGCACGGAGGCCCGCCCCACCGGGGGCATTTTCATATAAAGCTAAGAATCTAGTTATTTCAACCACTAGACCATTCGCTGCGCTCAGGGTGACAGGAAAAAAAGGATTTTGAGGTGGCTTGCTGGTGTTCGCCCAATAATTTGGGGCGGATACAAGATTCGCCCCTAGGGTCCCTGCCCCTCCCCAACGGTCTTCTGTTCTAAGCGCCGCAGGCGCTCCTGCAGCGCGCTGATGGCCTTCTCGTGCTCCAGGAGCATGGAGAGCAGCATGGACTCCAGGGGCCAGGGGTTCGAGGCGTAAACCCCGGCCTGGAGGTGGAGCCGGGCCAGCTCGAAGAGCCGGTCGAAATGGGCCTGGTCCTCCCGCCTGAGGGCCCGGCGGAACTTGAGCCAGCGCTGGCGCTCTTCTTCCCAGACGTGACTATAGGGTAAAACCGTGCGTCCCATGGTGTTGCTCCGAAAAAGCGGTCAACGGTCAGCTATCGGCTGTCAGCTTTTTATAAATTAAGAGCAGTTGCTCATAAGCCGATGGCTCACCCCTAAACCATGAAAAGACCGGTGGGGCGGGCCTCCGTGCCCGCCATTCCGGGAGGCGGCCAGAGACGGCCGCCCCACCAAATCACCGTGGTTTATTAACTTTTCAGGTCAGAGGCTGAGCCGGATACCTGGCCGCACCCAATTTGGCGCCAAACCTCCCCTAGTTATTAAAAGCCATTGGCAACCCTGTCTGAGGCTGCCAAAAATATTCTCTACTGCGAAAGGTCGGCAACTGAGGTTTTTAAGTCCCCCTTTCTTAAAGGGTGATTTAGGAGGATTTTCAAATGCTTATAAAATCACCCCTGCCACCCTTTAGAAAAGGGGGGTAATCCTGGCCCAACTTAAACCTCTGCCTGATTCAAGATGACGCCGGAAATAGGTTTGGCAATGACTTCTAAGCTGACAGCTGACGGCTGCTAGCTGACAGCTTATTCCCCTGTCCCTCCCCCCGAGTCCCGATTTCTACTAAATAATCCAGCACCGGCGCCAGCAGGCGGCCGAAGCCCCGGTTGACCGCGCCTCTGGGCAGAAGAGGCTGCAGCAGCAGAAGGGAGGACCGGGTCTTGATGTCACCCAGGAGGCGCACCAGGTCCTGAAAGAGGCGGCGCCGTTCGGCCAGATTCACCTGTTCGTCATAAAAAAGGGTTACCGGCCCCAGCACCAGCACCAGGCTGCCCGGGGTCAGGGCCCCGGCCAGCTCTTCTTTAAGCAGCCGCACCAGTTGATGGCAGGTAAAGGCCCGGGCCACCTGCACCTGGGCCAGGACGCGGCCGGGGGCCAGGCCCCGGGCCCGGCCCTCCCGGACCAGCCGGTGGGGGTCGAAGCGGTTAGCCGCGTCCACCACCAGGACCGGCGCTCCCCGGGCCACGCCCCAGGCGGCCGCGGCCGCGGCCAGGGGCCTAAGCGGCTCGCCCCACAAGAGCACGCCCCGCCCCGCTGCCAGGGGCCGCAGCCAGCTTGGCTGAGGTTCCAGGTTCCAGGTTTCGGGTTCCAAGTTCCTGTCCAAAAAAATGACCTCACGCAAAGACGCCAAGGCGCAAAGAAAGACGCAAAATATTAGCAAGTAACCGTGCGCCTGCAGGTGCGGCCTCAGGGCGCGGGCACCTGGGTCCGCCCCTGCAGGGAAAAGTTCCTTTTGTCTGCCAGCCGGTGTCAAAGGCTGTCTGGCTAATTAGTACTATACAAAAATATAGTTGTCAAGAGGGGGGCAGATGGGAAGGGCAGGGGGGAATGAGGTCTGCCCAGGGGGGCTGGGAAAATCAAGATAAAGAGGCGGAGAGGCAGGGGGCTGGAATCCCTTCTGAAGGTGCGGGCCAAGCACTTCTTAATTGCTGGAAATTTCCTCTTCGCCAAAACAGTTCCTGGAACTGAAGCGGGACAAGCCTGAAAAGGCTTGTCCCGCCAATGCTCTTGGTTATATGGAACTAAATTCTTTAATATTTTAAATGGCCGTGCCTAGATTTAAGCTCGGTTTAGCCTTTCCCTGCTAAAGAAAAGGCTGCGCGGCCGCGGTCTTGTTAGAGTTTTTTCCTGGTCATGGTAAAGGTCCCGGTAGTGCCCACGTCGTCGCTCCATGTTCCGACGATTTTAGTGGTGCTCGCGGTCCCTCGGCCGATGGTGCAGGTATGAGGCTTACCATTAACATCATTCGGTCCGAATAAAGAGACGGTAAAATGCATATTGGCGCCCGCGTCCATCATAATGGTCATATAATTCGTGTCGTTCTCAGGACCAACAAAAGTGCCATGGAACAGGGTTGGGTTTATGGTGGCGATTAGTGTCAGGTTCATGGTCGGCAAAGAGCCGACAGAGCCATCAAAATTGACGCGATTACCGGTGATCACCCAATCTCCGGCCAATTTGGGCGCCGCGGCCGCCGGGGCTACCAGAATCAAGACCAGCAAAGATGCCGCCAACCATCTGCCTATCTTCATAGTAAAACCCTCCATTTCAACTTATTTCTTTGCTTAATTGTATTATAATTTGATTCTAATTAAAATCAATTGGATTTTTATCAATAATGTTTCTGGGGGCATTCCGGTTGGGCGGTTTGCGCGGTTTCGAGACGCTTACGCAGCCGCGGGCACAGAGGCCCGCCCCACCGCGAAATTTCACCCCCACCCCGGTCCAAACACCCCTCAAGGGAGAGGGAGAAAAAGCTTTAAGCCTTAGGTAAGATAATCTTGGTACGGTAACACCAGGTGGGGCCGGGGAAATCAGGATCAAGAGTTTGGAGGTTGGCCGGCTGCAAATCCTCCTTCAAATTCCGGGAATTTGGAGGTATGATCGCCATATCCCCACAGTCCGGTCATGACCCGGGGCGGCCTCGGCTGCCGGGGCGGTCCCAGGGAAAAGGGGTGATCCATGTATTATTCCCGCCGCACGTTATGGCTTGTTTTGGCCGGGATGGGTCTAGGATTTTTTATCATCCAACCCTTCGTGGTGCTGGTCTATAATTTGGCCCCCGAGACCCGCCAGGCCTTTGCCAAGATTGTCTTTTGGGAGCGCCTGGTGGAGATGTCTCTCGGTCCCACCAGTATTTTCATGGGCCTGGGCTTTGCCGTGCTGGGAGGAGTAAGCGGCTTCTTCCTGGGATCATGGCTTTTTCACAAGGAGAAGCTGGTGGCCGCGCAGGTGGAATCGGCCAAACGCCTGGCGGCCATGGAAACCATGAAGGAATTGATGGTTACCCTGGCCCACTACATCCGGAACGCCAATATGGTCATCGGCGGCTTCAGCCTGCGCCTGGCCAAAAACTCCGGGGATGCTCACCAAAAGGAGCAGCTCCAGCTCATTCAGCAGAAGTCCCAGGAAATCGAAGCGGTCATCGCCTCCCTGCAAACCCTGACCGAAATCAGCGTCACCCAGTACATCACCAGCGGCACCGCGCAAATGATCGACTTGAAGGAGGACCTGGAAAAACGCCTGGCCGCGGCCAAGCCCGCCGGGGATTAGTGATCAGTGGTCAGTGGCCAGTGGTCAGTGAGGTGCGATTCTTTTTATGATAACTGAGACGATTTGCGACCTCTGCGGAAATCCCTTTGCCTGTCATTCTGAGGGAGCGGAGCGACCGAAGAATCTAGTGTGGCGTCCCTTAATTACTGTGACATTTAAACCTAGGATATTATTCCCCCCTTTTCTAAAGGGGGGCAGGGGGGATTATATAAGCGCCTGATAATCCCCCTAAATCCCCCTTTAAAAAAGGAGGACTTAAAATACCAGGCATCAAGAAGGGTTCATTTTATACCATACTATTTAAGGGACATCACACTAGATTCGAAACGAAGCTTCGTTCCGTTCAGAATGACAACTCAAGATTAACTCTCTGACGGCAATTCGGTATGATTACCGGCCACTGGCCACTAAAAATGAAGGGTCGGGAGAGGGAGTCTGGGAGAGGATGGCCGGCGGCCCCCCCGGGTCATCTCCCTATTTCCGAAATATAAGGTGGCAAAAGCGGCAAAAGATAACTATTTTGCGGATATCACCCATTTTTCGATTGGAGGAGAAGTTATGGAGACTGCCAATCCGGCCCTCAGGTCAGGGACGTTCACGCAGTTCGGCAGAGTCGGCGCCGCCCAGGGGGCGATGTCCATCCAGGGAACGGTGAATAAGACCTTGCTGTTGCTCCTGCTGGTGGTGCTGACCGCGTCCTGGACCTGGAACATCTTTTTCAAGACCGGGAACCCCTCGGCCGTGACCCCCCTGCTGCTGGTGGGGGTGATCGGCGGCTTGATCGTGGGCCTCGTCACGGTTTTCAAACCCGCCTGGGCCGGGGTGACCGCGCCCATCTATGCCCTCCTGGAAGGCCTGGTGATCGGCGGAGTTTCTTCCTTTGCGGAAGCACAGTTTCCCGGCATCGTGGTGCAGGCGGTGGGACTGACCTTCGGCACCTGTCTAATTCTGCTCCTGGCCTACAAGTCGGGCGTAATCAGGGCCACGGAGAAATTTAAATTAGGGGTGGTGGCCGCCACCGGCGGCATCGTGGCGGTCTACTTGATTTCCTTCATCCTGGGCCTGTTCCATGTGGGCGTGCCCTATATTTTCGGCAGCGGCCTGATCGGCATCGGCTTCAGTATCGTCGTGTGCATCATCGCCGCGCTGAATCTGGTCCTGGACTTTGACATGATCGAAAGCAGCGCCGCGCAAGGGGCCCCCAAGTTCATGGAATGGTACGGGGCCTTTGCCCTGATGGTCACCTTGATCTGGCTCTACCTGGAGATCCTCAGGCTGCTGACCAAGCTGCGGGGTCGGGATTAAGGCCGGCGGCCTGGACGCGGGCGGGGGCGGGGATGCTGATCATCCAGGCCCTTTTTTTGAAAAGTTAATAAAACGCGGCGATTGGGTGGGGCGGCCGTCTCTGGCCGCCTCCCGGCATGGCGGGCACGGAGGCCCGCCCCACCAGTCTTTTTATGGTTTATGGGTGAGCCATCGGCTCATGAGCGACTATCCTGAAAAGTTTTACCCAGCACAGGCTGGAAAGCCTGTGCTACCAATATTTTTCATGATTTACGGGTGAGCCCCAGGCTCAGGAGCGAACTGCCTGCTCTGACCGGCGCACCACTACCGGGAGATGCCGGCCGGGAGCTCAGAGGCTGCCGCGGCGGCCAAGAATCTGCTGCAGGGATGTCATGCCGGCAATCTGGGAAAAAGATAAATTTTGCGGGTAATCTGTGCTATCATGCCTTCCACCAGACAATTCGGCTGCAATCAGAGGTAACTTCCCGGGTCAAACTAGAGAATAGGGGTCTCCCCATTTTTCCTGGCCTTGGCCAGGGATGATGCATCTGCGCAGATAAGATAGGTTAACATTCCAACGAGCAGAGACGTCTTAGCCGGCCATGCCCGACCTACGCCACCAACGCCACCATCGCCGCCACCCCCGCCAACTAAGGGTCAGCTGTAAGAACCCGCACCTGGCCTTTGACAGCCTGACCCGGGACATTTGCCAGGGGGGGGTGTTCATCATCACCAGTCATCTTTTGCCCCTGGACAGCCCCATTGATCTGGAAATCTCCTTCGGGCAGGATGATCCGGTCCTGCACTGCCGGGGCCGGATCGCCTGGATCAATATGGGCCAGGTGGAGACTTTTCCGCCGGGTTTTGGAGTGGAATTTATGGAGGGGGATGAACAGATGATGGGGCTGCTGCTGCATGATTTGGGCTTTTAAAGGGTGAGAGAAGCAAGGAAGAGAGGCCTGGGGAAAAATTCCCTAAGCCGGCGGCAGGGGAAAAATTAACGGCCTGGGCCGGCTCCACAGATTATCAAAGCAAGTTTCATTACTCCTCATAGCCCGGCTCAGGCCCGGCTGTCTTGGGCGATAAGGCGGCACGGGAATCCAGCGCCGCGTTCTTGAAAAAAGTTACCCCGCCATTTGCCGACGCAGATCTTACCGGGTTTTTCGGCAAAATGGCCGAGTTGACGGGGACCTCAAGAAGATATTATGAAGCCGCGGGCGAACCCTACCTGATGCTGGCCCTGGTGGGTAATGAAGGGGTCAGCCGCGTCACCATCGGCGTGGCCTTCAACCATTATGAGTTCACCGGGCCCCTGGCTAGACGCTACTCGGACGCCGACTGGCAGGAAAGAGTATACCGGACACCTCCCCAACTGCCCCGGAAAAACTTCTGGTATCAAGGCCTGGCTGTCAAGTAAATGGGCCGGATCTGTTCCCTCATGATCATCTTGTTGCTGCTCCTCTCCATAAGCGGAGCCGCGGACTCCACCGGAGAGGAGGCCTTTCCGTCATTTTATGCGGAAGCGCAGCCGTTCCTGGCGGCCATCAAGAACACCAGGGCCTCGCCCTTGCCCCAAAAGATCACCGGGGCCACCGTGCCCCACCATCTCCTGGCCGCAGATCTCCTGGCCGAGGCCTTCGCCCGGATCGCCACCCAAGGCTACCGCCGCATTATCATCCTCAGTCCCGACCATTTCTCCCGGAGCCGGACTCCGGTGGCGGTGGCCCGGAGGGATTTCCAGACGGTCTTCGGCACCCTGGCCGCGGACGGGGCCGCGGTGCGCCGGCTTTTGACCAACGACCTGGTTTCCCCCGCCAATCTCTTTTCCCATGAACACGGGGTGCAGGCCCTCTTACCTTTCGTGGCCCATCATTTTCCCGGGGCCAAGATAGTGGCGCTGGCCATCCGGAACTCCGCCCGGCCCGCGGAGTGGGACTCCCTGGCCCAGACCCTGGCCCCACTCCTGACCGCCGACACCCTCCTCCTCCAGAGCACGGACTTTTCCCATTACCTCCCCTGGGCCGAGGCCCGCCAGCGGGACCAGGAAACCTTGCGGGTCTTGAGCGGCGGCGATCCCCAGGCGGTCCTGGGTTTGAAGGAACCGGACCATCTCGATTCCAAGGCCGCGCAGTACTTGCAGCTCAGTTTGCAAGGCCAGGTCTTTCAAGCCCGGCCCACGGTCACCGGCAACCGCAACTCCCAGGAGTACACCGCCGCACCCCTGAAAAAGACCACCAGTTACATCATCCAGCTATACAGCCGGGAGAACCTGCCGATACCGGGCACAGAGCGCTGTTTCTTTGCCGGCGACACCTTCTGCGGCCGGTATCTGGCCGCAAAACTGGCCCGGAAAGAATGGCGGGAAGGCCTGGTGGCCAAAGTCCTGGGGATTACCCAGGGGGCCGGGTTGATCGTCAACCTGGAAGGCGTGGTCATGCTTAAGTGTCAGCCGGTTTTAGGGCCCTTCGATCTCTGCATGGAGGCCGATCTGTGCCTGCCGCTGTTGCACAGGTTAAACGTCCAGGCAGTCAGTCTGGCCAATAACCACCGGGATGATTTCGGCCGGGACTGCTACCGGGAAATGGTGCGAATACTCAAGGCGGCCGGCATCGTCACCCTGGAAAACCGCGCCATCCATGATTTTCGGAGGTTCCGCCTGGCCGCTTTTACCGATGTGGATAACCACACCCCGCAAAAAACCGCGTTGCTCCGCCAGGAGGATTTAGGGGGCCTGGCCGCGGCCGGCCGGGATAAACCCTTGTTTGCTTTCATGCACTGGGGGCAGGAGTACTCCCAGGAACCCGGGGACCGGGAACAGGCCCTTTCCGCCGCGCTGGAGAGCCGGGGCGTGGAATTGATTATCGGCAGCCATAGCCATCGGGCCGGTCAACTGGTCTGCCGCCAACAGAGTTGCCTGGCCTTCTCCCTGGGCAATTTTATTTTTGACCAAAACCGGCCGGAAGTTTCCGGCGCGCTCCTAGAGGTTATCTTCTTTTCCCAGGGGACGTACTTCCTGAGATGGCACCCCTTGGGGAATCTTTATCTGCGGATCTCTGCCGGTTAGAGGAAGCCCAAATCAGTCTTTTCGTTAAACAATAAGCGGTGTTATGCTAAAAGTGATTTATACCAGTGCGCCAGCAAACGTATATTTTTTGCAGGGGCGAATCTTGTATTCGCCCGTGGAGTCTGGACGAACACAAGGAAATTGTCTCAAAAACCCTTTTTTCTGTCACCCTGAGTGAAGCGAAGGGTCTAGTGGTTGAAATAACTAGATTCTCCGCTTCGCTCAGAATGACATTTTGGGGAAAATATGGGTTTTGAGACAATTTCCAAGGTTCGCCCCTACGGATGAATGTCTTTTGGTTGCGAATTGGTATCATTTGGCGGCCTGAAGAAACGTGGGGGATCAGGATTTCGTAGCAATAAGGGATGTCGAGACGATTATTATTTATTTTCATAATGATGGCGATTTTGTCAGAGACAGGGCTTAATGGGCTTAACTGAGTGCGGTCATGCATTTAACTTGGAACTTGTAACCAGGAACTTGGGACTTTTTTAACCGCGGAGGGACTGTGAGCAGAAGGGCGATCATCGTGCTGGCTTTATTGATGCTGCTGGCCTTGGGAAGCCAGGCGGCCCGGGGCGAAAACGGCCCCTTTCCCATGGAGCAGGACGGCAAATGGGGCTATATCGACGAGACCGGCAAGATAGTGATCGAGCCCCAGTACGGGGCTGCCGCGCCGTTCAGGGGCAAGTTGGCCGCGGTGCAAAAAGGGGGAAAATGCGGCTTCATCGACCGGCAGGGCCGGATGGTGGTGCCGCTGCAAATTGAAGGGGTGCAGGACTTTGACAGATGGTTTGACCCCAAGGTGGCCGAGGTGGTCATCAACGATCAAAATGGGTTTGTGGACCAGGACGGCAAGATCGGGGTCCTGCCGCCAGACATCAGGTTGTACGGCGTGTTCTCCGAGGGCCTGGTTAAGGTCAGGCTGTCCCAGGACTGGCCTGCGTCACCCTTGTATGGCTTCGCCGACCCGGCAGGGAAGATGGTCATTCCCCCCCAATTTTGGGAGGCCGGGGATTTCTCGGGAGGCGTGGCGCCGGTGCAGCAAAACGGCAAATGGGGCCTTATCGACCGTACGGGGGCGATGAAGGTGAAACCCCAGTTCGAGAAGATGAACGAATTTGCCGAAGGCCTGGCTCTGGTGGTGCGCCAGGGGAAATGGGGCTATCTGGACCAGCAGGGCGTCTTGGTGGTGGAGCCGCAATTCGAAGGGGCTGAAGACTTTGCCGCAGGAATGGCCCCGGTAAAAGCGGGCGGCCGATGGGGCTTCATCGATAAGCAGGGGAAGATGGCAATTAAGGCGGAATTTGCGGCGGTCTCCCGCTTTTCCGGGGGGCTGGCCAGGGTGGCCAGGGACGGGAAGGAGGGTTTTGTCGATGATCGAGGGCAGATCGTTATTCCCTTGCTTTATGAGAAGGCCACCGACTTCCAGGGGGAAACCGCGGGCGTCTGCCTGGAGGGGAAATGGGGCTTTATCAACCGCAAAGGCGAGATGATCGTTGCCCCTCAGTTCGACCATGCCGGTTTAACGGGATATGTGGGGTCGGGTAATGGGACCGAGGAATCCCGGGATTTCATCTTCGAAGTGCATCTGGGTGATAAAAGGGGCGTTGTCGACCGCCAAGGAAAGATTGTGGCCGCTCCCCGGTTTAACGAGATCGTGATTGGGGACGGCATGGCGTCGTGTTACCTGCATCCGAAAAAGTGGGTCTTCATCGACCAGGAGACCCACAAACAGGTTCCGGGGGAATTCTTCTCCCTGGAGCCGCCCCCCGGGAGACGCTGGGGGGATCATGTGGCATTTAGAGAAGGACTGGCCAAGGTGGGGCTGGCGCAGGCCGGCTGGGGCTTTATTGACCGCCGGGGGAAAATGGTTATCGGGGCTAAGTTTGTGGCGGCTGACAATTTCACCGAGGGTTTGGCGCCGGTGAAGATCGGCGATAAATGGGGTTTTGTGGACCGCGGGGGGAAGGTCGTCGTATCCCCCAAATTTATCCAAACCCACGGCTTTGCCGCAGGTCTGGCCCCGGTGCGACTGGGGAACAAGTGGGGCTTCATTGATAAGAAAGGGGCGATGGTCATCCCGCCCCGGTATGACGAGGCCTGGGGTTTTAGCGACGGCCGGGCCTTAATCGACCTGGGAAGACGGGAACCTCGCTTGGGCTATATCGACCGAGCCGGCCGCCAGGTTATCCCTGCCAAATTTTCGCAGGCCTGGGGTTTCTCCGAGGGGCTGGCCGCGGCTGCCAAAGAGTCCGGTGAAGCAGCCAAATATGGTTATATCGACCGGAGCGGCCGCTTCGTCATTGCCCCGCGCTTTGATACCGCACATTGCTTCTCCGAGGGGCTGGCAAAGGTCGAGTCAGCCAATAAGTATGGGTTCATCGACAAGACCGGCAAGGTGGTTATCCCCATCCAATTTGAGGCCGCGGGCAGCTTCTCCGAGGGGTTGGCTGCCGTAAAGTCCGGCGAAAAATACGGGTATCTAGACAAGACCGGCAAGGTGGTCATCCCGGCCCGGTTCACCAACGCGGGCCCGTTCTCGGCAGGCCGGGCCCTGGTGGAGCCTGCCGCCGGGGGTGAGGCCCCGGGGGGCAAAGCTGCCTTCATTGATAAAACGGGCAAGGTGGTCATCCCTCCTCCGGAATTCGAGGCGGTGGACCCGGATGCCGGTCTCGGCCAGCCCAACTTCCAAACCCCGCGGTTTTCCGGCGGCCTGGCGCCGCTGGCAATCAGGCAGGACAAATTTGTTTATGCGGATCCCTCCGGGAAGGTGGCAATTCCTGGGAGTTACCACAGTGGTTATAATTTTACCGAGGGCTTGGCCCCGGTGAAAAAGGGGTATAAATGGGGTTATATCAACCGGGCGGGGAAAGTCGTCTGGCAATCGGCTGATTGAGGCCCTGGATGCGGAGCATTACCCATGAGTCGGGAAGGATGATTCAAGGCAGTCTTGGTAGCGCAGGCTTTCCAGCCTGCGCTGGATTTTTAGCACAGCCTGGAAAGGCTGTGCTACCGATGACGAATACTTGTGGGTAATGATGAGGGTTTACTTGGAATTCGGGACTGAAACATAATCGATAACGTGAATAGAACCTGTTGCAAAACCTAATCCGAGGCTTAGGATTTGTTTTCCAACTGGCAAAAGTTGGCAGGGTCGGTTTTAAGTACCCCTTTTCTAAAGGGGGAATTAGTGGGATTTTCAAGCGCTTATAAAATCCCCCCTCCCCCCTTTGGAAAATGGGGGTGATTTTTTCCTAACTCGCTCTGGCGTAGCTAATTCAAGCTACGCCAGAAAATAGGTTTTAAAATGAATTCTAATACCTTATCTCCCAAAAATCCTGCCGCCCGGGCCCTGGCCCTGGAGGTCCTGGCTGAGGCCCAGCGGCGGGGGGCATCCGTGGAAGACCTGCTGAGTGCGAGCTTGCGGGGGCATCCGGACCTGCCCCGGCGGGAGCGGGCCTTGTTGCTGGAGCTGGTCCAGGGCGTGAAGCGCTGGGAAATCCGCCTGGATTACCTCCTGGCCCGGATGGCCGCGCTGCCGCTCAAGAAAATGCACCCCCTGGCCTTGAACATCCTGCGTCTGGGGGCCTACCAGTTGCTGTGGCTGGATCGGGTGCCGGCCCGGGCGGTCTTGAGCGAGGCGGGGAAATTAGCCAAGAAACGGGGCCTGGTCCCGGCCCAGGTAGGTTTTATCAACGCGCTGCTGCGGCGGCTGGCCGGGGGAGACCTGCCCCCCTGGCCGGACGGGGCCGGGGAACCGGCCCTGGCCTTGAGCGTGGTCCACGCCCACCCCGAATGGCTGGCCCGGCGCTGGCTGGCGCGCTACGGCCCGGAGAGGGCCGTGGCGCTGATGGCTGCGAATAATCAAATTCCGCCCTTGACCATCCGGATCAATACCCTGAAGACCGAGCCGTCGGCCTTAATAACCCGGCTGGCCCGGGAGGGGGTGACCGCCGCGGCCTGCCGGTTTTCCCCCGTGGGCCTGCACCTGACCGCGCTCCAGGCCGCGCCCCTGGAGCTACCTTCCTATAAAGAGGGCCTGTGGCTCTTTCAGGACGAAGGGGCCCAACTGGTCACCTATCTCAGTGGCGCGGGTCCGGGGCAACGCCTGGCGGAACTGGGCTGCGGCCGGGGGGGCAAGACCACGCACCTGGCGGAGAAGGTGGGCAATCAGGGCCTGCTCCTGGCCCTGGATTACCACCGGGGCCGCCTGGGGGAGGCCCGGCTGAACCTGGCGCGCTGGGGCGGGGCCGTTACGAAAATCCTGCAGGCGGACGCCACCCGGCCTCTCCCCATTAAGGACTGGAGCCTGGATGCCGTGGTGGTGGACGCGCCCTGCTCGGGGCTGGGAATCCTGCGGCGGCACCCGGAGATCAAGACCCGGCTGCAGGAGGCGGACCTGGCCACCTTTCCTCCCCGGCAACTGGCCATACTGGAGCAGGCCGCGGCCCTGGTCCGGGTGGGGGGCCGTCTTCTTTACGTCACCTGCACCACCGAGCCGGAAGAGAATGAAGAAGTGATCGCCGCCTTCCTAAAAACCCACCCGGAATTTCACCAAGCCACCGACCCCGCCCTCCTTCCTGCCCCGGCCCGCTCCCTGGCGGAGCCCCGGGGATTTTTCCGCACCGCGCCTGATACCCACAACCTGGACGGCTTCTTCGCTGCCTCCCTGGTTAGGCGGTAGGGGCCGCCAATCCCAACCCATCTCTTCTGCAACCAAATTATAGGCAAAATTACCTAGAGATATAGATGAGTATCTATAAATAATTACACGCAATTTAGGTAAAAGTGTCTATTGATCTCACACCTCAGAAGATGTAGTTAAAATTAGGTGTAGAATCAATCGTTGAGGGGTAGACCTTAGGTCCGGGACCCACGTGCCTAGAGGGCGTTTTTTCCCTTTTCCGAGGTAGTTCTCCTGAAATTTTTTCGGTATGGAGGTGGGTAAAGTCTGCGTGGGCGCAGCACCCAAACAAGAATGAAGAAGATGTTCAGCCTAGGAGGAGGTACTCATGAAGAGACGTGATTTTCTCAAGTACACCGTCGGCGGGATGGCAGGCCTATGGGTTGGGAGTAAATTGCCGCCTTGGGTTATGAACCCGGCCCAGGCGCAGCCGGTGGCCCAGTCCCTCAATTTCAGCATTACCTCTGCTTTGAAGGACATGTATACCCATCAGATTTTCCCGGCCGTTCCTGGTTTTCCGGCCTTGTCCACCAAGGGAACCGTTGCCCAATGTTTCTTCTGGGTCTTTAAAGAGGCGACCTTGCCGGCTGATCATCCTGGCCCCGTTGTCTTCGTCCGGGAAGGAGACGCGATCCCCATCACCGTGACCAACAATTTGACTCAGCCCCACGCCTTTGCCATCCCGGGCATCGGTTTCAACACCACCCCCATTGCGCCGGGCGACACTTTTGTGGGGGCAATTAACGTCCCCGCGGGCAGCGCGGGCACCTATCTGTACCTCGATGATCTGAATGCCCCGGTAAACCGGGTGATGGGCCTGCACGGCGCGTTCGTCGTCATGCCCAACCCGGCCAACGGCACCCCGTTCAGCGCCGCAGTGCTGGCGGCCAATCCCAAGATCGCCCAATTGTTCGCCGACCTGGGCGTCGCGGCCTGGTGGCCCGGCCTGGCCTGGGACAATTCCAATATCGGCGGCGGCCCGGCCCCCAACGGGGCCGGTATTCCCGACACTCCCGCGTTCCGGCAATACATCTGGCTGCTGCACCAGGCCAGCCCGACGCTGTTTGCCGACGTGGGGAACACGCCTGGAGTCTTTGATGCCGCGACGTTCACGGATCGATTTTTAAACAACTCCTTCGATCCTGCAGATCTCCCGGACCTCGTTAGTGACGCGCCCCAATACTTCAGCATCAGCGGGGAGTCCGGCCACTACTGCCACGACAACCCCTTTCTCACCCCGCACCTCCGGGTGGGCGAGCCTTGTGTGATGCGCTGCCTGAACGCCGGGATGTGGGGCTCTTGCATGCACATCCACGCCAATCACTTCTTCATGCTGCACATCCGCAATGAGCAGACCGGCGCGGAAACCTTCGGCGGCATGCTGGACCTCCAAACTTTAGGGGTTCCCGGAGTCGCGGACAACCATATCTGGCTCGACGTCTTCGGCGCGCATCCCATGGATGTGTGGGAATATGTGCTGCCCTACATGCAGCCCCCGGACGTGCCCAACAACACGGGCATCGGCCGGGCGGATCTCCAAACGCCGCTGTTCTCGGGCGCCCCGGCCGTCCGCGGATTTGGCAAGGCCGTAGTCAATGGCCGGGAAAGGGCCGCCAACACCCCGGCCGCGGTGAACACCTGGCCGCCCATTCAGGAAGTGAACTTTAATATTCCCAAGGTGGGAACGAGCGCGTCGCTGCCCCGGTTAGTCAACGGGCGCATCCGGTTCGTCAAGGCGCCCACCCACGTGCCCCTGTCTCCCCTGTGCTACCCCATGCACGATCATTCCGAGCCCACCCAGACCACCCAGGGCGGCAACTACAACACCGGGTTGATCAGCGGGATGAATTTTACCGGGGACCGGAACGCGAACGGCAGGTTGCCCGCCCCCCCCGCCGGCTCCGGTATTACTGTGGGCCCCGACGGCAAAGTCTTCACCTTCCCCATGGCGCCCATAGCCTTCGAGGTCGCGCGTCCCGCTGACGTTCCTCCCCAGGGCAGCCCGGATAACGCCACGATCGTCGCCGTCCTGGGAGCGGAGTACGTGGACCAAGTGCACGGCGCCAATAAGGATATCTCCCCGAACCCCGCGGGTGGTCCCAGACCGCCTTTTGAAGAGACCGAGTAATTAGAGCCTTAACCTTGCCCTCTGTTTGCGAGGGAAAAGAGGAGAAAGAATATGGCAGCGAAGGTGATTCGACCCGCAATTGTTCAACCTGCATTTGAATTCCCCGTCGAGCGCCGATCGGTGGAGCAGCCCCGGGGAGAGGCCGGGTTCTGGGTCAAGTTTCCCCCCATGATTGGCGCGCAAAGCCCTCCAACCCCGGAAAATCTCAACCTGGCCACTTTTCCCCGCCTGCCTAGTGCGACTAGCGTCGCGGTCAACCCCGTAATCGAGGTCATGGCCAACGCCGGTCTGACTAAAAAAGTCAGAAAAATCGGGACGCTGTTCACCGACCTGATGCACGGCATGAAAATCCCCACGTGGGACGGCCAGAAATTAACGTTCTTCCTCTTCCGGCAACAGGACAATCCCCTGGCCAAAGGCACTTTCCCCGCGCCCACCGTCCGGGTGCCCCGGGGGGCCTTGTTCCACGCCGAGACCTCGGGCCACGGGCCGCCGCCCCATACCATTCACTGGCACGGCATCGAGCCCACCCCCATCAACGACGGCGTGGGGCACTGCTCCATGGAAGTGGGTAAGTACACCTACCAGTGGCAACCCAACTTCATGGGCTTCTATTTCTACCATTGCCACCGGAACACGGTGCAGCACTTTGAGTACGGCCTGTATGGGGCGATGATCTTTGACAATCCGGATGCGTTTTTCGCCACCCTGGTCGACCCCACCGTGCCCATCGGGGCCGGGAGGGACCGGTTATTCCGGGTCCAGGCCAACCTGACAGGCACCCCGTTGGCGGCTCTACAAACCAATTTTAACCCCCTGTTTACGGCGGACCCCGGTCCCGATCCGGGTGACGTGAACCTTACCTTTCCCACGGACCCCCATGCCTTCACCGTGCCCTATGACGTGGAGGCCTTGTGGGTGCTGGACGACCGGGACATCATCTGGAGCGAGAACGCGCCCGACGCCCGGGACTTCTTCCCCCAGGCGGGCAACCGGCCCGGCGTTAACGACAAGTGGAAAGAAGGGTTCTTCAACGACTACCGGGCGAGCCACTGGTTTGTCACGGGGGTGCCGTCCCCGGGCGCGCCGGGCGCCACCGCCACCATCCAACCCGCGGCGGCGCCGCCCCTCGGCGGCATCGGCGGCATCAATGTGTCCGCCTTCCTGGGGAGGATTCCTCCGCAATTAAACAGCGGCAAGGGAGCCAACGGCGACGGCACTTTTAATCCCGCCACCGCCACCCAGATCGCCATCAATGTGGCCAACCCGGCCGCCGGCGCGGGCAAGACCATCCTGATCCGGACCCTGGACGCGGCTTACAACTACGCCGAAATCACCTTCCCGCGGCCCGTTACGGTCATCGCCTTCGACGGCCGGGCCTTGGGAGTGCCGCCCTTCGGCAATTACAACAATGCCTTCGAAATCCCGCTTAATCCGGCAACCCCGGGAAGGACCTTTCCCATCACCATCTGCACGGCCCGGCGGTTTGATTGTCTGATGCGGTTTGCACCCGGCGAGACCCTTAACGACTTCGCCGAAGTGAAGTTCCGTGACAGCCAGGGGATTACGCCCACGGACAGTGGCCTCCTGGTAGGCGACGTGGTGCACACCACCCGGATTCCCATTGTCGTTACCGCTTAACCCTTAACCCGGACTGCGGCGGTTCCCCCGCTGCAGTCCGACTAAATGGAAGTCTTAACCAAGAGGGTGCGCGCCACGCACCCTCTTCCTTTCTTATCCAGACCATTAATATTATTGAAGTAATTGGATAAGCGTTCTTCGCGTTCTCTGCGCCTCTGCGCTGAAAGCTCTGGGTATTAAGGAAACACCTCTAATTATGACAGCATTATTCTTCAATGCTGGGAGGACCGCGAATAACTTTCAAGGAAAACCGCGGAGACCAGGTTGAACCGAGTTTAAACCAAAGCTCCGGTGTTTATTTGGCTGACTGCTGCTAGCTGCGAGCTGACTGCTTATTCCCCCCCGGTCCTCCCCACAAAATATTACCCCTCCCGCAATCCCAGATAGGCAACAGGGAGCAGCGCCAGGCTGATGGCCCCGGAGATGATCAGGGGCCAGGCGTAGCCAACGTTTGCGCCCAGGGGGCCGAAGGCCAGGGACCCGGCCAGGGTGCCCAGGGTGGTGATCAGGGAGATGAGGCTGGAGTTGCCGCCGACGCGGTCCACGTGGAAGAGGCGGGCGATGGTGGTGTAGGTCTCCATGAGGATGAGGCCGTCGCCGAAGCCGTGGATGGCCCGCCAGAAGAAGGACCAGGGCAGCGAGGGGGTGGTCATGAGGATATGGCCGGCCCCGGAGCAGAGGAGGGCCAGGGCGAGGAACTGGAGGGGCTTCAGGCGTCCGGCCCAGAAACGGCCGTACAAGTAGGCGGTGAGGCCGACGATGGCGAACTCTCCGGCCATATAGACGCCGATGCCCCGGGGGCTGAGATGCAAATTGTCCTGGAGGAAGAGACCCAGGCTGGTGGCCTCCGCGCCCCAGTGCAGGGTGAACAGAAAGAGCCAGGCCGCGAAAAAAAGGACCGGCCCGGTGAGAAAATCCCGGCCGTACTGCAGCAAAGGGGTGCGGACGCCGGGGCTCCGGGGCAAACGGGTGGTGGGGAGCAGCAGGATCAGCACCCCCAGGGCGAGAAGCCTCAGGGTCAAGGGAAAATCCAGGGAGAAGATGAGCGCCCCGCCCGCCAGCGCACCGCACATCATGCCCCCCATGCGCCAGGCGTTGTAATGGCCGAAGGAGCGGAACTGGTCAGCCGGGGTTTCTTTAAAGAGGAGGATATCCAGGGACTGCCGGAAGAGCTGCAGGCTCAGGCCGAAGCCCCAGAAGACCAGCAGAAAGGGCCAGAACCGGCTCACTCCGGGGAGAATCCAGAGGCAGAACGCGGTGGCCACCAACCCCAGGCGGGTCAGGACCCGGGCCGGGTAGCGGTCCGCGGTGACCCCCACGGGGAAGGAGACCAGGATGGCGTTCAGGCTGAGAACGGCATAGAGGAGGCCGATTTGCGAGCCGCTGAAGTGTAAGCTGTCTTTCAGATAAAGGGGCAGGAAGAAATAAATGGAGGAGCTGATAACCGAGTAAGCGCCGATGAAAAAGGGGAGCACGGGATCAGCCGGGATCAGACCGCATCGCGGTTGAGCCTGACCTCCATGGCCCGGGCCGGGCAGACCGGGCAGCAAAGCTCACAGGCGCTGCATTTGGTGGCGTCAAACAGGACCTCCATCTCCGGGCGTTTAATGGACAGGGCCCCGGAGGGACAGACCGCGGTGCAGGCGCCGCATTGGTAGCAGAGTTCCTCGTTGCGCCCCACCTCCCGGGCCACGCTTTTGACCTGGACCCCGGCATCCCGCAGGTACTTGAGACCCCGGCGGAAATTCTTGGGGTGGCCCCGGAGTTCCATGACGATCACCCCTTCCTGGCGGGGGTTGATCGCGGCCTTGAGCAGGTTGAACTCCAGGTCGTAGTCCTTGACCAGGCGGTAAATAATGGGCTGGTCCACTACGTCCCGGGAAAACCGGAGGACTATCATTTCGGCGTGCATAGCTAGGTCCTTGGGTGGTGTTGCATTATGGGGAGAGGGCCAGGGAGCAGGGGGGGGTAAAACCCGCCCCTGCAGCGCCTCCCCACACCCGATGGTTATGTGGGGGCGAATCTTGTATTTGCCCGGCGAACACGGCGTGGGCGAACACCAGGTTCGCCCCTACAAGAATTTTACCAGAAAAAACCAGGAGTTCAAACCAAATTGCCGAAACGGCGCTGCCAGCTCTCCTGGAGGGTCTCCAGGGAGGTGGCCAGCAGGATGCGGCCCTGGCGGGCGACCTTGACGGTGCGATCCGGGCGCACCTCCCCCAGGAGATGGAGAGGTTGTCCCTGAAAAAGCCCCTCCACCCGGGCCTGGTGCGCCGGCGCGATGCTGATTAAGAAGCGCCCCGCAGATTCGGCATAGAGGGCCGCATGCGCGGGGGACCCCGGAGCCACCGGACCCAGGTCCAGATCCACCCCTAAGCCCGCGGCCAGGCTTGCCAAAGCCAGGTGCACCCCCAGGCCGCCCTTATAGAGGCCGTGGCAGGAGGCCAGCAGTTCTTCCTGAATGGCTTGCTCCAGGAGGCGATAGTAGGGCAAGAATTCCTGGACCCGGACCTGGGGCACGCTCAGGCCCAGGTAGCCCAGCATCTCGTAGAATTCCGAGCCCCCCAGTTCGGCTTTGGTGTCACCCAGGAGATAAACGCGGTCCCCGGGGGTCTTCCAGTCCAGGGTGAGGGCGCGGCGCAGGTCGTCAACCACGCTCACCGCGGTGAACCAGAGGGTGGGCAGGCCGCTGACCCGGTGCATCTCGCCGAAGGCCCCGGGCAGGAGGCCGTCCACGTACATGCTGTCTTTGCCGGAAAGGAGGGGGATGCCGTAAGCCCGGCACATATCCCTTAAAGCCCAGCAGGCCCGGACCAGTTGGGCCGCCTTGTATTTGCCGTCCGGGTTGTCCTGGGGATGAAACTCCACGTTGGGCCAGCAGAAGTTGTCCACCCCGCCGATATGGGCCAACTGCCCGCCCACGGCCAGGAGACGGCGCACCGCCTCATCCATGGTCACGGCCACCATGTGGTAGGGGTCGATGGGGGCGTAGGCCGGGTTGAGGGCCAGGCTCAGGGCCAGGCCCCGATCCGAGCCCAGCCGGGGGCGGATCAGGGCCGCGTCCCCGGGAACCGGGAGGTGCCGCCCCACCAGGGGTTTTATCACGCTCATTCCCTGGACTTCGTGGTCGTATTGGCGGGTGATCCACTCCCGGGCGCAGATATTGGGGCGGTCCAGCATGGCCAAGAGAGCGGCCTGGTGGTCCGCCACTTCCCCTAATACCGGCTCTTGCAGGCGATGCTCCGGGGGCAGCCAGGCCGCGGCAAATTCCCAGGGCGGAAAGTCCTCTTCCAGAAAAGAGAGGTCAATGGCCGCGCAGGTGCGGCCCTGGTGGCTCACCTGGAGCACCCCCGAAGAGGTGTAGCGGCCGATGGCCGTGGCCTCCACCGCGTGTTTCCCGGCCAGGGCCAGGAACTGCGCCTCGTTTTCCGGCTTAACCGCCACCACCATGCGCTCCTGGGATTCGGAGATCCAGATTTCCCAGGGGTCCAGGCCCGCGTATTTCAGGGGGATCTTCTCCAGCCAGACCTCCACGCCGCCGGCCTCCCGGGCGGATTCGCCCACCGCGGAGGAGAGCCCGCCGCCGCCGCAATCGGTGATAAAGGTGATGAGCCCCTGATCCCGGGCCTCAATCAAGAAATCGTGGACCTTTTTCTGGGTATAGGGATCGCCGATCTGTACGTGGCCCGCGGGCGTGCCGGAACTGGCCACCTCCGAGGAGGCGGTGACGCCGTGGATACCGTCCCGGCCCACCCGGCCCCCGCACATGAGGATCAGGTCGCCGGGACCGGCCTTCTTCTCGGCCCCGGGCTCACCAAGGATCTCCCGGGGCAGCAGGCCCAGCGCGCCCACAAAGACCAGGCATTTGCCCAGGTAGGCCGCATCAAAATAAAGGGCGCCGTTGAGGGTGGGCACCCCGCTCTTGTTGCCGCCATCCTTGACGCCGCGAATGACCCCGTCCAGCAAACGGCGGGGGTGGAGGCGGGGCTGCAGGGGGCCGGCGTAATCCCGGGGCCCCACGCAGAACCCATAGATGCCGCCGATGAGCCGCGCGCCCTTACCGGTGCCCATGGGGTCCCGGTACACCCCGACGATGCCGGTGAGGGAGCCGCCGTAAGCTTCCAGGTTCGAAGGCGAGTTGTGGGTCTCCCCCTTAATGACGTAAGAAAATTCTTCATCAAACTGGCCCACCCCGGCATTATCCCAGAGCACGGAGACCACCCAGGGTTTGGATCGGGCTATTTCCCGGGTGGGGGCCTCGATGCAGGTCTTAAAGGGATTGTCCAGGACCTCTTGTTGGCCGGAGGCCAGGTCCAGGTAGAGAAAACGTCCCCGGAAGGTGTTGTGGTTGCAATGGTCGCTCCGGGCCTGGGCCAGGTATTCCAGCTCCACGTCCGTGGGGGGGCCCAGCCCCTGGGCAGCCCGCCGGGCCAGGACCTCGGGCCGTGAAAAATAATCCCGGATGATGGGCAGATCAGCCTCCCTGAGGGCCAGGTGGCGGGAGCGGCTGAGTTCCCGCAGGGTTGCCAAAGAGTCCAGGTTAAAGACGCTCACCGCGGGCTGATGGGCCAGCTCCACCTGGGGCAGGATCAGCCCCACCCCTTCCTGGGGGTCCCAACCTTCCCGGGAATAGACCCGGAATTGCTGCACCAGGTCGTTGGCCAACAGTTCCCGGGCCACCCGGGTCAGCTCTTCCTGGGTAAGACGGCTGCCGGTAAAGAGAAAGAGCTTGGAGGTGTAAACCGCGGCTGCCGGGGGCAGGGTGCGCCCCAGAAAAGCGGCGATGGCCTCCAGTGCGGTGGCGCCCTCGCTGTCCCGCACTCCGGGACGGAAGCCCACCCAGATGGCGCCGTCGAAGTCCCGGGCCAGGGGGCGGAAGCTGGAGACCTGGGTGAGGGGATGAGTGAAGATCTCCAGGCGGATGGCGTCTAATTCGGATTCAGTCAAATCCAGATCCAGCATGAGCAGTTTCAGGACCCTGACGGACTCGATCTCCAGTCCGAAATATTCCCGGGCGTGACGCTGCACCGCCTCCCCTTCGGCGTCCACCAACTCCGGGCGCCAGCCGATTTCCAAGCGTACGGCCATGTTCCCGCCTTATACCCAATTCGCCAGCAAACGCACATTTTTTCCGGGAGGGGCGAATACAGGGTTCGCCCCTGCCGTTGCCTACGTGTTGATGGCGAATCGGTATTAAAAAGTAATCAGGCAATAATAGAAGACACTATAACGCAAGGGAGGATAGAGCGGAAGATGCAGATGGGAAAATGTGAAAAAACAGGGAGTTGCCCGGCCCCCCGTATGCAGTTCAGCTCCCGAAGGGGAGGAGACCATTGGCGGTGACGAATAGATTATTAACGGCGTTGCCGAAGGCCAGCACCGCGCCGAAGATGGCCATGGCGATGAGGCCGATTAATAGGGCGTATTCCGTGGCGACCGCAGCCTGTTCGTCAGCCAGAAAAGCCGTTGCCAACTCACGCCAGGATCGAGTCATAATCGCCCTCACAATTTTGGTTTCTAAATATCTTTCGGCATAGTGCGCGATTTTCTTAAATTTGGTGATAGCGGCAATCTCCCTTCTCTGAACTTGCCCAAGCCGCGGATAATTGTTACCATAGATACCCATGGCAAACATCCGGGAGTGGCGCTGGGGTGGGAGGGGCAGCCTCATTTTTTTTGCCTTGCTATCCCTGGCCGGCATAGTGATCTTCCTCTGGCTGGGCGGGTCCCATTTGGATCATGAACCTCCGTGGCTCAATCTCCAACCCCCGGACGAAGTGGTGGGGAGTAAATCCCTTTTCTACCTGGAAGCCGGAGACCGGGAGAGCGGTCTGAAAGAAGCCCGGGTCACCATCACCCAGGGTAATTTGGAGAAGGAGCTGCTCACCCGGCGCTTTCCCCCCGAGGGGACCCCGGGAGAGCAGGTGCGGCTGCCCATGACGGTGGAACCCCAGGCCATGGGCCTCAAAGAGGGAAAGGCCAGGATCACCGCCACCGTTTGGGACCGCTCCTGGAGGAACTGGTTCAGGGGCCGCACCACCACCCTGAGCCGGGAAGTGGTCATCGACCTGGTGCCGTTGCACCTGGCGTTTATCTCGGCTAATGCCAACCTGCACGCGGGCGGGACCGGCATCATCCGCTACCGCGTCAGCAAACCTGTGAAAGAGAGCGGGGTGGCCATCGACGGCCGTTTCTTTGCCGGGTTTCCGGTTCCGGGAGGCCCCCAGGGAGAATATGTGGCCCTGTTCGCCCTGCCCCGGGAGGCCCCGGGAGCCGTGGCCGCGGAGGTGGTGGCCAGGCCCCAGGTGGGCCCCCCTGTGCAACAGCGGGTCTCTTTAAAACTGAAACCCCGGCGTTGGCGCCACGACAAATTGAACCTGTCGGAAAACTTCATGAGCCGGGTGGCCGCCAGTTTTCAGGTGAGCAAAGCTGGAGACCCCCTGGCCGCGTTCCTGGAAGTGAACCGGGAGCTGCGGCGGGTCAACCATGAGCGGCTGCGCCAGGTTTCCTCCCAGAGCCGGCCCCAACCCTTATGGAGCGGAGGCTTTCAACGCTTCCCGGGGAAGGCCATGGCCCGTTTCGGTGACCGCCGCTCCTATATCTACCAGGGACGGCAGGTGGACCAGCAGGAGCACCTGGGGGAAGATCTGGCCTCCCTGGTGCATAGCCCGGTGCCTGCGGCCAATAACGGGGTGGTGGTCCTGGCCGAACCCCTGGGCATTTATGGCGAAACGGTGATGCTGGACCATGGCCTGGGCGTTTTCTCCATGTACAGCCACCTGAGCCAGATAAGCGTAAAGGTTGGAGAAGAACTGAAGAAAGGTGCGGTCCTGGGCAAGACCGGCGCCACGGGTCTGGCCGCGGGCGACCACCTCCACTTTTCCATCGCCCTGCAGGGGGAATTCGTGGACCCCCTGGAGTGGTGGGACCCCCGCTGGCAGAAGAGCCAGGTGGAAGGGCAGTTTAAAAGCGCCGGGGCTCCGGCTCCGGAGAAGGCCGCGGCTACCCCGGCCAAGGCCGGCAAAGGCAAGAGCAAAGGCAAGGGCAAACCCAAATCCAGCAAGGCCAAGCGGCCGCCTCCTTGAGCAGCGGCCGTTGGCATTTGGCGCGGTAGTGGTTATATTTATCTAAAAGCTAATAAAATCCGGCCCCTGGCGGCTGGCAAAGAAAGGGAAACATGATCGTCGAAATCAACCCCCAAAATCCTCAGGAGCGTCTGTTGCGCCAAGCCGTGGACGCACTCACCGGGGGCGGTATCATCGCCTACCCCACCGATACCTGCTACGCGGTCGGCTGCGACCTGTTCAACACCAAGGGTATTGCCAAGATCTACCAACTGAAACGCCGTTCCCTGGGGAAACCCTTCAGCTTCATCTGTGCGGACCTGAAAAATATCAGCGAATACGCCCTGGTGGGCAATTACGCCTATAAGACCATGAAACGCCTGCTCCCCGGCCCCTATACCTTTATCCTGGAGGCCTCCCGGCTGGTGCCCAAGATCTTGCAGACCAAACGCCACACCGTGGGCATCCGGGTGCCGGACCACCCCATCTGCCATGGACTGCTGGAACTGCTGGGACATCCCATCATCTCCACCAGCGCCTCCCTCCCCGAGGGGCCGGTCTTCAGCGATCCTCGGGAGATCGCCGAGAAATTCAAACCCCACCTGGCCCTGGTCATCGACGCGGGCATCATCCTGCCCGCGCCCTCCAGCGTCATCTCCTTAATCGACGACGTGCCGGAAGTTATCCGGGAAGGCAAGGGGGACGTGGGCAGTTTCGCCTAGAGGAGTCCAGCAAAAAGACGAAAGATGAGAAAAAGCCCGAGCCCGCTTAAGCACCTGTCTCGACAGCAGCTTAAGCTGCTGGTCTGCCTGGTGTTGACGGTGGCCACCCTGGTCGCGTTCTGGCCGGTTTACCACAGCAATTTCGTGCATGTCGATGATGGAGATTATGTCTTAGAAAACCCCCGGGTGCGGACCGGACTTACCCCCATCAATATCTCCTGGGCTTTCACCGCCACCCATGCGTTCAACTGGCACCCCCTCACCTGGCTCTCCCATATGCTGGATTGTCAGCTCTTCGGGGTGAATCCCAGGGGACCTCATCTGGTCAATCTCCTGCTGCATCTGGCCAACACCCTGCTGTTGTTTTTGTTTTTTGCGAAGGTGACAGGCGCCTTGTGGCCCAGCGCCCTGGTGGGGGCGCTTTTCGCCTTGCACCCGCTCCATGTGGAATCGGTGGCCTGGGTGGCGGAGAGGAAAGATCTGCTGAGCGCCTTATTCTGGCTGGCGACCATGTGGGCCTATCTCTGGTACACCCGGGGCGAGAGCCTGGCCAGGTATCTGCTGGTGGTCTTGTGCCTGGGCCTGGGATTGATGGCCAAGCCCATGCTGGTGACCCTGCCTTTGGTGCTCCTGCTGTTGGATTGGTGGCCCTTGGGGCGGTTTGGGGCCAAAGGGTGGCGCCGGCTGCTTGGGGAAAAAGTCCCCTTGCTGGCCCTGGTCGCGGCTTCCTGTCTGCTGACCTTGCGGGCCCAGGCAGGAGCAATGGCATCCCTCCAGCAGATCCCCCTGGCAGGCCGCCTTGCCAATGCCCTGGTGGCTTACGTCGGCTATTTGGCAAAGATGTTCTGGCCCAGCCGTCTGGCGGTCTTTTATCCGCATCCCTGGCCCGCGTTGCCCGCCTGGCAGGCCCTGGCCGCGGCTCTATTATTGGCGGGTATCTCTTACCTGGTGGTCAGGTATGCCCGGCGCCGGCCGTATCTGGCCGTGGGTTGGTTCTGGTATCTGGGGACCCTGGTGCCGGTCATCGGCCTGGTGCAGGTGGGAGGCCAGGCCATGGCCGACCGTTATACCTATCTTCCCCTGATCGGTATCTTTCTGAGCCTGGCCTGGGGTCTGGCCGACCTGGCCGCGGGCCGGCGGCTGTTAGGGCGGGCCCTAACCCTGCTGGCTGCAGGGGCTCTCCTGGTCTGCCTGGTCCTGACCCGGGTGCAAGCGGGCTATTGGCGGGACTCCACCACGTTGCTGGAGCACGCCAAGGAGGTGACCACCAACAATTTTATCGCCTATACCGTGCTCATCGAACTGTACGGCTTGCAAGGTAAGGTCGAAGAGGCCCGGGCCATGTTTCGCCAGGCCATCACCGCCAACCCCGGCTATTGGTTGGCCTACGACAACTTCGGGAAGGTGCTCACGCGCCAGGGGGAAGTGGAGAAGGCCGTAACCCTGTTTCAACAAGCCATCCGCCTGCAGCCCGATTACGCCGACCCCTATATCAATCTGGGGAAGATTTACGGCAACCAGGGGAAGCTGGCCGAGGCCATGGCCATGTTCCAGAAGGCCGTGGACATCAATCCTTATATGGTGGAAGCTTATGTGAATCT